>Ga0265338_10002948_pt1 | contig 24688 bp, 21 predicted proteins | sample 42126metaG_FD_193579 | JGI IMG/M metagenome (GOLD analysis project Ga0265338, IMG submission 193579) | Rhizosphere microbial communities from Carex aquatilis grown in University of Washington, Seatle, WA, United States - 4-21-26 metaG | ecosystem: Host-associated > Plants > Roots > Rhizosphere... | reverse complement strand
CAAGGCAACCACGGAAGCACCCGCCTTCAATGCCAGTTCATCACAAGCCTGGCGGGTCAACAACGCCTTTAAGGGAAAACCACAATCCAGTTCAATCCGCATTAGCGGCCCCTCGGGCGCGAGCGCGAGTACCGTTGCGGACAGGCGGTTGCGTGCGCTCGCCGGCGCGCCGCCGTTCTGGAGCAATATTACGTCCTCGGCGCGGATACAGAGGTGTACAGCATTCGCGCCGGGAGGCAGGCTTTCGGCCAGCGCGGTGAGTTCAAACCCGTTCACGGTCACGGTGGCCAGTCCGTCTGACACACGGGTGACGTGTCCGAGCAAAACCGTTTCGGTTCCGACAATTGCCGCCACCGCCAGATTGGCCGGACGATTGATGACATCCGCGACTGGTCCGGTCTGGAGCATGCGTCCCTGGTCGAGAACCACGAGTTGGTCGCCCAAGGCCGCAGCTTCTAATTGGTCATGCGTTACCAAAATCGTCGGAATGCCCAATTGCAAAAGCAGCGAACGCAACTCGCCGCGCAATCGCTGGCGCGTCGGCGTGTCGAGGGAGGAAAGAGGCTCATCGAGCAAAAGCAAACGTGGGCGGCGCACCACGGCGCGGGCAAGGGCGACGCGTTGTTGCTGGCCGCCGGAAAGTTCACCCGGCAGACGTTGCTCCAGCCCGTTGAGGCCCAGCCACCGCATGGTTTCCACGACGCGCGATTGTTTTTCCATCGCAGCCAGACCGTGCAGACTGTAGGCGATGTTGTCGGCAACATTGAGATGCGGAAACAGCGCGTAATCCTGCGGTACAAAACCAATATTCCGCCTTTGCACCGGGACGCTTTTTCCCATGCCGGAATCAAACCAGATTTCACCGTCAAATTGAATTGTGCCCTCCTCGGGCCGCTCCAGACCGGCGAGGCAGCGAAGCATTGTCGTTTTGCCCGAACCTGACGGGCCGAACAGAACCGTGATGGTTGAACCGTTGCCGCCGGTGCACAGATTTTCCACGCGAATCACCGGGCCGCCGGCAAAGCGTTTCGTGAAACTGGCCTGGATGCCGGGTGTCATGTTTTGCGCCTCCGCTGCAACCACTCGCTGACCCACAGCGCGGCAAACGCCAGCGCCAGCGAGATTCCCGCCAGCACCCACGCATGGCTGTCTTCACCAAGCTGGACAAGCTGGTAGATGTCCGTGGACAATGTCGTGGTGACACCGGGGATGTTGCCGGCGACCATGATGGTCGCGCCGAATTCGCCCAGCGCGCGAGCGAACGCCAGCAGTGTTCCCGCCAGCAATCCGCGTTTCGCCAGGGGCAGCGTGATGGTGAAGAACACGCGCCATTCGCCCGCTCCCAGTGTGCGGGCAATTTGCTCCAATGCCGGATTCACCTCTTCGATGGCCGAACGCGCCGTGCGCACCAGCAGTGGAAACGACATCACCGCCAGTGCCAGTGCCACCGCGCGCCAGGTGAACACCACGTCGAGATGAAATTCCGAGTAGAGCCAGTGGCCGATGGGGCCGCGCCGGCCGAACAACTTCAGCAGGACCAGCCCGGTGACCACCGGCGGCAGGACGAGTGGCAGGGCGACAAACGTCTCCACCAGGGATTTACCCCGCCACCGCAGCCGGGCCAGACACCATGCCAGCGCGACGCCCGGTGCCAGAATCAACGCCGTGCTTAACACGGCCATGCCCGCCGTGAACGCGACGATCTGCCATTCGTCGGTGGTCATGACACGCGGCGGTTGCGGCACGCGGGATTATTCATCCACACCGACCATCACGCTGGAAGCTTTGATGACAGCATAGGCCGTCTGTCCTTTTTTCAGTTTTAAGGCTGCAGCACTTTCCGCGGTGATCATTGAAACAATTTCAACTCCGGGAGCGATTCTTAGAACGACGAGGCTGCTGATGGGGCCGCGCTTGAGGTTTTGGATTTTGCCTTTGAGAATATTGCGGGCGCTGAGTTTCATAATTTTCCTTTCGGTGTGACTGGTCATTTACCGGCGATGGACAAAACGATAAACCCGTGGTGGGTGAAGACCGCGTCTGCCTCATTACCCGCCAGGTAATCGAGAAGCTTTTTCGCAGCCTCCGGTTGCGGCGCATTCGCCACTAGCGCCACCGGATAGGAGATTTTCGGGCAATCGGCCGCCGGCACGTCAAAGACCACCTTCACCTTCCTGGAAATCGCGGCATCCGTTTTGTAAACCACGCCGGCATCCACATTGCCGGATTCCACAGCAGCGAGCACGGCGCGGACATTTTCGCAGGGAACCACCTTTGGTTCGATGCCCGCCCACAGCCCGGATTTTTCGAGATAAGCTTTCGCGTAAGTTCCGGCGGGAACAATTTTGGTGTCGCCGAGCGCAATGCGTTTGACGGCGGCATTGGTCAAATCGTTTGGTGAATGGATTGCCGTGCCGTCCGGCGGAGCGACGATGACGAGCGTATTGCCGAGCAGACTTTTGCGCGTTTCCTGCACGAGCAATCCCTTCTTTTCCAGCGCATCGGCCTTGGCCTCGTCGGCGGAAAAAAAGATGTCGGCGGGCGCGCCTGCCTCAATCTGCCGGGCGAGCGTACCGGACGCGGCGAAGTTGAAAACAACTTTGTCGCCGGACTGCTTTTCATAGGTGGCGGCGATTTCCTTGAGCGATTCGGTGAGACTGGTGGCGGCAAAGACGGTGATTTGTGTGGCGTGGCTGGCGGTTTGGACGCAGCCGAATAATGCCGCGCTGCCGAGGAGTGAAGCAATGATACGTTTCATTTGAACATAGATTCTAGTTATGATTGATCCATAGGACAATCACTTCACTTCAACGCGAACGCATACCACGCGGGCAGGCCGGCAAGCAGCAGCGCCAGCGCGGCGACGCGGCAGATGCGCCAGAGCCGTTGTTGCGCGGCAGTCGTGGTGGTGAGGCCCAAAACGCCTGCGCCGGTGGCCGCGCCATTGGCGAGGTGATACACGGCGGCGGCAATGCCGAGCAGGTAAAATTGCGCAATGAGCAGATTCGCCGGATGTCCCGCCGCCGCGCTCCAAAAATTGCCGAGCCCATCGCGCGCAGAAGCGAAAGCGCGCGACGGCTCGAACAATCCGCCTGCGGCGTAGCGGTCCAACGCCGGCCAGTGCGTCAGGCGAAAAACCAGATGCAATCCCCATCGATGCATCACAGCGATGTGGAACGCGAGAAACGCCAGCAGAATCACAGCCGTGACGCGTTGCAGCCAGTAGCGCAGGTCGCTGCCGTGATGATGTTTTTCCACGCCCAACCGTAATTTTTCCAGGTACAACGTCCGCAATCCGAGCGCGACATGAATCGTCAAGGGAATGAAAATCAGACCCATCTCCAAAACCGGCAACACCGAACCCAGGCCATGTATGCGGTCCACCGCCGCTTGAAATCGCGCGGGCCACAGACCGAGCACATTGACCGCCAGATGCAAAGTCAGGAACGTGCCTAGGATGAATCCGGTCATGGCAAGGTAACGGCGCGGACAGGTGTGGCCGCCGTACGCGCAGTCATGTGTTTTTTTTGCCGCGGAAAAATCCACTGTCAACAAATCGTGCGGCGCCAGGGTTCGGGTCTGTCCGGAATGGCAATGGCCGCCGCATTGACAGCCATTGCGCGACGGATTTTTTTTGAGTTCATTCATGCCATTGCTGCGTTATTGACATCGGCGCAATTCGGGCAGGGCGAGCCGGTTTGATGCGGCTGCACCACTGTCGCGCCGAGTTGCAGCGACATCGCATCCCACTTCCAGTCGCCACCGCCAGGACCGCCGGTGAGTGCGAGCATTTCGCCGAGCAATTTGGGTTGGGCCGGCGGTGCAATTTCAAATTTCCCGGCGAATTCTGCTGCGCTGCCGCCGGTTTCCCGGTCAATCAGCACGGAAAAATCCAACGCTAGTTGCGTGGAGGTTTCGCAGCAACTGCCATGGATCCGCGCGAGTTCGTAAAGGCAGACGCTCGTGGCGTTGCGGGCCGTGACATCGAACAAAACCGTGAGTGTGTCGCTGCCCGGCGCGATCCCGGCAAGTATCAGCAACCCGGCCGCGTCGAGTTTCCAGCTCTGCGTTTCGGCATCGCTCAACGTCTGAACGTGTCGTGCGATGAGGCCGTCGCACCCGCCCAGTTTCAGCGGTTTAATCCGTTCAAAACGGATGTTTTTTCCGGCGGCAGTTTTGTTATAGATCAGGAAGGCCATGGTTATGGTTCAGGGTTGCCACCAGGTTTTTGAGTTCGTCGTCGGTGACGGGAACCTTGCGGTGGCCGGCGATGCACCGTATTTCTTCCAGCAACTCGACCTGCAATTCCGCCGGGAGGTTCAGGTTCAGCGTTTGCAACTTGTGCCGGAGCAGACCGCCGCCCGAGTGGCGGCCCAATTCCATGACGGTGGGAGTGTGGCCGACTTCCTCGGCAGCGAACGGTTCGTAGGTTTTGCGGTCGGCCAGCAGCCCGCTGCAATGAATGCCGGTTTCGTGCCGGAACACGGTTTCGCCCACCACCGGCTTGTCCAGATCGAGCGGCTGGCCGGAGGCGCGCGCCACCAATTCACTCAACCCGCCGAGCTGATGCGTGTCCACGCCGCAATCCCGATGCAAGGTCAGTCGCGCTGCCATGACCACTTCTTCGAGCGAAGCGTTGCCGGCGCGTTCGCCCAGGCCGTTGACCGTGACGCTTGCGCAATCGGCGCCGGAGGCGAGCGCCGCGATGGTGTTGGCCGTCGCCATGCCCAGGTCGTTGTGCCCGTGAAATTCCAGGCTCAACTCCGGCACCGCCGCGCGCAAGGCGCCGATGAGATCGCAGGTCTGCAGCGGATTCAAAATGCCGACGGTGTCCGCGATGCGCAGACGCGCCAGCCCGGCCTCCCGCGCGGCCAGCGCGAATTCAATCAAAAACAGGCGGTCGGCGCGCGAGGCATCCTGCGCGCCAACGGACAGGTATTGGAACGTGCCGCGAAATTCGGCGGCTAGTTCCGCCAGGGTTCGAAAAACCCAATCGCGATCCTTCTTCCAGGCGCGCAGGTGCAGTTCCGACACCGGCAGTGAAAAATGCGCTCCGTGGACGCGGCAACGGGCGGCAGCCAGAAGGTCCAGGCGTTTCGCCCGGCACCAAGTGGTCAGGCGCAGGGGCAGGCCAAGGTCGGACACCGCATTGATGTCGTCCATCTCGCGTGGCCCCATCACCGGAATGCCGATTTCGATTTCCGGCACGCCAGCGCAGGCAAGCGCGATGGCGATGTCTTTTTTCTCCGCGCACTCGAATGCCACCCCGGCGGCCTGTTCGCCGTCGCGCAACGTGGTGTCAATGAGGTGAATCCTGTCCATATTCAGGCAAACAGGGTCGCTGGCGGCAACCCGGTTTTTTCTTCCAGGCTGTCGAGAATCGCCTCAGCGGTTTCGATGGTCGCCTGTTTATACCAGATATTTTCGGGATAAACGACCATCACCGGTCCGCTGTCGCAGATATTCATGCAGCCGGTGCTCGACACCATTACGTCGTCGAGGCCGCGATCCTGCACTTCGGTGGTCAGGTGCTGGAGGATGTGGGTGGATTCCTTTTTATGACAGACGCCCTGCGCGCCGGTCGGCCGATAACTGCCGCAAACAAATATGTGATGATTGGGTTTGCTCATGTGTTGGTTGAGGGTTGAGGGTTAAAACGAAAAAAAAACCACGGATGGACACGGATAAACACGGATGAATTTGGGACTGCGGTGGCAGATCCCGCCGTGCGGGAGGCGACACCGCTTTTCGCGCGCGGTCGTCCTTCCAAAAGCGGCGTAGCGCTTCGCTTCCCGCCGCAGTCCAAAACCGGCAACCGCATGTCTTTTGCGACAGAAATATATCCGTGTGAATCTGTGTTCATCCGTGGTTAAAATTCTTGGTTTAGCCGCAGCCGGTTCCGGTTCCTTTGCACGAAATGCCCGCGCCGCAGCCGGTAAAACGTCGTTTCATGGCGGCGGGGATCGGTTGACTGGCAAACACCGCGCGCAAGCCTTCGTCAATCAAGCCTTCCATCTCGATGACCCGCAGGCCGTGTTGCGTGAGGATTTTCATGGGCGTCGGTCCGGCCGCGTTGACCAGCAACGCGCGACAATCTTGCAGCGTGCCGGCCAGCTCGGCCCAACGCGCATCGCCGCCGCCCGGTGCCGGTGCGGGACGAATTTCTTTCAAACGGAAATTGCCGGGCGTCCCGGCATCCTGCTCGTAAACGATGAATCGTTCTGCTTCGCCAAGATGCTGATTTACCAGCGCGCCTTCCATTGTGGCCACGGCGACAAACTGGCGTGTAAAATTTTCCTCGGGATTCAAACTGGAATTCGCATAGTGCTTCAGCGCGTCGTACTGCTCGGTGGTCATGTTCTCGCCGATGTAGCCCACGGCGTCAGCGCGGCAGCGGGCGCAATGTGTCATCTGCGGCAAGAGCTGGCCGCATTGCAAACGCAGGCGTGCCGTGGTCAGCGTATCCGGCGGCGGCACGTTCTCGAACACCGCGCCTTTTACCGGCACCATCGGCATGAGATTCATGATGTCCGCGCCCAGGCCGGAGACTTTTTCCGCGATATCGGGAATGTGATCATCATTAACACCCGGCATGATGATGGTGTTGACCTTCACCGTGATGCCACGCGCCTTGAGTTTGACAAGCGCCTCCATCTGCCGGGCGCTCAACGCGGTCGCGGCCTCCTCGCCGCGCAATGGACGTTTGCCGTCGCGCACCCAGGCATAAATTTCGCCGCCGATGGCCGGATTCACCGCGTTGATCGTGAGCGTGACATGGCTCACCTTCAAGTCGGCCATTTCGTTCACGTAAGGCGCGACGTTTAAACCGTTCGTGGCCACGCAGAGAATCATTTTGGGAAATTTCTTCCGCGCAAGCCGCAGCGTCTCCATCGTCTCGTCGGGGTTGGCAAACGGGTCGCCGGGGCCGGCAATGCCCATGACGGAAATTTCCGGGCGTTTTTCCACGACACTTCCCAGATACGCCACGGCCTGTTGCGGCGTCAGCACGGTGCTGGTGACGCCGGGGCGGCTTTCATTCAGGCAATCGTATTTGCGGTTGCAAAAATTACATTGGATGTTGCAGCGCGGCGCGACCGGCAGGTGGATGCGCCCGTATTTTTTATGCGCGTCCTTGCTGAAACAGGGATGGTTGCTGAAATCAATCGTGGTCGCGTTCATAGGTAGGCGTAACCGACCGTTGAGGTTTCCTGTTTCACTTCGAGCAGGGCGTTGATGATGCGGTCGTAAAGTTCCTGCGCACCGCGATAGCCCAGGTGCAGCACGCGCTGGCCGCCAATGCGGTCATGGATCGGAAAGCCCACGCGGATGAGCGGCACCTTCAACGCACGTACAATTTGATAACCCTTGCTGCTGCCAATGAGAAAGTCCGGCTTGAGCGACGGCGCGAGTTCGGCGATTTCGGCGAAATCGAAACCTTCCTTCACGAGCGTTGCGGCGGGCAAATCGGGCGCGGCTGCGCGCAGGCATTTCTCAAGCTGTTTGCTTCGTCCGCCACTGGCGCACAGTACCGGGGTCACACCGATCTCGGCGAGGAACGCGGCCAGCCCGATGACCAGATCTTCCTCACCAAAAACAATCGCACGTTTTTCAAAAGCATATTTGTGACCGTCAATCAGGCTGTCCACGAGCCGGCCGCGTTCGCGCTGGTATTTGACCGGTATTTCGCCTCCGGCGATTTCCGCCAGCGCATTGAGAAGGCGTCGCTCTCGCGGATGCCCATCGGCAGGCCGAGCAAACGGCGCGGAATGGAAAATTTGTTTTGCAGCACTGTCCCGGCGGTTTCCGCTCCTTCGAGGACGCGGCCAAATTCAATTGAAGTTTGCGCCGAACCGAGCGCGCGGATGCTGGCGATGGGCGTGCCGCCGGACTGTAATTTTTCGTATTCCGACCACGTCGCGCCGTCCATCGTCTCCGAATAATCCGGCAGCAGCGTGAAAGGCAGGCCGAAATCCACGAGGATTTCCTTCAAGTGCCGTAAATCAGCGGCGGAAACCATACTGGGAAACAAAGCCACGCACCGCTTCGCTCCATTGGGTGTTGAGTGTTGGATGTTGGATGTTGGATGTTCTCCCTCTGACTTCCCCGCCAATTGTTCCACCAGTTCGCGAACAGCGGCGTGGAAACCGTCCATGTGCGTGCCGCGATAGCTGGCAGTGGATACCGTCACGATGGGCGCGGTGACACGGTCGCCGTGTTTCTCGCGCAGGTCATGCAGCAGGTGCGGCATGTCTTCGCCAATGGTTTCGGCCAGGCAGGTTGTGGCCGCGCCGATGAGCTGCGGCTGGTATTGGCGCAGCACATTCAGCACGCCCTGCTGAAAATTGCTGCTGCCGCCGAAAATCGCGCTCTCCTCGTGAAAGTTCGATGACGCGATGTCCATCGGCTCACGGAAATGGCTGATAAGATAGCGGCGGATGTAGGTCGAGCAACCCTGGGAACCGTGCAAAAAGGGAATGCAACCCTCGACGCCGCGGAAGACCAGACAAGCGCCAAGCGGAGTGCATAATTTACAGGCGTTGCGCGTGGAGGTGAAATGTTTCGAGCGCGGTTCGCCATCTTCATTCGTGACAGCCGAGGTAACGAGGCTCTGACTTAAAGGACTGACAAGGTGAGCCTTTTTATGCCGGCTGGTACGGGGTTCGGTGACGGCGTTCATGCGCAGACGGCCTCCATTCCACGATGGGCGCGTCTTGGCGCGAATTGCCAGACCGGGCTGGCGACGCTGGCATAGACTTCCTTCGCAAAGTTCAACATGCCGATGAATCCGGCCAGTGGTTCCTTGCGTTCGTGGTTGTGATCGCAGAAACCGATGCCGAGTTTGTAGGCAATCGGCCGTTCCTTCACGCCACCGATGAACAGGTCCACGTCCTTTTCCAGACAGAACTTGGCCAGTTCGAGCGGATTGGAGTCGTCCACGATGATCGTGCCCGGATCCGCCATTTCCTGAAGCTGCCGGTAATCCTCCTTGTCACCCGTCTGTGAGCCGACGATGGCCGTCTCCATGCCGATGAGCCGCAGCGCGCGCATCAGCGAGAAAGCCTTGAACGCGCCACCGACATAGATCGCGGCTCTCTTGCCGAGAAGCTTTTGCTTGTAGCGTTGCAGTTCGGGATAGATCGCGGCGACTTCTTCGCGCACCAGTTGTTGGGCGCGATCCATGATTGACGAATCGTCCTTGAAAAACTTCGCGGCCTCGTAAAGCGCCGCGCTCATGTCCTCGATGCCGAAATAGGAGACGCGCTTGAAGGGAATGCCGTAATCGCGCTCCATCATTTTCGCGAGGCTGGTCATCGAGCCGGAGCATTGGACGAGATTCAGCTTCGCGCCGTGCGCGCGGCGGATGTCCCCGATGCGCGAATCGCCGGTAATGCACGCGACGATCTCGATGCCCATGCGTTTGTAGTAGTCGCGCAAAATCCACGTCTCGCCGGCCAGGTTGAATTCGCCGAGAATGTTGATGCTGTGCGGGCCGATGCCGGAGGTATCACCCGTGCCGACGAGTTGGTAAACTGCCTCGCACGCGGCGCGGTAGCCGTCCTTCTTCGTGCCTTTGAAACCTTCGGAATGAACGCCGAGAACGGGAATGGCGGTTTTTTCCGAAACCCGTTTACAGACGGCGCTCACGTCATCGCCGATGAGTCCGACGATGCAGGTCGAGTAGATGAACGCGGCCTTGGGTTGGTAATGCGCGATGAGTTCGAGCAGCGCGGCTTCGAGTTTTTTCTCGCCGCCGAATATCACATCCATTTCCTGGAGGTCGGTGGAAAAACTGTTGCGATGCAGTTGCGGGCCGCTCGACAGCGCGCCACGGATGTCCCAGGTGTAAGCCGCGCAACCCACCGGCCCGTGAACGATGTGCAGCGCGTCGGCGATGGGATAAAGCACCACGCGCGAACCGCAGAACACACAGGCGCGCTGGCTGACGGAGCCGGCGGTGCTGGCCTTGCCGCACGCCATATCGGCGGCTGGTGCGCCTGCGGCCTTGCACACGACTTGCGGCTGACGTTCTGGAAGGAGTTCGATCATTTCGTCGCCTTCACGGTTGCGGCCGCCAGCTTGCGAACCTGCCGACCATTCATTCGCAGCAACGCCCAGTCATCCATCACCGTGGCGCCAATGTTGCGGTAAAAGCGGAACGCTTTTTCGTTCCAACGCAGCGTGATCCATTCGAAACGACCGCCGCCGAGTTCCAGGCCGATTTTGGCGACCTGTTGCAACAAGGCGCGGCCGATGCCGCATTTGCGGAACGGCGGGCGGACGAAAAGGTCGTCGAGGAAAATTCCCGAACGGCCAACAAAGGTGGAAAAGGTCTGGAAATACACCGCGTAACCCGCCGGTTCATCTCCCACGCGCGCCAGCAACGCGGCGGCGGCCGGTCGCGCACCGAAAAGCGCCCCGCGCAACGAGTCGGCAGTCACCTCCAACTCGCGCGCGAGGCGTTCGAACTCCGCCAGTTCCCGGATCATGCTCAGGAGTGGAAACACGTCCGATTCCGTGGCGGGGTTGATCGTGAAAAGGTTCATCGCACATTACTGGATGAGTTCGAAGTATTCATCCGCGCATTCGCGGTCCTGGTGGTCGAGCAGGGCGTCGTTCATTTTTTCCATGACCCGCAACGCGCCCATGTAGCCGACGCAGGGGAAATAGCGGTGGCCCATGCGGTCCAGCACCGGAAAACCGAAGCGCACAAACGGGATGTTCTCCACGCGGGCGATGTATTTGCAGTAAGTGTTGCCGATGATGAGATCCACCGGCGCGTTTTTGATCCATTGATGAAGCGCGAACAGGTCGGAGTTCTGTTTTACCACGGCGTCGGGCGCCTGTTCTTTCAGAATCTCCTGGATGCGCTGCTCAAAATGCTTTCCGGGTGAACCGGTGATGACGTAGGCGGGCCTCATGTCCAGATCCACGAGGAATTGCGTGAGCGCGATGACGTGGTCGGGATCGCCTGCGACCGCGACCCGTTTTTTGTGGAAGTATTGGTGCATATCGCTCATGGCGTCGAGCAGACGGCCGCGCTCCTCGCCGATGCTGGCGGGCACGTCCACCCCGCCGTAATTGCGAAGCGCGTGAATGAAACGATCGGTTTCCGTGAGACCGATGGGCAGTTCGAGGAACGCGCAGCCGACACCGCATTTCTCGTCGAGCTCCGTCGCCGCCGGGTGCGATGTAAAATGGCCAAGCGCGATGGTGCAACTGCTGTCGCCGGTGGATTTGAGCTCATCAATCGTGGTGCCGCCGTGCGGGAACATCCGGTAACGCCCGTCCTGCGGCAAATCCAGCACGCCGCTGGTGTCGGGGAAGACCACGGCTTTGATGCCCATCCCGGCAACCATGCGTTTGAGTTCACGGATGTCGGCCGGGTCAACAAAGCCGGGAATGAGGTTGAGTTGAAACAGCCGATGGCCATTCCTTTCCGCAAGGTACCGGACCATGGCCGTGGTCATGTTCGCGAAGCCGGTGACGTGCGAGCCGACGAAGCTCGGCGTGTTTGCATGAATGACGTATTTGCCACTGGGAATCGTGCCGTCATCGGCAGCTTTTTTGATCATCATCGGAATGTCGTCGCCGATGACTTCGGAAAGGCAGGTGGTGTGGACCGCCACGATTTCCGGTTTGTAAATCGTGAAGATGTTGGAAAGCGCCTGGGTGAGGTTGGCCAGGCCGCCAAACACGGACGCGCCTTCGGTAAAGGAGCTGGTGGTGGCCACTACCGGTTCCTTGAAATGGCGCGTGAGATGGCTGCGATGGTAGGCGCAGCAGCCCTGCGAGCCGTGGCTGTGCGGCATGCAGCCATGAATGCCCAGCGCGGCATACATGGCGCCGATGGGCTGGCAGGTTTTCGCCGGGTTGATCCGCAACGCCTCGCGCGGTTTGATTTCAGCTGTCGTTCCTTCGAGCATGGGAATGAATTGTTAAAACGTTGAATGGCTACATCGGGTCTTCGGCGGGCACGGCGGTTGCCGGTTTGCGCCAGGATTTGGCTTCGCCGTTTTTCCTTGCGCCGTTGACGCGCGAAGGATGAACCAGGCTGGCGGTGAGTTGCGGTTCCTTCTCCCACGGTGGTGTGACGAACTTCCAGATTTTGGTGTTCACCATGCGGTCCACTTCGCGGTAGAAATTCGCCGCGCCGGTGAAAGCCGCGTACGGTCCGCTGTAGTCGTAACTGTGCAATTGCTTGCACGGCACGCCCATCTTTTCGATGACGAACTTGTCTTTGATGCCCGAGCCGATGATGTCCGGTTTGTAGATTTCGATGAGCTTCTCGATTTCGTGATGGCTGATGTCGTCAATGACCAGCACGTTTTTCTTCATCTCGGCCATCATGCCTTCGTAATCGTGGAAGGTGAAACCACCGGCTTTCAGCGCCTCGACTTGTTCGGGCGTCTTGCGGGGCTTGAAACGGACCGGATCGGGCTCGACGTGAAGTTCCTCGATGTTGCGGCTGTCGGCGTCCACCTTGATGCCCGGCAGCACACGCCGGCCCTCGTAATCGTCGCGATGCGCAAACTCGTAACCGGCGGAAACCGTTTCCATGCCGATGTCGCGGAACAAATCCTGATAATGATGCGCCCGCGATCCGCCGACGAACAACGCAGCGGTTTTACCCTGGCACCGCGCGCGGATTTCGTCCTGCACGGGCTTGAGCGCCAGCATCTCCTGCGCGATGACTTCCTCGACGCGTTCGGCGAGTTTTTTGCTTTCGAAGAAGGTCGCGATTTTGCGCAGGGTTTTCTTCGTGGCCTCGGCGCCGATGAAATTCACCTTGATCCACGGGATGCCGAATTTCTTCTCCATCATGTCGGCAATATAATTGATGGAGCGGTGGCACATGACGCCGTTGAGCTGGACGGTATGCGCTTTTTTCACCTGTTCGTAACTGACATCGCCGCTCAACGTGGAAGTGAGGTGAATGCCGCATTTGCGGAGCAGCACGTCAATCTCCCAGGCATCGCCGCCAATGTTGTACTCGCCGAGAATGTTCATGTTGAACTCGGCGTGGTCCGGCGTGTCGTCGAGACCGATGATGTTTTTGAACACGCCGTTGTTGGCAATATGATGGCCGGCGGACTGGCTGACGCCCTTGTAACCCTCGCAACTGAACGCCATGACGTTGATTCCCAGTTCGTCCTTCATCTGACGGGCGATGGTGTGGATGTCATCGCCGATGAGTCCGACCGGGCAGGTGGCGAGGATGGCGATGGCCTTCGGCTTGAAAATCTCGTAGGCCTCCTTGATGGCCTGGCGGAGCTTTTTCTCGCCGCCGAAAATAATCTGGTCCTCCTGCATGTCCGTGTTCATGCAGTATTGCATGTAATTGATCTCGCCGGGTTTTGGCCGGGCGAGGTTGCGGCGGGACATCCAGGCGTAAAATCCGCAGCCGACCGGGCCGTGGGTGATCTGGAGCAGATCATAAATCGGCCCCATGACGACGCCACGGCAGCCGGCGTAGGTGCAGCCGCGTTGCGAGATGATGCCGGGAATGGTGCGTGTGTTGGCGGCGATTTCCGGCGGAGCTTCGGGATCGTTGGGGAGGATTTGTTTCGCGCGTTTCTTCCGCGTTTTCGGCGGATAGATTTTTAGCATCTCCTCCTTGACGACATTCGGGTCGGGGGGACCTTGAGCGGGAATCATGGTTGCGGTTTCGCTCATAAATTCAAATCCGGTCCAATCCTTTTGGTTTTCATACGAGAGCGGCGTTGGCGCGTTCGCCGGTGCGAACACGAATGGCGTCCTCGATGGGCGTCACAAATATCTTTCCATCACCACGGTTGCCGGTGCGGTTCACACGAATGATGGTTTCAATCAGCTTCGACACGGTGTCATCGGGCACGATCAGGTTCATCATCCGCTTTGGAATCAGCATCGGGCCGTCGTCCTTGAGCCGGGCGATGGCTTCGGGCGCGCCGACTTCCACGCCCCGGATGACGCGGTAGTCCACATTGCCTTTGCCGCGTCCGAGCACCTTGCGAACGGTGAAGGCCGGGAAACCGGCCTCGATGAGCGCCTGCTTGGTGGCGTTCATCATGTTCATGCGGATGATGGCAGTGACTTGTTTCATGTTCAGGCGTCCTTGGCGCCGGAGCTGACCGTCCAGGTCTCCTCGACTTTCGAGATAAAAATCTTTCCGTCGCCAAACTGCCCCTTGGTCCCGGTGCGTGCGGATTTCAAAATCGTCTCAACCACCAGGTCCTTGTCGCCGTCCGGGACCACCACCAGCAGCTGCTCCTTCGGCAGTTCGTCGTAGGTGATCTCGCCTACCTTGAGGCCGCGTTGCTTGCCGCGCCCGAAGACATCCATCTTCGTGACCGCCGGAAAACCGGCGTCGAGCAGGGCTTTCATGACTTCGTGGACTTTTTCCGGTCGCACAACGGATTGAATCATGGTGGGCATAGGGTTGCGTGATGCGTGAAATGTGATTTTGGTTCAGTTATACAGTCCGAATTCCATGAGGAGTTTTTCGAGCTCCGGCATGGGCATCGGTTGCGGAATGACAAAATTTTGATTCTGATCAATCGCCCTGGCCAGATTGCGATATTCATCGGCCTGGCCGCATTTCGGGTTCCACTCGATGACGGTTTTGCGGTTGATCTCGGCGCGCTGCACGTCGTTGTCGCGCGGGACGAAATGGATCATTTGCGTGCCGAGCTTCCCGGCGAACTGCTCGATCATTTGCCTTTCGTTGTCCACCTTGCGGCTGTTGCAGATCAGGCCGCCCAGCCGGACCTTGCCGCTCGTCGCGAATTTAACGATGCCTTTGCAAATGTTGTTCGCCGCATACATCGCCATCATTTCACCGGAGCAAACGATGTAAATTTCTTCGGCCTTGCCGTCGCGGATCGGCATCGCAAATCCGCCGCAAACCACGTCGCCCAGCACGTCGTAAAAAACGTAATCGAGATTTTCGCTTGCGTCGTAAGCACCGAGGTGTTCGAGCATGTTGATGGAGGTGATGATGCCGCGGCCCGCGCAGCCGACGCCCGGTTCGGGACCGCCGGACTCGACGCACATGGTATGGCAAAAACCGCCGGTGCGGATGTCGGCCAGTTCCACGTCTTCGCCTTCCTCGCGCAGCGTGTCGAGCACGCTGCGCTGCGCAAGGCCGCCGAGCAGCAGGCGCGTCGAATCGGCCTTGGGATCGCAGCCGACGACCATGACTTTCTTGCCCATCTCGGCCAGGCCGGCGACGGTGTTTTGCGTGGTGGTGGATTTTCCGATGCCGCCTTTTCCGTAGATTGCAATTTTTCTCATAATCAAATTCGTTTGTTTTGGCCCGGCGGATTTTTCACCGGCGCACCCATTCCCTTTGCAGCCGCGATGCCACCTGGAAAAAAGATTTGGAAAAGATTTGTGGAAACGCAAAAAGCCATTGCGAAACCGGTGTTTTATCGCGCAAATAAAATGGAGATGGGCGACAGTGGGAAAAATCCAAACCGGAAATTTCCCACCTAAATGAAGGTTGGCAGCGGAAAGCTACGCGGACGTAGCTTCGTCCCGGCGGAAACGTTTGAAATCAATCCCGAAGCGTTTCACCCGCAGCCCCATCTGCCGCTCGGTGAGGCCGAGCTTTCGCGCGGCGCGGGCCATGTTGCCCTCGCACGCTTTGAGCTCGGCCACGATCATCTCGTATTCGAGCGCGGATACGGCGGAGTCAAGCGTGCCGGTGGAGCCTTTTTCGGCCGGATCCTTTTTCTGCAACGTCGGCGGCAGATGATGCGCCTCAATGGAGGGTCCCGGACACAGCACCACAGCGCGTTCGATGCAATTCTCCAGTTCGCGCACGTTGCCGGGCCAGTGGTAGCTCATCAACAGATCAATCGCGGCGGTGGATATGCGCCGGACTTTTTTGCCGCTGCTTTTGCTGAACTTTCCCGCAAAATGATCGGCCAACAGGAGGATGTCCGACTTCCGCTCACGCAACGGCGGCATATAGATGGGAAAAACGTTGAGCCGATAATACAAGTCCGCCCGGAACTTTTCCTGCTCAATCATTTCCTCCAAATTCCGGCTGGTGGCGGTGATGACCCGCACGTCGGAACGGATCGGCGTCTGGCTGCCCACGCGCTCAAATTCCTTTTCCTGCAACACGCGCAACAGCTTGACCTGCGTGGGCGGCGAGAGGTCGCCAATTTCATCAAGGAAAATCGTTCCGCCATCGGCAATCTCGAACCGGCCCTTGCGCATCGAGACTGCGCCGGTGAACGCGCCTTTTTCATGGCCGAACAGCTCGCTTTCGATGATGGATTCGGGCAGCGCGGCGCAGTTGAATTTGACGAAGGCGTTGCCTTTGCGCGGGCTTTGCTCATGCAGCGCGCGGGCCACCAGTTCCTTGCCCACCCCGGACTCGCCGCGGATGAGCACGGTGGTGGCGCTGCCGGCCACCTGTTCGATGTGCTGATAAACCGAGCGCATGGCTGTGGAATTGCCGATCATGTTCGGCGGCCGCAGGCTCGTCCGAAGCTGCTCCTGCAACCGCTCGTTTTCCCGTCGCAGCGCATTGAGACGTTCCTCGGTGTCGCGGTGGAAATGCACGCTTTGGGCGATGACGTTGGCCACGAGCGAGAGCAGCCGCCGATCAGCGGCCAGGCTGACCTCCGCCCGGCTCGGACGTTCCGCGCTCAGACAACCCACGACTTCCTCGCCGAATTTCACCGGCACGCATATGAGCGCCGTCTTTTCCCCGGCCCCTTCCGCATTTTTCCGTTTGAGCGATGACTCCGCCGAAACATCCGGCACCACCACGGCCTGCCCGGTGCGGATCACGTCGTCAATCAGCGGGCGATGATGCCGGAGGTATTCTTCTTTGGAGAGATGGCGTGGCAATCCGACGGCCTCGGAGGCGGAAAAACTCCCGCTTTGGCGGTCGAGGATGGTAATCGTGCCGCATTGAAGTCCCATTACCTCCTCCATTTTGAGGAGAACCGGCCGGATGACGTCGCGCAATTCGAGGCTGCTTTCCAGCGTGTAGGAAATATTGAGCAGCAGGTTCAGTTCATCCACCACCCGGCAACCCTTTTCCGCTGCCAGACTGCAGGCCCCCTCTTCAAGTCCGACACACCCGCGCTGACTTTCATTTACAAACGAATTCACAAGTTTTCTTTTGCTGCATCCACGATGCCAATCAACCACAGGCGCAATATCCCCGCTATTCATCACTTGCCAGAAAATAAACCGATGTTGCGTTGGTGAATTTTCATCATCCTGAGCGGTTCCCATCACCCATCACTTCGCAACATCACCGCCGGTTCGTGAAACAACCCATGTTCACGGCAGCGCAAAACATGGAAACCACCTGCGTGCTGAACCGAGCGACGGGTGTCTCTTCCGTCGCCTGTGCGTTCAAGAAAGATTTGACCATGCCCCGGTATTGAGTAAAATAACTCAATGTATTGAGTAAATTGTATGACGCGCCAAACGCTCCATGACGAACTGCTGAAACGGCTCAAGGAGAAACGCCGCTTTTTGCAGGTGCTGGCAGGCCCACGTCAGGTCGGCAAAACCACCTTGGTCAGACAGGTCATCAAGGCGTCGAAGCTGCCAGCGCATTACGCTTCTGCTGACGAACCGTCTTTGCGGGACCGCACTTGGATTGAGCAACAATGGGATGCCGCCCGGTTAAAGGCGCTCGAAAGCAAGGCAGGGGCATTGTTGGTGCTGGACGAAGTGCAGAAGGTTTCCGACTGGTCAACCGTGGTGAAATTGTTGTGGGACGCGGATACGCACGCTGGCTTGCCGCTGAAAGTCGTTTTGCTTGGTTCGGCGCCACTGCTGATTCAGCGCGGCTTGACCGAGAGCCTTGCCGGACGGTTCGAGGTGATTGCCGTGCCGCACTGGTCGTTCGCGGAAATGCGGGAAGCGTTTGGCTGGAACCTGGAGCAATACATTTTCTACGGCGCCTATCCCGGCTCTGCCGACCTGATCACGGAGCCGGAACGATGGCGGCGTTACATCGTGGATTCCCTCATTGAGACTACAATCTCGCGGGACATTCTCCTGCTGAATCGCGTGGACAAGCCCGCGCTATTAAGACAATTGTTCCATCTGGGTTGCGCCTATTCCGGCCAGATTCTTTCCTACCAGAAAATGCTCGGCCAGCTCACGGACGCTGGCAACACCGTCACACTCGCGCATTACCTGGAATTGCTCCAGGGAGCGGGCATGATCGCGGGCCTTTCCAAGTATGCCCACGGACTCGTTCGTCAACGCGGGTCGAGTCCAAAATTCCAAGTGCTGAACACGGCCTTGATGACCGCGCAGGACAACCGGACAGCGGCGGAAGCCCGGCAGGATGGCAACTTTTGGGGGCGGTTGGTCGAGTCCTGCGCCGGCGCACATCTGCTCAACACCAGCTTCGGCACCAACATCGAACTGACCTATTGGCGGGAACGGAATCAGGAAGTGGATTTCATACTGCGCCAAGGCAAGACCACCGTTGCGATCGAAGTGAAAAGCGGCCGCCGTCCTGAATCGTTGCCGGGGATGGAAGCATTTGCGAAGCATTTCAAACCAAAGCGCAAGCTGCTGGTGGGCGGACAGGGAATTGAGCTGGCGGAATTTCTTACGAAGCCAGCCAGTTATTGGCTCCAATAATCATCATTTACGCGCCAGGACAAAATCCAAAAACTATATCCGCCGCAACCATCACTTGCTCGGCTTCGCAATCCACGCGTTCGTGACAAACGCGAAGGGTGTTGATACCGCACTGAATCAGGCAATTTGTGATTTTTAAATGCCAGTGAAAGTGCCAGTGAACATGTAGTGGATGAGTTGTGGGTGAGTAGTTGGTTGGTAATGGCGTGTGGTCAAATAATTCATCCGTCATTTCGCTGTCAGCAAAAACGTCAGCAAAGGTGTAGGGAAGGTGCTGGCTGGGTGTAGTGGCAGAGTAGTGCTTGATTAGCCCGTGAATTCGGGTACTTTTCGGTCTGAAACGACGCTTAAGGCGACCGATTCCGACCCTCGCCTCCAACGACTTACGTAGATTTCTCTATTTTAAGGCGTTGGTTGAAAACCGACCCTCGCCTCCTTGCGCTATCGCCTTCCGAGCATTTACGCAGTACACGGTCGGGGGTCAATGTCATTCGATAAAACATGGTTCAGCGTCCCAAATCTCTTTGGCGTACTCAGCAATGGTGCGGTCGCTGGAGAACCTGCCAGACGCGGCGAGGTTCAGGATCACCTTGCGCGTCCACGCCGTCTGGTCGGCATACAATTCTCCCAGCCGTTGATGGGCCTGGGCGTAACTGGCGAGGTCGGCTAGATGCCGGTAGTGGTCGCCGTGCTGCAGTAGTGATTCGAGGATGGGCGTGAATATGCCGGGTTCGTTTCGGCTGAAATGATTGCCGGCAATCAAATTGAGCGCGGCGCGTGTCTCCGGCTCGTTGTCGTAGTGCCAACGCGGATTATACCAGCCGCGACTGTCCTCGACCTGTTCCGCGTTCAGGCCGAACAGGAAAAAGTATTCCTCGCCGGACGCCTCGGCCATTTCAATGGTCGCGCCGTCGCGCGTGCCGATGGTCAGCGCGCCGTTCATCATGAATTTCATATTGCTCGTGCCGCTGGCTTCGTAGCCGGCCGTCGAAATTTGCTCGGACACATCGCTCGCCGGGATGAGATATTCCGCGACCGAGACGCGGTAATCCGGCACGAAGACGACCTTCAACCGGCCTTGGGTGATCGGATCGCCGTCGAGCGTGCCGGCCAGGTTGTTGATGAACTTGATGACGAGCTTCGCGAATGAGTATGCAGGCGCTGCTTTTCCGGCGAAGAAGAAGGTGCGTGGCGGCATGTCGAGGTTTGGATTGGCCCGCAGGCGATTGTAGAGCACGACGACGTGCAGTGCGTTCAGGAGTTGCCGTTTATATTCGTGGATGCGCTTGATTTGCGTATCAAAAATCGTGTCGGGATCAATTCCGGGTTTTCCCAGCCACTCTATGAATCGCAGCTTCGCCTGCCGTTTCGCTTTGCAGACAGCGGCGCAAAACACGCTGTCGTCGGCGAGCGGTTTCAATTTTTCCAACTGCGCGAGGTCGGTGATCCAGCCATCGCCAATAACGTCGGTGATGACCGCCGCGAGGGACGGGTTAGCCAGCCACAGCCAGCGGCGCGGCGTGACGCCGTTGGTTTTATTGTTGAAGCGTTCGGGGAACAGGGCCACGAAATCTGGCACGACGCGTTGCTTGAGCAGTTCCGAATGCAACGCGGCCACGCCGTTGGTGCTGTGCGAGCCAACGATGGCCAGATGCGCCATGCGAACTTGGCGAACCGGACCTTCTTCGATCAGGCTAACGCGGTTGACCCGCCCGGCGTCGCCGGGATACTGCAGGCGGACATCGTCGAGGAAGCGGCGATTGATTTCGTAAATGATTTCGAGATGGCGCGGCAGCAAATCCTGAAACCACTTCACCGGCCATTTCTCCAGCGCTTCCGGCAGCAGCGTGTGATTCGTGTAAGCCAGCGTGCGCTGCGTGAGATTCCACGCGTCGGGCCAGCTCAGTTTCGCCTCATCCAGCAACAGCCGCATCAGTTCCGGCACGGCGATGGCGGGGTGCGTGTCGTTGAGTTGAATCGCAACCTTGTCGGGTAGCGCGAACCAATCATTGCCGGCGGCACGAAAACGACGAACCATGTCGGCCAGCGAGCAGGCGACGAGAAAGTATTCCTGGAGAAACCGCAGACCTCTGCCTTCCGTCGTGTGATCGTCGGGATACAACACGCGGGTGATCGTCTCGGCGGTGAGCGTTTCGGCCAGTGCGCCGACGAAATCGCCGCTGCTGAATTGCGCGAAGTTGAAATCATTCGACGCCTTGACGGCCCACAAGCGCAGCGTGTTGATCGTTTTGCCGCCGTAGCCGACCACGGGCCGGTCATACGGAATTCCAATCAGCGAGGACGGGCGACCTTCGACAACGCGCAGCGCCCCGCCTCGAATCTCGAACGACACGTTGAGCTTCACCTCGACGGCTTCATTGGGCCGCGCCACTTCCCACGGATCTGGCCGGGCGAGCCAGTGGTCGGGCTGTTCGGCCTGCCAGCCGTCGCGGATGCTTTGCCGGAAAATGCCATAGTCGTAGCGCAAGCCATAGCCCATGCCGGCAACGCCGAGAGTCGCCATCGAATCGAGAAAACACGCTGCCAACCGGCCCAGGCCGCCGTTGCCGAGGCCGGCGTCCGGTTCCTGCTCGTTGATCTGGAGCGGATCAAGCTGGTGAAGTTTGGCGAATTGTTGCGCCTCCGGGTCAAGCCGAAGATTGGAGATGTTGTTGGCCAGAGCGCGGCCGAGCAGAAATTCCATCGAGAGGTAGTAAACGCGCTTGGCGTTGCGTTGCCGGTAATTCTGCTCGGTTTTCAGCCAGCGTTGCGAGAGCATGTCGCGCACGGAACGCGCGATGGCTTCGAACTTGTCGCGGGAGGAAGTTTCCGATTCCGCGACGACTTGGTCGAACGTAACGTGTCGCTCATAAAAAGCATTGGAGTCACCGGATAATTTAACCGGCCCGCAGTCGTAACGTTCGACTAGAGATTGCTTTGTTCCAGGTCTGTTTTTCATACGTGTGGTGTTCATGGATTTGTCATTTGCCCGGCATCTTTCGCGGCGGCAATGGAGGGTCGGGCTGAAGGATCCGGTTTGATTGGCTGGTACCTCAGGTCAGATACCAATCGTCTAAATTCCACGTTATCGGCAAGCTGGCGGCCAGCCAACTGGCGCAACCGATCCACCGTCTTTGAAGGAAGCTGAAGCGACGTGGGCACGGTATTGAAAAAGTGGCTGTCGGATTCGTTGGGCAGTTGATTGAAGTGCAGTTCGACAACATAGGTGGTGATTGGGAGCGGCTGGGAATCGCCCGAGCCGGTGCGCTCACGAGAAAGACGCTCCAGGACTTCCTTGAACAATTCAATGGTTTCGAAGGAATAGTGGCTCACCGTAACCTGGCCAACGGAGCCGAGCTGCGCTCTCAGGCCAAGCGGGTGTTCTTTGGAGTCCCAGCCGTAGTCAAAGTCCCTGTCCGCGTCAACGACGATAAGGGCAACGCGGCGGGGGATTCTCAAAGGCACACTGGGGAGTTGAGTGGACTGTTCGCGGGCTATGACCCGATCGATGGCACCCCGTAATCCGAGATAGTCGGAAAATCCGCCATCAACCAAATGGATGAAGTGCCGATGCCCGTCCACGTAGGAACGCGCCTGCGAAGCGACGTATCTCATGCGAGTCGAGGCCGTCGGGTCGTCCAGTATGGACTGTATCCATTCCGGCTCGGCCTCCGCTTGCTCCGCTGAATAGTTTTTCAAATTCACAGGGGTTAGATAAAGGGGAAGCGCTGAAGAGGCAGCCACTGCGCGGGAAACTGGGAATTGCGACAGGTCGGACCGTAACAGGTCAAATTCATCCTGAGTGAATTCGAACCGCGAGCCCGAAGCGATGTCCGTGGCGTTGACGCAAAGAAATGGGCGGCCGCCCCGAGCCATTAAATCGCCAAACGTCGCGCCTTTGAAGAGCAGGTGATCATAATACTCCGCCGCCAAATCGCTCCGGCTAAATGCCGGTGAGGCCAGCCTGACCAGATTCCAAGGAGCCACAACCCGAAGGAGCAAACCGGTCTGCACATGCTTTTTGAGAAACTGCGATTCGAAGTCCGAGAAGATGCGGTCGCCCCACAGGGCGTAGTAAGCTGCGGTGAAGCTGCCGCCAGATACCGAGGAAATGATGTCCACGTCGTCCAACAACCTGTGTTGCTTTCCCTGCGCGCCCACTGGCGTGCGCGCGAGTTCCTCCAGCACACCATACGACAGCGAGGCGGCGCGCGTGCCGCCGCCGGAAAAGGCGAGCATCAAGAGCAAATCGGAGGAATTCGTCGGCGAGGTGGTTTGGCGAAACCGATAGCCGGTGGATGGGTCGCCCGAAATCAACGGTGCGTTCCGCGGTAAATGTGCGCAACCACTGGCCAGCAGTAAAACAGTGAGGAAAAATGGAGCGGGTTTTAAGCTCATGGTTGTTCTCCTATCCTTCAACTCACGGCGATGACCGAGGCCTTGCCGAAAGGTTCAACCCGAACCGTTCCCGTGGCGTGCGGATCAACCGCCGGCTTTCCATCCACCAGAAACAAGTATTGATGGTGGCCATGTGTAAGCTGGACTTGGACAAACCACCAGCCGTCCGGCTGCTGTTGCATCGGCAACGAGGTTATGTCCCAATCGTTGAAATCCCCCACCAGCCTCACGGACTTAGCGCCGGACTTGGCATAGCAATAAAAGTTGACCGGCTTGGCCATCCGACTCGCCAAATAGGGCGAGAGCGTCGATCGTTCGAAAACGGGACTTAAAGTGTTGTTCATATTCATTCCTATGACTTTGTGGTTGCCTGTTGAACCAACACTTCCCGGGCGGCAAATTTGTAAAGCTCGGAAAGCGTCGGCATGTTGAAGCAAGCGTCCTCAAAAATCGTTGCGGTCGCGCCGGTCAGCATCGCCATCAGGCCCACATGCACCAATTCGGTGGCGTGTTCGCCCAGGACGTGAACGCCCAGCAGCTTGAGGTCGCTTCGCCGGAACAGCAGTTTGACGAAGCCGCCGGTGTCGCCGATAATCCGGCCGCGGACGGAGTTGGCATACGGCCCGCGGCCCACCACGTAATCCACGCCTTGTTTTTTGAGCGACTCCTCGGTTTCGCCCACCATGCTGACTTCGGGAATCGTGTAAATGCCGGTGGGCAAAAGTTTCGGCAGTCCGGCGCGCGCGCCCAAATCGAACGCATGACTTATGGCACGGTGGCCTTGTTCGATGCTCGTGGACGCCAAGGCAGGAAATCCAATCACGTCGCCCGCCGCGTAAATGTGCTGCGCCGAGGTGCGGTAATGTTCATCCACGCGCACCAGACCGCGCTCGCCTACGGCGACACCGGCTACGGGCAGATTGAGTTGAGCCGTGTTGCTTTTGCGGCCGGCGGCCACCAAGACCGCTTCCACCGTCAACTCGCCCCCAGAAGCCAGCTTGAGCGCAATTCGATCCGGGCCGGCCACGACACATTCCTGAACGCGTTCGTTCCGATGAAACAAAATGCCGTTGCGTTCCATCGCGGCGCGCAGCGCGCGGGAAACTTCCGCGTCGAGAAACGGCAGCAGCGTGTCGCGGCCATCAATCAGATGCACTTCCACGCCGAGCGCCGCGAAGATGCAGGCGTATTCGTCGCCGATGACACCGGCGCCGACCACGGCCAAAGTCCTGGGCAGCCGATCCAGGTTCAAAATGGTGTCCGAGTCGTAGATGTGCGGCTGGCCGAACGGAAACAGCGGCGGTCGAAATGGCGACGAGCCGGTGGCAATCAGGATTTTTTCGCCTTGCAGCGCCGACCCGCCGGTTACGTGATTGGCGACACGGAGCGTGTGCGGATTTTCAAAAACCGCCGTGCCGGGGATGAAGTCAATGTTCAGCGCCTCGGTCCATTGCGTGAGCATGGTGTTGAAGCCGGCCTTGACGTTCTGTTCGTGCCGGAGGAAATCAGCGACGGTTGCATCGCGGCGCAAGGAGATGTTCAGACCCAGCAAGTTGCGGGCTTGCGCGCCGGACAAGGCAAGCGCCGTCTCACGGAGCGTCTTGCTGGGCAGCGTGCCGGTGTTGACGCCGGCACCGCCCAATTCCTTATCCGGGTTGATCAGCGCAACGGTCTTGTT
>Ga0265338_10002947_pt1 | contig 24695 bp, 21 predicted proteins | sample 42126metaG_FD_193579 | JGI IMG/M metagenome (GOLD analysis project Ga0265338, IMG submission 193579) | Rhizosphere microbial communities from Carex aquatilis grown in University of Washington, Seatle, WA, United States - 4-21-26 metaG | ecosystem: Host-associated > Plants > Roots > Rhizosphere... | reverse complement strand
GCGTTAATGATATTCTTTGTTTCTGCATCTTCGATTTCTATAAGGACTCTTGTTATCGGATTGTTTTGTTCATCAGTAATACTTCCAAAGATATATCGATTAACGCTTTTTTTTACTAAGAAATCAAGATGGAATAGAATGAAAATCGGCAAACGCTTGAAGCTCAGATGTGAACGGAAAAGAAAGAAAAAGAAGGTTAAACAGACAAATGTTGTCAGTATCTCGAGGGCAACAAGATGGAAAATTCTCACCGAAGATGAAAATTCAATCGTTATTATGAGTATTTTTGTCCATGAGTCTTGGAAATAGTCCTTTGTATACATAAATAACGAAGAGAGATTTAGTGGATCTCTTTTGAGATACAGTATGGGAAAGTTCTGATTGACGTCTGGACCTATTATGAAATCTCGCGCTTGCGGATCATAGAAAAGAGAACTTTCTTCAATACGATATTTCCCCGCAGGAAGAGTAATAGGAGATTGACCAAATGTGTCTGTATAGCTTGGATTTTTTATATTCCCAAAAAGCGTGGACGTAACCGGCTGGTAACTCTTGGTTTGTTCGTCATAATATGAAAAATAAATTCTGGCATCTGACAGAGGCGTATTCGTATCAGCTCCATAGACTATCAAACGAGGCATAATTTTAAGCTCGCTAATGTGTTTTTGAATAACATTTCCATGAATATCGGTCATCCGTACAGCAACGTCATATGCTCCCTGCGGGATTGCTGTCAGACTTGCGACATAGAGTGTCGGTGTCTTCTCTTGCATGGGAAAAATAAATTCACCTTGCGTGTTTGATGGTGCAAATGTGTTTGCTCCCAGAACTTTGTTCGTGACGATGACAGCAATTGTTTTTACTGTGATTGGATTTGTCAGCGTATAAGCGATGGTATCATCGGTATCGTTGGTCAAAATAATCGAAGGGTTCTTAAGATCGCTTTCTTGTTGTGAACCAGAAGAAAAAACGTTGCCGTTTGATGAAAGTACAATAATACTATTTTCTACATTTGGTACCGAGGATTTTTCAGCTGTTTTTAGCGTAAATATCTCTGAAGTGTAGGTAGAGCCGTTAATATTTTCAGTCGTGATCCGAAAATAATAGAGCGTATCCGGCTTTAGATTTTTGAGCTCCGTATTGCTTATAAGTTCATAAGCATTTGTTGTTGCTGAATTGGTAAGTGCATTGGGAGAGGTTCCGTACGAAACGGTGATTTTTGCGGGATATGTTGTTTTCGTTTGTATTACTGCTTGTGTTTCCGAAATAGCTGGTTTTGAGATGTTTGCTACATACGCAACGGGTATCGGTGTGGGAGTCGGTGCAGAAGGTGAGGGAACTGGTGTTGCTGTTGGAAGAACTGATGTGGAGGCAGAAGTACGATTTAATCCAAATTGATAGGTTTGTACTATCTGTTGTGTGGGTTCGGTGAGATATTGATTACTCATCTGCGCGCTCAGTGTGAAATGAAAAGGGATGCTGTCATTGTAGGTGCCGTTGGTTTTCAACTGAAACAGCAGTTTCTGATCGGTTACTCCGGCGGGAAGATTTGGAATTGTCCAGGTGATTGTTCTTCTGTCCAGATCGACAACAGGCTGTGTGTTACCGTAGGCTTCGCTTGCGGAGCCGATAACATAATCAAGTACATCGGCTCTATTCGGCGCGGTATCATTGCTGTAATTAACAACGATTGTTGGAGAGGTTGTCATACCAGCCGATGAGCTAGCGCCATAAGTTATGGAGTAGGCAAGTGTGGTGTTTTGCTTAACCGTTGTCTGTCCGTCTGATGCGAAATTAAATTGAAAGTCAGATACTCGAGGAGGAACAGTTAGTGAAACAGTTTCATTTTGATCAGCGTTTATAACAACGGTGAAGATGAGAGACAAAAGACTGAGGATGAAAATAATTGAGATTATTTTTTTCATAGATTTCTGAACTAGTTCTAGCATACAGAATGAGGTAATAAGAGTAAATGGGAAGGTTTTTTATCGGTAATAAGTAAGTAAACTCGTTACTTTCCTGTTATCATTGTTTTGAATGCTTTACCTAGTCGTTTTCGTATAAGGAAAAGAATGAAGAGAACTGCGAGTACGATTAGTCCATATTCAACAGGGAATGCATAAAATTCCGTTGATCCACTTAATTGTTTGTTGGTATCTCCATAGGTTGCGATAAGTTGTACTGTGTATTTCCCGATAAGGAGATGCTTTGAAAGTACTATTGGTATATCACGTATTGCGGTGGGGAGAACATTATACGGTTGCAAATTTACAACATATTGATCACCAAAGCTCCCTTTTATTAAGATCTGTCCTGCTGGTTGGATGTGAACTTGTCCAAGATTTTTCACTCTTAATGAGAAATTCACGGGGCCAAATTGATAAAATGGTTTGTTAGGCGCAAATGATTCAACATCTGCATTCTCGGTTGTGTTACCTGGAATAGTATATAAAATAAGTGAGGCGACTTGTTCAGAAACAGCAGCACCTGTTCCTTTTGTTGTTCCAGGAACTGTTGCAAAAACAATTGATCCATAATGACCGCCTGGTTCCGCGTTTGCCGGAGGAGTAATAGTAAAGCTAAAATCCTGACTGCTGCGAGCAGGTATGGTTACGGTACTAGGAGTAACTTGGATCCACTTCGCAAGTGAATATCCTGTATCATCTTGTGTTAGATTAACTCCGCCTTCTTCTCCTTGTGCGGTAAAATTACGCAATTCAGCTTGAATAGTAATCGGTTGATCAGTAGTATTATCAAGTGTTACTGTCTCAGCCGTTGGAGTATTTTGGTAGGTAAGACTGAAATTACTCGGATGAACAATAAGTGCCGGATTTCTCTGTTGCGCGTACAGCCGGAATGAATAGACACTTATCATCGCCAGAGCTATAAACGATAGTCCTAATAAAAGAGGTTGTCGAAACTTCATGTTTAGTAACTTCCTACGGCAGTATACATAATTGTTGTTGAATAGGTCCCCGGTGCCTGTGTGTTGCTTGGCTCAACTCTAAATTGGACATGAGTTGCTTGCGATGCAACGGCAGAAGCATTTGTATTAACTGCATATTGTGTTCCGGAATTTCCAAGTCCTGCCCATTGATTGGAACCAAATGATACACTTCCATCTGCGGTATATCCGAAAGCAGAAGTAGTGCTGCTTCCTCCAAAAGCTGTAGCACTTCCTGGCGTTCCTGTTTGATCAGCCAAGGTATCATTATTTGCGTCTTTCATTGTACCAGTATCGCTTACATAGAGTGAATAGCCGTGAGCAGCATTTGTTCCTACCGTCAAGGTTTGTGAACCATCTTTACTTGCTCCTCCTGCAACAGCACCGAAAGGAATAGTGGTAGCGGTAGTTGTTGCGAAACTTGATCCGGTCGCTCCATTAACAGCACTTCCATAATCTGCGACGGACAGTGAGAGGGTTGGTTGAACAGTGACAGTTGCATTGACTCCAGATAAGGTTTGGAGCGCTTGAACATTAGTGTTGTCAACAAGACCTGAACAGGCATGTGCTGCAAGTGTTGAGTATGTAGCAACCTGTGCATAGAAAGCGCCGTTGGTGCTCGTATTGGTGATTCCTGTTATGTTGATTGTCGCTGTTGATGCTGATGATGGAGAATGGCCAGTTGCATCTTCAAGCTGAACAACACCATTGTTAGTATTATACATAGTGTAGTTGCTTCCTGTTAACACCCCTGATACGGTACCAAGGGCAGAACTTGTCGTTGTCATTGCTGTTGGAACGCCGCTTGTTGATGGATTGGTTGTTAATGTAATATTGGTGGCAGCGGCGCCGAAGATAATATCAATACATTTAATAGCCGTTGTATCAGGAAAAGTAAATCCAATTGTGTATGTTACTGCGGTTGCACTTGGTTGGTCGTTAGACATTTGAATTGTCGATGATGTCAAAATAGCAGCATCTACCTGTGAAATATGGAATAAGCTGTTTGCAAAGACAAATACTATAATAAAAAATAGTACTGCTAACCTCTTTTTTGTAATATAACGTAAGAATCGCATAAGTAGTCCTCTATAAAGATTGACATATTAATGCTCTGCTTGTCAATATGGAAACTTTAGTAATTTGTCTTACTAAACGCAGAGGCTTGCTAATTACTATATATTACGATAACTAGCCACGAAGGAGTATGGTAACAAATTTTTTGAGCCGTTTACGCTGGAAAATAGCGAGATAGAAAATGAGGACAGCAAAAATTATAAGAAGCAATTCCTTGTAAGGAAATACAATAAACCACGTGTCAGCATAGACTTGCTTGCCATCTCCGATAGAAACAGCAAGATGTACTCGATAAAAAATACTGTGTTGAGAAGCAGGTTGATACTGCCAGATTCTGGAATCATTTGGAAGGACGTGTTTATCTTCAAGGAGCGTTGTTTGAGGCTTTCCGAAAAGGGGAGTAATCGTGATAAATGGTTTGGCATCAAAATGTGTAAAATAGCTATTATTGACACTAAACGAAATTGCATTTGGGAACTTATTCAATAATCCAGCATTTGGAGAAAAATTGCTGATTGTTACCTTCTTTGCCAGATCATTGTAATTTAAATTCCCGATTGTTCCGAGTATCAGCACGCCAACGCGACTCAAAACAACAGGCGAATTAGGAAGTAATTCTTGATGGATGATCGGGGTCAGGAAAATTGTTTCATAATAACCGCTTGGATTAAGATGTGCCGGTGGCACAATGGTAACGGTGAGGTTTTTTTCATCGTACGGCGCAATTAACAGATCTTGTTGAGAGAGGGAAGTCCAGTTAATCATTTGAGAAGGTTTTTGTTCAAAGACTGAAGTACCGCTTGTTTCATCGTAGCCTGAAATAGTTACATGAATACCGACAGGGTTTGAAGAAAGATTTTGGATCGTTAACGCAAAAGACGTTGGTTTTCCAGATTGCAGCTGTAAATCATTGATAATTGGTGAAACCCGTAAAGATTGGGCGGGAATTGCTTCAACTGATTGTGTTGTTGGTGATGCTGCGTGTGCCGGCAATGGAATGAGTAGCAAGGAAAATAAAACAGAGAGAAAGAAAACTGTCTTGACACAGTTTTTTATATTTTGATATTTAATATTCACTTCTTTCATATGCTATGTATATCAAATTATTACTTTATAAGTAAAACTATTGCTAATAACTCGGGACAATTGTATAAAGGATTGTATTTTTATATGTTCCTGCTGGAGTTGTATTATTTGCCGTAACACGATAGGAAATAGTGAATTGTTCATTGGTGATCTGAGAATTTTGTACAGGTCCTGTGTCATCTGCGACTGGATCTCCAGGACCAGTGGTCTGAAAGCCTGCATAATTTGTCCCACTATTGAATCGATTTATGCCGCCTGTGCCGCCAAGATTGGTATCACTTGTTGTGTATCCAAAACCCGTTCCGCTCCAGGCAGTTGGCGCACTATTGGGACTCGCATAATTGGCAATCGTGCTGCTTCCTCCTTGAATTGTCAGTGGTTGTGTATCCCATCCGTAAACGGTATAGCCGTTATAGGCATTGGTTGAAGTCGTAAGAATATCTGATTGGCTTGCATCCGTGTAGGCGTTGCCGCCATTAAGCGAGTTAAAGGTGATTGTTGGATTATTAATAGTAAAAGTAAGTGTTGGAAGCGATGTCGTTATCGATGCTGATGGTCCCCATTCGCTTTGTGTAAAATTCCCTTGCATGCTGGCAACTCTTATATAATACGTTGTATTACTTGTTAATCCGGTTACAAAGCTTCCCGAGCTACCTCCCCATGCAGTGTATGTTTGGAAATTTGTACTTGTGAGTGATGTTCCGAGGGTACCGTCAGTATTAATGTAATTTATATTACTGGCAAAGGTACTGCTGGTACTGACTTCCAGTGCATATTTTGCATCTGTCGGATTGCTGCCTGTACTTATAACAAATTTAATTCTATCGTAATTATTTGCCGGAGTGGATAATGTCGGGGCTGGTGGAACATTTGCTTTCATCATATAGGTTAAACCTGTTCCTGCTTTAAAATTCGATGATGACGGTCTTCCAAATTCTACTTCTCCCGCGACTCCATTTAATTTATAGTTTGTTGATGTGGAATTGGTTGTTCCTCCAGCTCCGAAGGAATAGTTTTGCAATTTGTAATTGGTACTGGCAGGTTCCGCTGCGCTAACGAAGGGAAGATTTACCGTTAAAGAGACAAGGAGAAAAAGAGAGAAGAATGTTATTAAATTTTTCATAAGTAATTCCTTAATATAGCATACAAAATGAGTAGAGTTGAGACAAGCGCAAATAGTATGAAAGTGAGTGGTATATTTTTCTGGGGAAAAATATAGTAACTTTCATTTATCCTTAAGGATTTCTTAAAAAGAAACAGGTTACATTTTATCGCGTGAGATTTTATTTCAATGGAGTTAATCGAAAAAAACAATATTAATTTCTTTCTTAGTAACTCACCTTACGCATTAAGTAGCCAATCTTTGTAATTGCTCCATACTTGCCCTAAGTGCTTCAGTATACAATTTTGCTTTTATTGCAAAGTGATTCATTTTCGTTTTTATCTTCAAAAGCTCCAGCTTGTAGTATGCATAGATCGAAGCGAAGAAACGATTTTGTTGAGTCCTAATAGTTTTCGTGGGTGATTTTGCAAGGGCGGTATTTGATTTTATGGATTTATGGTATTCCTCAATAGGCCACCGTTTCTGATAAAGCTCTACTATGGTCTTTGCATCAACTGTTAAATCACTGCATACCAGATATAATATTCCACTATTCCCGTCTTCATTTTTGAAAACCTGTTTGACCAGTAAAATCGGAAAGGGAAGCTCTTTGATAAAAATTTGTTGTCGTATATTCTCAGGTATATCCAGATCTGAAACTCGTTGAAACTGACCTTTTCTTTTCTCGACTTTGGTAAGACTCACCAACCTGTTCGTTTTAATGGGTATGATAAAGTCTTTTTTAAGTCAAATTTAATATATTCCATATTATCATTACTTGAATACCATACATCAGCGAGGAGAAACCGGCATTTGATCTGATTATCAATGACTGCCATTTTGCCATCTCCTGAAGTATTCATTCTTCGTTTTTATTGATCTCCTCGTTTCCCCGCCTGTTTTTGGATCAATGTACTTTTCCGTTTTTTGAATGGGTTGAAAGGCAACGGGGATGGTTATACCCCCAGAATGGTATAAACAGCTTTGTATATTCACACCCTTCACATTTCTTCCAAACGTATGATCAAAATGTCAGGTAATCAAATCGTTTTCATCGGTATATGGTTTCTCTTCAATCGTATCGTCAAAGATAAGTACCCCTTCTGGAGATTCGATTTTCCGGACTGACTTTTTTACCAGTTTCCAAAGTTGCCGAGAGTCATAATCATCTTTGGCTAAGAAGCGAGTGATTTTATCATGGCTGATTGTCCCCGCAAGAGCTTTGGATAATCCCGTAGCGGTGGTATAGGAAAAAGAAGAGATGAGGTAATCCGAGTAAATATCGAGCATTTTGGTATCCATAAACAGGATATTTACTATATCATATTTATATGATCTAGCTTAAGAGGCTAGCAAATACTATGCATTATTATTAGCTCTAATCATTTCTATGCACCCACATAATATAAATTATAAAAATAACCATATAAGGTAAACCAAAAAAAATGAATAATAAATCCGCAAACCCTTGAGCGTTCCCCATAATATGCCAATTAGAACTATTAAGAATACCGTAACCAATTACTCCTCCAATTATTCCAATATATAAAATAGTAAATATCCAAAACCAAGGTTTTATTTTTTTATCTCTAAATACATCCATTAACGAAATGTTCTTTTGTCGCATAAATTAACGATATCCTAATAGGATAATTTTATCAATTGGGAAAGTAAAATTCTAAATTATTTCCTTATGAGTAGTTTATAGGCGCATCTTGGTAATGCGCTTTTAAGGTGAACCCGACTCCTTTGCGTAACGTAGGTTAGTAAAAAGGTTGAACAAGTCATTATAAATTTTATAAGTTTCATGTCATAACAGAAGAACTAGTTTCTCCTTACTAGTAAAAAAGAAGGTCAAAAATTTTTGATTTTTCACAGAATCACTCTCAATGGCCATATGTAATTCATAGCAATTATATGCAATTTTATACAATTTCCGTGAAAAGTTGACTAGCTCAGCTGAAGCTAGCATTATTAATAATAGTCCTATGAAAAGTCAAAAAACAAAAGTCAAAATCTTGAAAAAGACTGGAAAGGTTAAAATATTTCTACGACTATCTTTTCTGTTTTTATTATCTATCAGTTTTTATTCTTCAGTTTTTGTTCCGTCTTCATTTGCTGCGACGGGTATCAATAAGCAAATTAACTTTCAAGGAAAGTTAGCAAATAGCGATGGCACTAATGTGGCAGATAGCAGTTACACAGTTGTCTTTACTCTCTATGATGCTTCATCTGGTGGAAATACTTTATGGACAGAAACGGATTCAGTGACGACAACCTCTGGCATTTTTCAGGTGGCACTTGGTGCTACGACATTATTCCCCGGAAGTCTAAACTTCAACTCAGATAGTATCTATTTAGGAATCAAAGTTGGCTCTGACGCTGAGATGACTCCACGGATTAGATTTTCTGCAGTGCCTTATGCATTTAACGCAGCGCAGTTGGATGGTGTTGTCGCGACACAAAGCGCAAATGGGTTTAATTTACAAGGAGGGACAAGTACTTCTTCAGTTGCTTCATTCAATACTGCCAGTGGTGCTTTGACGTTTGAACCAGGCATCGCTGAAGGATTGACGCTTGATACCAATGGAGGCGCTGCTCTCAACATCGGCAATAGCAATGCTACCTCCTTGGTTTTTGGAAACAGCTCAAATAATCCGACGTTTACATTCAATAATGGCACCGGAACAATCAGTTTTGGCGGGTCAGGGACAACAACCTTTAGCGGAGGATTGACTATTACCGCAGGCAAGACATTCACGTTTAATTCTGATGCATTTACCGATTTGACAGGAAATGGATTAACTGATTCAAGTAACGCTCTGACACTTCTTTTGACGACGTCAGGAAATACAGCAAATACTTCATCAAATTCCGGTTTGGAACTTTCGTCATCAGGGTTGCGGTTACTTGGCGGATGTTCTACCGGACAAGTATTGCAATATAATACCTCAACATCTGTCTGGGCGTGTGGGAGTGTTGCGAGCGGAACAAATTATTGGCAATCATCTAGTCCCGGAACCATTGATGAGCTAAATAATACGATGGATTTGTTGCTTGGTGGCACATCGACAAACAGTGCAGATTTTGCATTTATGGGAGTTAATACTGGTACACCAACGGCATCAATTTCTTCAGGTCTTGCAAATAATAGCAACACGTATCTTACCGGAACCGGTGTGCTGGGGACAACGAGTCGACAAAGTTTGATACTTGGCTCTTCGTCAACTGGCGATATATCTTTCGAGCCAGGCGGGAAGAGTGCTGGCGGAAGTCTGTATCTCGCATCAAACGGAGACGTTGGCATTGGTACTACAACTCCTTCAGGGACGGTTGATATACGCGCAAATTCAGGAACCTTAGCAATAGAAAGTATATCAGGAAGTACAGCTTTTGCGGGGTTAGTGGTGAATAATTCAGGCAGTGGTGATATTTTTACTGCATCTAAAAGTGGAACGACCAAGTTTGTCATAAACAGTCAGGGAAATGTCGGAATAGGAGCCATAATACCGCTTGCAACACTTGATGTTCGGGCAAATTCGGGGACACTTCCTGTTGCATCCATTTCAGGAAATACTGCATTTGCAGGATTAGTGGTAAATAACTCTGGCAACGGAGATCTCTTCACTGCATCATCTTCGGGGACAACAAGATTCCAGATGACAAATAACGGTTCGACAGTATTTAAGGGAGATACGATTACCTCAATTGGATCAGGAGGAACAAATACAACGAGTGGCGCTGTGGAAAATGCAATGGGAGATGAGGGAAGTTTGGTGCCCAATGCTGGTTTTGAATCTGCCGTTACTGGTATAGGATTTTCTGATGGATGGGCTGCTGCTGCAACCAATTCTGCAATTGTTACACGAGACACGACAACTTCTGCAAAGGGTCAGGTTTCAGCAAAAGTGACATTTAGCGGAGCGAGTCAATCAACTGCTATTTACTCAACGTGTATGCCTCTCGCATTACAAACAAGTCTTGGAAGTTATAATCTTAATTTTTATGCCAAACCCTCTGTGGCAAACAGAGTAGTGGTAAGAGGATATATTGATGCCTATACGTCCAAAGCAAATTGTGAATCAAATACCACACCATCAATTTCTGCACCGCAAGGGGCAGGCTTAGCTGCTACTACATGGGCAACTACCGGAAGTGGCACGACGGGAATAACTTTTACCTCAACGACGAACACATGGGGGAAAGTCCATATATTTATTGGTTGTCCGGCGAGCTGCACAGGAACAACCACAGTAAATATCGACGGTGTGCGTTTGATTGAAAACGCAAATAGTAATGGCGTTGACTACGCAGAAGATTATCCTGCTGATCCAAATGATGTGCCGCAACCTGGAGATGTGGTATCACTTGAAGCATCAGGTAGCGCAAGTATTGTTGCCAAATCCAGAGTTTTAATGGATCAATCTCTGGTAGGAGTTGTATCAACAAATCCTGGATATGTGCTTGATGATGGAACAATGACTGGTCTCAAAGTTGCTGTAGCGCTTGCCGGGCGTGTGCCAGTCAATGTATCGACTATTAACGGTCCGATTCATATCGGTGATTATCTGACATCATCGACCATCCCGGGTGTTGCTGTCAAAGCAACCGGTGCTGGCCCTGTCATTGGTACTGCTATGGAAGAAGATACAGATAGCAATATGGGAGATATCACACAGGTAACGATGTTTATCAAAAATACCTATTATAATGGTGCTCCTGCAAATGGATCGGGAATAACGTTGCCGGGTGCGGAGGATGCGTCAATTATTCCGACAATGCTCTCAGGACAGACAGCAAGCGTAACAGCGGCGCTTACTGATCTCTCCACTGACGGATTAGCGACTGTTTCGGGAGATTTGCGTGTTAAAGGCAATGGTTTGATCGAGGGAGTTTTGCATGTCGCAGATACTTTGTTTGCCAATAATTTCATTGCCAATGGTGTCTCCGACTTCTTCGGTAATGTCATTTTCCATAGCGGTGTGACATTTGACAGCACACCTGTTTTTGACAGTGACACAGCAGGTTTTGCTGTTATCACCAAGGGTTCAAATCATGTGGATGTAACTTTTAGCAAATCATACGATAATATACCTATTATTAATGCAAGTATTACCGTAAATCCGATAACGCCCACACCAAGTGAAACGCTTTCTCAGCAACAGGGAAGAGAAGTACTGCTTGAAAAGGTAGCGCTGGGGAATATCCATTATATTATTATGAACAGAACTACCAAAGGATTTACCATTCTTCTTGCACGACCTGCGAAAGAGGATCTTTCATTCTCATGGGTTGCCCTGGCGGTAAACAGTCCTCAGATTTTCCAAAGCAAGGGATCGAATATCCAAATGCCGACACCTTCAGAAATTGTTTCACCATCTCCGATGGACACAATCATTCCATCAACAATTCCTGTTTCTCCAGTCCTCAGTCCGACAGATGAACCGTTTCCAACGCCAACTCCAGGAGGATAGTTTACTTCATTGATGACACAACTTGTCCTGATAGAAGTACTCATTGACGAAAAGCCCTGCCTACTTTAGTATGTAATGAAAAGGAAGTAAAGAAATGAAAGGATTTGGCGTGGTTATCCTCATTATTTTTTTTATTCTCAGTCTCGCTGGGAATTTTTATCTTTTTCAATTATGGCAAAAAGCATCAACAAATCGAATCGGTGGGTTAAGAGAAAAATATCCCTTGTTGTCAGCACGAGCTCTTAATCCAAACAACAGCAGCGATCTTGGTGTTAATTTTTTGCCTTTACGTGAGGCAATTCATCAACAAGTTGATCCCTACAGCAAGTCGTTTGCTGTATATTTTGAATATCTTCCAACAGGTACGACAATCGGTATCAATGAAGATAGTAATTTTACTGCTGAATCATTATTGAAAGTGCCGGTAGTGATGGCATATTTTCATAAAAAAGAACAGCTCGGCATAACCGAAGATCCCACAGTTGCGATTGCGCCAAAAGAACTAAACTCAAAATTTGGTAGTCTCTATAAAAAAGGAACAGGATATAAAATTAATCTCAGCGACGCAGTCAAATTTGCATTGCAAAAATCCGACAATACAGCTAGTCTTATTCTTGCCGATCAGATAACTGAAAACGATTTTCAATTTGTCTATGATGGGCTTGACATACCGGAAACAACAGATAAGAATACGCCAATTATTACTGCTCAGGAGTATGCTTCTATCCTAAAAGCTCTTTATTTTGGCAGCGTTTTGTCAAACGAAGATTCTGAGTATATTCTGCAACTTCTCACCCATACGGATTATAATAGTTTACTTCCCGGTGGAGTGCCCAAAGGAATACCGGTAGCACATAAAATAGGATTAGTGAATAATCAAATCTATCAGGATTGTGGTATTGTCTATGTGCCCGGGCGGCCGTATGCTCTTTGTATGGTCTCAAAATCAAATTTCAAAACAGCACAACAACGGATGCATACTATTTCAAAAATGGTCTACGGGTATGTGGCAAAGCTCACAAACTAAAAAACTTATTAAGAATGTTTCCCTCGCTTGACAAGTATTTACTGTATTTATTACTCTAAATGAAGACCTAAATTTTATGGCTGCCAAAAAAACATCCCCAAAACAAAAAAAAGAAACAGCATCATTGCTTCCTGATGCATCACAAAAATCAAAAATTCCTGCAGCAAAAAAACGAAACATCATAATGATAGTTGTGGCTATTCTTGTAATTATTTGTATAGCCGCAATCGGGATATATTATTTTTTGCAATATAAAAAGCCGCAACAATTGTTTAATGGACCGCTCCTTACGACACAAATGACACAAACAGAACTTATTACAAAGGTTGGGCAATTGATAGCATTGCCGACAGGAGAACAACCAACTATTGCTTCTGTTTCTGATATTACCAAGTTGAAGGGACAAACATTTTTCAAGAATGCACGAAACGGTGATATTGTTCTCGTCTATCCAAAAGCAGGAGAAGCGATTCTTTACGATCCTTTTGTAAATAAAATAATGCAGGTTGGTCCGGTGAATCATCCACAACCAACATCTTCCAAAACATCTGCTGCATATCCTGAACAGTCTATTGCAGGAGCGCAAACGACTGCTGAGCCTGTTACTGTTGCCTTATATAATGGGACGACAATTGCCGGTTTTGCGAAAAAAACCGAAATTGAACTTGCAGAGAAGATGCCCAACGTGACAGTTGTTTCAGAAGCAAATGCCAGCAGTTCCGCATATACACAGACAACGGTGATTGATTTGACAGGAAATAATACTACGTCAGCTCAACAACTGGCAACTTTTCTGCATGGCATTACTACTAGTTTGCCGGCGGCGGAAACAAAACCAGCTAACGCAGATCTTCTTATTATTTTAGGTTCAAAATGAAGTAAGTAACAAGGATTTCCTGTTTTGAATCTGAAGCTTCTCTTAAGATTTTTTTAAAATGGTAATATTCCCGTAAGAGGATCTGACACGTCCGTGGTCTCTGAAGATTGATTTTCAGAAGGAATAGGCACCAAATCAATCAACACCTGGTCACCAGGATCATCTTTTGCGGTTGCGTTTGTGTCTCCAAATGAAAAAAATTCATCCATAACTTCAAATATTCTAAACTAAATTTAGACAGAAGTCAACTTATAGGTCTAAATAAATTTTGAACTGGTTGCTTTTGTCGGGGTGCAGGGAATTGAACCCTGTGCCTCAGCGTCCCGAACGCTGCGTGCTACCGATGCACCACACCCCGCGTTTAGTGGTTAGCTATTGGTCTTTAGTCATTAGCTAACAGCATTTAGCTATTTTACTTCGTTTTCTGCTAAAATACAACGGAATCTATTTATCAATAGCTAACGACTAAAAGCTAATTTGTCCCTGTAGCTCAATGGATAGAGCAGACCCGTCCTAAGGGTAAGATGGAGGTCCGATTCCTCTCGGGGATACACTATTATGTCTCGTTCAGAAATCATTCGTTTTCTCATCCTCAGATCGCTGGGTAATTTTCTTGTTCTCATTGCACTATACGGTGTTGCTTTGACATTTGGTCCCATCATACGGTACGAGATCCAATATCAAGTCATTAAGTGGCGACATGTGCATTTTACCATCGAAAATGTACCAAAAGTACCAGGAATATCAGATGGGAAGAAAAAGGTACAAAAAACTTTTGGTATATCTAGAGCTGTTGATAATGCTGATACATCTCAGTCGTCTCCAGGCTTTGCAGAGATTCTTGCCGGAAATAAAGAGCAAGTATTGATGCCAATTGACCCATTGTTTAGTATTTTGATACCTAAATTAGGAATTGATGAGCAGGTCGTTGCCAATGTTGATCCGGATAATCCTTCAGATTATCTTCCTGTCTTGCAACATGCCATAGCACACGCAAAAGGATCGGTTTTCCCGGGCGATTCAGGTACAATATATCTCTTTGCTCATTCTGCTGACAACTGGTGGGATATAGAGCACTACAACGCCGTATTTTACACATTAAATAATTTGTCCGTAGGTGATGATATTGTTATCTTCTATGAGAATAGGCGGTATGATTACACAGTTTCCCAGCAGATTATCTCAGACCCTCAGGACGTGACTTTATTGACAGCGGAGCATATTGGACCATCTCAACTCGTCCTACAAACCTGTTGGCCCCCTGGGACTTCATGGAAGAGGATGTATATTATTGCTACGCCAAAAAAGGTTTAGTCCAGCCTTTTGATCTTAGATCTTTATTGCAAACCGATTGAGTAGAGCGTGGGTGGAAGATTCGGGTTGCTGATGTTGGTGAGAATGACGAGTTTGGACCCGTCAGGCCACGGGAAGACGTAATGATCGACAAACGGTCCTGCATAAAGCGTAGTCATATTTGATCCATCATCTTCAACGACGTCGATCTTTTTATCATGCACATATAAAAGATGGGTGGAATCGGGGAACCATGTCAACGGGACAGGGCAACTGACAAAGTCATTGCAATCACATGAGGGGGTAGAAATCGTACAGACGGTATTAACGTGTTCAAGAACACGAGTATTGTAGTCTTCGGCTATGTTGTAAACATAAATTGCTCCTTGTTCCAAACCACGCTGCTCATAGAGATAGTTGTCACCAATCAAACGCGGTTTATGAAAAATTGGCATGGTTGCGGAAGCTGAAGCCTGATATAAAATTTTATTATCATCGGGAGACCACGATAGGATGCGGAAATTTTTTTGAGCAAATTGTTGCACCACAGGTTTGAGTGATTTCAACTGCGCTGCTTCTTTATCTTTACGTTGCTGTTGCCAGAGATCAAGCGTTTGTTGATAAACAGCAGTAATATCCTGCGGCGTCTGATTGTATTGGCTTGCATTCAGCAAATAATATGTCGGCGAGCTATCAGAAGTTTCCGAAATACTGGCGATAATTTGTGTTCCATCCGGTGACCAGGCAATTTTTGCCTGGGAGAATTTGTCAGTCGTGTCGTCTACAATTTGTGTTGTGCTGCTTTGTCCCGCGAGAATAGGGAAGTTGCGCGACGTCATATCATAGACATAAATACCATTTTGTCTTGCTGATTGAGAACCGATGTTAAACGCAAGTTTAGTGCCGGTAGGATCAAGAATTGCTGATTGGATGCCAAACGTTGAGATGCTTTGCAGACTCGGTGCTTGAGGATACAGTGTCGCATCCGCATTGGATACAACCTCGCGCTCTATATCAAAATCTTTCTTCCATGCTAGATAACCATCCTTAACAATTGTTACTGAGTATTTCCCAGGGGTTAAATTGATACTGTTGTTGGTAGCAGTTGTTAAGTGCCCGTCAATAAAAACTTGCGCTCCTGTCGGGCTGCTGCTTAAGTTAAGAATGCCAGTGTTAGAGAGAGTCGGTGAGCCATGCTGGATGAATATGCGGTAACCCTTGCCGTAAGAAATGACAAGTACCGTAGTCACAGCAATCAGAAAAAGGACAAAGAGTGAAAAGAATATCTGTTTCTTAGACGAGCGTTGCGGTGGTACTTCTTGCTCGGGGAGAGGTGTTGTGTTTTTCATAGCAATATTTATTATACATCAATTCTCCCTCTTGCAACTAGCCTACTTATTATAGTAATCTAACTACAAGCACAAAAATGCTAAAATGATATATTTAGTAGATATTATGATCTATTGTCTCGCATCATAAATCATGTTTAATTTTTCCCTTCCTTCCACCAAACGAATCGGAATAGACCTAGGTACAGCAAATACCTTGGTATATGTTGTAGGAGAAGGAATAGTCCTCAACGAGCCGACTGTAGTTGCTGTGACTGCCGAAGAAAATCATGTCGTTGCTGTCGGGCATGAAGCGAAAGATATGCTTGGCCGTACCCCTGGGAATGTGACAGCGCTTAGACCGCTTCGGGATGGAGTGGTTGCTGATTATACGATTACTGAGGCAATGCTTTCTTATTTCATCGATAAAGTTTGCGGAAAGCGGCATTTTATCAAACCTGAAGTTATGGTATGTATTCCCTCTGGTGTCACGCAGGTTGAACGCAGAGCAGTTCTGGATGCAACCATGTCTGCAGGCGCAAAGATTGCCTATCTTATTGATGAACCTCTAGCTGCAGCGATTGGCGCAAAGATTCCGATTGCCCAGGCGGCGGGGCATATGATTGTCAATATCGGTGGTGGTTCATCTGAGTCAGCAGTTATCTCACTTGGCGGCGTTGTCGTTCATAGCTCCGTGCGTGTCGCGGGCAATAAGATCGATGAGGCAATTACTGCGTATATCAAACGGAAATACAATCTTATGATTGGTGAAACTACGGCTGAAATGATCAAGATTGAGATCGGCAACGCACTTCCTGAAGAACGAGGGAAAAAAGATTATAAGACAATGGAGGTGAGAGGGCGTGATACGATAACTGGTTTGCCTCGAACGGTAATTTTGGATGAATTACAGATCAATGAGGCCATCAAACCAACCTTGTTGGAGATTATCAAAGGCGTTAAAGAAGTGCTAGAACAATGTCCTCCAGAGCTTGCTGCAGATATTATAGACAAAGGAATTGTGATGTCAGGAGGCACATCGCTTCTCACCAACTTCGACAAACTCATGACGCAGATGACAGGAGTGCCTTGTCACAATGCCGAGGATTCACTTTTATGTGTCGCAAGAGGAACAGGCGTTGCAATGGAGAATATTGATTTATATAAGAGAAGCATTAATAGAAAATGAGAAGTAAAATGTCCTGGAGAAATACCGAAAATATATGATAGAGAGAGGTAAGATAGAGGTGTGAGGAGGATTTTGCTTGAGTTTTATTAAAATATAGAAAATATTATAGAGATAAAGTAGATATATATGCGGTTCTATGCTAGGAAATAAAAATTTTGAATCTATAAAATGAATACATTATTGCGTACAATCAGGGAAAAATTTATTTAATTTATTCCAAAAATTTAGTTCTATAGTATAATAGTAGTCGCCATGAAAACTATAAAGATTCTCGGAGTCACTATCACCAGCGAGAAAGAGGATTATATCCTGGAGTATTTATTTGCCCGAATAAAAACGAATGCAGAAAAGACTTTCATCATTACGCCCAATCCTGAGATGTTGGTATATGCCTCAAAGCATTTGGATTATCAAGACAAGCTAAACCATGCAAATATTGCTTTGCCGGACGGCGTGGGGCTTTTTTTTGCAAGCGGACTTATGGGTGAACGGTTGGAAGAGAGAATAACAGGAGTAGACTTCATGGAAAAGCTTTGTGAAGCGTGTCGAGAAAAACCCTTGTCCATAGGCTTTTTGGGTGGAAGAGGTAGGGTAGCAGAGAGAACCGCAGAGCGCTTGAAGATGAGATATCCCTGGATAAATGTAACTTTTGTAGGCTCTGAATGGTCAGAGAAAGGATTTATAAATAAGAAAGAAAGATCTATAGATATCTTATTCGTTGCTTACGGGATTCCAAAACAAGAAGAGTGGATTTACGAGAACTTACCAAAGCTTCCGGTGAAGGCAGCGATGGGAGTGGGCGGCGCATTTGATTTTATCAGTGGAGCTGTGCCGAGAGCACTATTTTTGGTACGATTTTTGGGGCTTGAGTGGTTATTTCGACTTATCGTGCAACCCTGGCGTTTCCGGCGGCAATTAGCATTAATAGAATTTATCTTTTTAGTTTTTAAAGAATGGTTTCGCGAAAAATGACATCTTTTGATATATATTGATTCATTTTCACGAACTCGCAAATTTATTTAGATTGTATTAACAATATAAAAAGAACTATCTGTTTACATAATATTTTTTTTGAGAAAAAGGTCAAATGTGATTATAATTTGCTCTTGCATTTTTAAAAGAGAGCGATATACTCAAAGTATGAGTGAGAAAATGAGCTCACAATTACCTCCACTCAAAAGTCTTTTTATAGACGCATGGGAATTATTTAAGAAAACCTGGATTTCATACCTCAAATTGGTAGGGCTTGGGATTGCGTTTCTTTTCCTCGGTTCCTTGATTGGGATTCTTATCTTACTTCCGATTGGCTTTACCGCTTTTGGCTCGCATTTTCAATTCCTGTCTCGTCCAACGCCTTTTATTATTGGGATGTTAGCACTTTTTGTTTTTTGGATGATTCTTTATATTCTAGCTCTTATTGTGATCGGTATTCTCTTTCCGGTTACCAATATCTTTATTTTACAGAAAGAAAAAGTAACCTCCGTCGTTGATCTTCTCAAAAAGAGTAAGCAATTTTTCTGGGCATATTTTTTCACAATGCTTCTTGCAGGATTACTCATTTTTGGAGGCATAATGTTTTTTGTGGTTCCCGGCATTGTAATCAGCATCTTATTTCTTTTTGTCGCATTTGAAATTGTCCTTGAAAATCAGTCTGGTACTGCCGCAATTGCTCGTAGTTATATAATGGTGAAGAATTACTTCTGGCAAGTGGTGGGTAGAGTGGTCTTAGTGGGACTTGGTGTCGGGATTGTTAATTCATTATTAGTACACATTGCCTACGGAGACTTTCTATTACGATTAGTTCAGATTGTTGGCTCCATCCTTGTCGGATGGTATGTGCGCGTCTATATTTTTCTTTTGTACAAACAAATCCGTGAGCGGACAACATTCCCGCAGCACATTTCATTTCGATGGATTTGGATTGTATCAGCGGCAGGGTGGATAGTTATCTTTTTAATTCTGATAGGATTGGGGGTAGGCGTTGCCCATCTGCCGGCATGGCATCCACATCATATGCAAAGAATTCCAAGAGGAGCGGTATAACGTGGCATAACTTTGTTGTTGACAGCTTTTATATTATCAATCCAAACGCGCCTTTGAGGCTTGAGTTTTTGATGTGCTTGATGGTGACGGTGTCCTGTGGCAAGCCAAGTTGTACGAGCTGTTTTTGGATATTTTCGTGATAATTCCACCCATCCCAGAGGAGACTGCCTTCGCCAATAAGGGTAAAGGATTGCGGCTTGTCGTAAAATTCATACACTCCTGCGATTGCTGCGGCAACGAGGTATGCCGATCTGGTAATAATTGCCCGTGCCAGATCTCCTGCTACATCGTGATGGTTCGTGTGTGATAACTCACTTAGTTCCTGGCTGGTTGAGATAGCTGAGAAAGATAAGTTGAGTTCTTTAATTTTTTCATTGAAGTAAAGAGCGAGGTATTTGCCGGAAATGGCTTTTTCAAATAACTGTCCGCCCGGTACTTCCGATTCGGCATCAATCTTTTGAAGGATAGGTGTAGGTGTAAATTTATTAAAATTGCCGCATTCTAAATTAACAAGTATTTTTTTATTTTTATCTTGTAATATAAGACACATATTAAACCCGGTACCTGCAACAAAAGAACCGACTTCTGTCCCGTCACCTGAGAGTGTCAGACAGACAGTATCGTTTGCGACAGATACTAATGGTATTCTCCCATATTTTGTTAAAAAAAGATCTTTGATCAATGGTCCTAGCGGCTCATTGAGTAAGCCCTTAAATGCGTGCTCTTTCGTGGTGTGGGCTAGTTTGCCATCAATTTCTCCATTCACGCCGGTATATGCTTGGAGAGGGAATCCGAAATTGATGCCAATAGCATCAGCTCGTGGATCAAGATGTTTCCCTAAAAAATCAATAAGGATCTGTTTTGTTGCCAAGACTGGCAAAATACCAGTGGTTTTTTTCAACGTTTTTCTTATACCTTTAGAGGTGATTTCTTCCGTTGAGAGAATGTAGTTTGTTCCACCAATGACAATTCCTTGAACAATACCCTTGGTAAGAAGCGAGTGATCGGGAAGGTGATGTTTAAAAAAAAATATGCTGGATGGTTTATTTTTTGATGCAAGAGTAAGCTCATGAAGGAAGTTTTGCTTGATTTTTTGATAATCAGGTATCTTGATAAACTCAATGGGGTCTACGGACATAGTAGCTTACATTTTAGCATAGATAGGAAGAAGTTATAAATCTTTTCCTCCTGTATTACTCCCAACAAATGGTGTGGGTGTAGGTGGTGTTCCGGAAGGAGCAGTTGGGACTGGTGAAAGATTTGGACAGCCTGATCCAAGGCAGATTGGGGAAGGAACATCTGAAGGATAGTCATTTGACGCATTTGCATCCTCATCAAAACAGTGATACCCTGCAGGATGAGGGAACTGGTCTTTATAGTTGGCGTAATCACCATCTGCATCATCGTATCCATTCGGGTCATCTTTTGAAGAAGCTGTTGAAAAATTAGCACACACTTTATAAGTAGTCAGACCTGTTATTACATATTGATAAGGATGATTGGTTTGTGGATCAACTTTAATCAAAGGAGTAGTAGAATCGTTAGCATTGGTAGTAATCTTATCCAAACTTTGGGGAAGTTGGAAGTTGTCTTGATAATAGGAATTAATACTATTTGTTATTTGTCCTAAATTGATAATGCGTTTATGGTCATAAGTGATTCCGCGTTCTGTTAAGGCAGAAGGAATAATCTTAAAACCATAGATAAGAGCAATTACAGCAAAAAAGGTTATATAAATAAAAGCTACTAGTTCTTTGTTAAATTTTATTCTCCAATGTTTAATTTCTGTGGCACAGTAAACAAATATAATGCCAGAGGTTAAAAGAATCACTACTGCGTGCCGTAAAGTGATATATACTGGATTTCCTGAAAGATATTCAAAACCAGCAACAATAATCTCAGTGAGAGTATAAAGGAATGTGATGATAAGTGTGGTAGAAAAGAGTAGTCTATAAAACCTGTTTTCTTTTATCAGAGGGCGTTTCGCTTCTTGTCTTTTTAGAAAAATTGCCAAAAATAAAGCGACACTATAAGAGATAATAATTGCCGGAATATAAATTTGTGTGAGAGGAATCATGTTAAATATAGCGGAATATGCGATCAAATCGTAAGAGGAGGCCGAAATGCCTGTGGTACTTGATGCAGACGCAGTAAGCAATGGTTTATCAATCCAATTATGCAAGATATTTCCACTTGCTACCATAAGAAGAAAAAGTGAAACAAAGAAGAGAAGATAGGATACTCCAAACCACCATAAAATAGGCCCTGAAGAAGGAGGAGTAGGAGGAACGGGTAAGTCAGAAGCATAGGCAATCGCTTCGATGATTTTTTCATTCGACCATCCAATTTCTACAAGATGGTCTTTTATTTGTTCGTTTGAGAGATTTTTTTCTTTGGCTTTCTTAATATAATCAATAAGATCATTATTCATTAATTAAATGGTGAAGGAAATTTAAGAAAAAGTCAAGGATAGTTTATACTATTCACTATGTTATTGGATCCCGAGAGGTCAGCGGATTATTCTTTAACTTGAATACCAAGAAGCCACAAAACAGCTTCCTTCTTGTATCTGCGGTCTCCGCGAGAATTGATACGGATTGCAGGGAGTTTGCCTCGTTTACCCCAGCGTTTGATGGTAAGAGGTGAGACGCGTAAGACTTCTGCAACTTCACGAACAGTGAGAAGATCGGGGAGTGAATCAATGGATACTTTTTGTTGGTCTGCCATAGGTTAAGTGAAACTGTATTGTTATCTATCAATCTACAATTTAACTATATATAAAGTAACAAACTGCAACATACTTGTCAATATACAAAATGAGGATATGGCGTTTTTTCTTCCCACAAAAATACCCCGTTCTCGGTTACACAAAAATTTTGTATATCAGGAGCGGGGTATCTTGTTATTTGAGTTCAACTGTTGCACCAGCAGCAGTTAATTTCTCTTTTGCTTCATCAGCAGTCTTTTTGTTGACTTGATTCATAATCTCTTTTGGAGCAGCGTCAACCAAGTCTTTTGCTTCTTTCAAGCCGAGTGTCGGAACGAGTTCTCGAAGCGCTTTAATAACAGCGATCTTTTGAGCACCAGCGTTTGCGATCACAACATTGAAGACTGTTTGTTCTTCAGCAGCTTCTCCAGCGGCAGGAGCAGCTCCACCTGCAGCAGGTGCAGCAGCAACCATAGTCGCAGCAGCGGAAACGCCGAATTTCTCCTCCAGAGCTTTGACAAGTTCTGAGAGTTCGAGAACAGACATTTCTTCAATTGCTTGCATTAATTCATCTTTACTTAATTTTGCCATACTACACCTCCTTTCGGTTAGATACGACGGTTACATTATGCACTCGTCGCGGGTTTCTTATCTTTAATTGCATTAAGTGTCGTAACGAGTGACTGGAGATTCCAGTTGAGTGCTCGGTGCAATCCGGAAATTGGTGCTTTCATCTGCCCAAGAAGTTGTGCCTGAAGAACAGGAAGCGGAGGAAGGGTTGCGATTTTGGTTACATCTTGTTCAGTGACGACTTTGCCGTCAAGAATTCCAAACTTGATAACCGGCATTTTAAATTCTTTAACAGTTTTGGTAAGCTCTTTGAGAGGGTCGACAATATCACTGTAGATAAAAAGTGCACCGGTTGGTTGATTGAAATGTGTTTTTGCCGTTTCCGCATCAACTTTATCTGCAAGTGCTCGTTGTAAAAGAGTATTTTTAACAGCGACAAATTCAGCATTGACTTTTTTGAGGCTTCTCTTCATGTTTTCAAGTTGCTGATGGGTAAGTCCTTGGTAGTTGGCAAAGACTATGCCATTTGATTTTGCCACCTTATCAGTCAGCTCCGCAACGAGCTGTTCTTTTTTCTGTCTATTTTGGCTAACTTTTACTGTATCGTTATTCATATTTGTTTTTGCTCGGAATGAGATTTTTTCTTTATCTCAAACTAATATCCTACTTCGCTTAAGCTTCGTAGGATTGTGTGCTATTAGATTAAAAAATAATCAATGTACACAAAAAAACACTCCTCGAGGAGTGCCATAATAAGTTTAAAACTTTTTAAATGTGGCTCCTCGGTAGGACTTAACTATTAGCCAAGAGCTATTTGCTGTTAGCTAAATTGCCTACTGTCTTTGGAATGTACTAATTATAACAGGTAATCAGAGGGACGTCAACACGTGGACAATTGGAGTTGTGACAGTATTCCAGACACTCGATGCAGCATCAACTGCTTCTGAGAATACTGAACTACTTCCTACGGATGAAGTACTAGTGCTGATCTTTTGGTAGCACAATTTACCTGATCCACAACTTGTATCAAAGTTGCCGCCTATATGTTTAAGGCCACTACCAGTTTGTCCTCCTGGTAAACATTCATAGCCTTCAGAAGAAAAGTCAGTACAAGTAGTATCGATAATATCTTTTATTGTATATTTAGCATCGGAGGAAGCAGGACTGATAGGAGCTCCCTTTGGTGATACCTCGACGTAAGCTTTGCCGCTTGTTAATGCAACTATTGACGCTGAATTTGCAGATGAACTTGTAAGAGAAAACTTTTGTGTACAGGAAGTCGATGAACACGATGCAGATACGAGAGTGGAGATGCCACTGATAGCCTTATTGCTTCCGTCAAAGAATTGAATGCCATAGCTTGCTGGAGTTACAGCAAAGGTCTTAGTACCTCCACCCTCGATCGCTTTAGGGACGTCCCATGTGACGGTCATTGTCCATGTATTAGTTGTCCCTGTCGTTGATTCACTAGATAATTCCTTAAGATTCGGTGGAGCTTGGAATGTCCATGGGTTTATCTTTCCTTGAGTAGCTGCAGACGTCCCTGGAGCGCCAGTTGCCGATACCTTGACGTAGGAACCGCTTGTTGCTAATGCCGCTATAGCCGACGCTGGAGCAGAGAATGTTTGTGTACAGACCGATGACGTACAGAATTTAGCGGCTGGGTCACCTGTGTCGGAAACTTTACCATTTGTGGAAATATTACCAATGCCACCGATGCCAGTGCCATTTTTTTGGAAAAATGCAAGGCTATAGTTAGTCGGTGTTTCCATTGTTCCGAGATTTGTTTTGGTAACAGGCGTCCATGTGACAGTCATCTTCCATGGTAATGTGGTACTCGTATTAGTCCCGCTTGGATCAGTTATTTCTGTAAGATTCGCTGGTGCTACAAATGACCAAGTGGTGGTGTTTGGTTTTTTCACTGTTGCTGTTGCAGCAGTAGAAGCAGCTATTGTAGAAGTAGCCACTGCATAGACTT
>Ga0265338_10002946_pt1 | contig 24699 bp, 34 predicted proteins | sample 42126metaG_FD_193579 | JGI IMG/M metagenome (GOLD analysis project Ga0265338, IMG submission 193579) | Rhizosphere microbial communities from Carex aquatilis grown in University of Washington, Seatle, WA, United States - 4-21-26 metaG | ecosystem: Host-associated > Plants > Roots > Rhizosphere... | reverse complement strand
TCCCCGAGCCGGCAATAACTATCTTTGGATTAGGTGCATCGTTTATCAATTTTGATTCCTCCGACTGTAGGGTGGAATGAAGCCCAGGGAAATCAAACAAATACTTGTCTTTGGACAATACTTTTTGGGCATTCTCATTGAAATACTCCCTGAACTGTTTAAAAATTTCAGTCAAACGTATAGCAAGAGGAGAATCAAAAAAAATGGGCATCACAGGTATGCGGCTATTCTCTACCAAATTATTAAGCTCAAACAGAAGTTCCTGTGAACGTTCTAGTGAAAAGGTGGGTATGATTAATGTCCCCTTTCTTTTATAATTATCTTCTATCACTTCTTCCAAGAGTTTCCTGCGGTCATTTCTGGATTCGTGATTCCTGTCTCCGTAGACGGATTCCATAATTAAATAATAAGCATCCGTTATTTTTTCAGTATCCGGCAGTAATGGCGACGGTGAATTACCCAAGTCACCGGTAAAAATAATTTTTTTGCCGTTGTAAATAAACTCAACTATAGCTGAGCCCAAAATATGCCCGGCATCTCTGAAAAAAACTTCCAGGTTAGAAGTTATGTTTATTTTTTGGTGGTAATCAAAACCAGTCCAGTTTAAAAAAGATTTTTTTATATTTTCTTCAGAATATATTTTATCCAGATTAAATTGTTTATTTTTGGATAGAATGCTGGCAGTGTCTTCAAGCATCGGACCCGTAAGGGCACGAGTGGGTCTGGTGGAGTAAATTTTTCCGTTAAAACCTTCGCTTATTAGTTTCGGAATCTTGCCGATATGGTCCACATGGGCATGGGTTATAAAAAGGATATCTATTTCTTTCGGGTTATAAATAAAAGGCAGCCAGTTAACATCATCCGCTATTTCCTTGCCTTGAGTAAGACCGCAATCAACCAATATCTTTTTACCATCAATTTCCAGAAGAAAATTGGCGCCTGTGACCGAGCCCGCTCCGCCACAAAATGTTATTTTAGCAGTATTTGACATTACTTTATTGTACTATGTTTTCTTTAATATATATAGTTCGCCTGATAAAATATAATATAGCAAATAGTCCGCCGGCAAGGTCAAAACATATATCGGAAAGAGTATCTAAGGAATTAAAAGGGTCTTGAATCGTAAATTTATTAACCAGAATTTCAAATAATTCCCAGCCTACTCCAACAAGTAACACGATAAAAAATATTTTAAAAATTGACTTAAGAGAATAATCTTTGAGCGGAAATAAATAAATAGCGGAAAGACCGAGCCAGACTCCACCCAAGAAATGCATCGGCATATCAAAGTACCAAATTGACGAATACCAATAAAACCTCATTGCTAAATAATTCAGTATAAATATGAAGAAAATAAGCAAAACCAAACGTGTTAAAAGTTTCTTGGAATCCATATAAGCATTATACGCTTTTCAAGAAAAAATCTCCGCCCTAGGTGGAGAAACTTTCTTAGGGTTATTTCCGATGTATTACCATAGCTTAAAGCTAAGTGGGTACCAGACGTGTGAGACCAAGGTCAAACTCGATCGAGGCTCCCATAAAATAGTGTTCTAGGTAATAATCGGAAATAACCCTACTAAAAGTATAGCAAAGGCTATAGTGTTAGCAACTGGACGAAACTTTTTTTTCGTTTTTGAATTTATTCATCCACTCCGAAACGTTTATATTCGAAAGTTTTTGCGTTGCCGAACCAATGTTTAATCTCATGTTCTGCTTCTTCGGGAGTTTCGGAACAGTGCACTATATTCATTACCGCTCTTTTCTCTTTATTGGCAAGCGCAGGAGAATCTATTGAAAAATCTCCGCGAATCGTGCCCATATCCGCCTTGTAAGGCATAGTCTCACCGGCAATTTTTCGTACTACGTCCACCGAGTGTACACCCTGCACAATCATCTTCACCAACGGAGCGCTCATCATATAATTCACCAGCCATTTACGTATATCCGGACCGATTTTATGAGCTTCCATGGTGCCAAAATCAGCCATAGCATCATATCCATATTTCTCATAAGTGCTCAATGTCTTATGCCCAAGTCTGGTAATCCACTCTTCATTTTTCGGATAATGGTTATCAATCTCTTCATAAGTCGGTTGAAACATCTCAAGTGCCACGATTTTCAAATCACGTTGCTCAAAACGCTTTATAATCTCACCCGTGAGGCCTTTGCGGACTCCGTCCGGCTTTATCATCACGTATGTCTGTTCTTCTTTTGGATGTTTCATAATTTTTATATTAAATTAATAATCTTTTCAATTTCTTTTTTTATAAGTTCTATCTTATCCCTAAAATTTTGTTCTGCTATCTCTTTGGTTCTTTCTTCATCTTCGGTACTAAGCTTGCTATCAATTTTTTTCTTTGCCAATGACGCCAAACCATCCTTATATACCGAAAGCGCAGCGTTGAATTTTATATCTATCCTCTCTGCTATACTATCTGACAATGTCTCCTCAAGAACCCTAAGATCGTTTCTTAACGATGCTTCAAGCCAATTCTCGGGCTTTTTAGGACCAGGCTGGCGAGAAATATTATTCTCTAAATCGTTCATATACAACATACTAACAGAAAAAAAAACTTTTGCAAAATAACAACTATGCACTAAAAACTACTCCATTGTTTTATATCTTCCCATAATTTCCGCTTCCACTTCGGCGCGGTCGCGACCATACTTCATATATGAAAGTTGTTTCAAGCTGTCCACAATTTCTTTATTACCCTCTTCCGGCGGCAATGTTTTTATATTAAAAGGTTTTATCGGCTGGCCATTTACTAACATACTCATATAGGCATTGTAATTATCCAATTTAGTTATATCAGCCGCATTGAATATAGGTTTGAATTTAGGCTCCAGAAAAGCGGCGTCTTCAGTGCCCACGCGGAACACCGCCATTGAACCGACGTTTCCGAAAACTGCATTTTTTATATTTTCTTCCAATTGGGTGATATATTGATGGGCAATGTTTAAAGACAGTCTGTATTTTCTGGCTTCGGAAAGAATGGAGGCAATAGAATCAGTCGTGACATTTTGGAATTCATCTATATACAGATAAAAATCGTTTATGGGTTTACCAAACATATCCACGCGCGAGAGCGCCGCCATTTGTATCTTGCCCACCAGCACAAGACCGATTAAATTCGCGTTGATATCACCCAATCTGCCCTTTGAAAGGTTCACCAGCAGAATTTTTTTCTCGTCCATTATCTTCCTGAAATTGAAAACGGAATTTTGCTGCAGCACTACCGGGCGCATAATATCGTTACTGATAAAATTATCGAATTTTGAAGAAATATACGGCACGAAGTTCGCCAGGGATTGGTCGCCGGTAGTTTGTTCAGCTGAAACCCAAAATTGCTTGATAATGGGGTTCTTACAGCGGGCCAATTTCATATCGCGGAATTCTTTATCCGCCAAAACTCTGGTGATTTCAAGTAAGGTTGACCCTGATTCCGGGTCTTCCATCACGAGAAATGCGGAGTTTCTAAAGTATTGTTCAAACATTGCCCCGCCTCCGATTTTCATATCAAAAAGTTTGTTAAAGATACCCATCATCTCGTTGACCACAAAAGTTTTCTGCTCCGGATATTTCGGGTCGTATTCCAGCATATTGAGTCCCATCGGCCGCATAGTGTAAGCCGGGTCAAAATATATCACATCATCCACACGCTCTTTAGGAATGCGCGATAAAATGGTCTGAATATCCGTGCCGTGCGGGTCAATATAACAGCAGCCGTCGCCATTCCTTATATCCTGGGTAATCATATTGAGCATAATATTAGTCTTACCCGTTCCAGTCTGACCAATGACATAAAAATGTCTCATACGGTCTTCGCGCGACATATGAATCATAGTATCTTTCCCTCTATAACTATTTACTCCCAAAATTATTCCCTCCTGCCCAACTTCTATCGGGACCGGGGCAATGCCTGCTTTGGCTTCTTTCAATTGCGGCTGGCTGCCGATTCCCACCGGGAAATGAAACACGGAAGAAAGCTCTTTTAAGTTCATTGGCAAAATTCTATCGTTTGAAAATATCCTGTAAGAAAAGTCGTGAAAAAGTTTTTTTAAGTCACTGCCATAAACCTTTTCAAAAACAAAAGAGTTGCTGGCAGATTCGGTAAACTGATTAAAAGAAGACTCTATTTCGCTTAAAATATCCTCCGCCCTTTCTTTTGTTAAAGCGGAAGTAATGACGCGGATGTTGGCTTTCATAATAGTGCTTTTCATCTTATTGCCTATTTTCTCCACTGCTCCTTCATCCACTGCTGTTCTGCCTTTTGTGTATTTCTCTTTGGTTTCTTCTTTCTTCTTGGCGCCAAAAATAAATTCTTTGGAGGCTTTCAAAAACGCCCTGTTGAATTTATAAAAATTATCCGCCGCATTTTTAACCGACATTCCGTTCTTAACATCGTCCAAAATCAGATGGAATTCATCGATAAACTTCGTGCCAGCCGGAGCTACGACAAGCTGAATGGCCGCGCCCTCTCCTTTCGTTTTTAGCTTGGAAAAAACATTCAATATTATATTCATAGGGTCATGCTCAATATTGTCGTAGGTCTTAATAGGTAATACAGAACGCTCGGAAAAAGTCGCATAAGCGCCGGCCGAACCGCCCAATTCATTGAAAACATTATAGTCGTCTTCCACTTCGTGAACTTTCGCATCGTGATAAAAAGAAAGCACTTGTTTTTCAAAAAGTGAGATATGTTTGTTGGGCACCGCGGCGAAAATAATCACTTCATCGGAATCATTTGAGAGCGCCACTTCCAGGGCAAAATAATTTTCTTTTTCATTATTTTCTCCTTCCGATATTGACTGCATACCGGCGTAAAATTGCTCCATCGCGCCGATAAATTCTTTAAAACCTTTCTGTTTATCGGCCTCTTCCTGCGGCGGGGGAAGAGTTATTTCAAAAAGAGTCATATTGAAAGATTTGTAAAGAGGCGTTCCTTCTTTAAGGTCAAATATCTTTCCAGTTTTTAGATATTGAATCAGCACCCTGTGAAAGTCATCATCTATGTGCGGATTCCCCATTGCTTCCACCACGGACAATGCGTTACGAATTCCCTTGGTGACCACGACGCCCAAAAGTTCTTCCATTACTTTATCGTGCGCTTCGGGTTTTAATCTTAAAACAATGGCCTCGGATTCGTTTTTAGTTATAAGGTTATTCTTGTGTATAACCTCTTCCAAAGGCTTTTCTTTATATTCTTTTATAATTCCACTAGCCGCATTCTCTTGGGCATGTTCAAAATGTCCGGCGTTTATGAGTTCCGATTCCCGCTTGGCGACATGAGCGCGCAAATAATCCAGCTCCTCCTCCGGAGTCTTGAATTTTGGCATCTCATTTAAAAATGACCCTTCCATTATTCTTATTATATAACAAAAATTAGATTTGAGTTAGTATTTCCGGTTCACCGTCAGTAATTAAAATAGTGTGTTCAAAATGCGCGCTTCTTTTACCGTCAGCCGTACGGAATGTCCATCCATCTTTATCCAAAATCACATTTTTTGTGCCATTGTTGAGCATCGGTTCTATTGCTATGACCATCCCTGGCGTAAGCTTTGCTCCAGTATTGGCTTTCCCAAAATTCGGGACATAAGGGTCTTCATGTATATATTTCCCCACACCATGCCCAGCCAAAATTTCCACAATGCCATATCTGTGCGGACGGACAAAGCTCTCTATAGCATTTCCGATGTCTCCTATCCTATTCCCGTTTTGCGCGACATTTATACCAACCTTCAAAGCACCCTCCGTCACTTTCATAAGTTTGGTGGATGAAGCGCTCACCTGCCCCACCCCCACGGTAATAGCCATATCGGTAAAAAGATTTTTATGTTTTATCCCCAAATCAAGAGAAACGATGTCGCCAATTTGCAGTATTTTATTTTTGTTTGGAATGCCGTGAACTACTTCATTATTAACCGAAACGCATAAAGAAGCCGGGTAAGGTGTTTCGGCTCCCTCCGGACGGTAATTTAAAAATGCCGGTTCATCACCCATATCCCTTATTAATTTTTCCGTGTATTTATCGAGTTCCCAAGTTGAAATCCCCGGTTTTACCATTTCCTTGACCTTATACAAAACAGTGGCCAGCCTCTTGCCTCCTTCCCTCAATATTTTTATTTCCTCTGGTGTTTTAATGATTATCATTTTAAGAAATAACCGTGCCTTGGAATGTTTTGTTATTCAGATAATTTTTTAAATTTTCTATGTTTTTGCCGTTCATTATTGCGACTTCTATGCCCAAAGATTCGGCTTTTTCTGCGGCCATGGGGTCAAAAGGCGAATTAAGACCCGAACTCCATTCCTTCGGAAGGATAGAGCGGAAATCCGCCCAAGAACTTTTTATTATTATTTTCGCATCATTGTATTTTTTCGGGTCTTTATCATAGACATATTCTATATTTGAAAGATTAATTACCTTTTTGGCGCCCAACTGTTCAGCCATCATAACTGCATCATAATCAGTACTCCAACCCGGTTTCCATCCGGCACCGATTATTACGGATTTGGAAGAAGATGGTAAAACCGACGGATCCAGCACAATTTCACTGGATGCGTATTCTCCGAATGACATCCTAATAAGCTCCGCATTCAGACGGGTGGTGTAGATACCTATCCAATCAAGGTCAGTAGTGGTGGCGTTTATCGTTTTACTTAATGTATCCTGGTAATTCCTGCAAATCTTTCCTCCGCCGACTATTATTACAAAACGTTTACCTTTCCTTACTTCCTTCAATATAAAAGACTTGAAAACATTTATAAAATCTGGGTCTGGCAAATTGGGCACAACTATAGAACCACCGAGTGAAATAACAATTGTTTCTTGCATATTAATTAATATCCCAGAGCTTTGATAATATCTTTATTAACATCTTCCTTACTTTGTTCGCCATTTATGGTGTATATCGTATAACCTGCTTTTCCTTTAAAATAATTCATAGCCGGAATCACATTGTTTTTATATTCTTCAATTCTCTTTGTAATTCCATCCTTCGTATCATCCTGTCTGCCACGCAACAAATTGCGTCTGGTGGCTTCCTCCTCGCTAATGTTAATATAAATTATTTTTGTATTTTCCCTCTTGTAAAATTTCAACATATCTTCTAAAACCCTAGACTGTATAACCGTCCTGGGGTATCCGTCGGTGGCCAGATGTTTTTCGGGGGTCAAAGAGGAAATTAAAATATTCGCGACAATTGCGTTGGTTAAAAAATCATCAATAAGCCTACCGTTCGCCATCAAATCTTTGATTAAGCTGGCAGTAAAACCGCCCGACTCCAGCAATTTTCTAAATCCCTCGCCTGTGCCGGCATATACACACTCTCTGCCGTCTTTGGCTTTCAAAAAATCCATCAGAAACTTCACCTGAGTCCCCTTACCAGAACCTATTATTCCAAAAAACACGAAAGTCTGCGGTTGCATAACTTAAGAATACAAAATTTAGACTTAAAAAACAAGCCCTTATATGCTATATTAAATAGGTGAAAAAAGAAATTATAACTATATGCGGGGGTTTGGGAAGCGGAAAATCAAGCACGGCAAAAGGAGTGGCGCAGGCCTTGGGATTCGAGCATTTCTCTTCCGGAGATTTTTTCCGACAGGTAGGACTGGAACTGGGTTTATCCGTAACTGAAACAAATAAAATGGCTGAAACCGACAAGAAAATAGACGAAATGACCGACCAAAAATTAAGAGATCTTAATAATAAAAACAAAATTGTCATTGATTCCCGTACAGCTTATCACTGGATACCGGAATCTTTCAAAGTCTACCTGGATCTGCCCGCCGACATAGCCAAAGAAAGAATATTACAGAGTATTAAAGAAGACAAACTGCGTGGAGAAAGCGAACAAGCCAAAACAAGCGAGGAAGTTTTAAAGAAAATGACTGAGCGCTTTGAAAGCGAGCAAAAGCGATATTGGTATTTATATAAAATAAATAATTCCGACAAAGGTCAGTTTGATTTAGTTATAGATACAAACAAAAACAACCTCAAGCAGGTTGTTGAAATAATAGTCAGAGAATACAAAAAGTGGATAGCGGAAAATTAATATTCCCTCATTGAAACTTGAGCATCTACTTTTTTTATTAGGTCAAGAACTACGGAAACAACTATGAGAAGAGCTGTACCGCCCAAAGCGATAGCGGTGATGCCTGTAAGCGAACGAATGATAAGAGGCAAAACGGCAATGAAACCCAAGAATACCGCGCCCAAGAGTGTAATGCGACTTAGAACTTTTGAAATATATTGAGATGTGGACAACCCTGGACGAATGCCCGGAATAAATGCGCCATTTTTCTGCAAATTCACGGAAAGCGCTTCAGGGTCAAAGGTAACAGCCGTATAAAAGTAAGTGAAAAGAAATACCAAAATAAAATAAAGCACGGCATAAAGCACGCTAGTTTGTGAAAAAGACATAAGAATTTTAGAAATAGACAATAGAACTGCGTTGGAAGAACTTGCCAAAAAGTTGCCGATCATCTGCGGAAAGAGCAAAAGAGAAAGGGCAAAAATTATCGGTATAACTCCGGCTTGATTCACCCGAAGAGGCAGATAAGTGGAGCCACCGCCGTACATTTTCATTCCCCGGACACGCTTGGCATAAGTAACGGGGATAGGACGTTCCGCTTCTGTCACAACTACCACTCCGGCTATGACTAAAATACCCGCCGCTATAAACATCAGATAAAGAGGAATTTGAGAAACATCAAAAGTGAAAAGGAGCTGGCTTACTTCAGCCGGAATTCTGGAAACTATGCCGGCAAAAATTATCATAGATACTCCGTTGCCGATTCCGAATTCAGACATAAGCTCTCCTATCCACATCAGGAGCATTGAACCGGAAATAACAATAATCAAATCAGTAATGCGGTTAAAGACCGTCAAATTCCCCAAAATATTTTGACTTTGCAGAATGGCCAAAAGACTGAAGCCTTGAATGGCAGCCAAAGGAATAGTGAGCAATCTTGAATACTGGGTAAATTTCCTTCTGCCTGCTTCTCCCTCTTCATGATAAATTCTTTTCAAGGCGGGCACCATTATAGTCAAAAGCTGCATAATGATTGAGCTGGTGATATAAGGCCCGACACCCAGCATTATGATGGAAAGATTTGAAAGTCCTCCCCCGGAAAAGATGTTCAGGATACCGAAAAATTGGTTGTTGGTAAGAAAACGATTGAGTTCCAATGTATCAATGCCAGGTATAGGAATAGCAGAAAGCAGTCTAAAAATTACCAAGGCAAAGAGCACAAACAGCACTCTCTTTCGTAGAACAGTGTCGGTCCAGATCAATTTTATTTTATTCCAAAAGTTTTCCATCTTTATTTAATTTTAATCTTTCCCCCCTTGATACCCAAACGCTTTCTCATCAAAGAGAAAGATTCAACTTCGCCCTTTTCCGATAAAGCTTTTTCTTTGCTTACTATAAAGGGCTTACGAACAGATTTAAACTGATACCCGCGATTTTTTGGCAGTTTTTTAATAATATCACGGAGCTCCGGACGGCGTTTATTGCCGGCTCGGGCGGTCTGACCCTTACCTCCGCGACCGGAAGTCTTGGCGTGTTTGCCCCCGCGACCCACTATTCGGTCTTTTTTATTCCTATGTTCTCTTTTTAAATTATGTATTTGCATATTATTTTTCTGTTTCTGTTTCCGGAATTACAATTTCTTTATTTTTAATAACAAAACTTTCAGGTATAAGTTTCGTATACTTTGAAGAAATTTGAGAAAAGGCGGACATTACAGCTTTGGCATTGTTTAACTTGTTTTTACTGCCGGACAAAACTTTCCCTGTGATATCTTTTATCCCGGCTAATTTGGCTATATCGCGAAGCACCGTCCCTGCCACCAATCCACGCCCTTTATTGGGCATAATTACCACATGAGAGCTTGAAAATTTAGCGGAAACTTCATGGGGTATGGACATATTTTTTGTAAGTTTTAACCTGACCATATTTTTCTTGGCATTTCGGAGCGCTTTATTTATGGCAAGAGAAGTGTCCCCGGCTTTTCCCAATCCCAAACCTATAGAGCCTTTTTTATCTCCCGCCACCAAGGCAACGCTAAAAGAAAATCTGCGTCCTCCGGCAACAACACGAGTCACCCGGCGAATATTCAGAATCTTTTGGTCAAATTCCGGTTTTGGCCTCCCAAAAGACTGAGACCTGCGATTATTATTCTTTTTTTTATTTTCTTCTTCTGCCATATATAAAATAAAAATTATTTAAAACTTAAGCCCGGCGACCCGCGCTTCATCGGCTACTAATTTTATGCGTCCGGTGTATTTAAATCCGTTTCGGTCAAAGACAACTTTTTCAATTTTTATTTTTTTGCAAGCGTCCGCTATCGCCTGACCGACTTCTTTGGCCCGCTCGGTCTTCGTGCCTTTTGTCGCTTTAATATCGCTTGCTTCCGTCAAAGTCTTCCCTTTTTGGTCATCAATAACCTGAGCATAAATAAATTTATTGGAACGAAACACGGACAATCTAGGACGAAGGGATGTGCCAAAGATTTTTGCCCTGATTTTAGCTTTTAACCTTATTCTTTTGTCGTCTTTTTTAATCATATATTTTAAGCGGTTTTCTTACCTTGTTTTCGCCTTATGACTTCGTTTTCATAGCGCATTCCTTTGCCTTTATACGGCTCCGGTTTCTTTAGCGCGCGCAAACTGGCGGTAAAACTGCCGACTAGTTCTTTATCAATTCCCGTTATAGTTATGTTATTCTTTTCGGCTGTAGCAGTGATGCCTTCCGGTATTGAAACCACGACCGGATGGGAAAATCCCAAGGCAAAAACAAATTCTTTCCCTTTAACCTCGGATTTGTACCCGACTCCCTCCAAAATTAACTTTTTTTGATACGGTGTTTCCACTCCTTTTATCATATTTTTTATATGTGAAGCGTAGGTGCCCCAGAGGGATTTTGAAAACTTGTCGTTTCTTTTTATATTTAAAGTTATTATTTTATCTCCTATGTTAAAAGTAATATCATCACGGAAAATTTTTGTCGCTGTGCCTTTCGGTCCCGTAACTTTCAAAACATCGCCACTTTTCGTGACTTGCACTCCTTTCGGTATTTGTATTTCTTGTTTGCCTATTCTACTCATATAATTTTATTATTTATAGTGAATTTATTGAACTACCAAACTCTAAACAACGCTTCACCTCCGACCTGCTCTTTTCTAGCTTCTTTACCGGACAAAATTCCCTTTGGTGTTGAAAGCACCAGAAGCCCTGAACCGTTCCTGATTGAATGGATATCCTTCATTTTAAAATAAACGCGTCGGGACTGTTTGGAAACTCTTTCCACTTCCGCGATTTTCGGCTTTTTATCCGTGTAGATTAATTCAACTTCCAGTGTCGGAAAACCTTTCTTAACAATCTTCTTAACTTGTTTTATATAACCTTCCTTTTTCAAACATTCCGCAATGGTATTTTTCATCTTGGAATAAGGAAAGGAAACAGACTCCTTGCCGGCAAGACTTGCGTTCTTCATCATTATTATCATGTTTGAAATTGAATCCATAGTGAGATTTACCCTACTACCAGCTTGATTTGCGGACGCCCGGAAGCATTCCTTCATTGGCTAATTCCCGAAAGCAAATACGACATATGCCGAAATCTCTCATAAAACCATTGCCCCGCCCACAGCGAAAACATCGATTTTTCTGTCGGGTAGAGAATTTTGGTGTTTTTCTATTTCTTGCTAAAACTGATGTTTTTGCCATAAATAATGAATCGGGAGCGCTCCGTTAATATCTCACTTTTTTTCTTTAAGCCTTTAAAACAAAGACCTAAAGGAGAAAAATGGATTAAGCAGAAGGTCATTCCCTTATTTTGATATTAGCAAAAAATGGCTTAAGAGTCAAATAGCTATTTCTTCTTGCTATCTTCTTCCTTTTTGAAAGGTATGCCTATGAATTCAAAGAAAGTCTTGCCTTCTTTTTTATTCTTGGCCGTGGAAACGAGAGTGATAGCAAGCCCGAATACGTCTCTTATGTCTTCATCAGCTGTTTCTGGAAATATAGTGTGCTCCTTGATGCCGATTGTAAGATTGCCGATATTGTCCACTGCTCCGGGATTGATACCGCGGAAGTCTTTGGTGCGGGGAAGAGCGACGTTTATTAGTTTCTCCAGGAAAGCGTACATTCTTTTCCCGCGCAACGTCACAACGACTCCGATAGGGTCACCCTGGCGGATTTTGAAAGAGGCGATTGATTGTTTGGCTCCTCTCAATGCTCCTTTCTGACCGGTGATTTTTGCCAGTCTTTCTCCAATAGCGTCATTTTTTTTACTATCTTTTTTTATAGCCGTGCCTGTGCCGACATTCAATACAACCTTAACCATTTTGGGCGCAGCCATGCTGTTTTTATAATGAAAAATGCTTTTCATTTTATCAAAACTTTCTATTTCTTTTTCTTTTACGGTTAAATGTTTCATATATGATTAAATTTCCTGACCGCTTTTCTTGGTAATTCGAACCATTTTATCGCCAACTTTCTTTTTCCCCACACGACTTGCCAATCCTGTTTTCGGGTCAATGATTTGGACATTTGAAATATGCATCGGCATCGCTATATCTATCTTGGTGCCTTTTTCATCGGACTTTCTCGGACGCTGATGCTTTTTCATCATATTTATTCCTTCTACGATAATTTTATTTTTATCAATTAAAACAGCGACAATCTTGCCTTTCTTGCCTTTGTCTTTCCCCGCTATAACTATTACATTGTCTCCTTTTTTTAATTTCATAAATTTATTTAGATTACTTCCGGGGCTAATGATATTATTTTCTGAAATCCTTTTTCAGCCAATTCTCTCGGGATTGGACCGAAAACACGTCCGGCTTTCGGGTCAAGTTTCCCTTTCTCTAATAAAACTACCGCATTATCATCAAAACGGATATAAGACCCGTCTTTTCTCCTGTATGCGCCTCTTGTGCGCACTACCACCGCCTGATGCACATCCTTTTTCTTCACATCCTTTCTGGGAGTAGCAACTTTCACGGAAATAACAACCAAATCGCCAAGAGTCGCGTATCTTTTCTTTGAACTGCCTAAAATCTTAAACACCTTTCCTATGGTGCCTCCGGCATTGTCCGTTATTTTTACCAATGTTTCTGTTTGAATCATAAATTTATTTATAAACGACTTTAAACCTTTTATCTTTTGAAATCGGCTTAGTCTCGACTATTTCCACCTTGTCTCCGGTCTTATATTTATTTTCTTCGTCGTGCGCTTTATATTTTTTATTTATTTTATAAAATTTTCCGTATTTCGGATGCTTAACGAATCGTGAAACGGACACTACGACAGTTTTATCCATCTTATCCGAAACAACAACACCATTTAAGGTATTGCCTGTTTTAATCAAATCATTTCCATTTTCTTTTTTTGCTTTTGTCGCCATATAATTATTTTTTACTGTTTATCTCCGTTAAAACTCTGGCTATTTGTTTTCTTAAAGCCGCATATTCTTTAACATTCTTTGACTTTGAACCTTGGGCCTTAAATCGCAAAACTCTTATGCTCTCTTCCAAGAGACTGAGTTTTTTATTCAGCTCATCTCCTTTCATCCCTTTTAAATTTTCTTCTTTTTTTGCTTTTGCCATAATAATTATACATTGTGAGCTCTGGAAACAATTCTTGTTTTAACAGGAAGCTTTGTGCCGGCTTTTCTTAAAGCTTCATGCGCCAACGCTTCTTCCGCTCCGTCCACCTCAAATATAATACGTCCGGGGTAAACGTCAAAGCAATATCCTTGAGGGTCTCCTTTTCCTTTTCCCATTCCCATTTCCGCGGCTTTGGAAGTGAAAGGTCTGTCCGGAAAAATGCGAACCCAATATTTCCCGGACTTGGTCAAGGTTCGAGATATCACCTTTCTGGCGGATTCAATCTGATTTGATTTAACGCGCGCCTGAGTCAGGGCTTTGAGCCCGTAAGAACCGAAGGAAAGCTTCGTGCCGCGAGTCTCCGGGGTATTCCCTTTTGGATTACTGCGTCCCGTCTGCCATTTTCTAAATTTTACTTTTTTTGGTATTAACATAAAAATAATGTCTAACTTTTAACTTCTTTGTTTACCATAGAACGGGCAGGTTTTTTATCCGCAAAAATTTTCCCTCTATAAATCCAAACCTTTATACCCACATCACCATACGGCAAATGCGCCTTTTCCCTTTTGAAATCAATATCCGCGCGGAAAGTTTGAAGCGGAATACTTCCTCGTTTCAACTCTTCCGTGCGGGCAATTTCAGCTCCACCTAAGCGGCCCCCCAAGACTACTCTTACACCTTCCACACCGTGAGCTGTCATAACTTTTTCAACGATCTGTTTTACAACCCGACGATATGGCATCCTTTTTTCCAATCCTTCGGCAATCATATACGCGACGATAGTAGCATCGGCTTCCGGATTCCCGACTTCTATAATTTCAAGTTTGAAATCTTCCGATTTTGTCAGTTTCAACTTTTCCATTTTCTTTAAAATATCATTTTTCAATTTCGTCACTCCTTCTCCGTTTCTTCCGATAATGAGACCGGGACGGGAAGTTCTAATCACAAAACGGGTGGTTTTTTGGTTCCTGTCTATTTCAATCGAAGAAACATACATACCGCGCAATTTCTTTTCCAAATACTCGCGTATCAAAACATCACCCTTCAGGTAATCGCAATATTTTTTAGGGTCGGCAAACCAATGAGATTTCCAATCTCTTAAAATTATCAACCTATGGGCGTATGGATGGACTATTTTTGACATAATTATTTTTTGGTCTCGATTTTCTTCGAGATTTTTTTACTTTTACCCTTTCCTTTCGTTTTTTCAACTCTTTCCGCTAAGAGAATGGCCACATGACTCGTGCGCTTGTTTATCCTGTGTCCGGTACCCATAGCGGCCGGCATCATTCTTTTCATTACGATGCCTTTATCCACTCTCAACTCTTTTATAAATAAATTTTCTTTTGCTATCCCTGCTTGAAGGGCGTTTGCAACAGCCGAAAGCAAAAGTTTTTTAATCGGTAGTCCCGCGCGTTTTGCCAAAAAATCCAAGGTGGCTAATGCTTCCTCCACGTTCTTTCCTTTAATAAGCCCCGCCACTAAACGAACTTTTCTAGGGGCTTGTCTATAATTTTTTAAAAATGCTTTCATATAATTTATGTGGTATCAAGCCCGTAATTATTTCTTAGTACTGGCTGCGGCCGCGGCTTCCGTGGCGGACTTGGCCTGGGTTATTTCAGCTTCCTTTTTCTTTTGTTCAAGTTCTTTCTGCATCTTTCCACCGTGTTTTATAAATTTCTTTGTCGGGGAAAATTCTCCCAATCTGTGTCCAACCATATCTTCGGTCACAAGGACTTCAACGTGAACTTTTCCGTTATATACGCCAAAAGTAAAACCCACCATTTCGGGCGCAATTTGACAGGCTCTTTTCCAAGTTTTAATCATTGGGGTTTGAAGCGGGTTTTTACCGGCTATCTTTTTTAAGAGCCTTTCATCGATATTTAATCCTTTTTTGATTGACCTTGTCATAAAAATACTAAACAAAAAGCTCCTAACGAGCTTGATATCATAATAGCAAAATACAGAATAAAGTCAAATAAACAAAACCCCTTGAGGGGGTTTTGTTTATGCTTGTCCTTTTTTAGATTTGCCTGTTTTGCGACGAGAAACGATAAACAGATTGGAATATTTCTTTGGACCGCGAGTCTTGCGTCCGCCTGTAACCTTGCCCCACATAGTCTTCGGGCGTTTGGTTCCGCGTCCTTGTCTGCCTTCTCCGCCTCCGTATGGATGGTCTACCGGGTTCATAGCGGTGCCTCGAACGGTCGGCCTTATTCCCTTCCAACGAGAGCGTCCGGCTTTGCCGTAATTCTCCAAATGATGTTCTTCGTTTGAAACTGTGCCTACGGATGCCCAACAATTTTCATCTATTTTTCTGACTTCCGATGAAGGCATTTTTAAATTCGTATAGCCGTCGGCATTGGCCACCACTTGGGCAAAAATTCCGGCGGAACGGCCGATTTTCGCCCCACCTCTTGGTTTGATTTCAATATTATAAACGAAAGTTCCAACAGGGATATTTCGCAAGGGCAATCTGTTGCCGGCTGTAAGTTCCGCTTTTTCCGAAACAACAAAGGACATTCCCGGTTTTACGGATTTCGGAATTACCACATATCTTTTTTCTCCATCTTTATAAACGGCAAGCCCTATAAATGCGCTGCGATTTGGGTCATATTCAATGGATTTTATTTTTGCGGGAATATCTTTTTTGTCATATAAAAAATCTACATCACGATAAAGGCGTTTGTGCCCGCTGCCTTTGTGTCTCATAGTGATACGTCCGGCGCTGTTTCTGCCTACGGAACGCCTAAAACCGTAAGTCAGCGACTTGGTGGGCTTATCCGCAGTCAAAAACTCACGATAATTTATATTCGTCATCTGCCTTCTTGATTTGCTTGTGGGTTTGTATGATTTCATCTTATTTAATATATTAAATAAATTCTATCTTATCTCCTTTTTTTAAGTAAACAAGGGCTTTTTTGCCTCCTCCCCGCACCCCAGCTTTGCCTTTAGACATAATGTTTTTATATGGTATTGGAAGTATATTTATCTTTACCGAATGCACTTTGTAAAGCGAAAAAATAGCTTTTTTTATTTCTTTTTTATTGGCCTCCGCCGAAACATTAAAAGCATAAACATTTTGCGCGGATGCGTCACTTGCTTTTTCAGTCACTCTGGGATTTTTAATTGTTTTTAATATTATGTCTCTCATATATTTAAATTATCCGCGGGATTCCAAAAATTTCACGCTTTCTTCCGGATTTTCTATTAAAAGATACTGGTATCTCAAAACGTCAAGCGGATTTAAATTTTTAAGGAATACTATTTCAAGCTGCGGCAAATTCCTGAAACTCTTTTCTGTTTTTTCATTTCGTCCCGATAGCGCGACAAGAACCTTGGGCTTTTGTGAACCCGCTAAAGATTTCCAGCCGGAAGCTTTTGAAAGATTTTTCATTACTTCCAGCGCTTTTTTTGTTTTTGTTTCGGATAAAGAAAGAGAATCGACAAAAAGTATTTCCTTGTCTTTCATCTTTTTGGATAAAACAGAAAACAAAGCCTGAGCGCGCATTTTTTTTGAAATTTTTCTTTTATAGTTTTTCTCGGAAAGCGGACCGTGGGTAATTCCTCCTCCCACCCATATAGGAGAACGGGAAGAGCCGTGACGGGCGCGTCCGGTTCCTTTTTGTTTCCAGGGCTTTTTGCCTCCGCCGCTGACTTCACTACGGTCTTTAGTATCTGCGGTTCCTGCGCGTTTATTTGAACGCATTCCCTCCACTACTTGATGCACCAAGTCTGCGCGCCATTTGGCGGCAAAAACTTTTTCAGGCAGTGTTATTGTTCCCGCTCCGGCACCTTTTTGATTGTATATTTTTGTTTCCATTTATCTGCTGACTATTTCAACCAAACTTCCGCGTCGACCGGCTATCGCCCCTTTTATAAGCATCAAATCATTTTCTTTATCCAAAAAAACAACTTTTAAATTCTTCTGCGTGATACGGTCGCTACCTGTTCTGCCAGCCATTCTCATTCCTTTAGGCACATGCGTGCGCAACCCTCCGCCGATAGAACCGGGCTCTCTTTCAGAATGCTTTTGACCGTGCGTTCGCGGACCTCCGTGAAAACCATGGCGCTTCACAACGCCTTGGAAACCCTTACCCTTGGAAATACTTGAAACTTGAAGCTTATCACCTAAAGAAAAAGCGGAAATATCAATGACGTCTCCCTCTTTAACATCATTCGTATCTCCGGGTTTTAATCTGAATTCTTTCAGAGTTTTATAAAAAGCTCCTTTCATAGCTCCTCTTTCTCCTTTGGTAACCCTACTTTCTTTTTGAACACCAAAACCCACCTGCACGGCGCTATAACCATCTTTAGATTTCTCAAAAACTTTAGTTACAGTCACCGGTCCTGCTTTAACGACGGTCACCGGAAAAATCTGCCCCTCGGGAGAAAAATACTCAGTCATATTCTCTTTTTTTCCAAGAATGAATTTCATAGTAGCTATTTTATTGCTTCTACAGCATCTTGACGTCAATATCAACTCCGGAAGGAAGAGATAAGTTAGTAAGAGCTTCAACCGTTTTCGCGTTTGGATTTATAATATCAATAAGTCTTTTATGAACCCGAATCTCAAACTGTTCCCGCGTATTTTTATAAATAAAAGACGCGCGATTAACCGTATATTTTTTTATCTCTGTGGGCAACGGCACCGGACCTACAATTTCCGCATCATAGCGCATAGCCGTGTCTATAATTTGTTTTACGGAGCTATCCAAAATCTTACTCTCATACGCTCGTACACGTATGCGAAGTATTACTTTGCTTTCTTCCCCGCTAGCATGGACAAGTTTCTTCTCTTTCTTAGAAGAAACTTTCTTTTCGCTTGAAACGGACCCGTTTTTGACGGAAACTTTCTTTTCAGACAAAGCTTTCGGCTTTTTTGTTTTTAATTCTTTAGTTGCCATGCAATTTTATCAAATCTAACCCAAAATTTTAGTGACCACTCCCGCGCCAACTGTCTTGCCTCCTTCACGAATGGCAAATCTTTGTGCCTCTTCAAGGGCAACTGGTGTAACCAATTTAACCGTTATTTTTACTGTATCTCCGGGCATAACCATTTCCACTCCTTCAGCTAAAGTGACATCGCCTGTAACATCCGTGGTGCGAATATAAAATTGAGGCTTGTAACCTTTGAAAAATGGAGTATGACGTCCGCCTTCTTCTTTCTTCAAAACATATATTTCGCAGGTAAAGTGGTCGTGCGGAGTAACTGTGCCAGGCTTTGCCAAGACTTGTCCTCGAGTGACATCTTCTTTCTTCAAACCGCGAAGCAATACACCGGCATTGTCTCCGGCCATACCTTCTTTAAGATTCTTGTTGAACATTTCAATACCCGTGACGGTTGATTTCTGGGTAGGCTTTATTCCGACGATTTCCACTTCTTCATCAACTTTTATCACGCCTCTTTCAATCTTTCCGGTGACAACTGTGCCGCGGCCTTCAATCGAAAATATGTCTTCAACAGGCATAAGGAAAGGCTTGGAAATATCTCGCACTGGAATCGGAATATAAGTATCAAGGGCATCAGTAAGTTCAAGAATTTTCTTTGCCCACGGGTCATCGATAGACTTTGATTCAAGAGCTTTAAGGGCGGAACCACGGATAACCGGGGCGCCTGCGCCGTCAAAACCTTGTTTTGTCAAAAGTTCACGAATCTCCTCCTCAACCAAGTCAATCATTTCTTTATCATCAACCATATCGCACTTGTTTAGGAATACGATTATCTTTGGCACACCGACTTGCTTCGCAAGCAGGACGTGTTCGCGGGTCTGAGGCATAGCCCCGTCAGTCGCGGCAACCACAAGAATAGCGCCATCCATCTGGGCGGCACCGGTAATCATATTTTTGATGTAGTCAGCGTGTCCGGGAGCATCAATGTGCGCGTAGTGTCTTGCATCCGTTGAATACTCGTTGTGGGAAATGTTAATGGTGATTCCACGGGCTTTCTCTTCAGGAGCATTGTCGATTTGGTCAACGCCGCGAAGTCTGACTGTTTTACCAGCCATATTAAGCACATGAAGTATTGCCGCAGTTAAAGTGGTCTTACCATGGTCAACGTGACCGATAGTACCGACGTTTATGTGCGGTCTGTCTCTTTTAAATTCTTCTGCCATAAAACTTGTACGATTAATAGTTAAAACTTAACATACGAGAACCAGTTGCTAAGGCTTAATTACTAACTTGTCCGCCTTTCTGGCGGATTAAATTAAACTAATAATAAAAATGCAATATAAAAACTGCAGAAAGTGCAGTTGTTAGTATAGTAGCAAATTATAAAACATTGTCAAATTTTAAGGGATTTTTCTATCGCCTCAGAAAGTTGATTTACAGAGAAGGGTTTTGCAAGGTACACGGCGCCTGAATCATCAACGATTTTCTTGTTTCTAATTTCGTTGCTAATATCTCCCGAATACACAATTACGTGTAATTGTTTAAGATTATTATCTGCGCGAATCTTGGCAAGCGCTTGCATACCATCCATTTTAGGCATTTCTATGTCAGTAATCACAAGACCAAACTCCCCAGGTTTTGCAGTAGCTAATCTATCCATAAGTTCTTGTCCATTCTCTACCGTCTCTACAGTACAGCCTAAAATTTTTAGAATCGTGGCAGTCATAGACAACATTGCCTTTGTGTCATCAGCCACGAGAACATTTTTGTTCCACGTTTCTTCTGTTTCTGTCCTCTTTCCTATTTGTGGCGGTCCTGATTCTCCCATAATCTATATTCTATCATAATTATCTATATTTCTCTATTTCTTCATAAAGCTTTTTTGCTTCCTCCTTTGGACTACTGCCAAAAATTATGCCGCGAGAAGAATTCATGATGAGTCCCAAACCCTCTTTATTTAGGCCTGCTTTCATAACAGATTTAATATCCCCTCCTTGCGCGCCTATACCAGGAACCAGAAAAGTCATATCCCCAACGATAGAGCGAATTTTCTTCATTTCTTCCGGATAAGTCGCGCCTACGACAAGCATGCAATTTTTATTTTTATTCCAATTCTTGAAAACTTTTTCAGCCACAATTTGCCAGATTGTTTTTCCTTTTATTTTTAAATCCTGCAATTCTCCCGCCCCGATGTTTGAAGTCCGGCAAAGAATAATGCAGCTCTTATCTTTTCTGTCTAAAAATGGCTGCAGGGCTTCTTTTCCCAAGTATGGATGCAGAGTAATTGCATCAAAATTTAGCCAATCAAAAATTGCTGATACATAACCATTGTTCGTATTGCCAATGTCCGCTCTTTTGGCGTCAAGAATCGTAAAAATATCCGGATGATTTTTATTTAAATATTCCATTGTCATTTTCAGCTCTTTTATGCCTTTGTCGCCGCGAGCTTCATAAAAGGCGCTATTTGGCTTATAAGCGGCTGTATATTCATTCGTTTCTTTGATAATCCATTTATTAAATTCAAACTGCGGAAATTTGAGTTTCAAAAATCGTTTTGGAATTTTGGCAAAATCGGAATCCAAACCCACGCAAAGAAGTGAATTTATTTTATTGGCTCTTTTATTGTACTTATCTATAATCATTTTTATTTATTTTTCTCTAAAAATTTCTTTCCCGTGCCCGACTTTGGTATTTATTGGCACATTTTTTTTACAAAATGGACAATTTTGGGCTTCATAAGTAGTGACGTAAAGCTCGGAAAGAAAATCAAAAGGGATATCAAGCGTGTCGGAATTCAAATCTTTATTCTTATTCACCATCGCGCAAGCGGATATTAAAATTCCTCCCGCATTTTCCACCGCTTTCGCGCTTTTTAACATTGAGCCGCCGGTCGTGACAATATCTTCCACGATAAGCGCTCTTTTTCCTTTTACAAAATTTTCATACCCGCGGGTAAAAATTTGGCCGCCATCCTCGGATTTTTCAGTGTAAACTCCCAACACTTCCCTGCCGCAAAGATTGCTTAAGTGAAAAGCCGTCCACTGCGATAGAATGATTCCGCCCAAAGCGGGACCGACCACGACTTCAATATTTTTATCCTTATATTTTTCCGCCAACAGCCTGCACACACGAGATGTTTCTTCCGTATGCGGATATAAAAAATCCTTGTTCACGTATGTGTCAAAATGCAATCCTGAAGTACCCACAAAGTGTCCGTTTTGCAATATCGCGCCGACTTTTTTCAATATATCAATAACCTCATTATTCATATCGTTATCTTAGCTTTTCCTTTATCTCCTTGGCAAGATAAGGGTTCCACATCGCTCCGGTAGCCGACATTACAAAGTCCGCTCCGGCACTTTTGTACTCAAAAAAATCCTCTGGTGTCATAACCCCTCCGACTCCGATAATTTTAAAATCTGCCCCGATTTTTTCCCTGATTTTATTTAATTTTTTTACCATTTCAAGACCCGCCCACTTTATGGATGCTCCGCATACACCGGAACGCAGTCTATTTTTCCCCGGCAGAGCTTGGTTGCCCTCTTTATCCACCACTTCCACAGAGATTGTATTGATAGCGGAAATCGCCTGCGCATATCTTGATGCAATATTTGCCAACTTTTCTATATCCGCGTCATTTTTATAATAACCAACCTTTAGAATAAGCGGAGTGTTTCCGATTTCTTTCCTGATAGCCCGACAAATTCTTTCCGTCATATCCAGGTTATAGCAAACCAATCCTTCATTGCCGATATTCGGACAAGATAAATTTGTCTCCAATACTTTTGCTCCTGTTTTTAAGGCTTGGCCTGCCGCCAACACGTAATCGGCTATAAATTCTTCCGCTGTTTGATTTTCTTTAACCGTGCCCATAAAACTTAAAATCAAAACTTGTCCGGATCCGGCATAAGAAACAGCTTTTTTCACGTCTTCCTGCCAAACTTTCGGGTCTTTGGAAGGCACTCCGAAAGAATTGGTAATGGAAATCGGTTCGGAATAATTATTGTCCGCAACCAATTTACTTTGCGCCTTTTCGTAAGTTAAATCTCCTTCTACTTTTACAGAGAGAACATTCGGATACGGATGACACGGGAACGACGCAGACCGGACGGTCTTGTAAACGCAAATATCAAAACCTTTTTGAAAAGCGCCTCGGCAAAAGTTGGAATTCAAAAGCGGTCCGGCCGGAATGCCAAAAGGAGAATTTATTTTTAAATCAAGAAAATCATATTTAAGGGAAGGGCTTTTCTTCTCCGAAGGAGAAGGAGAGTCCTTGCCCTTTGGTATTTCGGCAAAAGCGCCGAACGGTCCATCCTTAAAATTCTCTTCATATGATTTCTCTGGGTTATAAAATGGCGTGTTCATATTTTTTTAAGCAATTATTTTACCATTCTCTAAAATTTTCTTACCTTTTACAACTACCGTCTTGGGTCTGCCATAAAGGGTCATACCATCAAACGGCGACCAGCCACATTTTGTCTCATACCCATTCTCTCCCGCCACATAGGCCAAATCAGGGTCAACTTCCATATAAGTATCAGGTTGTTCCAGAACATTGAAAATATTTTTTGGGTTTGTATATAAAAATTTTAGCACGTCATCTTTTGTAATATGTCCGTCTTTCACTGCTCTATACATAAGCCCTAAGGCGGTCTCAAGCCCGGGCACGCCAAAAGCCAGCGGGGTTTTTTCTTTTTCTTCTTTAGTATGCGGAGCGTGGTCGGTTTCAACAATATCAATAGTGCCGTCTTTAAGTCCTGCCCATAATGCTTCTCTGTCGGATTCCGCGCCAAGCGGCGGCTTCATCATGGCATACCCTTTCATTTTCAAAACGGCATCTTCGGTAAAATACAAATGGTGCGGTGTGACACCGGCAGTCACTTTCTGTCCTTTTTTCTTGGCTTCTCTTACTAATTCTACCTCAGTAGCTTGTGATATATGGCATACGTGGATTCTTCTATCGTATTTCTGCGCAAGAAAAAGCGCCGTTACTAATTGTGGACCTTCGGCGTGAACTAAAATTGGTTTTGCCGAATTCCAAGCGGAAAAAACTTTATCAAGCAAGGTTTCGTCTTCAATAAGCATCTCTCCGGTAGTGTGGTTGCAATAAATTTTTAGGCCATATACATAGGGTGATTCCCAAGCATTTTTAAACTCGCTTATATTTTTACCATCGGTGCCAAAATGAAAACCAATATCACAAAGTGCTTTTTTTGAGAGTCTTATTTTTTCATCCAATCGCTCTTTGGAGATGGTCGGCAAAGGGTTATTGGGCATATCAATAATGAAAGTGAACCCGCCGGCGATAGCCGCGCGGCTTCCGGTATAAAAATCTTCTTTATGCGTAGCTCCCGGCTCGCGCAAATGCACATGGACATCAATAAGCCCGGGAATTCTTTGAAGCGACATATAAAAAAGCTTATCACTTTTGCAAAATTAGGGCAAAAAACCTTTTATTTATTTTCTCGCGGCAATAATAGTCTCGGCAACATTGTTAGGCACAATGTCGTAGCGTAAAAATTCCATAGTGAAAGACGCGCGGCCTTCGGTCATAGAGCGAAGCCCCGTCATGTACCCGAACATTTCGGAAAGAGGAACGATAGCGCGCAATACTTTATTCATTCCACGGTCTTCCATTCCTTCTATCAGTCCACGCTTGGAAGAAAGGTTGCCTGTGACGTCTCCCATGAATTTCTCCGGAGTGACAACTTCAACTTTCATCATAGGTTCCAAAATTACCGGTTTCGCGCGTCTACAGGCATCCTGCACAGCCATAGAAGCTGCGATTTTGAAAGCCATTTCGTTTGAGTCAACTTCGTGATAACTACCATCCCAAAGTTCGACCGAAACATTAACCATTTTAAATCCGGCCAATACTCCGCGGTCCAGCCCTTCTCTGAAACCCTTTTCACAGGGCGCGATATATTCCTGCGGAATTACGCCTCCCTTGATTGTGTTTATAAATTCAAATCCATTGGCTCTCTTTGTATTCTTAGGCAAATCTTCCAACTCTTCCTTGGACAACACTGCCATGGGTTTAACGTTGATTTTGACATGACCATAGTTTCCGCGTCCGCCGGATTGTTTTATATATTTTCCTTCTGCTTCCGACGTACCGGTAATAGTCTCTCTGTAAGCTACTTGCGGTTTGCCGACATTGGCCTCCACGGTAAATTCTCTTTTCATACG
>Ga0265338_10002945_pt1 | contig 24699 bp, 24 predicted proteins | sample 42126metaG_FD_193579 | JGI IMG/M metagenome (GOLD analysis project Ga0265338, IMG submission 193579) | Rhizosphere microbial communities from Carex aquatilis grown in University of Washington, Seatle, WA, United States - 4-21-26 metaG | ecosystem: Host-associated > Plants > Roots > Rhizosphere... | reverse complement strand
CGGCGTCGGCACAGATCTTCTTGAGGGCGTCGCGATATTTCTCGCGCCAGCCGACATTGAGAAGATTACGCGTAGGGGTGAACGTATCCGTGGATAGTGTTACACGACCTTGAACTGCCGGATCGGCCATGCCTATATCCTAGTGATTAACTCCGGACTAACAATTCACTCTTCGGGCTGCTTTTTCCTTAGGAGCCTATATGCACCATAAAGACCAGCTAATGCAGCAGCGCCGCCAACAGCTAAGTCACCGGTGTTGCTACCGGTGCTGACGCCGATATTCCGTGCAGCCCACGGCTCTGGCTCTGAACCTCTGTGAGCCATAGCTGCATCTAACTTGGCTTTCAAAGCTGGGTCATTGTAATTCGTGGTATCAGTGATCTGAGGCTCTCTAACCTCTGGTAATCCCGGTGGGTTCTTTCCCTTACCGAGTTCAGCGGCGTGGCGTATCTCATCAGCCTGTACGCCCTTATTGTTCTGGATAGCGTCACTGAGCCCGGCATCGGGCTTAAGCTCACCAGTAGCAAGAGCATGTCTAACATTCGAAGCTGACTGTTCCTGATGCCCGATTGGACCGAGATTATTCTTAGTGGCGTCTCTGTAGTTATTATAGATTACGCCGAGATTCGTAAGTAGCGGTGCCGCAGCAGCGCCTATCGCTGCCGTAGCGGGACCACGGCCGACTGGAGTACGTAGTACGCCAGGGACTGCCGCAACTTTGCGGTATGCTTTAACAAGACGATCTAGGGACATTACTGGCGCTTTTTAGAAGCGTTATGAAGTAGAACGCCCGCTAGTAAGCCAGCAGCGCCGGCACCGCCAGCGGAGATGTAGGGATGGCTCTCGATAAACTTACCGACAGCACCCACCGCATTACTGCCTGCTTCGCCAACGACCTTACCGGCGTTTGCTATGGCGCCTCCGGTAGCACTGGCATCTGTTACTGCATCTGGCATATGATATTCCTTATTGGTTCTAATTTACGTTACTTCAGAGCTTTATCAACAGACTTAGCCCTGGCTGTCACCCTGAGGCGACAGAATCATGTTCTTGCCCTGGGAACTCGCTTGACTCCGAAGCTCCTCAAGGTCTTGTGTCACAAGGGCATGCAGCTGCTTGTTTCCTTCGCGGAGCTGCTTCAACTGGGCCTTTCGATCGTATTCCGGCATCGTTACCAGGGATTGTGCGATCTGCATGGCCTGATCACCGATCTCCTGGAGCGACTGCGGCGTTGATCCTGCGCCTGGGGCACCGCCCATGGGCATGCCACCTTGCGGCATTCCCGGAGGAGGCGGCTGACCACCGGCACCAGCCTGTTGCTGCTGCATGACCTGGTTAGCGTCGGGCTGCTGGATGTTCTTCTTGAACGAAGCCATCTCCTGGCGCTTCTCAGCCTTCTCGTCGTACTCCTGCTGGACCCGAGCAACGTACTCCTGGTGCTTCATGACCTTCTTGACTTCGGTGTGAGCATCGATGCCAAGAGGCTCAAGAGCAGTCTGCGCAGAGAGCTGGTTGCCGCCCATGAGCTGGAGCAAGAGAGCCTTGTAGTTGCTATCGTCAACCACAGTGGTCTTCTGCATCTGGACCTTGCTGCTGTCGAGATTGTAGGTCTTCGACATGATGGTGACGATCCAGTTCAGGACCTTGTTGTAGAACGCCGGTACCTGCTGCCAATAAGCTTCGAACAACCGCAGCGCATTCGGAGCGGCCTGTGTTGAGAGACTCATCTGATGGTATTCCAGGGGAACACCGATCTGGTTCAAGTATTCCTGCTGCCGGAACTTGAGCTTATCCGGTGGCATCAAGTCTTTGCCTTCACCGCCGAGGAACTGGTAGTTCATCGCGTAGGGGACAGCATGGTAACTAGCGGGGTTCAAGCGGTGCTGCGCAATGATGCCGTCTAGGTTAGCAACGAAGTCCTGCATACCCTTGACTTGCATTGGGTCTGAACCACCAGCTGTTGGAGCCGGTGAGATCATGCGCATACCAAGTGTATAGTCAGAGATAATCGCTTGGTCCATCTTATTGGACATCTGCTGCATCCAACCGGTACGCCATGTAGCGATTGTCCGTGGAATACCCCAGCCTCTTGTGCGGACACCAGAGATGCAGGGCTCCTCGATATGCAGGATCAAATCGGGGTTGAACTTGACTTTACCGCTAACAGCTACGGCCTGAAGGATTTCTAAAGGGGTATCATCGATATGGATACGGGCACGGTTATTGATGTCTCTGCGGTCATCCTCGGGGATGTTCCAGAAGATGTCCTTCTTGAGACTGAACCGGTTCTGCGCTATATCCATTTCCATGGGGTTATAGCGGTTCAACTTAACCTTGCTCAGGTCGGTGTCGCGCCTGTCATGGACCATGTATGGCTTCTGATCACCACACTTGGGACAGCTGCGCATACGGTTCCATACGAGATACGGCTCACGATCAGTCGTTGTGAGGTTGTACTCGACCTCTGAAATAGGCTGATCGAACTGGCACTTCTGACAGATCATGTACCTGCGGAACGGCAGGTTGATAGTTACGAATAGGTTACCGAAAGCCAAGTAGTCATGAGCACAGGCCAACAGGTCTGTGCGGTAATCCATGTGTTCGTTGAAGAACTCTTTCCAAGCGTTTTCCTCATCGGGTTCCAGGTCAGGGAACTCCAGCATGGTCATGAAGTGCGCGGCAACGCGCTCCATGGCACTGCGGTAGTTGCCATCCATGAGCCAGAGGTACTGAGCCCACCAGAGTACTAAGTCGTGACTATCCGGTACAGTAGCCGAGGAGTAGTCCATCCAGGGACTGAGGATCGGCTTATTCGTGGCACCACTACCATAGGCACCAGTAGCGCTAAACGGGACGACCCCGTAGCCTGTGCCTCCACCTGGACTTAATGTTGGGCCAACGCCTGGGAATGCGGCCATTATTTCTGCTTCTTAGGGTTACGTGACTTAGCGGCTACGCGCTTCTTAGGTTTCTTCAATTGTCTACGATATCCGACTTTCCACAAGACCTCAGCTATATCGTTGGCTATCCGTACCACTTGTTCCTCTGAGGCGTTAGGCAGGGCTGTATGGACCGTTTCATGGATCCAGGTATCAAGCTCTTCTTTACCGAATACTGAACCGACGACCCAAATGAAATTCTCACCTTTGCTAGTCATACCGAGAAGATCTTCTTGGCACAGCGTATAATGACCGCCAGACAGCTTTACGGTGAATTCTTTCATGGCGTTCCTTTATTGTCGCCGTTTAACTGACTGAAGCAACTATACTTACTCCTCGTCGATGCGCACCAAGATAACGAGGTAGAGCCCCTCTAGCTCAGCGGTCTGGCCGGCGAAGGCACAGCTGTACCGCTTATCGTTGAAATCAACCTGAATCGGGTTGTCTTCGTTGCACAACGGCGGTTCCACGATGTTCTCAGCATCCTTGGGATAAGCCAGGATGATGCAGCCATCTCCTACGGCTACGCTTTGAACCGATACCGTTACTCTGCCCATGCCTTGGTTACTGAGCTTGACACGCATTTTAGGCCTCGGCGGTGCTACCGCTGCTACTGGGGCTGGTGCTGGCTTAGGCGGTATAACTACCTTAGGAGCAACTGGTTGTGGCTTAGCCTGTACGGCGCCTACGATGGGTTGATTGGCATTGATCTCTGCGGTACTCCGCATCATCGGCGGCGACCCGATACCGTGTTCACCGATTTCGACATCTGGACGCACCATATTGGGGTCAGACGCATCGGGGCGCGTAGCGTATGTCACCTCGGGACGCTCCTCTATCGGAGGGGCCGTAATGACATCGACAGTAGTGCCCATTTGAAGGGGCTTCTCGGTGTTCATTAACTCTTTCTCAACGATAACCGTAGAGTTCCTATCAATGACAACTTGGCCGTTATCATGCGCTATTCGCTGTGCCTGAAGATGTTTTGGTAACGTAGCAATCGGTCTCAAATAAGTTATGGCATCACTCATACCGGAACCTTACTAAAGAAATGCTAGATAGCAATAGAACGATTAAGGGCAATGGGTTGGCTGATCATGTTGTTCCATATCGTCCTACCGTAGTCCGCAGCTAACCCCGTTAATGCCGAATGGGGTATAAACGAATCTAGATCTGGAAGGCTCAGGGACGCGGAGGTAATGATCCAGTTGCCCTGGAACGCATCGTAGTTCGTGTACTGCGGTAGCTGGGCCTTCATCACGTACTTCATCGGGTGTCCGATGCTTTGGAAGTACCGCAGCGTCTTGAGGATCACACCACCTTGTGAGGTATCGATAATATTCAGGAACAGTGAGGAACATTTAAGGGCCAGTAGGTTGAAGTAATCTGATACGTGGTCGTAATTTGCACCGGTATAAGCATCACAGAATCCGAAATCAAATTCGGAACCCAGGGTAAGCAGTTCACGGTTGGCGTCTCCACAGATGATGTTTAAACGGCCCTTGTCGATGTAGTGCTGCAACAACGGGAACCACGTCAGAGCGGCCTCGATCATGACGGGGTCGATCTCGATGATAGTCAAGTCGATCTTCGGGAAATTGTACAGTAACTGAATTGCCCCTATACCAGATCCTAAGCCGACCATGACTCCACTGCCAAACGGCTTATGGACCCCAGCTAGGAGCCAGCCATAGGTATACGCTGATTGAGATACTGGGCCGGGGCCGCGCAGTGTGACATCAACTACAGCAGCGCTAGGGCTCATGAAAGCCCTACCTTGAACCTGTTCGTTAATACTGAGTCGTCGGGTCTCGTCGTCTTCAATAATGTGAATAGGACCGAACTGACCTTTATACGACTTGAGGAGTTTGTACATTCTGACGTTTCTTTATGAGGCGCAGAATAGCTCGTGCTCTGGCTCTGTCAAGATTCTGGTACAGTCTGTTCTCCGGCTTGCCCATAGCGGCATATAACTCATTGAGGGCATGCTGGGGATCAACTTCTTCGAAGCCCTCTGGAGCAGCGCCTTCAGTGTGTTGCAGCCCTATGCGGTAACCATGCACACCGGTGTCTGGCACGCCGTGTTCCGGAATGATTGAAACCGGATTCTCGTATGGCACCGCCTTAGCGCCTTCGATGCCACTGGGCAGTTCGAAGCGGCGATGGGCACCACGCTTAATAGCTAACTTACCTTCGGGAGTAAACATGAGGACTTCGTTCTTCGGCAGCAGCGTCGCGGCGTCAGCTTCTTTGACGATCTCAGCGCCGTCGATATGGCTGTCCATACCACTGGCCTGTGCGATAAACTCAATACGGTGAACGTTAGCCAGCATGGCCCACTTGTTCTCTGGCTTCATCAGACACTCAGCCAGGAAGTCCAGGGCTTCTTTGAATGGGATAAACTTGAAGGGCTCATTGTCCTCGTGGGTCGAGCCGAGCTTACCACCGTCATCGGCAATGAAGAACACCGTACTCTCACCGTCGAAGCCCGGCATGATGGGCTTCTCTGGGTTATACAGCGCATCAACTGAGCCGACTCTAGACAGGTTCAGCAACTTCTGGTCAGCCTCTTCGATGGCTTCACGGATCACGGCGTCCTGGTCGGACTCGCCTTCATCGACGCCACCACCGGGCATCAAGAGGTAGCCATCCTTCTTAATGGCCAGGACACCGGTCCCGTTATGGCAGATAACCTCGGAGCGGGCTCGGAGCCGCTTACCGTCTCGGGTTTCCTCTTTCTTCTTCTTTGCAGCCACTTTCTCTGTGGGATTGACCTGGACACCAGCAGCCTGAGAAGGTGGCCCAGAAAGGCTCTGGACGCCTTGGTTGAGGTTATTACCGACGTCACCCTTGGCACTCTCGACCTTGGGGTCCAAAGAGGCCTTCGGCTCATTCCTGTAGGTGTCCGGGAATGGCGACGGGGTAACGACTTTACCGTTCATCTTCTCGCCTGGAGGAGCTGGATCATCGGCACCTTGGGCGACATCATCGCCATCACTGCCAAGGGCTAGCTTCTCTATGGCATCGCAGAGATTGCGTAACTCATTATCTTCTAGTATGTTATGCAGAGCATCGGCGGATTGCTTGAATATCGAGTTCACGTATGGCAGCGCCTTGACCTGTACGGCACCCCTAGAAGTGGCACCGTAACGCTCTGGGGGACCACCCATACCCTTGAGTAGTGGGGCATTCGTTGAGACATAGGGGTAGCGGTGATCGGCATCAACGGCTAGCTTCGAACCGTCTGGTGACGGGGTAGACAGGGATTCACCGGCCCACGGGGTAGGACCAGGGGGCGGCGTTACCGGCGATGTCGAAGCAGGATGAGGTACCATAATGGGCTTACTAGCTGCTGGGGCCATAGAGGGTGCCGGTGGAGACGGAGGCGGGCTAGCCGCTATACGCGTCTCAGGGACTTCTACGGGGCTCTGCGGTGGCTGTGCAGCCTGTTGTGGCCCAGTGTGGTCCGGTGGTATCCCATACGATGTCGAGAGTTCCTGGAACTTCGCGGCTTGGCCACGAGCTTCAGTGAGGAGCTTGTGATTCCGGATATGCCCAGCAACCTCTTCGGGAGTGGCTGGCCCTTGACCGAAGTAATCACTGGAGGTACGGGCATTAACGTCTTGGATACGGCTGGCGAGGTTATTGGCGTACTCCTCGCGCTCCCTTCCGGAGTCAGCGTATCTAGCACGGTTTATAGAAGCTCGCTGCGACTCCGTGAACTCCTCGCCTAATTTAGCTAGAGCAGCCTTCAGGAGTGGGGCCTGTTCGACTTCGGCTTCAGTAACAGCCTCTTGGGCGTGTGGCGATCTCATGGTGTGCAACGTAGTCTCGACATGTGAGAGGAAGTCTTTTTGCTTCTTGTTCTTATAGTATCTCCCCAGGGCGAGACCAAGCAACGCCCCAGCGGCTGAACCTCCTAGACCGGCAACAGTCGAACCGGCGCCAGTCGGGGTCTTACCAGCAGCCCAGAGCGCTCCGAGTGTGCCTAAGCCACCGACAACAGCGCCGGCTTCAGCACCGGCTCCAGGTGCCCAGTTGGCTTGCTCCCACTTATGCGCCTCTTCCCTGGTCCTGGGGTTATCGGCTACATAACGAGTAGCTGGATCAGCATTGTCGATGGTCTTACGAGCTGCTGTAGCAATGCGGTTCCTGAAATAATGCCTGGCCAACGCGAAGGCCAGTGAAGCACCGCCGCCTAAGGCACCACCGACAAGTGCTGCTTCAGGGTTCCAAGCTTTATGGGTAACTGGAATAACCTTAAGTGCCGCTATGCCTGCACCAGCAGTAGCGCCGGTCAACGTAGCTTGAAGCGCCTTACTTAGGAGACTGCGCTTATTCTCGCGGGTCTGTCGTTCAAGCTCTTCTTCAGCGAATACGTTCTGGGCTACTCTGCCTGAGAAATCTGTGGGATCCTCATGCGGCAATACGGAGTAGATATCCTTGATATTTCCAGTTACAGGCGCTAAGGGCCGGAGCCAGTTTGACATGATCAACCATAAGGATTCGGGGTTGGCGCTTTCGGCTTACTATCACCGTAGGCTTTACGCAGTGAATCAGTTGTGGTCTCCGGTGGATTCATTGCCAGTTGACCGAGCTGGCCATTAGGAATCTGAACCTGAGTCGGAGTCGGTGTTACTGCTCCTAGTATGGAGCCGTTATTCGTTGCAGCGGTCTGTGTTGATAACTGATTCGTCAAGAAGCCTAGACCGCCCATCGGCATGTCTTGCGCCTTCTTCTGAAGGTTCTGCAACAATACAGCCGCTAGTGTACGGGCTGCATTATCCATATTACTTGCCCTGATTCAGAATCAGTACGCCGGCTAAGAGATGACTCGGGGCCGCAGCGACCTTCTTACCACCGAAGAGCACATAGTCATTGGCTGACTTATTACCCGCTGCTGGAGCAGCTGGGGCCGGTGCTGGAGCAACTGCCTTTGACGCGGGAGCAGTTACCGGGGCAGCTGGTGCCGGGGGAGCAGTTGTGGGCTGAACCGACGTAGTTGGCTTCTTGCCGAACATGACATAATCGCGTTGCTCAGGGGTCATCTCAGACGCGGCCTTGGCTAGAACCTTAGCGGTCTTCAAGCCGTCATTACTCATGCCCTCGGGCGGCTTTGTAGGACCCGGCGGCTTCATCTTGCTCTCGCCGGTAGGCTTCTTAACGGACTTGTCCTCGATCTCACGGCCCACTTCCTTGACCTTGCCGCTGAGGGCAGTATCGCCGGGCTCAGTACAGGGCTGGTCACGCTCAGCTAGTTTCACGTTACGGGCTAGAATTTCTTTGAGCATGGCTGCTGCTTCTTTCTTGACTTTGTCTGGTAACTTCTTGCCCTTAGAGGCCTTATCCCACTCAGCGACATCTACTCCTTGGCCTTCAAGTTTCTTCTTGTTGGCGTGGAAAAATCCGGCTTGAGCTTTACTGGCGTATGGCATAGGGTTCTCGGTTAGTGTCCGCGCAGACAATATGTTATGCTTTATCTGATACTGTGAAAGGGGTTACTTGTCGCTAACCGTGATGGAGTTAATGGCTTGGGTCTCATCGGGGTCTAGCTTGCCGTCCCTGAACGAGGCCAGGATAAGTGCCTTCTTGAGGTAGACGTTACCAGCTATCTGGATAGCTCTTGTCAAGGTATTGGCGGCTAAGTAGGCCAGGGCGAGGTGGTAGATCTTGTCGATGTTGGTCTCGCTCAATAGACCATGGGTCAGCCAAACGAGCCCGGCGGCGAAGCCAATGGTTACCCAGAGCCTGGAGCTAGCTAAGGTGCTGTGCTCCACGAGGTCGGTGAGCTTCGGCTCTTCCTTAACGAATAAGGCCTTAGCTTTGGCGGGGAGAGATTTGATCCATGCAAGCATGACTGATTCCTTAGAAGGTTGACGTAGTGATCGTAAGTACAGGCCCGCGCCAGCTACCATCGAAAGCAGAGCAATAATCAAGCCCCACACCAAAGTGTGAGAGCGTGGGACCGACGAGGTTCCTGGAGAAGTAGTAGGAGGCACCGACGCCGATGAGGTCGTGGCTGATGACAAGTTCGGGGGCGACACTTTCGATGAGCCTGACTGGGGAGACCCTGATGCCGATTTGGGCTGGGGTTTTGTAACCGGGGGCGTAACCAGCCCAGGCGCCTGCGTCGAGTACTGTTCTACCGCCATAGTAATTTGGTGTGTAGGTGACTTGGAGCTTTGAGGGGTTCTCTCCGGCGTACAGGACCCCACTGCGATCAGTAAGATAGCTAGCCATAAAGAGACCATGCTCATCTTTAACTTCGATGGTGCCTTCTGCATCGCTTTGAGCCTTCCACCAGTTGAGGTTGGCGCGGTTCTGATGTATCGGGGTTTTTCCACTGATATCACTTACGGGTTGCTTACCATGAGTATACACAGTGAAAGCCACAAAGGCAATCACCCCTAGGCCCAGCATCTTCAGGTAATCTAGGGTCATACACGCAGTTCTGCTGAGGACTTCGTTCTTTGGTACGGCTTGAAACTGTCTTGCTTAGCGAGGTCTTCTTGGAAGTTACTGATCAAGCGCTGCTTAATATAGTCCGGGGCAAGGCGCAGTCTAACACCAGATGTAGTACCGGTATCGGTGGTATAGTTGATAAGCTTCAAAGCCATCTTAGCTGGAATAGTCAGATCCGATGAGATCGATGTCTGCCGCGTAGTCTGTGTCTCGTCGTAGTACAGCCCGCTGTCGATGTCTTCAACGATCTCTATGTGCAGTACAAGTACTTGGTCAAAAATCGCTACAATGCGTTCAGTCAGATCTTTTAGGCTAGCATCTAACTGAGTATCATGGGGTCCATGATACACTGGGAGCGCCCAGTCCCAGAGCATCTCCCAGATCAGCTTAATGTGATGGGTATAGAGGTGGTGATACGGGTACTTGATGCCTTCGATCTTCGTTATGCTCGCCATCGAGTCTGTACAGGCTTTAAGCAGCGCTTTGTACACCGATCGAGCAACACGCTCTTCATTACCTTTGAAATGGTTATTCCTGATACTGCCAGTGATGACACGGGCGGTTTCATCGCGGCACCAGTTCCAGTTCTGCTCTATGATCACTTTGGCGTTAGCTGGGCTGACGGCACTAGCTGTAACTGCATTCAGTGTAACGAGTTGGCGGTGTATCTTCTCAAGGACCGACACTTCTTGAGCGAATCGGACGTCATTAGCCTCAGAAAGACTAGACAATACCCCTATCATATTCTTTTGTCCTTCTACACTTTTAGCGACAACCTGCTGAAGTGCAATGGTATTCACCACTGCTGTGTCAATCTGGGCTATTAAGTGCTTCTCAGCCTCGGCCTCTGTTTGCTTGTCCCTACTGGCGAACCATCTAAAGATGACTACCACGATCAGGATCAGTAAGAGAGCGAGTGGTGAATAGCCTTTAACGGCTTCCACTATAGTGACTAATTCGTCTAGCATTATGCTAGTATATTACAGCTGGACCCCTAATCGTCTAGTCCCCGGGGTCAACCATGCAGGTAATGGGGGTCGTCCTCGTTACGGCGCTCAACAAAGGTCTGTACGATGTCGCCGCAGGTCCGGCAATAGATTTCGCATTTCTGACCATCTATGCGAAGTGACGTCATATTATGCTCGCATCCCAGTTCGGTTTCGTTGATTTCGAGTACGATCGTTTTCATGGTTGCCTCTCCCTTTAGTCTACGAGAAGCAACCCTGGAATCAAAGAAGTCTCTAACGCTTTGTCACCAACTGATATAACCCCTTAGGGCTCACTTGATGCGGTACGACTCTACTGAACAAGCCGATTTGCTGCAAGGCTGCGGTGCATACCTCGGAGCAGAACCACTCGTTTGGAGCACTACGGTTCAGGCCAAGAACCTGCGATAATATGATGCCTTTCCAGTCATATGGCAGTCCATATTCAGTGGCACACCAGTTCCTGACTTTCTCTTCCAGGGGCTGGTTCTCCAAGACGTCGATGTAGTCCCAATGCCAGGGATCCTCACAGGAATGTTTGAGGAACTGTGTCCCGCCCTGTGGAAAAGCTGAGTAGCTGGCGCCATCACTGAAGCGCAGTTCACAGTGCGAATACTGACTCCAGGTCCACAGCCGTATGGCGCGGTCAAAGAAGTCTAAGCCGTGTTTATAAAAGCCTACTTGGAGCATGATGGGTACTTCGTTAGTTCGAGTCTGAGCATAGCATTGTCGTGTTCGAGCTGTGCCAGCTTGTGTTGTAAGTCGAATAGCTTCGGACGAATGACTGAGTTCTCGGATCGCAGGTAGTAGACTTCCTTGAGGAGGTCCACGACGTCTTTCTTGTTGGCTTCTAGCTCTATTTCCAAGGAGTGCCTCTTTTCGCAGTAATAGATACCACAGGGATCCATGCTGCTATTTTAAGCTATTGCCGACTCCGGACAATCACTGCTTCGGTAGGGGCTGCTTCAACGCGACTAATGGCCCAGTTCCCCGTGGATCATATGCCGGGATCTCATCGGTCTCTTCGTTGGGGTCTTTACCCTGGAAATTGGTACAGCTATTGCAGCGGCCCAGGGCACGCTCGTGACGCATCAGGACGTCGCTGTGCTCGTTCATCTTCCTGATAAGGTGCAACTGCTGTGTAGCAACTGTATTAAGCGTTCCCATCAATTCTGATACCGTCGAGCACAACGTTGATTGCGATACCAGTAACCGTTCGAACTTCGTAGACAATTCTTCGTTAGATAGAGACATACTACTAGATTAGTTATTCTATAAAATAGTACAAGCCACGCGGTTAGGCATGGCTTGACTTTATGGCTCCGGACCAGGTACTCGAAACCCGCCCTCTGAGTTAACAGCTCAGCTTGCTACCGCTACAACAGACCGGAATACGCAATCACGCAGGATTGATATTAGACGAATCTATACCGTCGCCTTTATGCTTGTCAATGACCGCCTCGACAAGGGCTAGGATTTGCAGCCCAGTAGCTTCTAGACCGCCAGCACGATAGATCTCATTGATGATGTCACCGATCATCAGGGTGTGCGACGGCAACGGCATACGGGCGCCAACTTGCACTCTCGTAACATCTTGGGGCTCAGCGATTCTATTGATGACGAAGCTGTACTTCAGCATCGGATCGGCTTGATCCAAATCATTATAGGCAACGAAGTTGGGGACACGTACTTCGTACTGTGCAATCGTAGTCGGGCTTTGAATGACGACATCAGTCATGATAGATCCTTAGTAGAGGCGGTACCAGATACCACCGAAGAACTCAAACGACACACTGGTATTTGCCAGGAGCGAGCCGGGGGCGTTATTGATGCTGTGCCCGTTACCATCCAGCGAGAAGGAGACAACGTCTCCGGCGGTAACGATAGTGCAGACCTTGCCATCGATAGAGTTGGCTGGCATGAACAACGAGAACGAGCTGAGCGTTCCTGAGTTGGTGTTGATGATGCTCCAGGAGTTGTCCTGGATAACCTGTGAGCCACCATCGGTCCAAGATGACGAGACATCACCGACTCTAGCGTCTGCTAGACCGCTGATGATCGCCGTACCAAGCTGGTCTACTCTGAGGTAAGAGTTACCGTTAACCTGGAGATCCAGGAGATTACCGGCGAAGGTAACTGCTGCGTTGATACCTAGAGCGGTACCACCGGTATTCCAGTTGCTGGAGGTGGTGCCGCTTGGCTCGATGAGGACCAGTGGTCTAGTCGTGGTCGAGTCACCGCCACTGAACCATGCGCCACTGAACCACGCAGCGTTCTGGGTGCCACCGATGGGCGAGACCGTCGAGAATAGCGTGCCCTCGAACTGGTTGATAACGTTGGCACCAGCCTGGTAGATACCGAAGAGGTTGGTAACTGCGCCGTTGTTGATCGGGGCAACATAGACACCATAGAGATTGGTGGCTGACCCAGTGAACCCAACGGTTGGGGATAGGTAAGCACCATAGAAGTTGGTAGCACTACCAGCTAGCTGCGCATTGGTGTAGAAGCCCGTGAACTCAGTCGCAGTGTCGGTATTAGCAACCACTGCGGTAGAGGAGAAGCCGCGCATGATCGGTACAGTTATACCGGTACCGCTGGTGTTGAGATTATCACTGTAGCTAACCGCAGCCGTCGATATGGTACCAATGATGGTAGCGGCTAGTTCGCGACCCAGGAAGTTGGTTATTGTACCGTCAATTGAACCAGTCAGGCTGCTGCCGTAGACAGTGGTGTAGGTACTACCAGTTGAAGTCGTCAGCGAACCATTGAAGAGAGTTACCTGACCGGTATTCTGCCCAGTTGGGAGACTGACGATGGTGCGGAAACCATTTACGCCGTTGTTGGTGGTGCCTGAGCCGGTGCAGGTAACGTTGGTCAGGATGCCGTCGATGGAGTTGTTCGAACCACCGGTCTGGGCGTTGTCCAGCGTAACCGTGAGACCGGACATGTAGTGGTTACCAGCAGAACCGGTAAAGGTGCCGTTAATTCTGGCGATACCACTTGATGCCGTGAAGCCTGGTGCCTGGATGAATAGCGCGTTGCTGCCGGTATCCCAGGTGAAGTTAGAAGATCCTGCAATCTGGTTGCCGGTTACAGCACCGAAGGCTACTTGGCTCTGAGTGATTGAACCGCCGATGGTACCACCGCCGGAGCCAAGTTGTACCGTGGTGCCGTTGATCCTGACGAACATCGCGGTACTGGTCGTCCAGATATCGCCGTTGACTGGGCTCGTAGGAGCTGAGCCATGTGGGATCCGTAAGCTGCTGACACCAGTCGTCGAGGCTGGGGTGATTAGAGCAGTCGTGGTTGACGGGGTTGCTCCACCAACCGCTAAGACGCCACCGAAGAAGTTTAGAGCCCCGGTATCGACTTGATAGACACCGTAACCAGTCGTGATGCCAGTGCCGGTGACGGTATCGATGTATACGCCGTACGAGTTGGTGATGGCCCCAGATGCGGCTGCTATGCCAGTCATCCGGTAGCCGTACGCGTTTGTAACAGTACCAGTTGCGTTCAGTGTTACCTGGCTTGAGATACCTGCGTAAGTAGTAGCGGCGCCGGTATAGGCCTTACTGACGGCTACGTTCAGACCGAAGGTATTATGGGCACCACCAGTAGCTGCGAATGAACCCAGGATTGGGCTACCAGTCGCGATATCACAGGTTACCCGTAGCGCTGCGATAGTGCCGAGCCATGAACCACCAACGATCGAAGCGTCAGTGATCGAGCTTTCTGTAGCATATAGCGTGCCGTTGGTGCTAGCCAAGCCGGTAACGTTGTCGATGCTAATGGCCGACCGCAAGGCGTAGCCCTGACCACCAGAAGCGGAGGTTGTCGGGGTAACGCTCAGGGTTGAGTTCAGTGTACCGTATTTGTTAGTACCGGTGGGTTGACCGGTATAGGTACGGGACATGTTCAGGTCGAAGGTGCTCGCGCCTGCTGGGGTATAAGTAAAGCCAGCGATACCGCCGAATGCACCGGCGTTGTTGTACTGGATCTGAGTCGTTGAACCGCCTGGGCTGCTGGCGCCAAGCTGAACCGTTGAACCATTGATCTGCACAAACATGGCAGTCGTGGTCGTCCAGATATCCCCGTTAACAGGGGCTGTTGGGGCACTACCATGTGGAACGCGAAGGCTGCTGCGGCTAGTAGTAGAAGCCGGGGTGATTAGCGCGGTGCTGGTTGAGAGTGTTGCGCCGCCTACTGCGGTATTACCGCTGGCATCAACACTGAACTTAGTGGTCCCGCTGAGCTGTAGGTCAACTATATTGCCGGTGTAACCTGAGGCAGCGTTGATACCGAGACCGGTACCGTTGGTGTTCCAGGCAGTTGAGGTAGTGCCTGCTGGCTCAAGTAGGAAGAGTGGCTTAGTCGTTGTTGTCGTACCACCGGTGAACCAGGTACCAGTTGCCAGAAGAGCCGACTGCGATGCTTGAGGGGTTAACTCAAACCAGTTCAGGCCTTCATAGGCGTTCGTCAGCGTTGCACCTTGCTGTAGGATACCGTACTTAGTTGTTGCTCCAGTAAGTGTTCCCGGCGAAATCTGTAAGCAGACCAGGAGCGGTACTGCCCCCAGGCTCCCATTTGCCTGTGGGGAAATCTTTAGACCATAGACCGATGTCGAACCATTAATGGCCTTGGCTGAGATATCTAGACCAACAACGGTGTTCGACGTCCCGGACCCGCTTTGATTGGTCGCAACGATGACACCACCGATGATGTTACCACCAGTGGTAGAGCCAGAGGTGTCGGTGGTGATGTTAAGAGATCTTACTTCACCGGCACCGGAGTTGACGCTGCTGATCGATAAGGCGTTGGCCGCACTACCATATGTACCGGATAGTGCCACAACTGAGCTGTTGTAGGTGAAGTTGGCTGAACCCTGAATGGCGTTTGTGCCGGAACCATAAGCAATCTGGTTGGCTGCGATTGAGCCAGCGATGGTGCCGGAACCGAGCTGTACAGTAGAGCCGTTAATCTGTACAAACATCGCCGTGGTGGTTGTCCAGACGTCACCGTTAGCCGGTGATGTCGGTGCTGAACCATGCGGGATGTTGAGTGAGGCCAGTGAAGTCGTTGAAGCCGGGAAGATATTCTTAACCCCGGTCCATGTAGCAGTATTAGAGTTACGGGTGATCTTCAGGGGCTGGTCGATAAGGGCACCGGCGTCGGAGTAACGACGGATGCAGAGCGATGAGCCTGAGTTACCGCCGCCTTCTGAACCATCTGCAAAGATCTGCCAGCGCTTGGTCTGGTCAGAGTTGCGCATGCAGAAGCCCTTGAACTGCGAAGCCGTGTTGGCTACGGAGACCAATGACTCAGTGTACGAGGGATCATAGAAGGTGACTTGGCTGTAGTTCGAGCCATCGTTGTCTACGAAGAAGTGCGTCGTACCAGTAACGGATGATGCACCGCTCCAGATGGTGATCTGATTCAGGGTTCCTGAACCGGTGATACCGCCGCCCCCGGAGCCTAGCTGTACGGTCGCACCGTTGATCTGTACGAACATTGCCGTACTAGTTGTCCAGATGTCGCCGTTAACCGGAGCTGTCGGTGCTGTACCATGTGGGGCACGAAGGCTGCTGATGGCGGTCGTGCTAGCGGGTAGTAGTAGCGCTGTCGAAGCCGACGCGGCGCTGCCGATACCTGTCAAGCCGTCAACGGTGACATTGAAGACCGACGAGCCGTTCTTCTGGAAGTTGATGAAGTCGGCTGCTGAGCCGCCAAGAGAGCCTGGGGTGCTGATACCGATGTAGGTACCACCATTGGTAAGGTTGTTACCACCAACGATGGGGTTACCGAGTCGGAAGAGGCTGGAGGAGCTGCTCTGGTTCGGACGCCCAGTCAAACCAAAGGTATAGTTACCGGCGCCAGAACCATCACGGGGGAGAGTCATGACACCAGTTGAATCGACCTTAGCAACGTTGGTGCCACCGGAGTTCAAGCTGAGTAGATTGACTGTTAGACCGGTGACAGCGGTGTTGACTGTATCAACTGCCAAGACGTTATACGTGGTGGTGGTGTTACTGCCGCCAGTGTTGAAAGTCGGCTTGATCAGCGTGTCGTAGAACGTACGGGTATTGGCGTCGTTCTTAGTAACCGTTGCGCCTGTTGCTATGCTACCAACTGATAGGTCAGCGGCAGTGCTGAGTGTAGCGCCGGTAATGCCTGCGGTAGCAGTTGCGTTAAGAGCCGTTGAACCGAATGCAACCTTACTGGTTACAATCAGGTTACCTGGGCCACCGGCGTTGTCGTCGATGGTCAGCGTGGCTACACCGCTACGGGTCAGGAAGGTGTCTCTAACGGCGTCGCCGGTACCCCAGGACATATTGCCTAAGCTGCCGATGTTGAACGTAAAGCTGGTGGTGTGCGCAGAGTTTCGAACGGAGAAGACAGACGCACCGCCGGTTATACCCTGCGACTTCAAGATCAAAACGCCGCTGTTATTGGCACTACCATCCAGATACATAACAGGGCCACCACCGGAGGAGGTAGCTACTGAAACCTGTGCTGCGCCGTTGGGATCGTTACCGGCACCGTTGAAGCGGGTATTACGGGTGTTGCCTTCAACGAGTACGGCAGCTGTACCACCAGAGCTTAGGCTCAACAGGTTGTAGGTTAGGCCAGTGACAGAGGTGTTGACGGTATCAACGTTAATAACGTTGTACGTCGTGGCCGTGTTACTAGCGCCGGTGTTGAACGTCGGCAGGAACCGGAGGGCGTAGAACTGACGGATATTGGTATCGTTCTTGCTAAGAACAGTACCGGAGAACGTCATGACCGATGTCGCGCTGTCCGCGTCAGTCGTGATGTTGTAGGGGGTGACAGATATGACTGCGTTGGTCGAACTGAGCGACCCGGTATTGACCCCGAGGCGACCTGAAACCAGGAAGTTGCCTGGGTTGCCTTGGCCGTCCGTTACAAGAGCGTTAGCTACGGTTGTGCTACGGCTTAAACCAACGTCACGGGCACCGTCACCGGTTCCCCATGCCATTGCACCGAGACTGCCGATGATGAAGGAGAACTGTGTGGGGTGATCAAGATTGCGAACGACAAACACGCGGCTAGCGCCAACGTTACCCTTCGTACGGACAAGGATAGCGTTGCTGGCTGCTGTGGTGTCGTTGCCGTTATCTACGAACAAGCAGGGCGCACTGCCAACTGACCCAGTGTTGTTTACTGACAGCTGTGCAGCACCGACACCGGGATCATCGGTGGGGTTATTGATGCGTACCTGGGCGTTGCTCCCAATCTTGAAGGCTGATACGCCGTTGACTTGGAAATGCTCAATATCTGCTGTTGAACCTGCGCCAGTGCTTGGGAGGTTAACACCGATGTAGGTACCACCATTAGCTGCGGCGTTACCACCTACTAAGGCGTTACCGATACGGATCTGACTCGAAGTAGCGTTAGCTACTGGGGTGCCGGTGACGCCTAGGGTGTGGTCGCTGGTACCAGCGCCATTGCGGGAAAGCGTTACTATGCCCGAGGTATTGATACCACCATTGAAGGTAGCTAAGCCGGTTGAACTGACAGTAGCAACGTTCGAACCACCGAAGTTCAGGTCCAGCAGGTTGACCGTTAGACCAGTCAGAGACGTGTTAGTGGTATCAACGGATAAGACGTTAACCGTGGTGTTGGTATTCGACGCACCGGAGTTGAGGGTGGTGTTGATCCGTGCGTCACGGTAGACAGCCGTATTGGCGTCGTTCTTCGTGATGTTGCCACCGGCAAACAAGCTTGATACCGTGCCAGTAGCGGCAGTTAGAAGAGTCTGACCGGTAACGTGCAGCGAAGCCACAGCAGTGATGCTGTTGATGCCTACACGACCACCACCGCTAACACCGAGACCATCTAGGATATGCAACGTACCAGCGGTGCCGGCGTTATTGCCCATCGTGATGATGTTGTTGCCCTGACTGGTTAGCTGACCACCGCTACCGCGACCAATGACGATTGCGCCGTTGTGGGTGTTCGAAGCATTCTGACCGAGAAGGATGGTGTTGACGTTGCTGATGGTGCAGTTGTTGACACCGAGCAAGAGACTGTTGCCGCCACCTGAAGTAATCGAGTTGGCGCCACCGGTACCAATTAGGACTGACGCACCGGCTTGCAGGTTGTTGGATACCTGACCGATTGGTTGAATAGCGATGCTACCTGTGTTAGCTAGGCCATATGACTGTGTACCGATGAGGATACGGCTGTTGGTCTCATCGATGACGAAGTGTGGCGACGTAATCGAGGCATCACTCTTGATGCTGAACTGACTCGTACCAGCATACGCTAGGTTGATAAGATTCGTGGTCAACCCGGTGACACCGATGTTCGTGGTATCAACAGCTAGGATGTTAAACGTGGTGTTGGTGTTAGCCCCACCGGTATTAAGGGTAGGCTTGAACAGGGAGCCGTAGAACGTACGGGTATTGGTGTCATTCTTGCTCAGTGTCGTACTTGTCGTAACAGCACCGATTGAACCGGTAGCTTGCGTATTGAGAGTAGTACCAACGATGGTTAGAGCAGCCGTCGCATCTGGGGTAGCAGTACCAATGGTGATCTGCCCGCTGACGTTCAAGAAGGTCGCAGAGCCCTGAATGGTGTTAGTGCCTAGACCGTAAGCGATCTGGTTAGCAGCAATTGAACCACCGATGGCACCGATGCCAGCAGCGGTGATGTTCGCAGTCGTAACGGCAGTTAGACGGCCCTTGGCATCATAGGTGATGACAGGGACGACAGTGCCGGAGCCAGTTGGGCCACCAGCAACAATGGTGGTAGCCAATGTGAATACACCGGAACCATTGAGCGTGGCATCACCACTCATGACGTTCCACGATAGGACACCGGAACCATTGTTCTGTAGGATGCTGTTAGCTGCACCCTGTGAGCCTGGCCAGGTATATGGAACACCAACGATGGTAGTAACGCCGGCACCGTCGATCTTGAACCGGTTGACGCCGCCATAGTTCAATGAGATCAGGTTGGTAGTTAGACCAGTGGTTGTACCGTTGACGGTATCAATGCTAAGAACGTCGTACGTGGTGTTAGCGTTGCTAGCACCGGTATTGAACGTGGGACGCAGTCTGGTGCCGTAGAACTGACGGGTATTCGTGTCGTTCTTAGCTAGAGCTGTGCTATGTGCATATATAGAATCAATCGCACCATCAGCGGCTGCGCTGAGGTCCAGGCCAGTTACGTCAAGACGTGCGGAAGCTGTACCTCCACCAATGGCTAGCGCCTTCTGGGTATCATCCCAGAAGAACGTTGCGGCATCACCGTTGACACCACCGGCTCCAGTAGCGAACTGTACTGCACCGGCGCCACCAACCGCGATCATTGGGTTGGCACCGAACTTGAGGATATTGCCGGCGCTATCGACCCAAATGGTGGTTGAACCACCGGGGTTAGCTGCTACGGGCGTTAGAACTGCACCAGTTGAGGTAACTGTACCACTGGCATTGACTGAACCGGTAACAACTACACCGGTCTGACGAACTGAGAGAGACTGAGTACCATTGACAACAACACCAACCTCTGGGGTACCACCACGAGCGGCAAACACACCGATACGAGTTGCATCGGTGTGGGCTGCCGGGTCCATGCTTCCCTCGGCAAGAGGGAACGCAAGGGCTAGACTAGCTAAACTACCCAGGGTTGCTGTTCGCAGCCCTAACTTGGCCAGAAAGGATTGAGCTGACATATGTGCTTTCTATTTAACCAGGTTAGGGCTGAACAGCAACGGTTTAACCCGCTGTGGCAGTCTTTAGAGCCACCATACCAACGGGCTCATCGTCGTCCTCTAGCCCGGTCATGTCTGGAGCCTTGCCGAGACCTAGCTCGTAGATCAGGGTCAGTACGGCTGGCTCAGCGATGAACGAGCCATCCTTGAGGTGATGCTGAACCGTCTTCTTACAGGTCTCGCGCATCGACTCGTTGATCTTAAAACGGAATGCCTTATCACGCCAAGCTTCGAAATCCTTGATCTCAGACATACTCTTCTGAGTCCGGATCTCCGGGAGCTTCTTGACGATCATCCCAGAGATGACGCCAGCGTTAATGAGGTCTAGACTGTCGGTGTACCACTTTACGTCACGTAAAACGGAATACAGCGTCAGTGCGCCTGCATTAGTAAGGTTGATGGTATGGGGCTTCGAATCACTCATGGTTTCACTTTCCACGCATGGTGTTTAGGAGGATTTTAGTCTTTACGCATTGAGCACGCGCCTCCGGACGCGATATGCCCAACCAGTCGTTACAGGTGTAACAACCAATATCATGTTAGGACCACTTATACTGACTGATACTGTAAAGTCAAATGTCCCGTTTCCTGGGACGATAGCCACGCCTGTTTCAGTGAAGTTAGCCACTGCTGAACCGTCGTTAACAGCGTTGACCAATGAGTAATACCGCGTGTTTCCGCCCTTAACTACTTCAAGCTGCCACTCAGCAGCACCGTACGTGGCAAAGGGAATGCTGTCTAAGGTATTCGCTCCAACACTCAGTGTACCACTGAGCTGACCTTCTTGACCGGCACCAATCTGGGCTAGAGCCTGCTCAACGTTAGTAGCACCGGCATACCAGTTGGCGCTATCGGTAATACCTACTTGGCTAGCGGTAATAACAGCAGAACTGACGAGTGTGTAGTCCGTCGGCCATGTCACGCCACCATTGGACGTGACCTGGTAGGTACCGGCTTCTGACGTTGGCGATCCGGGGCTAATAACAATGGTCGTACCATTGATGAACGGGGCAGCCGCTACAGCGAGTGCGTGGCTAGCGAAGTACTGTACGGGGTACGAGATCTGCCAGAAGCTGCCGTTCCAGACGAACGTTGAACCTGATGTCGGCGCTGCCGCTGAAACTGGGAAGCCCTGAATCTTGGCAACTGTAGGATTGGGGTACGTACCGCTGAGGTCGCCACCGGCTGGACCAGTTGGTGAAGCCCCTTGGCTGGCGATCAGTGATGTCTGCCAAACCGGGAAGAATGTCGCAGTATCGAAGGTAACGGTTACGCGGGGATCATCAATAAACCGAGCAATGACATGTTGCGTGTCATTGCCTGGGATTACCGATGAGATCTTCCGTAGATCGTATGCCGTATTCCCTACGTATAGGATATAAGGCGACGTTACATGCGGCATACTAACAGCCTATGGGGTTATGAGCCGGGAGCAACAACTGCAACTTTATTAAACTGAGGCGTCTAAGCAAGCCTGCATGGCTGGTATGAAGGTCGCAGCATCGAACTCAACGGCCTTCTCCGGCATGTCGATGAACCGCACTTGAACCGTGGGGTTCGTCGATTCCGGGTTGGTATCAGACCAACTCGACACCTTCCTGAGGTCGTACGCAGTCGTGTTGACGTACAATATGAACGGGCTAGTTACGCCTGGGACCATGCTATTCCTTAAGTTAACTGATCTTAATGGTTAAACCAACGACTTCCAGCGTCTTACATTGGCAACGTAACCAGTAGTGCCCATAGTAACTCTCAAGACGATGCTGCCAGTCACTAGAGCTACAGCTATTGTAGTAACGTCACCACTGGCGTTACCAGCAGTCACTGCGGTGTTAACCGAGAACGTTGAGACTCCCGTACGGGCAGCCATGACTTTGTAGCACTGTACGTTACCGGCACCATTGTTGATAACGAGGTCCCATTGGTACATCACAGCGGAGTCATCACCGAAGCTGTCTACTGTCGTAGCAACCGTCGATACAAGATTGACGGCTGCTGGTGGGGTAACGAATATCGGGTTACCCAGAATACGTTGCCACTGAGAACCGTTGAACCAAATAAGGTCGCCGGGATACCACTCGGTGTTACCGTCGATGTTGGTTATGCCAGCAGTAGTAACCTCGTAGAACTGACCCAGCGTGCCTGAGCTAGACACGATCGTGGGGGTGTTACTACTGGCGTTCCAACCACTGACGTAGAACATCTGATTCGCTACTGAGGCCGGCAACTGGGTCAGGGGTACCTTGCCACCACTGTCTAAGCCGGCGTAACCGTTAGCGGCGCCCTTGGCACTGAGCAACTGATAGTTAGTCGGATCAAAGGTAGCAGCGGTCCAAACGGTACTACCGAGGACCTTAACTGCGCCCTGGTAAACCTTCAGGACGTCTGTGCCGAGGACGGTAGCTGTGATGTTCTCTAAGCCACCGGTTCTGTCGAAGTACCAACCGATACGGGTAGCAGCGGTATTAGCTGTAGCTGACTCGTCGCCGTCAACTAACGGAGCCGCAATAGCTAGGTTAGGATTCGTTCCTAGGAACTTTAACCGAATAGAGGTGCTGAGTGAGCTGTTCATATTAAGTCGTCACCAGTGGAGTTCTAACGATGGCTGCTTGGAGGTTGGCTACTGATGGGGTCACGAAGAGGTTCATATGCTGGCTTACCCCAGCACCAGTGAACGTGACAGTAAATGTCACTTGGCTACCAACATCAGGAGTGCCTATAGTGGCGCCACCTGTGACGCAGATACCGGCGTTAACGGCGTCAGCGGAGTTGGTTCCGTCATTGACAACTGCTATATTGTAAATCGCTCTACGACCAGTAGTTAAGTCAGATATGCTGCACTGCCACTGGATGCAGCCACCGGTATCAACTAAGACGGTATCGAGCTGTTGTGGTACCGATATAGTCAGTGCAAAGATAGTTGGGACAATAGGGGCTGGGCTGCCATTAGTAACCGCTACGGGAGTACCAGTCGAATCGACGTATACTAAGTAGGTAACGCCAGCACTGAGAAGGAGATAGATCTGACCCGGTGATAGTGATCCCGGCGTAGAGCCTTGGATCGGTACGACGATTCTGCCGTCGCCTAGGATCTTATTGACTATACTGGCGTTGTTACGCTGTTGAGTCAGTACACCAGCTGGGTTGATCGTAGTACTACTGGCAAACTCATCGGCTGGACCGGCGGCAGCAGCGCTACTAGGGCGCTGTACCCCTTGACTCTTGACGTTACTAATAGGTGCGGGCATACCCTATCCTAAGGGACTTTGCCAGTTATAGAATCAGATTGTGTCTGCGCCACCACTATGGTGCATCGGAGTACTCGGCGTAGTTGCAGGTTAGCTCGTCACCGACTACGAGATCCCGAGAAGCTACCATATCGTATTGAGCCCCACCGAGATGCCTCGTACGAAGTGTAGGCTCAGCAGCATGGTTACAGAACCTGTCGTTACCGCTGTGCAGCACGTACCAACCCGGAAACTGTAGGTTATCGAGATACCCATAATGTTTGATGAAATCTCTGACACATGGTAGATATCCATCAACTTCCCAGGGGCTCAGCAGGAGATCGAATCTAGGATTGAATACCCATACGGTGTCACCGGCTTGAACTGGTTCGGCTAAGAAACAACCGAGACCATGCAATGGTGATGGGCCTACTGTAGTGTGCTTAATGAGCATGACGGCTGTGCCATAGTGTATTACTGTCGAAGTAGCCGATCCTATTACGGAATACTAGCTCGGGGATTACTGTGACGGCTACACGGGCAGCTTCATAGCTATCGCAGGTCCCGGTACCGATTTTGTGGTTCGGGGTCAGGAAGACTCTGCTGTTGTTGATGTACCGGTTCCCATTGCTGACATGCTGCTCCCACAATGCTTGGTTCTGCTCAAGGAGCTTCATCGTGGCTTCAGGGAGATCGTAGGCGTAGTAGTCCCTTGTGATATCGTACGCTATACCGGGCTCCTCTTCGCCTTCATTCAAATCTGGGGTATCGCACTCCGGGTCGTAGTACTTGACCCAGCGATCATCACCGAACTGCTGGAAGTACACCTTGTAGCCGTCAATAGAAGCTACTCCAGATATTGGACCATCCCAATAGCCGTTATGCCATTCCAGTTGGACATTGTGTAAATAGCCCCTTTGCCCGGTGTACATTTAGTCCCCGCCGGTCCCACTATCCAGAGCCTCTTTGTCGGCTTTACTCAAGCGCTCAAACAGGGCATCAACGTACTTGCATTGGTTATATTCGTCTAAGCTATCGTGCTCTTCCCGTTCTCTGATCTTCTCTAGAGCCTTCTCGGCTTCGAGGTACATGCGGAGTTCACGGGACAGCTTGGCTTGCGGCTTCATTGGTTCCTTTGACTGGTTCTGTATAACTGAGAATGTTACTGTAGTCAACACTAAGTCCAGGGATACCACCGGACAGCGTAATGGCTTTAAGACGGTATGTAGCGGTATACGGAGAGGCATAGTGATGCGGTATAGCCGCTACAGCCTCTTTAACGGTACAACCCGGATGAGCCACTACATAGTCTATGAGGCGATAAGCAGTTGCCCTAAATGGAGTTACGCTCG
>Ga0265338_10002944_pt1 | contig 24701 bp, 18 predicted proteins | sample 42126metaG_FD_193579 | JGI IMG/M metagenome (GOLD analysis project Ga0265338, IMG submission 193579) | Rhizosphere microbial communities from Carex aquatilis grown in University of Washington, Seatle, WA, United States - 4-21-26 metaG | ecosystem: Host-associated > Plants > Roots > Rhizosphere... | reverse complement strand
AGGCCATGGCGCTGACCGGGACGCGGCCCAGGCAGTGCGCTGAGGTGAGGATCAGGTTCCCGGCCGGGCTGCTGACCACGCTGGCCGTGCAGAAGGCACGGTTGACCGTTCCGTTGCGGTTCATGATAACCAGCGCGCCAACCGCCCCGGAGCCGTCGTAAGCCACCGCGGTAGGAGGGGTTCCCCGGGCCAGGTGCAGCGCGAACAGCACTGCTGCGAGCGCAAGCGTCGCGAAAGTAGCGAGCCAGACCCTCCGGTTCGTCATGTGCCCCCTTGTAACTTCATCGTAACTGGTGGTAACTGATGCGGCCCCGGAACCTGGCGGTCCAGGAAAATGCGTAGGGTCATAGAGGTGTATCTGCCACGCCATTTCCTGGCTGCGGACGTCGCGGACGTCGTGGCCTTCGTCGATGCCGTCGGTGCGGCGGATCTGGTCACGTTCGATGGGAGCAAGCCGGTCGCCAGCCTGATCCCGGTGATCTGGGATCAGGCCGCAGGGGAGCACGGGCGATTGCTCGGCCACCTGGCGCTGGCCAATCCCCAATGGCAGTCGGTGGCCCCAGGCACCATGGCCCTGGCGATCGTGCACGGGCCGCAGGCGTACGTGTAGCCATCCTGGTACCCGAGCACCGAGCGGCACGGCCGGATGGTGCCCACCTGGAACTACGTCTCGGTGCATTTCACCGGCCCGCTTACCGTGCACCGTGAACCGGAGTGGCTGCGTGACGTGGTGACCCGGCTCACCCGCCGGCACGAGGATTCCCGGCCGCGGCCGTGGGCGGTGACGGACGCCCCGGCCGAGTTCATCGACGGGCAGCTGCGCGCCATCGTGGGCGTGGAACTCACCATCGCCACGGTGGAGGCCAAGCACAAGCTCAGCCAGAACCGCCGCCCCGAGGATCAGGCCGGGGCGCTGGACGGGTTGCGCGGCGAGCCGGGCCCGGGCCCCGCGGAGATCGCCCGGCTGATGGCGGGCAGGCGGGACGACGTGGCTGAGGAGCGCTGAGCGCTCCCGGATCGACGGACCTGACCCGGCCCGGGATGCCGGGGAACGGCTGCCAGTGCGGGCGGGACTACCAGCGGTCGTGGACCAGGGCGCGGATGCGCCGGTCGTAGAGGTCCTCGATCGCGCCGAGCTCGGCGTCGGTCAGCGGCGGCAGCGCCGCGGCGGCCGCGTTCTGCCGGGCCTGCTCCGGGCTGCGGGCCCCCGGGATCACCGTCGTGACACCGGGCTGCTGGATGACCCAGCGGAGCGCTACCTGGGCGGTGCGGGGGCCGCCCGGCCCGATGGCGGCGAACTCCTGCGCGGCGTCCACCCCGGCGTCATAGTCCACCCCGGAGAACGTCTCGCCGACGTCGAACGCCTCGCCGTGCCGGTTGTAGGAACGGTGGTCATCGGCGCTGAACGTCGAGGTGCGGGAGTACTTGCCGGACAGCAGCCCTGAGGCCAGCGGCACGCGCGCGATGATGGCGACACCAGCGGCCTGGGCCGCGGGCAGCACCTTCTCCAGCGGCTTGCGCCGGAACGCGTTCAGGATGATCTGCACGCTGGCCGTTCCAGGCCGGGCGATCGCAGCCAGCGCCTCATCGCAGGTTTCCACGCTGACCCCGTAGGCCGCGATGCGCTGCTCGGCGACGAGCGTGTCCAGTGCGTCATAGACGGCGTCGGTCGAGAACACGGGCGTCGGCGGGCAGTGCAGCTGGACCAGGTCGAGCACGTCCACGCCGAGGTTGGCCCGGGACCGGTCGGTCCAGGAACGGAAGTTCTCCAAGGTGTACGCGGCTGGGTCCTGCGGCACCCGGCGGCCCATCTTGGTGGCGACCATGACCGGCGATCCGCCCGGGCGGGCCAGAAACTGGCCGATCAGCTGCTCGCTGCGGCCGTCACCGTAGACGTCGGCGGTGTCCAGGAACGTCGCCCCGGACTCGACGGCCGCGTCCAGCACGGCCAGCGCGTCCTTCTCGTCCACCTGGCCCCAGTCGGCGCCAAGCTGCCAGGTACCCAGCCCGATCACCGAGACGGGCCTGCCGATCCGGCCTGCAGTCCGCTGCTCCATGCCCGTGATCCTAGTGACCCAGGTTCAGCGCGGTGGTACTGCGCCGGCCTGCGCGGCGTCTTCGGAGGCGGCGCGCGGGCCGCAGTCCCCGGCGGCCAGGATCGCGGTGCTGATCTCGGCCAGCTGACTGACCTGCTCGGGCGTGAGCACGTCGAAGAGGGACCGGCGGACCTGCTCGACGTGCCCGGGTGCGGCCGCGCTGAGGGCCGCGTAACCGGCCTCGGTAAGCTCAGCGATCTGGCCCCGGCGGTCGGTAGGGCAGTTGACCCGGCGGATCCAGCCGCGCCCTTCCAGCCGCGCCACGGCGTGCGACACCCGGCTCTTGCTGGAGGCTGACGCCTGGGCCAGCTGGCTCATCCGCAGCGACCGGCCCGGCGCCTCGGACAGCCGCACCAGGATTTCGTAGTAGGTATGCGGGATTCCCTCCTGGTGCTGCAGCTGGGCCTCCACCGCGCCGAAGAGTTCCTGGCATGCGTCGAGGAAGGCTCGCCAGGCGGCCTGTTCCCCGGCGGTAAGCCAGCGCGGCTCAGGTGTGGTCACGCTCACAGGGTACCCGGAATAGTTGAGCGCTTGACCATGTTAGGGTGAGCGTGACACTCGTTGAGAACTCAAATATGAAGGATGGGAGTATCACTATGACGACTAGCTCAGATACCGCCACTATTCCCGGCTACATAGCCGGTACCTGGACGATCGACCCCATCCACTCCGAGGTCGGCTTCGCTGTCCGGCACATGATGGTCAGCAAGGTCCGGGGCAAGTTCAAGACGTTCTCCGGTGAGCTCGTCACCGCCGAGAACCCGGTGGACTCCTCGGTGACCGCCGAGATCGACCTCGCCTCCATCGAGACGGGCGCTGAGCAGCGCGACGACCACATCCGGTCGGCGGACTTCTTCGAGGTGGAGACCTACCCCACCATGACCTACCGGTCGACGGGCGTCCGCGCCGACGGCGACGGGTTTGTCGTGGACGGTGACCTCACCCTGAAGGGCGTGACCAAGCAGGTGCCGCTCGCGCTCGAGCTCAACGGCTTCGGGCCGGACCCCTTCGGCGGCACCCGGGCCGGCTTCACCGCGACCACGGAGATCAACCGGCGCGACTTCGGCGTGAACTTCAGCGCCCCGATGCAGAACGGCGGCGTGGTCGTCGCTGACAAGATCACGATCCACCTGGAGATCGAGGCGGTCCTCAAGGCCTGAGGTGGCGCGGGGGCACTGAGGTGCCCGCAGGATCTGGGCCGCGCTGGCGGCCGGGGGGCCGGTCCAGGGGCCAGGGTTCACGGGCGGGGGGAGCTGTGCGCAGCTCCCCCCGCCCGTGTCACTATGGCGGCGGACGCCCATGATGATCTCCCGGGAGTGAGCGATGAAGGTTCTGGTGTTCGGGGCCAGTGGCACCATCGGGCGGGCCATTACCGCGGAACTGCTGCGGCGCGGGCACGCCGTCACCGCGGCCAGCCGCAGCGGCCGCCAGGTCGAAAATCTTGGCGTTCCGGTGCTGCCGGGCGACGCGGCCGACGCTGCGACGGTCGCCGCGCTCGCCCAGGGCCAGGATGCCGTCGTCGCGGCCATCGGCCCGAAGCCAGGCGCCGCGGTCCCGGACGGCGCGTTCAGCGGCCCGGCGCACGGTCTTGTCGAGGGACTGCGCACGGCGGGTGTCCGGCGCCTGCTGATACTCGGCGGCGCGGGCAGCCTTGAGGCGGCGCCGGGCCAGCGGGTCGTCGATGGCCCCGGCTTCCCTGAATTGTGGAAGCCGAACGCGCTCGGCCAGGCGGCGGCGCTGGACATCTACCGCACCATCACCGACCTGGACTGGACCTATGTCAGCCCGGCGGCGGTCATCCAGCCAGGTGAGCGCACGGGAACGTACCGGGTGGGCGGGGACCAGCTCCTGGTGGACGCCGCGGGGCAGAGCCGGATCAGCATCCCCGACTACGCGGCCGGATTCGTGGACGAGCTGGAGAAGGGCAACGCCATCCGGCGCCGGATCACGGTGGCGTACTAGGGTGCGGGACACGCCCTAATGGACGGCAGCCGGAGACCCGGGAGGCAGAGGCGTGAAAGCCGCTATCTATGACCAGCACGGGCCTGCCGCGCAGGTGCTGCACGTCGTGGACGTCGAGCGGCCCGAGCCTGGGCCCGGTGAGGTCCGGGTCAGGGTGCATGTCTCGGGGGTCAACCCGACGGACTACAAATCCCGCAGCGGGGCCACCCCGCGCCCCATCGACGGCTTCCAGATCCCGCACCAGGATGGCGCCGGGGTGATCGACGCGGTGGGACCCGGCGTGGACCAGGGCCGGGTCGGCCAGCGGGTGTGGGTCTGGCTGGCCGCGGCCGGGCGCCGCTGGGGGACCGCCGCCGAGTGGACGGTGCTGCCCGAGCGCCAGGCAGTTCCCCTGCCGGACGGTATCTCCTTCGAACTGGGCGCCAGCCTCGGCGTCCCGGCTATGACCGCGCACCGCTGCCTGTTCGCCGACGGGCCGGTGGCCGGGCAGGCCGTGCTCGTCGCGGGCGGTGCCGGGGCGGTCGGGCACTTCGCCATCGAATTCGCCGTCTGGGCTGACGCGGCCCACGTCATCGCGACGGCCAGCGGCCCGGCCAAGGCACACATGGCCCAGCAGGCGGGGGCCGGCCATGTGGTCATCTACTCCGATCCCGGTGCGACTGACCAGGTCCGGTCGGTAACCCAGCACGTCGACCGGGTGATCGAGGTGGCCCTTGGCGCCAACCTGCAACTCGACCTGGCCGTGTCCCGGCCGGGTACCGTCATCGTCGCCTATGCGGCCGAAGCTGCCGATCCCGTCCTGCCCGTGCGGGCCTGCATGACCGCCAACGTGGTGTTGCGGTTCATCCTGCTGTACGCGGTCCCGCGGCCCGCTCTCGACCACGCGGCCAGCGATATCACCGCCGCACTGTCCGCGGGGGCGCTCACCGAGCTGCCCGCCCACCGCTTCGCGCTGGATGACATCGTGGCCGCGCATCATGCCGCGGAGGCCGGCGCGGTCGGTAAGGTACTCGTTCTCCCATGATCGGTACGGCAGATAGTAACTGATATGTTACTGAGTGTAGAGACCATGGCCGAGATTTGGGGGAATCCCTGGCTAAGTCGCGCACGCGTCCGGCTGTCGAGGCCAGGCGACCTGGCATGTCACCGGTCGCCGTGGTCGAGTTCGCGGTCGACAAGGCGCTCCGTGACGACCTGAGGTTCGAGGGCCTGCCCGCCGTGCTTGAGCGGTTCGCTGCGGCCTTCGGCGGGCGGGCCGCCCTGGCCCTGCGGCCCAGGGCGGGGGAGCTGCTGGCCGTCCTCGCGGCCCATCCGCCCGGTGCGGCCGCGGTGGCCCTGCTCGCGGAGATCGGTGCCCTCATGGGGCAGCACCCGGAGATGACCATCGCCGGGGGGTGCTTCCGGGCCCAGCTGGCCCCGGCCGGCCCGGGCCGCGTGGCTGCCGCGCAGGCGGATGGCAACGGCAGCCGGGAGCCGGACGCGGAGCGCGAGAGCGTGCTGGTGACCGTCGCGGAACCGGTCGCCGGGCGTCCCTCGTGCGTGCTCGTCCTGCTCGGCCGCAGCGCCCAGTGGACCGCGGAAACGCAATCGACAGCGCGAGCCCTCGTGGCGGTCATCGCCGCGCAGTTCCGCCGCGCCACCGACATCGTGGACCTCGCCGAACGCGAGGAGGTCACCCGGGCGCTCATCGAGGTGTCCCCGGATGCGGTGGTCATAGCGGACGCGGAGCGGCGCATCCTGGTGTTCAACGCGGCGGCGGAAACGCTGCTTGGCCGGGCGCGCGCGGAGATGATCGGCCAGGACATCCGCTCGGTGCTCATCCCGGATCGGGATCATGCGCGGTTCATGGCGGAAACCGACCTGTTCCTGCGCACCGGGGAGCGGAGGGAATTCGTCGGCACGATGGAGTTGCCGGTGCTGCTCGCCGACGGCAGCGAACTGATGGTGGAGCTCACCCCGCTGCCGCTGATGGTCGGCGGCAACGCGTTCTTCTGCTGTTACCTGCGTGATGTCAGCGAGCTGAAGCGGGCCAACGCCGCCCTCGCGGCCAGCGACGCCCGCTTCCGGCTGCTGTCCGGGCTGGCCCCGGTGGGCATCGCCCGGACTGACCGCGGCGGCGTGTGCAGCTATGTCAACGAGCGCTGGTGCGTGCTCGGCGGTGGGACCCCGGACGACTTCACCGGCAGCTCGTGGATGAAGATGGTCCACCCCGATGATGCCGGGAAGGTAGCGCAGGAATGGGCCCGGTCCCGGGCCCAGGGCGCCGAGTTGCGCACTGACTGCCGCCTGCGGCCCAACGGGGGCCCGCAGTTGTGGGTGCACGCGGCCGTCGCCGCGCTCCCGCACGGAGATGGCCAGCCAGCGGGATTCCTGGTCGCGCTGACCAACGTGTCGGCCCGCAAACGAGCGGAGGAGGAGAGCTTCCGGCTGCTGGCCGCCGAGCGGGCCGCGCTCCGCAGCCTCGCGGATCAGACCGAGCGGCTGAACAGCCTGATCGTTGCCGCGATCCCCGGTGTGCTCTTCGTCGATGAGCAGAACGTGATCATTCAGCTCAACCAGAGCCTGTGCGAGATCTTCGGCCTGCAGGACCCCGTCAACGAGCTCATCGGGGGCACGGCGGCTGGGCTGCTGAGCCGGGTCGAGGGCATTTTCACAGATCCGGCCGAGGTCGTCGCGCGAATCACGCAGTACCGGGTGGACCGGCAGCGGGTCGCTGGCCTGCAGATCGCGTGCGCCGACGGCCGGACCATCGGGGGCGACTACTGGCCGGTTTTCGTGGACAGGCGGTACCGGGGCGATCTGTGGATGCTCTGGGACGTGTCCAAGCGTGCGGCGCTCGAAGAGCAGAGCGAGCGGCGGCTTGAGGCCGAGCTTGGCTCCCGCCAGGCGGCTGAGCATGCGCAGGCCAGGCTGTCCGAGCAGAATGACAGGCTGCGGCAGGTCGACGAGTTCAAGACGCAGTTCCTGGCCACCGTGTCGAATGAGCTGCGCGCGCCGCTGAGGTCGATCGTCTCGTCCGCGGAGCTGATCGCCGGCGACCGGCCGAGCTTGTCGGCAGACTCCGCCGGGTACCTGGACGTGGTTCAGAGCAACGCCGAGCGGCTGACCCAGCTCGTTGGTGATCTTGTTCTGCTCAGCGGGATCGAGACCGCGGCCATCCCGCTCGAACCGGTCCCGGTGCTGGTCCGCGAGGTGCTGGCGGATGCGGTTCGCGCGGCCAGCCTGGCTGCGGCCTCCCGTGGCGTCGGGCTTGACTGCTCGGTACAGGAAGGCCCGCCGCTGCGAGCGGACCGGCTGCGGCTCCGGCAGCTGGCTGACAACCTGATCTGCAACGCCGTCAAGTTCACCAGTTCCGGCGGGACCGTCCGGGTGACCGCGGCGTACCGCGACAGTGAGTGGCGGATAGACGTCGCGGACTCTGGTATCGGTATCCCGCCGGGGGAACTGGACCAGATCTTCGACCCCTTTTTCCGTGCCTCAAACGCGAGGGCCGCGGGCGCGCCAGGGTCGGGCCTGGGTCTGTCGGTCGTCAAGGCCATCGCTGAGCTGCACGGCGGGCATGTCGAGGTGGCGAACACCCCGGGCACCGGGACGACCTTCAGCGTGTGCCTGCCGGTCAGGCCGTGACCGGCCGGGTAAACCTCGCCCACGGCACTCTCCCGGGCGGTCCCGGGACTGACCACCCATGGCGCCTGCCAGGGAAAATAACGTACTGTAACTAATTGATAGCTCATTGCAAGCGAAAGCGTCATTCTGCGCGTGCTTGCGGGAACTGGAAGTGGGCGCATGACCAGCATCGAACGTGATGTGGGGCCGGGACGGATCCTGGTCGTCGAAGACGATCTCGTGACCGCCCGGTTCCTGACCCATGTGCTGAGCGAGAGTGGCGGCTTCGACGTCACGCACACCCCCGACCCGGCTGTCGCGCTGGCCCGCGCCAGTGCGGAAACCTGGGATCTGGTGCTGACGGACGTGGAGATGCCGGGCATGACGGGCATCGAGTTGCTGGAGGTGCTGCGCCGGGTGGCCCCGGACCTCCCGGTGGCCGTGATGACCGCTCACCCAACGATCGATTACGCCGTCGGCGCGCTGCGCAGCCGCGCTGATGAGTTCCTGCAGAAACCGGTACGGCCGGATCAGTTGCTCGCCACCGTCACCGCGCTGATCGCCAAGGGACGCGCCGCCCGCCTGGCCGCCCGGCAGAGCGTGCTCGCGATCGGCGCGCATCCCGACGACGTCGAGATCGGCGCGGCGGGCTCGCTGCTCGCCCATCGCGCCATGGGACACGAAATCTCGATCCTGACCCTGAGCCGGGGCGCCCGCGGTGGCACGGAGACGACCCGAGCGGGCGAGTCCGAACTGGCGGCGCTGGTGCTCGGCGCCACGTTGTACCTCGACGACCTGCAGGACACCAGCATCTCGGAGAGCGACCCGACGATCAGCGTCATCAGCCGGGTCGTCGAGTCCCTGCGGCCGACCGTGATCTACACGCATTCGTTTCATGACGTCCACCAGGACCATCGCAACACCTACCGGGCCGCCATGGTGGCGGTGCGGGACATCGGCCGCGTGTACTGCTTCCAGTCCCCGTCGGCCACCGTGGATTTCCGGCCCACCCGCTTCGTGAACATCGACGACCATGTGGAGCGCAAGCTCCAGGCCATCAATGCGTTTGCCTCCCAGGTCGAGGTGCGGGCCTACCTGGAGCCGGACCTGATCCAATCCACGGCCCGCTACTGGTCGCGGTTCGGTGGCGGGCGGTACGCCGAGGCCTTCGAGGTGGTCCGGGATTCGGCGGTGAGCGGCCAGCCGGTCAGCGCGCCTGGCGGGGGCCAGGCGGCCAGCCCCGGCAACAGCAACAACAACAACAACGGCAACGGCAACGGAAACGGCAACGGCGCCGGGTTTTCCGCCCGCCCAGCCGCAGATGCGGATTCCACTCCGGAGGTGCACAGTGTCACATCGTGATGTTCCCGAGCGGCAGGTACGGGTCATGGTGACCGGCGCAGGCGGCCCGGCCGCTGTCTCCGTGATGAAATCCCTGCGCGCCGACCCATCGGTGGAGCTTGTTGCGGCCGACATGGATGCCTGGGCGGCCGGGCTGTACCTGGTCCCGCCCGATTCGCGGACGCTGATCCCGGCCGGCCTCGACCCGGGCTTCGCGGGGGCACTGCTGGCCCGCTGCGTGGCGATGGGGGTGACCATTGTCGTTCCCACGGTTGACTCCGAACTGCGGCCGCTGGACAGGACCCGCGCGGAATTCGCCGATGCCGGGATAGCCCTGCTGCTCGCACCCGGGCCGGCGCTGGACGTCACGCTCGACAAGCTCGCCCTGGCCCGGTGCTGCGCCGGGCAGGTCCGGGTGCCCCGCACCGAGTGCTTCGACGAGGCCATCGACCCTGGTTCCTGGCTCTACCCGGTCGTGGTCAAGCCCCGGACCGGAAGCGGCTCGCGGGACATCTCCATCGTGGAGTCCAGCGAGGCCCTCACCGCCCTGGAGCGATCCGCCGACTTCCTGCTTCAGGAATTCCTCCCCGGCGAGGAGTACTCGATCGATGTGCTCGCCGACGCGCACGGGCATGTGGTCGCGTCGGTGCCGAGACTGCGGGCCAGGGTGGATTCCGGCGTCTCGGTAGCCGGCCGTACCATCCGCGACGCTGAGCTCGAGCAGTTCGGCGCGGCCGTTGTCACCGCCACCGGCCTGACATTCATCGCGAATGTGCAGGCCCGCCGGGATACGGCGGGCCGCCCCGCGCTGCTGGAAGTGAACCCGCGCGTGCCCGGGACCCTGCCACTGACGGTGGCGAGCGGCGTTGACATGCCCCGGATGGCCCTGGACTCGCTCCGTGGCCGGCCGCTGCCCGATCATGCTGACTTCCGGGAGATAGCCATGGTCCGGTACCTCGAGGAGCGCTTCATCGACTTGAGCGAGGTCGAAAAGGTGACCGCGTGACCAGTGGCATCCGGCTGGATCAGGACTACCACGTTCACTCGACGTTCTCCGACGACGCGCAGAGCACCCTGGCCGAGAACGTGGCCGCCGCCCGGGCGCGCGGGCTGCGCACGCTGTGCCTGGCTGACCACGTCCGCCGCGACACGCCGTGGGTGCCGGCGTTCCTGGCCGCCGTGGCCGCGCTGCGCCCGGTGCCCGGGCTCGACGTGCTGGCCGGGCTGGAGGCCAAGATCCTGGACCGGGCCGGGGCGCTGGACCTGCCCGACGGCTGCGCCGGGGCCGACATCATCCTGATCGCTGATCACCAGTTTCCCGGTGACCTCGGGCCGGTCCATCCCCGGGTGATGCGCGAGGCGATCGCCAGCGGCGAGGCCACCGTAGGTGAGGTGATCGACGGCCTGATCGAGGCGACGGGCAACGCCCTGCAGGTCGCCGGGCAGTCCCAGCTTGCTCACCTGTTCAGCATCCTGCCCAAGATGGGAGTGGACGAGTCCGCTGTGCCGGACCGGGCGATCGGCCACCTCGCGCGCCGCGCCCGGAGGGCCGGCGCCCTGCTGGAAGTGAACGAGAAGTGGGCGTGCCCTTCGGCCCGCACGGTCCGGGCGTTCGCGGATGCCGGGGTGACGCTGGTGGCCAGCACCGACAGCCACCACTGCCGCGACATCGGGGTCTACGCGTCGGTCGGGCATATCGTCGAGAGCGCCTTCGCGGGGGTGATGCCGTGATGGCGGCATTCCTGGCCGGCCTGCAGTGGATCCTCGTGGTGTTCGTGCTGATCGGCGCGCTTCCCCTGGTGGTCGCCAACTACCAGTTCATCCTCGTCGCGTTCCACTGGCGCAAGCTGCACTATGACCAATGCCTGCCCTGGTTCCCGCGCACGGCCATCCTGATCCCCGCGTGGAACGAGGACCTGGTCATCGGGGCGTCGATCGACCGCCTCATGATGCTGGAGTACCCCCTTGACTCGCTGCGGATCTTCGTGGTGGACGACGCCAGCACCGACAGCACGCCCCAGGTGGTCCAGGCGAAGGCGGCCGAGTACCCGGGGAACGTCTTCCACCTGCGCCGGGACAAGGGCGGCGAGGGCAAGGCCGCGACCCTCAACCACGGCCTCAGCGTTATCCTCGCCGACGACTGGATGCAGGCCGTCCTGATCATGGACGCCGACGTGATCTACGTGGCGGACTCGCTGCGGCACATGACCCGGCACCTGGCCGATCCCACGGTCGGCTCGGTCACGGGCTACATCAAGGAAGGCAGCCAGCCCGGGAACTACATGACCCGGTTCATCGGCTACGAGTACATCACCGCCCAGGCCGCGGGCCGCCGGAGCCAGGATGTGCTCGGCGTCATCGCCTGCCTGGCCGGCGGCGCTCAGCTGCACTCCAGGGAAAACATGATGGCGGTCGGCGGCCGGATCGACACGACCACGCTGGCCGAGGACACGGTCACCACGTTCCGGACCCAGCGCGCCGGGCGGAGCGTCGTCTTCGAGCCGCACGCCGTCGTGTGGGCCGAGGAACCGGGCGGCATTGTCGCGCTCTGGAAGCAGCGGCTGCGCTGGGCCCGCGGCAACGTCCAGGTCAGCAGGATGTTCAAGGATGTCTGGTTCCGGCGGCAGCCGGACAACCACCTCGGCGGCATCGTCTTCGGCCTGATCTGGTTCTCGCTCCTGCTGCTGCCGGTCTTCATGGTCGCGGCCTCGGCGTCGCTGATCGCCCTGTACTTCCTCAACTTCAAGCTCGCGTTCGCCGCCTTCCGCTTCCTGTGGATCACGAACGTGGTCACCTATGTGTTCATCACCGCCCTGGCCCTGTTCATCGACCCCGCCGTGGGGAAGCGAACCTGGCGTCAGGCGATCATGTTCCCGGGCGCCATCAACCTGGTGATCCTGGTCACCGCGGTGCTGCCCAGGCCGCTGGGCTGGCTGGGCCACAAACTCCTCAGCGTCGCCGGCATCGAGCTGACCCCCGGCTGGATTCGCGGTCTCGTCCTGTTCGCGTATATCTGGCTGATGGGCTGCATGGGCGTCGCCTACCTGGCCAAGGTGGCCGAGCCGCACCGGCTGGGCAAGATCCTCTGCCCGATCCTCATCTATGTCGGCGGCTACGGGCCCCTGCTGTGTGCCATCACGACCGCCGCGTATGTGCAGGAGTTCCGGGGGGCCGACATGCACTGGGACAAGACCGTGAAGACCGGCAAGGTGGCGGCACCCGTATGATCAGCCAGCCCGATCAGCCGCCCCGGCCGCCACGGCCACGACAGCCCGGCGCCGCCGCCGTCCCATCAGAGCTGCTCGAAGGCGGGGCCGCGTTCCCGGCCGCGGGCCCGTCGGCCCCGTCGTTCGCCGACGAGATCAACACGGCGGTGTCCTACGAGAAATCCCTGGTCCCCAGGGCGGTGCTCGCCCTCGCGCTGGTCCTTCTGGTCCTCGCCATCCGCCTGGTCTTCCTGTGATGGAACCGGGCGGTGGCGGGGCGGGCTGACCGGGTCAGGCCGGCACCTATTGTCAATGTCATGTGCGCGAGCCGGCTGACGGACCTGCTGCCCGCAACGCCGGATCCTGATTCTGTCTTCGAGGCGTTCGCCGGCTGGGCGAAACAGCAGGGACTGGCGCTGTACCCGCATCAGGAAGAGGCCCTGATCGAGGTCGTCTCGGGGGCGAACGTGATCCTGAGCACCCCGACCGGCTCCGGTAAGAGCCTGGTCGCGGCCGGAGCGCATTTCGCCGCCCTGGCCGCCGGCCAGCGCACGTTCTACACGGCGCCGATCAAGGCTCTCGTGTCGGAGAAGTTCTTCGCGCTGTGCGACGCGTTCGGCCCGTCCCAGGTCGGCATGATGACCGGGGACGCCAGCGTCAACGCCGGAGCGCCGATCATCTGCTGCACCGCGGAGGTGCTGGCCAGCATCGCGCTGCGGGACGGGGCGGCCGCGGACGTCGGCCAGGTGGTGATGGACGAGTTCCATTACTACGCCGACCCGGACCGCGGCTGGGCGTGGCAGGTCCCGCTGATCGAGCTGCCCCGCGCGCAGTTCGTGCTGATGTCGGCGACCCTGGGCGACGTCAGCCGGTTCGAGGCGGACCTGACCCGGCGGACCGGTCGGCCCACCGCGGTGGTCCACTCCGTGCAGCGCCCAGTGCCGCTGATCTTCACCTTCGTGCTCACGCCGCTGCACGAGACCCTGGAGGAACTGCTCAGCACCCATCAGGCGCCGGTCTATGTCGTCCACTTCACCCAGGCGGCAGCGCTGGAGCAGGCCCAGGCGCTGATGAGCATCAACGTCAGCAGCCGGGCGGACAAGGACGCCATCGCCGAGACGATCGGCAACTTCCGGTTCACGGCCGGTTTCGGCAAGACCCTGTCCCGGCTGGTCCGGCACGGCATTGGGGTGCACCATGCTGGGATGCTGCCGAAATACCGGCGGCTGGTGGAGACCCTGGCCCAGGCCGGCCTGCTGAAGGTCATCTGCGGGACGGACACCCTGGGGGTGGGCATCAACGTGCCCATCCGCACGGTCGTGTTCACCGCGCTGTCGAAATACGACGGGACCAGGACCCGGCTGCTGCAGGCCCGCGAGTTCCATCAGATCGCCGGCCGGGCGGGCCGGGCCGGGTACGACACCACCGGCACCGTGGTCGTCCAGGCCCCCGAGCACGTGGTGGAGAACGAGAAGGCCCTGGCCAAGGCGGGTGACGATCCGAAGAAGCGGCGCCGGGTCGTCCGCAAGAAGCCGCCCGAGGGAATGGTTTCCTGGGGCCGGCCCACCTTCGAGCGGCTGGTCGCGGCCGAGCCTGAGCCCTTGACATCGAGCTTCACGGTCAGCCACGCCATGCTGCTCAACGTGATCGCCCGGCCGGGAAACGCATTCGCCGCCATGCGGCACCTGCTGACCGACAACGACGACGACGCCGCCGCGCGGCGGCGGCACATCCACCAGGCCATCGCGATCTACCGCGCGCTGCTGGCCGGCGGCGTGGTGGAGCGGCTGGCCGAACCGGACGCCGACGGCCGCTGGGTCCGGCTCACCGTGGACCTCCAGTTCGATTTCGCGCTCAACCAGCCGCTGTCGCCGTTCGCGCTGGCCGCGATCGAACTGCTCGACCGGGAATCCCCGGGCTACCCGCTGGACGTGCTGTCCGTCATCGAGGCGACGCTGGACAACCCGCGGCAGGTGCTGTCCGCTCAGCAGTTCAAGGCGCGCGGCGAGGCCGTCGCCCAGATGAAGGCGGACGGCGTCGAGTACGAGGCGAGGATGGAACTGCTGGAGGCGGTCAGCTACCCGATGCCGCTGGCCGATCTGCTTGACGCCGCCTACGACATCTACCGGCGTGGTCACCCGTGGGTCGCGGATTACGCGGTCGCGCCGAAGTCCGTCGTCCGTGACATGTATGAGCGGGCGATGACTTTCGTGGAGTATGTCGGGTTCTATGGGCTGTCCCGGTCCGAGGGACTGGTGCTGCGCTACCTGGCCGACGCCTACAAGGCGGTCCGGCAGACCGTGCCGGAGGACGCCAAGACCGAGGAGCTGATCGACCTCATCGAGTGGCTCGGCGAACTGGTCCGCCAGGTCGACTCCAGCCTCATCGACGAATGGGAGCGGCTCCGCAATCCGGCCGGCGACCTGGCCGCGGTCCGGGAGACCCGGCCGCCCACGGTGACCTCCAACACCCGCGCGTTCCGGGTGCTCGTGCGCAACGCGCTGTTCCGCCGGGTCGAGATGGCCGCGCTCGGCCACTACGAGGAACTCGGCGCGCTCGACGGCGAGGACGGCTGGGACGCGGATGCCTGGGCCGACGCGATCGAGCCCTACTTCGAGGAGCACGACGAGATCGGCACCGGCGGCGACGCGCGCGGCCCGGCTCTCCTGATCATCGACATGCGGCCGGACCGCTGGGTGCTCAGGCAGATCTTCGACGACCCGGCAGGCGATCACGACTGGGGCATCAGCGCCGAAGCAGACCTGGCCGCCTCCGACGAAGCCGGCGTAGCCGTTCTGCACGTAACCGCCGTCGGCCAGTTGTAGCACTCCCCGCGCGACACGCGGGCGGACCCGGGATAGCCGAACTTGTCGCTCCTGTCCGCCATGATGAGGGACGTCCGAGTGGCTCGATCCCGACCGGCACTGACCTTTCCCGGAGTCGATGGCGCGGCGATGAGACTGATCCACACCTCTGACTGGCATCTGGGCCGCACGCTGCACGGTGCCAGCCTGCTGGAGTACCAGGCCGCCTTCCTGGACTGGCTGCTCAGCCAGGCGGTCAGCCATGAGGTGCACGCGGTCGTGGTCGCGGGCGATGTGTACGACCGGGCCGTGCCGCCCACGGACGCGGTCACGCTGCTCGATGCCACCCTGCTGGCGTTCGCGCGGGAACACATCCCGATGGTGATCACGAGCGGCAACCACGACTCGCCGATCCGGCTCGGCTTCGGCGCCGGGCTGAGCGAAGCGGCCGGCATTCATCTGCGCACGTCGGTGGCGGACATCGGCCGCCCGGTCATCGTCAGCGACGAGCACGGCCAGGTGGGCATCTACGGCCTTCCCTACCTGCTGCCCGACGCGGTCATGGCCGACCTCGGCGCGGAACGCTCGCACACCTCGGTGCTGGCCGCCGCGGCGGCGCGGGCCCGGGAGGACGCCGCCGCCCGGGGGCTGCGCCGCACCGTGGCCGTCGCGCACGCTTTCGTCACCGGCGGGCAGGCATCAGAGTCCGAACGCGATATCCGGGTCGGCGGCATCGGCGACGCCCCGGCCTCGGTGTTCGACGGCTTCTCCTACGTGGCGCTCGGCCATCTGCATGGCCAGCAGCACGTCCCGGCCGGGCGGGGCGCGACCACGATCCGGTACTCCGGATCGCCCCTGGCCTTCTCCTTCTCGGAGCGGGCCCAGGTCAAGTCGGTCACGCTGGCCGAGATCGGCGCGGCCGGGCAGGTGGCCACGACCCAGCTGCCCGCACCGCAGCCCCGGCCGCTGCGTGAGGTGCGAGGGAAGATCGACGACCTGCTCGCCCGGGCCGATGACGACTTGGCCGACCTGGCCGGGGCGTGGGTCAAGGCGGTGCTCACCGACACTGTGCGGCCGCCGTCCCCGATGGAGCGGCTGCGCGAGAAGTGGCCGCACACCCTGGTGCTGGATTTCGCCCCCGAGGGCGGGCTGACCGATGCCGACGCTGACCTGCGGCGGCTGGCCGAGGTCGCCGACCCGGTCGAGATCTGCGGCCTGTTCGTCGAATTCACCAGCGGAGGGCCGCCCGACCAGGCCCAGCGCCTGGTCCTGCGGGAGGCCGTCGAGGCGGCTCGGCGCGCCGAGGCGGCCGCCTGATGCGGCGGCGGGGTGCGGCCTGATGCGCTTGCATAGCGTGGAACTGCAGGCCTTCGGCCCGTATGCCACCGCGCAGCGGATCGATTTCGACCGGCTCACGGCCAGCGGCCTGTTCCTGCTGGAAGGCCCGACCGGGGCAGGAAAGACCACCATCCTGGACGCGATCACGTTCGCGCTGTACGGAGGGCTGGCCGGGGAGGATTCAGGAGCCGACCGGCTGCACTCGGACTTCGCGGCCCCTGACGTCGAGCCTTCGGTGACGGTGGAATTCTCCCTCCGGGGCGTCCGCTACCGGATCTCACGGGTGCCGGAGCATCAGCGGCTGAAGAAACGGGGCGACGGGTACACGACCCAGGCCATGCGGGTCCACCTGCAGCGGCTGCAGGACGGGCGGTGGAGCAGCCTGTCGTCGAACAAGGCCGAGGCAGGCGACCTGATCACTGAACTCGTCGGGCTCAACCGGGCACAGTTCACCCAGGTCATGCTGCTGCCACAGGGTGAGTTCGCGAAGTTCCTGCGGTGCGGTGACGATGACCGGCGCACCGTCCTCAGCAGGCTGTTCGGCACCCAGTTGTATGACCGGATCACCGTGGAACTGGACCGGCGCCGTTTCGAGGCGGTACGCGCCAGGGAGCAGGCCGCGAAGGGGATCGCGGACGCCGTGTCCGCGGCCGCCGAGGCGGCCGGGCTCGATCCTGGCCCCCGGGGTGACCTGCTGGCGCTGCCTGCCGCCGAGCGGGCGGTCCGCCTCAAGCAGGTCGCTGATGAACTGGCCGGGACCGTCGCGCTCAGCACCGAGGCGCTGGACCTGGCCACCAGCCAGCTGGGCGCCGCGCTCGCCGCCGACGAGCGGGCGAAGACGCGGCACGGCCTGATGATCCGGCTGACCCAGGCGCTCGGAGCCCTCGGCGAGCACCAGAGCGGCCAGCCGGAGCAGGACGAACATGCCGGGCGGCTGGCTGCGGCGCGGCTGGCCGAGCCGGTCCGGCCGCTGCTCGCCGGGCTGGCTCAGGCTGAAGCCGAGGTCAGCGCGGCACGCGGTGTTCTGCTCGGCCAGGTCAGCGATCCGGCCGCGGGCATGCTCGCCGGACGCGGCGGCGCGGAAGCAGCCGCCCGCGCGGGGGACTGCGAGCGGGAGGCAGCCTCGCTGCAGCATCTCGTCGAGGCGGAAGCGGCGCTGCCCGGTCCCGAAGCCATGCTCGAATCCCTCGCCCAGGCCGCTGGCACGGCCGCAGCCCGGGTCAGCACGCTGCAGGTGGCCAGGGATGAACTCCCGGACCGCATCGCCGCGCTCGCGGCCCGGCTGGACGAGGCGAGGGCCGGGGCCGCCAGTGCGGCCAGTGACCGGGGCCGGCTGGCTGCGGTGGCCAGGCAGCATGCGGCCGCGGCCCGCCTCGCCGAACTCGGCCCATTGCTGGCGGCCAGGGACTCAGCCGTGCGCAACGCAGTGGATGAGCACCAGCGGCTGGTGGACGAGCACCAGCGCGCGATGGGCACCCGGCTGCGCGGGATGGCAGCGGAGTTGGCTGCGGGACTGGCCGGCGCCGCGCCGTGCCCGGTCTGTGGCTCGACAGCCCACCCGGCCCCCGCGCAGCCGATGAACGGCGCGGTGACTGAGCAGGACCTTGCGGATACGGCCCAGCGCCGGGACGCCGCCGAGGTCCAGCGCCGGCGGGCGGAAACTGAGCGTGATGAGGTGTCCAGCGAGGCCGCGGCCTGCGCGGCGGTGGCCGAGGACCGGACAGCCGGCGACCTGGCCGCCGAGGCAGCTACCCTGGCCGAGCGCATCGAACAGGCGGAGCGGGCGGCGGCCGAAGTGGCCAGGCTCGGCCCGGAACTGGCGGACCGGCGAGCCGACCAGGAGCAGGTGGGCGAGGAATTGCTGGCCGCCGCCCGGGCCGCGGCGGCGGCCCGTGAGCGGGCCGGGAAAGCCCAGGCTGACCTGGATGCGCTGCGGGCCCAGCTCGCGGCGGCGGCGGCTGGGTACCCGGCCGTGGCTGACCGCCAGGAAGCGCTGCGGGCGACCGCGGTGCGGCAGATGGCCCTCGCTGCGGCGCTGGACGGGCTGGCCGCCGCGCTGGCCGCGCAGCAGAAAGCCCGGGCCAAGGCCGAGGACGAAGCGCTGGCGGGTGGCTTCGCGACTCTGGAGCAGGCCAGGACAGCGGTGCTCACGCCCGATGACCAGGCGCGCCTCGACGCTCAGGTGGCCGCCTGGAATGCCCGGCTGACCGCTCTGCAAGCGGCGGCTGAGGCCGACGACCTCGCCGGCCTGGACGTGGCCCAGGCGCCGCAGGCCCAGGCGGCGGCGGGCGTGGCCGCCGCCGCCCTCGGCCACGCCCAGGAAGCCGAGCAGGACGTGCGGCGGTCCGGCGAGCGGGCCGCCGAACGCGCGGCGCGGCTGGGCCAGCGACTGGCCGAGGTGCAGCACGCCGAGGAGTCAGCCGACCGGCTGGCCGAGGCGACTGACCCGGTCATCCGGCTGGCCGGCCTGGCCAAGGGGATGGATGGGCACCGCCGCGTGGCGCTGACCACGTACGTGCTGCGGCACTGGTTCGAGCAGGTCGTCGCCGCGGCGAACGTGCGGCTGGCCGCGATGTCGTCGGGCCGCTACGAGCTCAGGCGGATCGACGAGGGCGAGACCAGGCGGCAGCGCGCCGGGCTGACCCTGTCCGTGATCGACCGGCACACGGGGGAGGAGCGCGGGGCCAAGTCGCTGTCCGGCGGCGAGACGTTCTACACGTCACTGGCGCTGGCGCTCGGCCTGGCCGACGTGGTCAAGGCCGAAGCCGGCGGAGTGGACCTGGACACGCTCTTCATCGACGAGGGCTTCGGGTCGCTGGACTCCGACACCCTCGATCAGGTGCTGGCGGTGATTGACGACTTGCGTGATCGGGGCCGCGTCATCGGCATCGTCAGCCATGTCGCCGACCTGAAAGACCGGGTGGCCGAGCGTCTCGAAGTCCGCCGCCTGCCCGACGGTTCCTCCGCGGTCCGCGTCATCGCCTAGCCCGCCTCCCATGATCGCGGTGGATCACTGGCTGGCGGCGCCCAGCGATCCACCGCGATCATGGGAGGCGAAGGTGCTTTAGCCGCCGGTGTCGAAGGCGCCGCTGTCGCAGACCCCGCGGTGCGCGCTGTTGCGGGCGTGGCCGCGCTGGTCGGTGTCGGGGACCCCGGCCGGCCCGACGGCGACCTGCTCGCAGGTGACGGCGATACCAAGGCCGATGGCCTGGCTGCCGGCGCCGAGCGCCTGGGTGAGGGTGGTCCCGCCGTTGTTGGCCAGTGGGCTCAGGTGGGCGTGGCCGGCGCTGACCGAGTGCTTGGCCGGGGTCAGCCCGCAGCTGCCATCGCTGTCCAGGTTCCCGCCGCCGTCGGCGCCGTTGACCGTTCCGCAGTCGCTGGGCCCGTTGCCGGCCACGACGGTGTTGGCCATCAGCGGCCAGCTGCCGACGCCGCCGGCTGCCACGGAGGTTCCGTTCGAGCCGCTGGCCGTGCTGGAGTTGCTGGCAATGGTGTCGTTGACCAGCCTGGTGGTCGTGATATCGATGCCACCGCCTACGGAATCGGCGACCCCGAGGCCGGTGCTCGTGGACGACGCGGTGTTGCCGCTGATCGTGCTGTTGATGACCGGGGTGACTACCCCGATGCCCCCGCCGTTCGCGAGTGCTGAGGTCAGCACGGCACCGGGGGTTACGTCAGGCGCCGGGCCGCCGGCCGGCTGGTGCGCGGCGGGAGTGATCTGCCGCATTTCCACCCCGATCTCCGCGTTCAGGGCCGAGGTCAGCGCGGCAAGACCAGAACCTGCGGCGGCGGCCGGTGGACTGGCTTGCAGGCCACCCGGAATGAGGTTGATGACCAGGGCGCCCGTGCCCGAGCCTGACGCGGTCGACGTGTTGGCGTTCACGGTGCTGTTGGTGACCCCGGCGCTGGCGCTGATGGCCCCGCCAAAACTCTGGCCATAGCCGGAGCCGGTGCCGGTGTAACTGGCGGTCGCGGAGTTGCCGGTGAACGTCGACTCATTGATCGAGTTGGCCACCGACTGAGGTTCCTCGTTCCTGGCCACGGTGATACCGCCACCGATGGCAATGGCCGTCACCTGGCTGAACGGCTGAGTTCCGCTCGCGGTGGCGTTCGCTGTGTTGCTGGTGACCGTGCTGGCATCCACCGGCGATGTGGCCGCGCCGATGCCGCCGCCGCTCGCGCCGGCGTCACCGCTACCGTCGTTGACCGCCGTGATGGCGTTGCCGCTGATGGTCGAGCTGATGATGGCGTTGCCGGCCGCCGACCCAGCGCCCAGGACCCCGCCGCCGAGCGCGCCGGCGTTGGCTCCGCTGCTGCTGTGCGCGGCCGCCATGTTGCCGCTGACCGCCGAGTTGACCAGCGCATCGCCGACGGCGGCCAGCAGCCCGGTGCCAGCTCCCTGGGCCTGGGCCTGCCCGCCGCCACTCGCGGTGGCGGTGATCTTGTTGCCGCGCACGGAGCTCCCGGTGACCGCGTGGCCGCCCCGGGACGCCGCCGAGTCGAGCCCGCCGCCGACCGCGGTGGCACCTCCGAAGCCTGTTGTCGTGGCGCTGGCGGTGTTGCCCCGGATGGTCGTGCCGGTGACGGCATCCGCGCTGAAGGAATCGGCTTCGCCGGCGCCGCCGCCCGCCGCGCCGGCGCCGCCGGCCGCGCGGCCAGTGGCGGTGGCCTTGTTCACCATGACGAGGCTCGAGATAAGCACGCTGCGGGCCGCCGAGAACAAGGTGCCCACCCCGCCGCCCATGGCCTGGGCGGTACCCGGCCCGCTGCTGCTGGCGGTCGCGGTGTTGGTGCGGACAGTGGTGGTGCTGATCGAGGTGTCCGCGGTCGGTGACCGGAATGTCGCATCCGAGGAGATGCCGCCGCCGACGGCTTGCACCAGCCCCGCGCCAGCGGTCGCCGCGCTGACCGAATTACCCCTGATGGTGCTGCCGGCCACGGTAAGGACGCCGCCGTCGGCATTGAAAACACCGCCACCGAACGCATTGACCGGGTTATTGCCGACGGCGGTGACGGCGACGTGGTTCGCGCTGACCGTGACGTTGCTCAGCAGCAGCGTTCCCCGGTTCAGCACGCCGCCGCCAGCCCGTGAGAAAGTGCCCTGGATCGTCATCGGCGTCCCGGAGCCCTGAGTGATCGTCAGTCCGCTGATGGTGACGGTCACCGACGGGCTGACCGTCACGGCCGTGCCCAGCAGGTGCCCGCTCAGGATGGTGTTCCCGGCGCCTGCCCCGGTCAGGGTCAGGCTCTTGCTGACCACGACCAGCTTGGCCGCTGATGCGGCGGTGTAGGTGCCCGCGGCGATGCTGATGGTGTCGCCGCTGGCAGCTTCGCCGATCGCGACATTGACGCTGGCACAGGGGTGCGCGCTGGTCGCGCCGCACGGGGCGGCGGCCGCGCCGTGCGGGGCCACGTACCAGGTCGCGCCGGCCGCCTCAGCGGCTCCCGCCCCGAGCGCCAGCCCGAGGACCGGCAGGCTGAGGATGAGCGGCACGGCCAGCACCCGCGGCGCGGCGGATGGCCTGCGCCGCGCGTGACGTCCGCGTCCGCGCCCTCTTGCGTGCCATTCGTATGTTGGAATAACAGACACGTACAGCCCCCCTGCTGACACCGGACAGTGCAATTCCCCCATGCGGCGGTCCGCCGACAGATGCTCCGGGGCAGATCATACACAGGATGGCGCGGCCAGCAACGCTGAAGTAAATGCTTTTGCGGACGCAGAAGAATGGCTAATCAGGACTTAGCCAGGGAAAATTCGTTATGTCATCTGATCTATTTGAACAGGTTTATGAGTGTTCCAGCCTGGGCCGGGGGCGCCGGCCGTCGACTTCGTCTTGCCACCCAAGCGCGAGCTCGCGATTTCAGTGGCCACCGCGCTGATCCCACGGATCTCCCGCTAGCCTCAGGCCATGGCTGAGCGGGGCGATCTGCCCGGGGGCTGGGCGTGGGATGAGCCCATGCTGCGAGCGGTCGCGCAGCGCGTCGCCGGGATGGCTGCCGACCATATCGTGCGGCTGCCCGATGGCCCGGTGTTCAGGCCCGTTCCCGGGGAGCTCGCCGGAAGGTGGCGCGCCGAGAGGTGGGCCGCCCGGGGTGTCGGGATTGAGGAGCTTCTCGCCGAACTCGAGCAGGACGTGCTGCGCTTCCCGTTCGGGAACGGGCACCCCCGGTTTCACGCGTGGGTGAACTCGCCCCCGGACCGGGCCGCACTGCTGATCGACCTGCTGGCGACCGCCATTGACCCGAGCTGTGCGGGCGGCAACCACGCTGCGCTGCACATTGAGCGGCTGGTGATCCGCTGGCTCGCCGAGATGGTCGGCCTGCCGGCCAGCGCCGGTGGCCTGCTGCTGAGCGGCGGGTCGCTGGCGACGCTGACGGCTCTCGCCGCGGCACGGCAGACGCACGCGCCGTTCGATCCCCGCGTCGACGGTCTGGCGGGCGGCGTGCCGCTGACCGTGCACGCCAGCACCGAAGCGCACAGCGCCATCACCAAGGCGGTGGAGTTGCTCGGGATCGGGCGGCGCAACCTGCGGCTGCTCCCGGCAGCGGCCGGCCGGCGGCTCGACCCCGATCTGCTCGACCGCGAGCTCGCGGCGGCCGGCCAGCGGCGGGAGCACCCGATCGCGGTTGTCGCGAGCGCCGGAACGACGAGCACCGGCGCGATCGACCCGCTCGACGAGATAGCCGACGTGTGCGCGCGGCATCAGGTCTGGCTGCACGTGGACGGTGCCTATGGCGCGCCCGCGATCCTCAGCGACCGCTACCGCGCCGAACTGGCCGGCCTCGCGCGCGCCGACAGTATCGCCATCGACCCGCATAAGTGGCTCTATGTGCCAGTCGACGCGGGCGTCCTGCTGGTGCGCGATCCCGGGCTGCTGCGCGATGCCTTCAGCCTCATTCCGCCCTACCTGCGGGTGGAGCACGACCCCGATGGCGTCAGCGACGCGCCGTGGGTGAGCGAGTACGGGCCCGAGCAGACCCGCCCGTTCCGCGCGCTCCGCGTCTGGGCCGCGCTCAAGTCGACCGGCCGGGACGGGTACCGCCGGCTGATCGAGCATGATCTCGGCCTGGCCGACACGCTGGCCGCGCGGGTCCGCGCGCACCCGTCGCTCGAACTCGACGCGGTCGGCCTGAGCGTGGTCTGCTTCCATTACCGGGCCGCCGGGGAGTCCGACCGGGTCCAGGCGCAGATCGCCCGGCGCATCCAGCTCAGCGGCCAGAGCTTCCTGACCACGACCGAGCTTGACGGGCGTACCGTGCTGCGCACCTGCTTCATCAACCCGCTCACTACCGACGCGGACATCGACGCGCTTATCGACCTCGTCACGGCGGCGGGCGGGCTGAGCGGCGCAGCCTAGGCCGTATCTAGCCTGGACCCCCAGGTCTGTGTCAGAGTGCCCGCATGCCATTCGCGGTGAGCACTACCTACGGCAAGGTAGCTGGCCTGGAGCATGACGGGGTGACGAAGTTCCTCGGCATCCCGTACGCGGCGAGCCCGACCGGCCCGCTCCGCTTCCGCGCCCCGGCGCCCCCGCCGGCCTGGGACGGGATCCGGGAAGCTACCGCGTTCAGCGCGACGCCGCCCAAGCCCGACTACGCGGCCCCTTTTGACGTCCTGCTGCCTGAGCCGAACATCCCGGGCGACGACTGGCTCACCGTGAACGTGTGGACGCCCGGCGGCTCCGGCCTGCCGGTGATGGTCTGGATATACGGCGGGGGGTTCAGCAACGGCAACTCGGCGATCCCGGAATACGACGGGCACACCTTCGCCCGCGATGGCGTGGTCCTGGTCAGTCTCAATTACCGGCTCGGCGTCGACGGCTTCGCGTTCCTGCCGGACGCGCCGCCGAACCGTGGCCTGCTCGATCAGATAGCGGCGCTGGAGTGGGTGCGGGACAACATCGCCGCCTTCGGCGGCGACCCGGGCAACGTGACGGTCTTCGGCGAGTCGGCCGGCGCGATGAGCATCACCACGCTGCTGGCGATGCCGCGGGCGCGCGGGCTGTTCGCCAAGGCGATCACCCAGAGCGGCTCCACCCAGGCGGCCGCCGACCCGGCGGATGCCGCCCTCGTCACCGGCGAGCTCGGCCTCGCCATCGGCCGGGAGGCGACGGCGGCCAGCCTGGCCGGCCTTCCCCGGCCGGCGCTCATCGCCGCGCAGGCCACCGTCCGGGACGCGCTGGGCGCGCAGCCTGACCCGGCACGCTTCGGCGCGAGCATCGTCGCGAGCTCGATGGCTTTCATCCCGGTTATCGACGGCGACCTGCTCCCCGCGCACCCGATGGCGTCGATCGCCGCGGGGGCCGCCGCTGATATCCCCCTGCTGACCGGAACCAACAGCGAGGAAT
>Ga0265338_10002943_pt1 | contig 24701 bp, 18 predicted proteins | sample 42126metaG_FD_193579 | JGI IMG/M metagenome (GOLD analysis project Ga0265338, IMG submission 193579) | Rhizosphere microbial communities from Carex aquatilis grown in University of Washington, Seatle, WA, United States - 4-21-26 metaG | ecosystem: Host-associated > Plants > Roots > Rhizosphere... | reverse complement strand
CACGCGGCGAGGCGGCTCACGATATTTTACACCAAGCCCGCAAGCATCCTCTTGACTCTATTTTTGCGCCGAAAGTCGTCGCCGTCATTGGCGCGACGGAGAATCCGGGCAGCGTCGGACGGACAGTATTTCAGAATCTGGGCCGGGGCGGTTTCGACGGCGTGGTTTACCCGGTGAACCCAAAACGGTCGTCGGTCCTGTGCGTGAAAGCTTTCCCTAACATTGGGGCAGTGCCGGAAAAGGTGGATCTCGCGGTGATTTGCACGCCGGCCAAGTCGGTTCCGGGCATTATTCATGATTGCGTGAAGGCGGGGGTGAAGGGCGCGGTGATTATTTCCGCTGGATTCAAGGAAACCGGCCCGGAAGGCGTGGCGCTGGAGCAGAAAATCATGGCGGAAGCCCGAGCGGGCGGGATGCGCATTGTGGGCCCGAATTGCCTGGGGGTAATGATGCCCAATATCGGGTTGAATGCCACGTTCGCGACGACGATTGCGCGTCAGGGTAACGTCGCTTTTCTGAGCCAAAGCGGTGCATTGTGCACGGCGGTTTTGGATTGGAGCTTGCGCGAAAATGTCGGTTTCAGCGCTTTTATATCTATTGGGTCCATGCTGGATGTGGGTTGGGGCGATCTAATCTATTATCTCGGCGACGATCCGAACACCAAGAGCATCGTCATTTACATGGAAACCATCGGCGATGCGCGGGCGTTCCTGTCCGCGGCGCGCGAAGTGGCGCTCACGAAGCCCATCATCCTGATCAAACCCGGCCGGACCGAGGGCGCCGCCAAAGCGGCCGCGTCCCACACGGGTTCGCTCACCGGCAGCGATGACGTGCTGGAAGCCGCGTTCAAACGCTGCGGAGTGTTGCGCGTAAACAATATTTCGGACCTGTTCTATATGTCAGAAGTGCTTGGACGGCAACCACGTCCGAGAGGCAATCGCCTGACGATGATCACCAACGCCGGCGGGCCGGGGGTGCTGGCGACGGATGCGCTCATCACGAGCGGCGGGGCGCTGGCGGAAGTGTCCAAGGAGACGATCACGGAATTGAACAAGATTTTGCCGGGTGCGTGGTCGCACAATAATCCGGTGGATGTCCTTGGCGACGCGAGCGCGGATGTGTATGCGAAGACATTGGAAATCGCGGGGCGCGATCCGAACAGCGATGGGTTGCTGGTGATTCTGACGCCGCAAGCGATGACCGATTGCACGGCAACGGCGGAGAAATTGAAGGCGTTTGGGCACATCGAAGGCAAGCCGGTGCTCGCAAGTTGGATGGGTGGCAAGGATGTGGCGGAGGGCGAACAAATCCTGAATGCGGCGGGCATTCCGACCTTCCCCTACCCCGATACGGCGGCGAGGGCGTTCAGCCAGATGTGGCGTTACGCGGAAAACCTGCGGGCGCTCTATGAAACGCCGGTGCCGTCCGCCAATGCCGCGGACCTGGCATCCGGTCGGGCCAAGGCCGGCGTGCTGCTGGAATCCGTGAAGAAGTCCGGCCGCACGATCCTGACCGAAGCCGAATCCAAGGAACTCCTCGCCTGCTACAACATTCCGACCGTCATCACCAAGATTGCCAAAACCGAAGCCGAAGCCGCCAAGTTGGCGAAGGAAATTGGTTTTCCGATCGTATTGAAGCTGTATTCCGAGACCATCACGCACAAAACCAATGTCGGCGGCGTGCAATTGAATTTGAAGGATGAAGCGGACGTGCGCCGGGCGTTTAACGCGATCAAGACGGCCTGTACGGAGAAGGCGGGGGCGAAGCATTTCCAGGGTGTAACGGTGCAGAAGATGATCAAGCTTACCGACGGTTACGAGATCATCCTGGGAAGCAGCATTGACCCGCAATTCGGCCCGGTACTGCTGTTCGGCATGGGCGGCCAGTTGGTGGAAATTTTCAAAGACAAGGCGCTGGCACTGCCGCCGTTGAACACGACGCTGGCGCGCCGGATGATGGAGACAACGAAGATTTACAACGCGCTCAAGGGTGTGCGCGGCCGGAAGGCGGTGGATCTCGCGGCGCTGGAAAAAATCATGGTTGGTTTCAGCCAACTCGTCGCGGAACAGCGGTGGATCGCGGAAATCGACATCAACCCGATGTTTGCCTCGGCGGATGAACTGGTGGCGCTGGATGCCCGGGTGATTCTGCACGACCCGAAGAAGATGACGGAGGACAAGCTGCCGAAGCTGGCGATCCGGCCTTACCCGACGCAATACGTGGCGCCGTTCAAGCTGAAAAACGGCACGTCGGTGACGATTCGCCCGATTCAACCGGAGGACGAACCGTTGCTGGTGAAATTCCACGAGACGCTGTCCGAACAGAGTGTTTACCAGCGTTATTTCAATCATTTGAAGCTCGACCAACGGGTCGCGCACGAGCGTTTGACGCGCATTTGTTTCAACGATTACGACCGCGAAATCGCGCTCGTGGTGGAGCGCAAGGGCGCTGATTCAGAAATGCCGGAAATCCTGGGCGTGGGGCGCCTGAGCAAGGCGCGCGGCCTGAATGAAGCCGAGTTTTCGCTGCTAATCAGCGACGGCAGCCAGCACCAGGGCATCGGCTCGGAACTCCTCAACCGGCTGATTCAAATCGGTCGCGACGAAAAACTTTCCCGCATCACCGCAGACATCCTTGGCGACAACCAACCGATGCTGCACGTGACGAAGAAGGCGGGATTTAAGGTCGGCCACGAAGCCGGCAGCAATGATTACACGGCAGAATACAAATTATAATTCTATGACCCCAACGAAAGAGTCTCACGTACGATCCTCGAAATCAGGAAAATCAACCTCCGTCAACGGCCGCGCCGCGGAAACCAGCCCGGCGCCGCATCGCGTTGAAACGCCCAAGAAAGCGGTTTACAAAACACTCGACGGCTGCGAGGCCGCCGCGTATGTCGCGTACCGGCTGAACGAGGTGATGGCGATTTATCCCATCACGCCGTCATCGCCGATCGCCGAGTGGTGCGACCAGTGGGCCTCGGAAGGCAAAAAGAACATTTGGGGGACGATTCCGGCCATTGCTGAAATGCAAAGCGAAGGCGGCGCGGTTGGCGCCGTCCACGGCATGCTCCAGACGGGTTCGATGGCGACGACTTTCACGGCGTCGCAGGGTTTGCTGTTGATGATTCCGAACATGTTCAAGATCGCCGGCGAACTGTTGCCGACGGTTTTTCACGTCACCGCCCGCACGGTAGCGACGCATGCGCTTTCGATTTTCGGCGATCACAGCGACATTATGGCCTGCCGTTCGACGGGTTGGGCAATGCTGGGCGCCACTTCGGTGCAGGAAACGATGGATTTCGCGTTGATCTCGCAAGCCGCGGCGCTACGCGCGCGGCTGCCGTTTGTGCATTTCTTCGATGGTTTCCGCACTTCGCACGAAGTTTCCAAAATCCAGATGCTGGATGAGAAAATTCTGCGCGCGATGATCGATGACAAGCAGATTGCTGAGATTCGCGCTCGCGCGATGACGCCTAACAATCCGACGTTGCGCGGCACGGCGCAGAATCCGGATGCGTTTTTCCAGGGGCGCGAAGCGACGAATCCGCTTTACGCCTCGTGTCCGGACATTGTGCAGGCGGTCATGGATGAATTTGCCACGCACACGGGCCGCGAATACCACGCGTTTGACTACGTTGGTTCGCCGCACGCCGAGCGGGTGATCGTGCTGATGGGTTCGGGTTGCGAAGCGGCGCACGAAGCCGTGGAGAACCTGGTTAAGAAGGGTGAGAAGATCGGAATCGTGAAGGTCCGTCTGTATTGGCCATTTGACGGCAAGCGGTTCATGGAAGCGCTGCCGCACACGGTCAAATCGATTGCGGTGCTGGATCGCACGAAGGAACCGGGCGCGACCGGCGAGCCGCTGTTCCAGGACTGCATCTCGGCGCTTTACGAGGGATTAGGCCAGGGTTGGGGCCAGATTTCGACGCTGCCGCGCGTGGTGGGCGGCCGTTATGGGCTGTCTTCGAAGGAATTCACGCCGGCGATGGTCAAAGCGGTGTTCGACAATCTCTCGCTGCCGCAGCCACGGAATCATTTCACGGTCGGCATCAACGACGACATTTCCGGGACCAGCCTCGCTTGCGACGCGGATTATTCCACGGAATCCGATAATGTGATTCGCGCATTGTTCTACGGCCTGGGCGCGGACGGCACGGTGGGCGCGAACAAGAATTCGATCAAGATCATCGGCGAAGAAACGGAGAATTACGCGCAAGGGTATTTCGTTTACGACTCGAAGAAATCCGGTTCGATGACGGTGTCGCACCTGCGTTTTGGCCCCGAGCCGATTCGTTCCACGTATCTGGTCACGCGCGCCAATTTTGTGGCGTGTCACCAGCCGATGTTCCTGGAGCGTTATGACATGCTGAAGAGCCTGGTTTCCGGCGGCACTTTCCTGCTTAACACGCCGTTTTCAGCGAACGACATCTGGTCGAAGCTTCCGACTCCGCTGCAGGAATCGTTGATTGCGAAGAAAGTGAAGTTCTACGTGATTGACGCGACGAAAGTGGCGCGTGACAGCGGGATGGGCGGACGCATCAATACCATCATGCAGGTGTGTTTCTTCGCGTTGTCCGGCGTGCTGCCGCGTGAGGCGGCGATTGAGGCCATCAAGAATTCGATCAAGAAAACCTACGGCAAAAAAGGCGAGGAAATCGTGGCGATGAACCTCAAGGCCGTGGACAACACGCTCGAGCATCTGCACCAGGTGGCGTTGCCGAACAAAACCAACGGCACCGGCCCGCTGCTGCCGGCGATGACGCCGAACGCGCCGAAATTTGTGCGCGAAGTGCTCGGCAAAATCACGACCGGCGAAGGCGATGAGTTGCCGGTAAGCGCGTTCCCGCTGGACGGCACTTTCCCGACCGGCACGGCGCAATACGAGAAGCGCAACCTGGCGATGGAAATCCCGGTTTGGGACGAGAAGGTTTGCATCCAATGCCTGAAGTGCGTGGCGATTTGCCCGCACGCGACGATTCGCGCGAAGGTGTATGATTCCGCCGGGCTCACCGGCGCGCCGGAGAATTTCAAGCATACCGATTCGCGCGTGCCGGACTTCAAGGGTCAAAAATTCACGCTGCAAGTTGCCGCCGAGGATTGCACCGGTTGCCGGCTGTGCGTGGATGTTTGCCCGGCGAAAAACAAAACCGAGGCGAAGCTCAAAGCCATCAACATGCGCCCGCAGGAGCCGTTGCGCCTGCAGGAACGCGCCAACTGGGATTTCTTCCTCAGCTTGCCCGAGATCGACCGCCGCAAAATCAAGACGACGCAACTGCGCCAGCAGCAGTTGTTGCGGCCGTTGTTCGAATTCAGCGGCGCGTGCGCGGGTTGCGGCGAGACCGCTTACATCAAAATGCTCACGCAGCTCTTCGGCGATCGCGCGGTCATCGCGAACGCCACGGGCTGCTCATCGATCTACGGCGGCAATTTGCCGACGACGCCTTACTGCAAAAACGCGGAGGGCCGGGGCCCGACGTGGAACAATTCGTTGTTCGAAGACAACGCGGAGTTCGGCATGGGCTTCCGGGTTTCACTCGACAAGCAAATGGAGTTCGCGACCGAGCTGGTCAAGAAACTCGCGCCGCAAATCGGCGACGGTCTCGTGACGGAATTGCTGCTCGCGGATCAAAGCGATGAGGCGGGCATTTACGCGCAACGCGAACGCGTGGTGGCTCTCAAGCAGAAGCTGGCGAATGTTTCGTCGGTGGAAGCCAAGGCGCTGCTGCCAATCGCGGATGCGCTCGTCAAAAAGAGCGTGTGGATCCTGGGCGGCGACGGTTGGGCTTACGACATTGGATACGGCGGTTTGGATCACGTGCTCGCGAGCGGACGCAACATCAACGTGTTGGTGATGGATACGGAAGTGTATTCCAACACCGGTGGCCAAATGTCCAAGTCGACTCCGCGCGGCGCGGTGGCGAAGTTTGCAGCGGGCGGCAAGCCGGCGGGCAAGAAGGATCTTGGGCTGATTGCGATGACTTACGGGAATATCTACGTGGCGAGTGTCGCGATGGGCGCGAAGGATGAACACACGTTGCGGGCGTTTGTCGAAGCGGAATCCTATCCCGGACCCTCGCTCATCATCGCCTACAGCCATTGCATCGCGCACGGCATTGCGCTGGACCTGGGAATTGGCGCCAAGCAACAGAAGCTGGCGGTCGAATCCGGCCAATGGCTCTTGTATCGCTACGACCCGCGCCGGGCGGAGGCGGGCGAAAATCCGCTGCAGCTTGATTCGGCTGCGGCGAAAACGAAGGTGTACGACTATTTGATGTCCGAAAACCGGTTCAAAATGCTCACCAAGAGCAAACCGGAGGACGCGAAGAAGTTTTTTGCGCAGGCACAGACGGACGCTGATCGCCGCTGGAAATTCTACCAATTCATGGCGCAACGGGATATGAAGGCTGGCACGGCTCCCGCCGCGACCCAAACACCGTCCGCCACGGCGGATCAACAACCTTAAGAGCATTATGGACCTCACAACTTATTATCTCGGACTGAGACTCCGCACGCCGCTGGTGGTGGGAGCGTCGCCGCTCTCGGAAGACATCGCCAACATCGAACGCATGCAGGACGCGGGGGCTTCCGCGGTGGTTTTGTATTCGCTATTCGAAGAGCAACTGCGCCAGGACCGTCTGGAATTGCACAGCCGTCTGGAACACGGCACGCAGAGTTCGCCGGAATCGCTGACGTATTTTCCGGAAAGCGAAAACTACAAGCTTGGTCCGGAAGAATATCTCTCGCACATCCAGAAGGCAAAAAAGGCAGTGCAAATCCCGATCATCGCGAGCCTGAACGGTTCGATGGACGGTGATTGGACGCAGTATGCCAAGCTCATTGAGCAAGCCGGAGCGGATGCACTGGAGCTTAACATCTATTCCATCCCGACCGATCTGAACACGACCGGCGCGGAGGTGGAGCAGACTTATTTCGACATTCTGAAAGCGGTGAAGGCCGAATTGTCGATCCCGGTGGCGATGAAGTTGAGCCCGTTCTTCAGCAATTTTGCCAATATGGCGAAGCGGCTGGACGACGCGGGCGCGGACGGCCTGGTGCTGTTCAATCGCTTTTACCAACCGGACATCGATCTCGATACGCTGGAAGTGAAACCGAACATATTGCTCAGCACACCGATGGCGATGCGCGTGCCGTTGCGCTGGATCGCGATATTGTATGATCGGATTCGCGCGAATCTGGCGGGAACGAGCGGTATTCACCGCGCCACGGATGTTCTGAAGATGCTCATGGCCGGGGCGGATGTGACGATGCTTTGTTCGGTGCTGATCCGCCACGGCATTCCGCACATCCAGGTGATCGAGCGCGATTTGATGACCTGGCTCGAGGAGCGCGAATACCTTTCCGTGCAGCAATTGCGCGGCAGCCTGAGCCAGAAGAACACGGATAACCCGAGCGCCTTCGAGCGCGCCCAATATATGCGGGCGATTTCGAGTTACCCGGTTAAAAAACAGTAGCCGCCGTTTTTTCCGTTCCTCCACAAGGGGAAAACATCGTGAGGTGTTTTCCCCTTTTTGTTTGTACCCGCCGTCGGAGCACGGAGCATTGCTCAGGGACGAGTCTCCCATACACACGCGGAGCAATGCTCCGCGCTCCCCGGGGAACATCGCGGAATTTTGGCCTTTTCTGCGTGAAACTTTTCCTCCACCTTCCGGACGTGCAACCGCTCCATCCCGATGAAATCCGCCGCGCCGTCCAAGCCGCGCTGGCGGAGGATATTGGCAGCGGCGATGTCACGACGCTGGCGACCGTGCCGGAGCACGCGCAGGCAACCGCGGTGATGCGCGCGCGCGACGTACTCGTGGCGGCGGGACTTCCGCTCGCGGAGGCGGCATTTCGCGAGCTTTCACCGGACATACATATCGAACCGCTGGCCCGCGACGGTCACCATGCCAAACCCGGCGAAACTCTGCTGCGCATTTCCGGCAACGCCCGCGCCATGCTCAGCGCGGAACGCGTGGCGCTCAATTACGTGCAACGCCTTTCGGGAATTGCCACGCTGACGGCGCAATTCGTGGATGCCATCAAGGGCACTCACGCGCAGATTCTCGACACGCGCAAGACGACACCCGGTTTGCGGCGGTTGGAAAAATACGCGGTGACTTGCGGCGGTGGCACCAACTATCGCATCGGGCTTTTCGACATGGTGCTGATCAAGGACAATCATCTGGCGGCCTTGCGCGACGCGCAGCCAAACGCCGTGGCCGCCGCGGTGGAAGCCGCGCGCGCGAAATATCCACAACTCAAGGTGGAAGTCGAGGCCGATACGCTCGAACAGGTGGACCAGGCGGTGGCGGTGGGCGCTGATTTTGTTTTGCTCGATAACATGACCCTCGTGCAATTGCGTCTCGCGGTGCAGAAATGCAAGGGCCACAGCCAGACCGAAGCGAGCGGCGGCGTGAACCTTTCGACGGTGCGCGGCATTGCCGAGACGGGCGTGGATTTCATTTCCGTGGGCGCGCTCACCCACTCGGCTCGCGCGGTGGACGTGGGATTGGATTTTGAAGCATGAGGTTTAACGCAAAGGCGCAAGGAAAACATTTCTTCCGCGGCCCGGTAGAGACGCCGCTCGACGGCGTCCCCGACGGCGTTCAAGGCACGGACTCTATTCATTCCCCCGCGATAACTTATCCCACACGTTGCGCCGCTGAACGCGGCGCGGACGGCGCCAGCGCGCCGTCCCTACCATGACTACTGACGCACAAATTCTTTCCGCGCTGCGTTCCGTGAATGAGGGTGGCGTGTCGGGCGCGGAGCTTTCCCACAGGCTGGGCATCAGCCGGGCGGCGATTTGGGCGCGCATCGAGGAACTCCGCCAGGCGGGTTACGACATTGAAGCCACGCCGCATCTCGGTTACCGGCTCGTGAGTTCGCCCGACGCCCTGCACGCGGACGATCTGATTGCGCGACTGGGCAAAACCCAGGTGATTGGCCGCGACATCCGCGTGTTTCAGGAAACGACCTCGACGAATGACGTGATCGAAAAGCTCGCGCGCGACAAGGTGAAAGAGGGGGTAGTGGTGTTCGCTGAATCTCAAACCAAAGGCCGGGGGCGCCTCGGGCGCAAATGGATTTCGCCGGCGCGCAAGGGGCTTTGGTTTTCCATTCTGTTACGTCCGAATTTGCGGCCGCAGGAGGCGACGCAATTGACGGTCGCGTCGGCAACGGCACTGCGGCGCGCGATTGAGGCCAATACCGGGTTGAAGGCCAAAATCAAGTGGCCGAACGACATTTTGATAAACGGAAAAAAGGCGTCCGGCATTTTGACCGAGTTGAGCGCGGAGTTGGATCGGGTCAAGCACCTGATTTTGGGAATCGGCGTGGATGTGAATTTGACCGCGGCGGAGTTTCCCGCGGAGTTGCGGAAAATTGCCACGTCGCTGAAAATTGAGTTGGGCAGAACGCTCGTGCGCGCGGATCTGGCCGTGAGAATTCTGCGCGAACTCGACGCTGATTACGGGCGGGTTTGCTCCGGCAAATTTGCGGACGTCGCGGACGAATGGGAGGAGCACTGCGCCACGATCGGCCATCCGGTGACAATCCAGGTCGGGGACAGAAAAATCCATGGGCGCGCGGAGTCGCTGGATGATGACGGAGCCCTGCTCTTGCGCACGGAACACGGCACGCTGGAACGGGTGACGGGAGGCGACGTGACGATGTCCGCGTGATTCTGATCCGCATTAGGTTGCCGTTGAACCATGAACGGCTCCTCTCCTGAACACGGGGAACAACCAACAACCAACAACCAACAATCAACATCCGACAATCCGACATCTGACATCCTCCCCCCCCCGCCAGAGACTGGAAGACAGCGACGTGCATCGTGAATCATAGCCCAGTGATTCGCGCTTTATTTTTCTTTCGCGTTAAGCCAAGCTGTAGATATCCAGCATGATACTTCTTTTCGACATCGGCAATACGAACACTCATTTGGGGCTGGCGACCTCGCGGCGGGTCGTCAAACAGGCGGACGTGCCGACAAAGGATTGGCTCAACGGGAGCGTGCGCGACACGCTGTTGAAATTCACCGCACGGAATCTGATCGAAGGCGCGGCGCTATGCAGCGTCGTGCCGCGGACGACGCCAAATGTGCTCAAGGCGGTCTGGCAACTTTGGAAAGTGGATGCGCTCGAACTCAATTCGAAAACGGTGCGGGGTGTCGGCATTGATTACCCGAAACCAAAAACGATCGGTCCCGATCGCCTCGCCAACGCCGTGGCGGCGCGGCACCATTTTGGCGCGCCGTCCGTGGTTGTGGATTTTGGCACGGCGGTGACGTTCGATGTGGTGAACCGCGCGGGCAATTACATCGGCGGCATCATCGCCCCGGGATTAGCCGCGATGACTGATTATCTCCATGAGAAAACCGCGCTGCTCCCGCGCATTCAAATCCGCGAAGTCAGCAGCGCCGTCGGCAAAAGCACCGAACAGGCGATGCTCGTTGGGGCGGTGCACGGGTATCGCGGATTGATTCGCGGTTTGCTGGGCGAGTTGAAGAGCGAACTAAAAGCTCAACGGCTGCCGGTGGTGGCGACCGGAGGTTACGCCAAGTTGATAGCCTCAAAGATGCCGGAAATCTCCGCGGTGCGGCCCGACCTGACGCTGGAGGGATTGCGGCTGACGTGGCAGGCACACGCCAAATAGTGGCACGGCTGTCCCCGCCCGTGCGTTTCCATGCGACTCTATTTCGCATGGACAAGATGCCTATACGGCTAAATCCGAGTTCCCGAAACCCGAAAAAGGCCGAGATCCGAACGTTGAAATCGGCTTGGCGTCCGGACAAAAAGAGCCTCTAAGTAATGGCTCGGGACGGGAAACGGGTTTCAAGATTCGGATTTCTTTCGGGATTTGGATTTCAGGTCAAATCCACGCTTGAAACTAGCCACTTGAAACTCGAAACTGCGCGGACATGAATCGCATCGTGGAACGGTTTGCGCGGCTGAAACGGGAAGGCAAAAAAGGCTTCGTTGTTTACATCGGCGCGGGCGATCCCAATCTTGAAGCCACACGCCAACTCGGGATAGCTTTTGACCAGGCGGGCGTGGATGTACTTGAGCTCGGAGTTCCTTTCAGCGATCCACTGGCGGACGGTCTCGTCAACCAGCTCGCGGCGCAGCGTGGTTTGGAATCCGGGACCACACCACCCAAAGTCTTGGAGATGGTCGCCGCCCTGCGCAAGGAATCGCAAATTCCGGTGGTGCTGTACATTTATTTCAATCTCATCCATAAAGTCGGCGTGGAGAAATTCATCGCCGACGCGGCCCGCGCCGGGGTGGATGGCTTGCTAGTGCTCGATTTGCCGCCAGAGGAAAGCGAAAATTACGAGGTATTGATGCGCACGGCGGGATTGTGCAACATTTATCTGGTGGCGCCCACCACGCCGGAGGATCGCATCGGGCTGATTGTCAAACGCGGTGCGGGTTTTATTTATTACGTTTCGCGCGAGGGCGTCACGGGCATGCAACAAAAAATCTCGGACACGATTGCTTCGATGACGGCCAGGATTCGCGCCAACACCGATTTGCCAATTGCGATTGGCTTCGGCATCTCGAATCCCGAACAAGCGAAAGCCGTGGCGCAATACGCGGAGGCGATTGTCGTCGGCAGCGCGGTGGTGAATCAAATCGCGGAGCACGGGAAAACCCCGGAGTTGGTTTCGCGAGTTGGTCAGTTTGTGAAAACCCTGGTTTCAGCCATCAAATAATTGATCTATGGCAACGAAAGAGAAATCCAACGATTCGAAAAACCGTTTCGTCATCATCATGGCGGGCGGACGCGGTGAACGGTTTTGGCCGGTGAGTCGCGCAAAAACGCCGAAACAATTGCTCACGTTGCTGGGCAAGAAATCATTTTTGCAGGAGGCCGTAGATCGCGTGCTGCCGCTGGTCCCGGCAAAGAATATTTTTGTCATTACAAACGAAGCGCAGTTGCCGCAGGTCCGCAAGCAGCTTCCGAAAATCCCAAAGGAAAACCTCGTCGCCGAACCGGTGGGACGCGATACGTGCGCGGCGGTGACGCTGGGGGCGGCCCTGGTGGGCGCGCGTTCGACGACTGGGGTGATGGCGGTGCTCCCGGCGGATCACGTGATTCCGGACGAGAAAAAGTTTCAGCAGGTTTTGGGCGACAGCTTTGACCTGGCCTCGCGCGGGCGGGCGATTGTGACGATCGGCATCAAGCCGAGCGGGCCGGACACGGGCTACGGATATATCCGCGTCGGCGAGCCGTTGCCGGCACCGGACGGAGTGAAGCGTTACAAAACTGTTTTTCATCGCGCGGAACAATTTGTGGAGAAGCCGTATTTTGACAAAGCCGTCGAATACGTGAACAGCGGGCAATATCGATGGAACGCGGGCATGTTTGTCTGGTCGTTCGTGACCGTGACGGAAGGGTTGCAGAAACATCAACCGGAAATGTACGAGGCGTGCCAACGCTGGTTCAAGGTGGCGGCGAACCCGGCGAAGTTGAACAAAGTGCTGGCGAAGGAATATCCGGAGATCAAAAAAGTCTCCATCGATTACGCGCTGATGGAGCACGCGCAAAACGTGGTGGTGGCGGACGGTAATTTTGAGTGGGACGATCTCGGCTCGTGGACAGCGCTGGCGCGGCATCTCAAGGCCGATCCGGAAGGAAATTGCGCGGTGGGGGATTTCATTCACGTGGACGCCGCGCGCAATATCATTTTCGACGCGCGCAGCAAAGAGCGCCGGACGCCGATCGCGGTAGTCGGGTTGCGCGATTCAATTTTAGTGCAGACGGACGACGCGGTGATGCTGGCGCACAAAAGCCAGGCGCAGAAGGTGAAGGAACTGGTTAAGAAACTGGCGGAGATCAAAGAGTTTAAGCACCTGGTTTGAATTCAGTCGAAGCGACGTTTTGCCCTCACCCCTGCCCTCTCCCATCGGATGGGAGAGGGGGATACTTTGGTGCGATAGCGGAAGTTCGCTGACCAAGGACTGAATCCAGCGATCGGATGGGTCGACTTTGACGGGAACGGAGCGCGGAATTTATTCCGTGCTCCTCTACTCCCGGACCGTCGCTTGAAGCGATTTCTTAAATTGCTCGACCAGCTTCTCGTGAGCGGTGGTGGCTTCGGCGTCGGTTAACGTCTTGTCCGGGTTTCGGTAAGTGAATGCGTAAGCGAGGCTCTTCTGGCCTTCGGGCACGTTCTTGCCACGAAAGACGTCGAATAATTCCACGGATTCCAGGTTTGCCGGTTTGGTTTGTTTGACGACCTGCAAAATGGCTTCGTGAGTCGTCGCCTCGGGCACCAGCATCGCCACGTCGCGGCGGATCGACGGAAACGCCGGCAACGATTTGAATGACTTCGATGGATTTCGCCGCGCGAGCAGGAGGTCCAGGTTCAATTCCGCCAGGAAAACGGCGTCGCGCAAATCGTATTTTTTGGCGAGCGGGGGCAGCAGTTGGCCGAATTCGCCGAGCGGTTGTTTGCCCAATTGAATGGTGGCGGACTCCAGGAAAAGAGTGGTGCTTTCCGGGCGGCGATTATAGGTCATTCCGCGCAATCCGAATTGTTCGAAAAATTCCTCGATCAAACCTTTCAGATCGAAGACGTCGAATTTCACTTCGCGCTCGCCGCCGCTCCAAAACAGCGGATTGCGTTGGCCAGTCAAGGCGATGGCAAGGCGGCGTTCCTCTTTCACTGCGCCCTGCCCTGCCGGCGAGACGCCGGCGGCACGTTCGAAGACGCGCCCGACTTCGAACAGCGCCACGTCGTAATTCTTTCGGCTGACGTTGTGGCGCAAGGAATGAATCAAGCCCGGCAGCAAACTCGGCCGCAGCACATCCATGTCCGAACTCAATGGATTGGCGAGTGCGGCCAATTCTGCATTCTGCATTCTGCATTCTGCATTCGAAACCAGGGTTTGACCTTGCGCTTCGTTCAGGCCCAAACCGGTCAAAATGCGACGGGCGTCAGCGAGTTGGTCATGCACGGTATCGAACGCATTCGAGCCAATCGCGCCACGCGGGGGTGTGGCGGGAATTTTTTCCACACCATAAAGCCGCGCAATTTCTTCGATTAAATCCACCTCACGCTTCAAATCGATGCGGAAGGTCGGTATCTCGAACGTGGCGGTTGCGCCTTCGGAACCGGTAACGGCGGTTTTGTTGAGCAAGGTGGTGGTGTCGATGTTCGCTTCCACGAGCGGAACATGCGCGGCACCGGCGGGACCGGCCGGTTGCAGACCCAGGTTTTTCAGGAAACGAATTTGTTCCGCCGCTGAAATGGAGACGCCGAGCAACTCCCCGACTTTCTGATGCCGCAGGACAATCTGCTTCGCCGCAGCCGGTTGGGGATAGGCATCCACGACGCCTTCGGCAAGCTGGCCGCCGGCGGTTTCCAAAATTAGTTGCACCGCACGCCGGCTGGCCCAATCGCAGATGCCGACGTCCGCGCCGCGTTCGAAGCGATAACTGGATTCACTGCGCAAGCCGAGAGTTTTGCTGGTGCGGCGGATGTTCGTGGAATTGAAATACGCGCTCTCGATAAGCACGTCTTTCGTGTTGTCGTTAATCTCCGTGTTCTGGCCGCCCATGACGCCCGCGAGCGCGATACCTTTTTGCTCGTCGGCGATCAGGAGCATGTCGGGATTTAACGTGCGTTCGACGTTGTCGAGGGTTTTGAATTTTTCTCCCGTTCCGGCGCGGCGGACGACGATAGTCGGTTTAGCGTCCTGGCCCGCGGTGATTAGATGATAATCAAAGGCGTGCAGCGGCTGGCCGATTTCCATCATCACGAAATTAGTGACGTCCACGACGTTATTGATGCTGCGGATGCCGACCTTTTCCAGGGTCGAGCGAAGCCAATCGGGGCTGGGACCAATTTTCACGCCTTTCACGATGCGGGCGGTGTAGCGGGGGCAAAGCTCGCTGTCTGCGATGCGCACGCTGACTAGATCTGTTGCGTGTTGCGTGTTGCGTGTTGCGTGAAGTTCGGTTTTAGGCAGCTTGAGAGGATTGCCCGTGAGGGCCGCAATTTCGCGGGCGATGCCGATGGCGCTGTTCCAATCCGGACGATTGGGGGTGATTTCCAGATCGTAGACGACATCGCCGGCGCTGGCGCCACGATATTCGGCGAACGATTTTCCGACCGGCGCGTCCGCTGGCAAAATCAAGAGGCCGTCCACCTGGTCGGGCAAACCGAGTTCCTGCGGGGAACACATCATGCCCTGGCTGGTGATGCCAAAAACTTTTCGTTCCTTGATGACGAACGGCTCCTTGTCGCCCGCTTTCAATGGCAGCGCAAAATTGGGCAGGATGAGGGGCACCTTGTCGCCAGGATTGTGATTCTGAGCGCCGCAGATGATGGTGCGCTCGCCCTTGCCGTCATTGACTTTGCAGACGGAGAGCTTGTCCGAACCGGGCACTTTATCCTTGGTGAGGATTTGGGCGATGACGATGCCTTCGAACGCGCCGGCGACTTTGTGGACGCCTTCCACTTCGAGACCGAGCATGGTGAGGCGCTCGGAGAGTTGCTCCGGCGACCAATCAAAATCCACGTATTGTTTCAGCCAATTAAGGGTGATTTTCATTGCGTTAAATTCCCGGGGAGCATACAGCGTCCCGAAAAATAAAAAAGCGCGGAGTGATAATTCTCCGCGCTCGTGAAATTAAGGATCAAGTTTCCGGCGGTCGCAGACCGTCGCTACAGGGTTAGGTCAAAGAAATCTTATCGCCCTTTTTGAGGGTGACGATCGCCTTTTTCCAATCCGAGGTTTTGCCGGCCTGGGCGGTGCGTTGGCGGCGGTCTTTGCCGCGCACGTTCAAGGTGTTCACCTTGACGACTTTGACCTTGAACAACTCCTGGACGGCCTGGCGGATCTGGGTCTTGTTCGCGCGGAGATCGGCGACAACCGTGTATTGGTTGAAGCTCTCGCCCTGGCGCGTGCCTTTTTCGGTCAGGCGCACGGTTTTGATGATTTGGAAAGAATTCATGGTGTCAGTTAAATGAGTTAAATGTGTTAAATCAGTGATTGGTTAAATGAGTCGTGGCTGTTGCTTTATTTAACCGATTTAACCATTTAACGAGTTACTATTCTTTGTCTGCCAGACGGGCTTCGACTTTTTCAAATGCGCCCCGGGTGAAAACCAATTTGTCCGAGCGCAGCACATCGTAGGTGTTCAAGGTGTCGCTCGTGGCGAGCGTCACGTTTTCGACGTTGCGCGCGGCCAGGGAGAGGTTCTTGTCCACGTCCTGCGATACAATCAGCGCGGTGCCTTTGAGGTCGAGCGCGGAGAGCACGCCGACGAAATCCTTCGTCTTGGGCGAGCCGAGTTTCAAGTCGTCAACCACGACGACATCGCCGGCTTTCAAACGCTCACTGAGCGCCTTGCGCAAGGCGAGTTGTTTGGTCTTGGAATTCACTTTTTTCGTGAAGTCGCGTGGTTTCGGTCCGAAGACCACGCCGCCGCCGACCCACAACGGCGATTGGAAGGAGCCGGCGCGAGCGCGGCCGGTGCCCTTTTGGCGCCAGGGTTTCTTGTTCGAGCCGGAAACGTCGCCGACGTTCTTGGTGCAGGCGGTGCCCATGCGCTGGGCGGCGCGGTAGGCCACCACAGTGTCGTGAACGGCCTGGGTGCCCTTGCCGTCTTCGATGAGCGCGAATTTGACTTCGAGTTCGCCCTGGCTTTTCCCTTTGATGTCTTTAATAGAAATTTTCATGACAGCGCCTCAATTACTTCTTGGGTTCAGGCTTCTTGGCTTCGGCAGCCTTGGCCTTCTTGCCCGAGTGAGTGGAAACCGGCGGCTTCCAGCCTTTCGGACGTTTCTTGGATTCACGAATGACGACGTAATCGCCTTCGGCGCCGGGGATCGAGCCCTTGATCAACAGCAAATTATCCGCTTCACGAACCTGGATGACTTCAAGGTTCTGCGTGGTGCGCGTGACCTGGCCCAAATGACCGGGCATTTTCATACCGCGCATGACGGTGCCGGGGAACAAGCGCTGGCCGATGGCGCCGGAGCGGCGATGCCAACCTTTGGCGCCGTGCGTCGAGTCACCGCCGGCGAAGGCATGGCGGGCAACGACACCTTCGAAGCCGCGGCCCTTGGTCACGCCGATGGCGTCAATAAAATCTCCCGGGGCAAACAGCGTGGGTCCGACGACATCGCCGGGCTTCACTTCCTTGGAGAAATCACGAAATTCGCGGATGCGTTTGACGGCGAGGCCGCTGTGTTTCTTGATATGACCGAGGAGCGGCTTGGCGAGGCGTTGTTCCTTCTGGTCGTCGAAACCGAGTTGGACCGAGTTATAACCGTCCTTGCCGGCCTGGGTTTTGACCTGCAATACGCGGTTTGGTCCGGCCAGCACGACGGTGACGGCGTGCAATTCGCCCTTTGCGTCATAGACACGCGTGTGGCCCAATTTTTTTCCTAAAAGTCCTAGTGGCATAAACTCAAATTTTGATGGTGATGTCCACGCCGGCCGGGAGATTAAGTTTTTTCAACTCGTCCACGGTTTTGGCCGTCGGCTCGATGATATCGATCAGCCGTTTGTGCGTGCGTTGTTCAAAGGTTTCCTGGGATTTTTTGTCCGAGTGAGGAGAACGTTGAACGGTGAAGCGCTCGACGCGGGTCGGGAGCGGGATCGGGCCCGCGACACGGGCGCCGGTGCGTTTGACAGTATCCGCGATGTCGCGAGCGGATTGATCTATGACGCGATGGTCATAGGCCTTCAGTCGAATACGAATGCGTTGTCCAGCCATACAAAGAACAATTGTCTGTTAATGGTTAACTAAACTAACCGCCGCGCCGGTTGCGAAGCGGGCGTGAAATATAGCAATCAAAGCGGTCATTGCAATACGTTTTTTCACAATTTTCTACTACGATCACGAATCCAATAAACAAGCCGGGATTTTCATCCCGGCTGGTGCGTTTAAAACGGTGGTGGTCTAGGTGCGCGCCGCGGGTTTCTTGGCGGCTACTTCCAGAATCGTATTCAAAACACTATTCGGAACCTGCGCAAAGGTCAGCGGTTCCATTGAATACGACGCGCGGCCTTTCGAGAGCGAACGGATCGCGGTGGCGTAGCCGAACATTTCGGCCAGCGGCACTTCCGCGTTGAGCAGCGTATTGCCGTTCTTGGCTTCAATGCTGACGATAGTTCCGCGGCGGCGGTTGATATCGCCGAGCAGATCGCCCTGATATTCATCCGGAGTATCGCATTCGACCTTCATGATCGGCTCCAACAGAATCGGGCCGGCTTTTTTGAAGGCGTCTTTCAGCGCGAAAATGCCTGCCATGCGAAACGCGAGTTCGTTCGAATCGACTTCATGGAACGAGCCGTCCACGACTTCGACTTTGATGTCGATGACCTGGTAGCCGGCGTAAACGCCGCCTTTGATGGCTTCTTCGATGCCGCTGATGACCGCCGGGATGTATTCCTTCGGAATCGCGCCACCGACGATTTCGTCAACGACCTCAACGCCTTTGCCCTTTTCATTGGGCTGAACGGTGATGCAGGCGTGGCCGTATTGGCCTTTACCGCCCGATTGACGGATGAATTTGCCTTCGCCTTCGGCGTGTTTGGTAATGGTCTCGCGATACGCGATTTGCGGAGCGCCGGTGTTGGCTTCCACTTTGAATTCGCGCTTCAGGCGGTCGATGATGATTTCCAAATGCAACTCACCCATGCCCGCGATGATGAGCTGGCTGGTTTCCTCATTTGTGAAACAGCGGAAGGTGGGATCTTCTTCCGCGAGACGCTGCAAGCCTTCGGACAATTTGTCGCGATCCTGCTTCGTTTTCGGCTCGACGGCCATGGAGATAACCGGTTCCGGGAAGGTCGGCGGTTCGAGCGTCACATCATATTCTTCATCGCACAAGGTGTCGCCGGTGGTGATATTCCGGAGACCGACGAGCGCGGCGATATCGCCGGCGAAGACCTCGTTGATGTCCTTGCGTTCGCTGCCTTGAATGACCATGAGGCGGCTGACCCGTTCGCGTTTGCGCGTGCGGGGATTGTAAATCGTGTCGCCCTTCTTCAGGTGACCGGAATAAACGCGGAAGAAGACCAGTTTTCCCGCATAAGGATCGGTCCAAAGCTTGAATGCGAGCGAGCAAAATTTATTATTGTCGCTGGTTTCCACATGAACCACGTTTTCCGTGCCAGGCTCCAAGCCTTCGGCACCGGGAACGTCCAGCGGGCTGGGCAAATAATCGACCACCGCGTCGACCAGAACTTGCACGCCTTTTTTCTTGAAAGCCGAACCGCACAGCACGGGCACGATTTCAATCTTGCAGGTAAGCCGGCGGATGGCCGCCTTCAAAGTGACTGCGTCAATCGGCTTGTCCTCGAGCACGAGGTTGGCAATGGTGTCGTCCTTGTTGGAAACGGCATCAATTAATTCCGCGAGCGCCGCTTTCGCGCGCTCCTGAAATTCCGCCGGAATGTCCGTGACTTCGTAATTCAAGCCTTCGTTGGCTTCGCCCGGGCCCCATTGGATGGCCTTCTGGTTGACGATGTCAATGACGCCTTCAAAGCCGCCGGTGATGGGCTTGTTATCGTGCTCGGTCGGACCCGCGCCGATGGGCAGGAAGATCGGGAACGCATAAGCTTTGAGCTTGTTGCGCATGTCGGCCAGGGCATTGTCAAAATTCGCGCCAATGCGGTCCATCTTGTTGATGAAGGCGATGCGCGGAACGTGATACTTGGTGGCCTGACGCCAAACGGTTTCGGATTGCGGCTGCACGCCCGCGACGCCGCAGAACACGGCGACGGCGCCGTCGAGCACGCGCATGGAGCGTTCGACTTCGGCGGTGAAATCCACGTGACCGGGAGTATCAATGATGTTGATACGATGCGGCACGTTATTGAACGCCTTGTAAATCTTGTCTTCGCCCGGCTTGGCGCATTTTTGAGTCCAGAAACACGTCACGGCCGCGGAGGTGATGGTGATTCCGCGTTCGCGTTCCTGCTCCATCCAGTCGGTGACGGTATTGCCGTCATCGACGTCGCCGATCTTATGGATGAGACCGGTATAAAAGAGAATACGCTCGGTGGTAGTCGTCTTGCCGGCATCAATGTGCGCGGCGATGCCGATGTTGCGCGTGCGCTCCATCGTGTATTGACGATTGGGCGAGTTGACCGGTTTTACATTATCTGTCGCTGCTGCTTGCATATCTAAATCGTTTAATCGTTAAAACAGTTAAATGGGTTAAATAAGGCGGGAAGTGGATTCCACTTATTTAACCCATTTAGCTTATCCAACTCATTTTATGAGACTAAAAACGCCCCGATTAAATTTCTCGGGGCGCGATAAACTATCCGTTATTACCAGCGGAAATGCGCGAACGCCTTGTTTGCCTGCGCCATCTTGTGCACTTCATCGCGTTTGCGAATGGCGTTTCCCTGCCCTTGATAGGCTTCCAAAATTTCCGCGGCGAGCGCTTCTTTCATCGGCTGCCCTTTGCGCGCATCGGCAAAATCCACCAGCCAGCGCAAGGCCAGGGCGAACTGGCGATCGCTCGTCACTTCGACCGGCACCTGATAAGTGGCGCCGCCCACGCGGCGGGCCTTAACTTCGAGGCGAGGCTTGGCGTTGTCAACCGCGCGCTGCAAAATTTCCAGCGGGTTGCTCGCGGGATTTTTCTCCGCGATCTGGTCGAACGCACCGTAAACAATGCGTTGCGCCGTGCTTTTCTTGCCGCCATGCATCACCGTGTTCACCAGGCGTGAAACCAACGTGCTGTTGAATTTCGCGTCGCTCTGGACCGGCCTTCTGGTCGCTTGTCGTCTTCGTGACATGTGTCCGTTAAATAAGTTAAATAGTTAAATGGTGATTAGGCCTTCGGGGCGGCGCCGGCTTTGGCTTCTTTCGGGCGTTTGACACCGTACTTGGAGCGGCTCACGCGGCGTTTTTCCACGCCGGCGGCATCCAACGTTCCGCGCACGATGTGATAACGCACACCGGGCAAATCTTTCACGCGTCCGCCGCGCACGAGGACGATCGAATGTTCCTGGAGGTTATGGCCTTCATCAGGGATGTAGGCGATGACTTCGTAGCCGTTGGTCAGCCGCACTTTGGCGACTTTGCGCATGGCCGAGTTCGGCTTTTTGGGAGTGCGGGTCATCACCTGGATGCAAACGCCGCGACGGAAGGGCGAGTTTTGCAGAGCCGGTGACTTGGACTTGTAGCGAATTTTGCTACGTCCTTTACGAACCAATTGATTAATTGTCGGCATTTTGCTGTAAAATTCTAGTTGTCTGCCCCGCTTCCCCTTAGCGGGACAAACGGAGCGCGGAATATAACAAACGGGTGCGGTGTTGCAACAACTATTTCCCGAATTTTTGCAACGCGAAAAAATAGGTTCGATTGGAGGTGTTTTCAAGGTCGTTGGGTGCCCTTGATACTGGCCGGGCAGGAGCTCGGCGTTCCGGGGACAATGTCAAGATGCGCCCGGGCCAGTTTGGCCGCTTTAGCCCCGCTTGCCTAAAGGATGACGGTGCTTTACCTTCGCAGCCATGAAACGGCCCCTCATCGATGTCGAGGAGAAGATTGACCGGGTGGTTGGCCGACATACAGAAGCTCCCGAAACTCTCTCGGTCATGACCAGCAAAAAGGCCGAGGCCATTGCCTGGCAGAAAGATTTTGGCGGCTTGCGCGCCCCGCGCGGCGTCTATCGGTTTCGCACCCATGAGGAGGCGGATGAAGCGTCATGGCGGATGATCTCACGCGCCAATCCGACTTAGCCTCGCGCGAACCGACCGCGGAGGATTTGCGGGCGGATCAGGATTCGTATCATGAGAACAATTTACCTGCTTTTAATGTTGTGCGCGGTTTCCTGCGCGTCGCAGCAGAAACCGGCGCTGGTTGTCGAGCACCATCGCCCGGAACCTCCGCCGAGCGTCTGTGAAACCGTGGTGAATGCCATTAACCGCGGCGATTGGGCTGCCTTGAATGAATGGGCGAAGCCCGGGACCACGGCGAGTGAATCCCTGGCCATCTGGCAAAAAGCCGCGGCTTCGGGCCACCCGGTAAAGGTGGGAAAGTTTTTGAACGCGCAAACGGTGGGTGGGACGAGCAAAAAACCCTACAAACTTTATTCGTTCTCGCTCGAAAATAAGGACGGGACGGTCAATCCGCATTGGCTGCAAATCAAGGTTCGCGAGGAGGACGGAAAAGCGGAGATAGTGGATTTTTGGAATTTTGGATGGTAGCAGATGGGATCAACGAGTGATTTGGCGGATGTCCGATAGCCGCAATCCCGGGAAACTCGCTCTTGGTCGCCACATTTAAAAATTATTTAAATCCGCTTCCATAGGGATAGTTGAGACGGGGGATATTGGTGTCGTTGCGAATGAACCGTTTCGACCAATTTTAGCGCCGCCACTTCCGCCAATCTTCACTTCCGGGGCGGTGGTGCGAATTCCGTTGCGCGAATTCTTCCGGGTGGTTTGTTCCGCGACCATCCGGCTGCCGCCGCCAACGAGCTGCAGAAGTTGCGCCACGGAGCCATTCATCGTTTCGGCCTGTCCATTAAGCTCCTGCGCGGCGGCAGCACTTTCTTCCGCACCGGCGGCGTTCGCCTGCGTGACCTTGTCCATCTGGCTTACGGCGGTGTTGATTTGCGTGATGCCTTGCGTCTGCTCCCGCGAAGCGCTGGCGACCTCACCAATGAGTTCGTCCACTTGCCGGACTTTGGTTACGATTTCCTTAAGGCCTTGCGCAACTTTGCCGCTGACCTCGACGCCTTGCGCGGTTTTCGTAATGGCGCCTTCAATTTTGGCGGATGTCTCTTTGGCGGCCTGGGCGCTGCGCTGAGCCAGGTTCCGAACTTCGTCCGCAACGACGGCAAATCCCATGCCGGCCTCACCGGCTCGAGCCGCTTCCACCGCCGCGTTTAATGCCAGGATATTGGTTTGAAAAGCGATTTCATCAATCGTCTTGATAATCTTGGCAACGTCGTCACTGGAGACTTTAATGGCTTCCATCGCGCCGGTCATGGCCTGCATGTCCGCCGCGCCTTTATCGGCGGCGCTTCGGGCCTGTTTGGCGAGTTCGTTGGCGCTCAGGGCGTTTTCCGAATTGCGCCGGGTCATCGAGGCCATTTCTTCCAAAGAGGAACTGGTTTCTTCCAGGGAGGCGGCCTGTTCGCTCGCTCCTTCGGCCAGGGTTTGACTGGAAGCGGAAATTTCTCCGGCGGCTGAAGTAATCTGGTCCGTGCCGGCAGCCAGGTCTTTTATCACCAGGGCAATGGATTTTGAGATTGCCCGGGCGATGAACAAAGAAGCCAGAATCACCACGGCCAGCAACAACGCAAAGACCGCCAGCTTATAGATCAGAAATAGTGAGTTGCTCTTTCGAATCAGGTTTTCCAGTGCCAGCTGCTCTTCCTTGACATCATCCGTATAAACGCCGGCCCCCAGCAGGATATCGGTTCCGGGAATGAGCCGGGCGTAACTGAGCTTCGGCTGAACACCCTTGCCGGTCTTTTCGAAATCATATTCAACGAAACCGCCGCCAGCCTTCGCTTGCGAGATGAGCTTTTCGACGTATCTGAATCCTTTCGCATCCTCGGCGGTCATCATGTTTTTGCCGTTCCCCGCCTTGTTAATGGGCACGTTGATACGCACCCCGTCCGACTGGTAGGTGAAAAAATAGCCGGAGTTGTCATCAAAAAAGCGGACCGGATCCGTATCGGCAATGACGGCGGCAATTTTCTCTTCCTGAGTGCTTAAATGACTTAATCGGGTTCCCAAAGTAATTGCTTCGGTATCCACCAAAGCTTTCAAATCCCGCTTGTGCCCCGCGACTATTTGCTCGCCGTATTTGGGAAAAACAGTCTCCTTAAACATCTTCTGTTCCAAGACCACATTCGCGAGGAGCAGAAGGACAAATCCCAGCAGGAACAGACCGGGCAAGATCAGGATGCGCCTCCGGATGGGCCATTTATTTATTGAGATCATACTAAATAGACTGGTTAAGGATGCTTGAACGGTTCGGAGTCGGGGGACGGAACGGCGATATGGAAAGTTGCCGTGCCGCCTTCGAACAATAGCGTTACAGCCGTTAGAATTTAAATAGCATGCCCGCTGAAACCAATTGGTGATCGAATTCGCGGTAGCTGGCGTAACCGCTGGCGGGCAGATTGTCCTGCAGATTGCGCCCGAGGTCATAGTTGTAGGCCAGGCTGGCACTCATATGGGGAGTGAACGCATAGCCGACGCCGAGCGAAAACGTGCACATCGCATCGTCGCGCTGGCTTTGGCCGGCGGCGGTGGCCGTGCGGCCGGTTAACCGTGCCGCGCTGGAGTTGTAATCGGATTCCGCATATTTAGCGCCCAAATCAAGCCCCAGTTGTTTCGTGGCATTCCAGTGATACGCCAGCGAATAGGTATTGTCGCCGTAGGCAAGCTTGCCGGTGCTGGAAACCCATTGCCAGTGTTTGTAAGTCAGCGACAGTGTTTGCGTGGGAGTGATGGTGGCGGTCAAAGCGCCTTCGCCGTAATAATCGACTGTGTGATCATTGCCTACGGGAGCAGCGGAATTGTAACTGCGGAATTCCGGACCGACGGCCAGTTTCGCGGTCAACCATTTCCACGGTTTGCCTTCCAAACCGGCCAGGACCCGTTGATAATCCGCCGAGGCGTGCGCCTGCTGGCCATTGACCACCAGGGTGTCGACCGCATTGGGCAACGCCTGCTGATATTGATGCCCGTA
>Ga0265338_10002941_pt1 | contig 24705 bp, 19 predicted proteins | sample 42126metaG_FD_193579 | JGI IMG/M metagenome (GOLD analysis project Ga0265338, IMG submission 193579) | Rhizosphere microbial communities from Carex aquatilis grown in University of Washington, Seatle, WA, United States - 4-21-26 metaG | ecosystem: Host-associated > Plants > Roots > Rhizosphere... | reverse complement strand
CCAATCTTTAATTTGAAATCCTGAAATCCATTCGCCGCAAGTTGCTTCCATTTGTCGGAAACTGGCAACTTTCCATTCGGCCAGAAGAAAGGGGAAATGTCCTTTGGGGTATAATGTTCATCGGGCGTGAGACGACTCAACGCGTTCCAGTGAAACCGCCCGGCGAGGGCTTCATAGGTATGCTGCAGGGCACGAGGATGTTTCCAGGCGATAAAGTGAAAGAGGACCCAGGAAAGCATTACGAGGCCGATGGCAATGAGACCGACAATCATGCCAATGAGGCGCGCGTCATCCTGCCCCGTAACGATGTGGTTCATGTTTCTCGCAAATCCTGTGATGACGACCATTCCCACATGCCCCGCCAGAAAACACAGGTAACCCACCAGCAATATGAAATGGATGGATCGCGCTCCCTGCCTGCTCCCGAAGAGCCTTGGAAAAAAAGGGAACCGATTATCAACCGCCGGGGACATCGCTATTCCGGTCAACGCGGACAACGGACACATGACGAAAATGACCGCGAAGTATGAAAGCTGTTGCAGTGGATTGAATTGATAGAAGCCGTTTGGTTCCGCCGGCAGATGGAAGGTGGCGTAATAGACAAAAGTTTTCCAGGTGGCGGGTATGATTTCCCATGAGGTCGGAACCAGGCGCTTCCATTGGTCGGTGAAGAAAAGCAGCGCGACAAAAATGAAACCATTGAGAAGAAATCCGTAAACCGAGAGGAAATGCCACGCTCGCGCCATCCCTACGGTGTGCCGATACCCCGGCAATGCCACCACCGGAGAAATGTAACGGGCGTCGTCCTTTGCCGTCCACAAGCGGTCCATGGGCACTTCGAGCGGCGTAAACCGCATCCACTCCGAGTTCGGCGTGCAATGACGATTCCAATAAAGTCGTGGGTGATCCATCAAAATGGAGAGTCCGCTGCGGACCAGAAGCATCAGAAAAAAGAAATTCACAAAATGGGTCAATCGCAGCCAGGCGGGGAAACCATGCGGAGTTGGAGGGTTTTCCAGATTGATCGGCGGCAGGAAAGTCTCCGTGGGAAGCCCGGCGATCAGATATTGTCCCCACGCAATTGCGACTGGAGCGAGGGCAACAACGGCAAACGCAAAAACGAACCATGGATTTATCCAGACGCGAAAACGGCGATCCAGCGGATAGTGGATGGCTTGATGGACTGTGTCGAATGCCTGCATAAGGAATCAGGTTCTAGTGTGAATCAGATTGCTTTGATTGGCGTGGTCCCAAGCGTTTGACCGGCGGCTTCGGAATGCTCCGTGAGACTTCGGTTGGATAGGTGATCGTGGTGCCGCGGACTTTTGCAAAGGGCGTGAGAGTATGAACCGGGCAGCGGGTTGGACTCATGATGTCCTCGGTGCGGATTCCCCGAACCAACAAGGCATCGGCGATGAGCGAGCGATGGCAGCGCCACGGCACCGCTTCGGCGCACATCAAGGCAATGCGGTCCTGATTCGTCAACTGGATCAATTCGTCGAGGCTCTGCTCAAATTCCGGCGTCTGCATGTAATCCGCAAAACCCCGAAAGGAGGCATTTCGCCAGCCCACGTTGATCGAATCGCGTTTCGCATGACGCAGCCCGCCGAGTCCCGGCAGGTGAACGTATCCCAAGCCGGCTTTTTTCAATGCCCGGGGCAATGAAGCCTTATTGAACTGCGGGTTGTGCCAGGAGCGTGGCACCGTCCGCACATCCACGACGCGAGAGACAGCGTGTGCCTGAAGCAGGCCGATGAAGTCAACGAGTGTACGCGTGGAATGGCCGATTGTCAGCACAACCGGCGAAGGATCTGCCCTTGGTGTCCTGTTTCCTTCAGCAACAGTTCTCTTGGAATTGGTTTTGGGTACGCTCATTGTTTCACCATCTATTCCCCGGCACAATTGAGCTGTTCAAGCAGCGGGCTGAGTTCGGAACCGAACCGCTTGAGTTGTTCGTGGTGCATGAGTTGAATGAGCGCCTGCCGCCGGTCTTCATTTGACGAGACGCGCACCACCAACTTTTCCACTACCAGCCGGTCAATCAAACCGACCGTGCTGTGATGACGGAGCTGCAATCCGGGAGACTTGGTCATGCTCATGTCCTTTCCATCGCGGCGGTGTATTCGCCACGGCACGCGGCGCGGTTGCACTTGGCGCGATGAAGAAGTGCTTGCTGCGCCGTTTTCACGTTGGCCTTCTTGCCTTGCCAAATCTCCAATGCCGGTTGTTGAATGGCGCGGGAATATGAGAAGGTCAACTCCCACGGCATTCGCGACTTCAACCGGAGATTCATCGCATTCAAACGAGCCGAGGCCAGTTCGCTTGGCTGACCGCCGGACAAAAATGCAACTTCGGGAACGGCGGCGGGGACGGTTCGCAGCAGACACTTCACCGTAGCGTCGGCAACTTCAACCACGGATTCCTGCTTGGGACAGCTCAATCCCGACAGCACCATGTTGGGTTTTAGAATCATGCCTTCGAGCAGCACGCGCTGGCAATTGAGCTGGATGAAAACATTTCGCAGAACTTCTTCAGTGACTTTGTGACATTGCTCCAGGGTATGTTCACCGTCCATCAGCACCTCCGGCTCAACGATTGGAACCAGTCCGGTTTCCTGACACAACGCGGCATAGCGCGCCAATGTGTGTGCGTTGGCCTCGATGCAACTCCGGCTGGGAATGCCATCACCGATGGCAATCACCGCGCGCCACTTCGCGAAACGCGCGCCCATTTGAAAATATTCTTTGAGCCGCTCGCGCAATCCGTCCAGACCTTCGGTAATTTTCTCGCCGGGATGCCCGGCCAGGTCCTTGGCTCCAGTATCCACTTTGATGCCGGGAATGATTCCCACATCAGTGAGGACTTTGAGAAAGGGAGTGCCATCTTCTTTCTGCTGGTGGATGGTCTCGTCGTATAGGATTACGCCACTGATGCACTCACAAAGACCCGGCGTGGTCACTATCAACTCCCGGTAATCGCGCCTGGCTTCCACAGTCTGCTGAATGCCCAGCTTCGCGAACCGTTTGTGGCAGGTGGGGTTGCTTTCGTCCATGGCCAGCAGGCCTTTGTCGTCGGCGACCAGAGCTTCCGCGGTGGCGATTAGAATATGTGTGTCCATAGTAATTTTTGTTGGTGCGTAAGTTGGCGGTCAAATTTCAGTTGCCGGCCGGGGCGGAAATGGGTTGCTGCGGCTGCGCTTGAAGCCTCCAGCGCAAGTCGCCGGTCATCAAACAGACCGTCATGGCGGCCAGCATTAAAATCACGATGGCCCAGAGACGCCAGTCACGATGCGCCCGCCGCCAGTAAGGTCGATGGTTCGGAATGTCTCGGTTCATATATTTGGAACCTGCCACTCCCAGTTCCGGATTTCCGGCAAGTCCTGACCGTTTTTATCAATGTATTGCTTATGTTCGATCAGCTTGTCCTTGAGCTGCTGCTTCAAATAGATGGCATCGGGCGGCAGATAAACGTGCACGACGCTGGCCTTCTGGTTAACGACATGATCGATATAGCAGGATACCGCGCGCCGAAAATGATGTCCGCCAAAAGTTTTCATTTCGCCGACTTCAATTTGCGATAACAGCGGATTAAATTATTTGTCGAACTATCATGTTTCAGTTTCGGAACAGTTTTACTTTCAAGTTCGGGAACAATGCGCTGCGCCAAAACTTTTCCAAGTTCAACGCCCCATTGATCGAATGAATCAATGTTCCAAATCGCGCCCTGCGTGAAGACACTGTGTTCGTAAAGCGCGACGAGTTTGCCGAGCATTCCCGGCGTCAATTTTTCCGCGAGAATTGTGTTCGATGGACGATTGCCTTCAAACACGCGATGCGGCACGAGTGAATCCGCTGTGCCTTCCGCTTTGACTTCTTCAGCGGTTTTGCCAAAAGCCAGCGCCTCGGCCTGCGCAAAAACATTCGCCATGAGAATATCGTGATGCCGGCCCAGCTTCGTGAGCGCCTGACCGAACGCAATGAAGTCGCACGGAATCAGCCGCGTGCCCTGATGAATGAGCTGGTAGAATGAGTGCTGGCCGTTCGTGCCCGGTTCGCCCCAATAAACCGGGCTGGTCTGGTAATCCACTTTTTTGCCGTCGAGCGTGACGTGCTTGCCATTACTCTCCATCGTCAACTGCTGGAGATATGCGGGAAAGCGTTTCAAGTATTGTTCGTAAGGCAAAACCGCCACGGTTTCCGAGCCGAGGAAATCCGTGTTCCAGATTGAGAGCAGCGCCATCAGTACCGGCAAATTATTCTCGAACGGTGTGGTGCGAAAATGTTCATCCAATTCGTGAAAGCCCGTGAGCATTGCGCGGTAATTTGTCGGCCCAATCGCCAGCATCGTAGAAAGGCCGATGGCTGAATCCATCGAATAACGTCCGCCAACCCAATCCCAGAAAACGAACATATTGGCTGTATCAATTCCGAACGCGGAAACTTTTTCAGCGTTCGTCGAGACGGCGACGAAATGTTTCGCCACGGCTTTGATATCGCCGCTGAATTTGGCCAGCAGCCAGTCGCGCGCACTTTGGGCGTTGGTCATGGTTTCCAGCGTCGTGAAAGTTTTGGACGAAATGATGAACAGCGTTTCCGCCGGGTCGAGATCGTGCGTTGCCTCCACAAAGTCAATGCCATCCACATTGGACACAAAACGGAACGTCAGGTTGCGTTCACTGTAATGCTTGAGCGCTTCGTAAGCCATCACCGGCCCAAGGTCGGAACCGCCGATGCCGATGTTGATGATGTTCTTGATGTGTTTGCCCGTGAAACCTTTCCACTCGCCGCTGCGGACGCGATTGGAAAAATCCGCCATCTTGTCAAGGACGGCGTGGACTTCCGACACGACATTTTTTCCATCCACGAGAATGGAAGCGCCTTTTGGCGCACGCAGTGCGACGTGCAGCACGGCGCGGTTTTCCGTGACGTTGATTTTTTTGCCACTGAACATCGCATCAATTTTTCCACGCAAATTCGATTCCTTCGCCAGTTGCAACAACAATTTCAGCGTTTTGTCCGTAATGCGGTTCTTGGAGTAATCGAGAAACAGTCCGGCAGCTTCGGCGATAAACCTTTGGCCTCGTTTCGGGTCTTTAGCAAATAATTTCCGCAAGTGCAGTTTTTGAATTTGTTTGTGATGCGCCACGAGCGCTTTCCACGCCGCGCACTGCGTGAGAGATTTGATTTTGGTTGCCATACTCGTGGTTCTTTTCGTTATTTCCACTGCCGGATCAGGGGACTTGCTTGAGTGCGGTGCTCTTAGTTGCAATCACCGCCAGTAATTCGTTCCAGGATTTCACAAACGATTTTGCGCCCTCGACCTGAAGTTGGCAGCTTCTTCAAATCGCCCTGCTGGTAATGGATGTGTTGCACGAACTGATTCCAAACGGCGGCCTTGGCTTTCCCGAACCGGGAGAATTGATTGACGCCATCGTGCAACCGATGGCGCAACGCCTCATCGCCGAACTTGATTCGGTCCACCGCGATGATCGCAAACCGTGCAGGCAGGCTGCGGTCCTGCGAGAGTTCGAACAAGACCGGCACGAGTTTGCGCCACGTCAGGTCACCGGCTCCGCCCAAAATGACAAACACTGTCGGTTCAAGCTGGTCGTTCGGTTTCATGCCTTTCATTTCTTTTCCCATTCCGTATGAAAAGTGCCCTTGGCATCGACCCGCTCATAGGTGTGGGCTCCGAAATAGTCGCGCTGGGCCTGAATGAGATTGGCCGGGAGCCAGGCGCTGCGAAAGGCATCGAGATAACCCAACGAAACCATCAACCCCGGAATCGCTGCTCCTGAATCAGCCGCCTGACACACAATGCTGCGCAAATCTTCCTGATGCTCCATGAGCTTGCGCGACAGGTTGGGATCCAGCAGCAAGTTCGGCAGTTCGCGCCGCGCCTGGAACGCCGCGCAGATGTCTTCCAGCAATGCGGCGCGAATGATGCAGCCGCCCCGCCAGATCCGCGCCACAGCTTCCAGGTCGAGTTGGTAGCCGTATTTGCCTGAAGCCACCTTCAATAGCGCCATGCCTTGCGCATAGGTGATGACCATCGCGGCATAAAGCGCGCGGCCCAGTTGCGCAAGGAAGCTGTCGCGGTCGCCGGTGAAGCGTCGTATGGGTCGCTGATAAATCGTGCCGGCCTGCTCGCGTTCCTTATCGAACACGGACAAGTCCCGCATCGCGACCGCCAGGTCGATCGTCGGGATCGGCACTTGCAGTTCCATCGCGCTTTGTGAGGTCCACATGCCGGTGCCTTTTTGTTTGGCCACGTCGAGGATTTCGTCAATCAGCCGCTTCCCGGTTTTCTCGTCCTGCTTGGAGAAAATATGGCTGGTGATCTCCACCAGATAGCCATTGAGCTCACCCTTGTTCCATAAAGCATAGACCTCATGCAGTTCGTCGTCGTTCAAGCTGAGACCGCGTTTCATCAGGTCATAGGTCTCGGCGAGAAGTTGCATGACACCGTATTCGATGCCGTTGTGAATCATCTTTACGAAGTGACCTGCCGAGCCGGGACCGAGATAGGTCACGCAGGGATCGCCATTGACTTTCGCGGCCGCCGCTTCAAAAACGGGACGGACGCGCTCGTAGGCATCCTTCGGCCCGCCGGGCATGATGCTCGGTCCGTGACGCGCGCCCTCTTCGCCACCCGACACGCCCACACCTAGAAATTGGATGCCTTTGTCTGCCAGATTTCTGGCGCGCACGTCGGTGTCTTTGAAGTAGGAATTGCCGGCATCAATAATGAGATCGCTCTTGTCCAGGTGCGGCAACAAATCCTTGATGACCGAATCCACCGGGGCACCGGCGGGCACCAGCATCATGATGGCGCGTGGCTTACGAAGCAGCACAATGAAATCAACGATGTTCGATGCGCCGGAGACCTTGCGTTCAGCTGATTCCTTCCGCAACGCTTCGACCTTGGCCACGTCCTTGTCATAGCCCGCCACCGAGAAGCCGTGATCCGCCATGTTCAGCACGAGATTGCGCCCCATGACGCCCAGGCCGACCATCCCGATTTCATATTGTTGTGATTTCATTTCATTTTCCAGTGCGTTCAATCTGTGGCGTTTTCAACGCTTGTGACTGCTTCTCCTTCAGTGTGTTCATCAAAACATCGAATGCCTTGATGAACTTTTGAACACCTTCGTCTTCGAGTTGCTGGGTGGCCATATCGAGGTCAATCCCGACTTCGCCCAGTCGCAAAAGTGTCTCGGAGGCCTTCACTGCGTCGTTCGTCAAACGAGCCGCCGGTTTGCCGTGCTCGCGATAGGCGGCGAGGGTTTCCAGCGGGATCGTGTCGATTGTTTCAGGCCCGATGAGGGCCTCCACATACTTCAGATCGCTGTAAGCAGGATTTTTGGTGCTGGTGCTGGCCCACAGGAGACGTTGAGTCCTCGCGCCTTGAGCCTTGAGTTTGCCAAAGCGTTCACTCGCAAAAAGTTTTTGGTAAATCTGATAAGCCGCTTTGGCGCTGAAGATTGCCACTTGTCCGTGGAAGAGTTTGGCAATTTCGGCCTTCGATTTGTTCGTTGCCATTAGTTTTTCCAGCGTCGGATCAAGCAGCACGTCAATACGACTGAGAAAAAAGCTGGCGACGGATGCCGCAGATTTTAGTGGCCTGCCTCGGGCCGCCAAGGTTTCGAGACCAGCGAGATATGCCTCAGCCACCTGCCGATACCGGGGCAGCCCGAAAAGCAAGGTGATGTTGACGTTGATGCCTTCGCCGATGAGCTGCTGAATGGCGGGTAATCCTTCAATGGTTCCAGGCACTTTAATCATTACATTCGGGCGGTCCACGACAACCCACAGTCGCCGGGCATCGGCAATCGTTGCGGCGGTGTCATGCGCGAGGCGGGGAGAAACTTCCAAACTCACAAAGCCGTCCTCCCCGTCCAACCGGTCGTATACGGGACGAAAAAGATCGGCTACCCGTTGAATGTCCTCCACCGTGAGTGCGTCATATATTTGGCCAACACTCTTGCCTTCCAGTGCCATTGCGCGGATGGCGTCGTCATAATCATGGCTGCCCGCAATAGCCTTCTCAAAGATGGATGGATTGGAGGTCACACCGCGCAACCCGTCCTCTTCAATGAGTTGCTTAAGTTGACCCGACGCAAGCATCCCGCGCTGGATGAAATCCATCCAGATGCTTTGGCCAAAAGCTTCAAGCTCCAGCAAAGAGTTATCTTTCATAGTATTCCTCCCGCATTATTTCGTTTTAGCGCTACTCGTTTTTGTGATGCGCGGCCGCCTTTACCGAGCTTTTTTAGAACCGCACCTTTGTGCATGGCCAAGTGGTCGGTTTTGTCGCTCTTGATCAAATACTGCGGCTCCTGCCTTGAGGCGCGGACGGTGTAGGTCTTGAATTTGATGGCAGAGGTGACTCTTTTCCTGATCGTTCCGCAAACGCGACCCGCTTCCGAGTTCCACTCCACATGATCCCCGGCTCTGAATTCATGTTTCATCGGAATTATTTTTCGCATATTGTTGTCTTGTAATGGTGTGGTTGGCCAAAATTCCCAACCGTTTGGATGTTCAGTTTGGATCTCCCTCGTTACGCCACACCGCCACAGCTTCCGCCACCGTCATCTGGTGACTATCTGGACGTTTCCACCCGATTAACTTCATCGCGCGTTCGCAAATATTTTCCACGGTGAAACCATATTCGCGCACCAGAACCTTCCCCGGAGCGGACGCGCCGAAGCGATCCACTCCAATCACATCGCCCCCGTCGCCCACATACTTGCACCAACCTTGAGTCGCGCCTGCTTCAACCGCAAGTCGTGCGCGCGCTGATGGCGGAAGGATCGATTCGCGATAGTTTGGCGGCTGTGCATCGAACAATTCCCAGCTCGGCATGGATACGATTCGGACGCTGATCCCGTCCTCGGTCAGCTTTTGGCCGGCTGCAACCATCAAACTGACTTCCGACCCGGTGGCGATCAGGATGAGGTCCGGTTTACCATTGGGAGCATCGGCCAAAACATACGCTCCGCGCCGCAAACCATCCGCCGCGGCAAATTGGGCGCGGTCAAGCGTGGGCACATCCTGCCGCGTCAAGATAAGCGCGACTGGCCGATTTCGAGTTTCAATGGCGACGCGCCACGCCATGGCGGTCTCGTTCGCATCGCACGGCCGGATGACGATCAACTGCGGAATCGCGCGCAGTGAGGCCAATTGCTCGATCGGCTGATGCGTTGAGCCGTCTTCACCAAGCGCGATGCTATCGTGGGTAAAAACGAAAATAACCCCTTGTTCCATCAACGCCGCCAGCCGGATCGGCGGCCGCATGTAGTCGGCGAAAACCAGAAATGTCGCCGCAAACGGAATAATGCCGCCATGCACGACCAATCCGTTCGTGATTGATCCCATCGCATGTTCGCGAACGCCAAAGTGCAGGTTGCGTCCCGCATAACTCCAGCCGCCACCCGCCGATCCTTGCAAGTTGCCGGCTTCATCACGCGGATTTTCGAAATCGCCCATCGCCTCTAGCGCTGTCCGGGTGGACGGATCCAGATCGGCGGAACCACCAATCAACCAGGGAAGTTTTCGAGCAATGGCATTCAACACTTTGCCCGAGGCGACGCGGGTTGCCATGCCTTTGGGATCGGCCGGAAAAATCGGGATGTTGATGTCCCAGCCGTCAGGTAGTTCGCCGGCCATCGCTTGTTGAAATTTCTTGGCAAGCTCAGGGAACGCTTTTGTATAATCCGAAAATCTCACATCCCATACCGCTTCGGCCTGTTTGCCGTTTTCAAGTGCGAGGCGGAAATGCGCCAGCGCATTTTCCGGAATGTGAAACGGCGGATCAAGCGGCCAGCCCAACGCTTGTTTCGTCAATTTCACTTCTTCCTTCCCGAGCGGCGAGCCATGCGCTTCAAAGGTGTCCTGCTTGTGTGGCGAGCCATAGCCGATATGCGTGCGCACGAGGATCAGCGACGGACGATCCCGTTCGGCTTGAGCCGCCCGCAGCGCGCGGTCAATTGCTTCAAGATCGTTTCCGTTCTCAATCGTCTGCGTGTGCCAGCCATACGCCTCGAATCGTTTGGCGCGATCTTCCGTGAAGGTGATATGGGTTGCCGCGGAAAGCGTGATGTGATTGTCGTCATAGAGGCAAATCAGTTTGCCGAGCTTCAAATGTCCGGCAAGCGACGCGGCCTCGGACGATACCCCTTCCATCAAATCACCGTCACCGACCAGCACATAAGTATGATGATCGACAATCTGGTGTCCCGGCCGGTTGAAGTGTGCCGCAAGATAGTCTTCCGCAATCGCGAGGCCGACGCCATTGGCAAATCCCTGACCGAGGGGCCCGGTCGTCGTTTCCACACCCGGCGTCAGTCCGCGCTCCGGATGTCCCGGAGTCTGGCTGCCCCACTGGCGAAACAGTTTGATTTGTTTCAGGGGCAAATCGTAGCCCGTCAAATGAAGCAAGCTGTAGAGCAACATCGAACCATGCCCGGCCGACAGGACAAACCGATCCCGGTTGAACCAATGTGGATGCTCCGGATTGTGTTTCAAGAACCGCGTCCACAGCACATAAGCCATCGGCGCTGCGCCCATCGGCAGACCGGGGTGGCCGCTGTTCGCTTTCTCCACTGCGTCTACCGACAGGAACCGAATCGTGTTGATGCACAAGTTATCCAATTGCACCGGATCGAGACTTGATGCGTTTACGCTGCTCATAAAAAAACGGCGGGGCTTAATCAACTCCACCACAATCTTTCCAAATTCTTTTCTTCAAAAAGGCCGATGAATGCACTCTCCACCTGGAGGGCCGCTTCAGGTTGCGGCACATTTCTTCCTATCGTAATGCGATACTTTAAACTCGATACAATCGAGACCGCTATAAGGTGTTCCCCCCAGTGCTTTAATTCAGTCTTGATGAATCCAACCACGGCCCGACCGGCCGGCAGATTGGCAGGCGATACCTGACTCACGCCCAGTCGCCTTCTCCCGGGCAGCAATCCATTTTCCAAACACCCGTCGAACGTTTCTTCGTCGGTTCTGCCGGAGTATAATGTGTTCACACGCTGGATATTTTACAAAACCGAAAAGAATCTTTGAGCCCCCTCGGCAATTACTGCGACCGCGTCGCCAATGGAAACGCGGTCGGTGTTGATCACCAGGTCGTAAAGTAATTCGTTGTCGAGCCGGGCGTGAAAGTGCGCCTTGACGTATTTTTCGCGTCCGCGGTCTTCCTTCCTGACAAATTTGGCAGCGTCCGTCGGTGCCAGCTTCCGAAGCATTTGCTCGCGCTCAATTCGTCGGGGCAACGAACCAGTCAAGCGCACATGAAACACATTCGACAATTTCGCCGTGACCAACGTCGCGCCGTGTCCCACCAGAATCGCCTGGCCCGCCATCGCCAGACGCAACATGGTTTCCACGACTTGAGGCACAAGCACCCACGAAGGCGGCCGCAGGCCGAACAAATCATCCATCAACTCATCAATGAAAAGACGTTTGTCTTCCGTGATTTTCTCAGCCAGTTCCTTTGGCCAACGGTTTTCCTCCAATGCCTGTTCTATGAGTTGCTGGTCGAAGACCGCCCAGGGACGGGCTCCCTTGTCATCCAATTTCTGAAGAATTTGAGCCAGCCGCTCCGCGATTTCATGGGTGCCGGATCCAGTCTGATGGGAGATTGTAATCGCGGGTCCCAACGATTGCGGATGAATGATAGCCACGTGTTCATGCCGGTCATTGAAGCGGCTGATGACACAGGCATAGGATTTCTCGTCTGGAATTTTCATGCTCGTATGGTTTTCCGCTTTAAAAATTGAAACGGCTGGGGTTGAATGGACTTCAACGAGCCGATCATGCCGATAGGAAGCGTCAGCACGGAAAGCAGCAGCACCCGCCGGTTCGCGCGAAAGTCGGTCAGCACGTCAGGCGGAACACTTCCCGGTGTCGCCATCGTTGGAGTTTTTGTATACACAAGCGATTTGTTCATCAGCACCAGATACACATTTATATCGTATCACGATATATTTCAACTGGATTTTTTCTGGTGGGAACGGTTATCCTCCGGCAAGAAATTTGAAACGTATGCCCGCTGGAAAAAATGACATCATCAAAGAGCACTACGAAATGCTCGCCGAGTTGCGTTATGGGCTGAGGCAATTCCTCCGTTTCAGTGAACATGCGGCCCACACTGTCGGAGTCACGCCGCAGCAACACCAGGCCATGTTGGCAATCAAGGGATTTCCTGGACGCGATTACATTACCATCGGCGAACTGGCCGAGCGGTTGCAGATTTTGCATCACAGCGCGGTCGGGTTGGCCAACCGGCTGGTCTTAGAACGTTATGCGCGACGTGTGCCAAGCCAAAAAGATCGTCGCCAGGTTTATCTTGCCCTCACTGCGCGTGGCGAAATCGTTCTCGAAAAACTTTCCGCCGTTCACCGGGAACAATTGCAACGTGTAGGGCCGCAGATCATTCAACTATTGAAGGGATTACGGGGAACCAAATCGTAGAACGTTCGCCTGAACTGGTTACTAAAGTTCAAAGAAACGATTTCCGCTGCCAGACTTTCGGAATTGCTAACACTTCGTCCGAATTTTGCCTGTTTGAGAGGGTTTGCAACCTCCTTATCGAAAACAACATGTAACCATAAGTTCATGCATCCCCGCATTGCAGGTGATTTTCGGGTTGTCCCTGAAACGCTCTTGCCGGCGCTGGCGTGCGGCAACAACGCGGTCGCGGATTTGCGCCGAAGTCTCGCCGATGCGGTCGCCGGCAATTTCCCGGAATTTCACCGGCGGCACCTCGATGTGCAGATCAATCCGGTCCAATAGCGGCCCGGAAAACATCGAGACGATGTATCGGATTACTGCGCCAAGTATGTGACCAAAGAAGGCGCGTGGTGGGGTGTCAAACTGCTGGGCCAGCGGCATCCGGCGTTAAAGGATTTCAAACTGGTGATGGAATAAAATGCGAGAGAACCAACAACAATTTATGCGGCTGCTGGGGCAGTTGCCGGGGCGTCTGACGGCGGAGCAGGTCGCCTGGGTGTTGAACTGTCAACCGCATGATGTGCCGATCCTGATGGCGGCGCGGCTGCTCAAACCGTTGGGCAATCCATCGCCATATAACGTGAAGTTCTTTGCCGTGTCAGAACTGCTGGAACAGGTCGAAGACCGCGTGTGGCTGGCCAAGGTCACAAACGCGTTGAATCAGCATTGGCAAAAGAAGAACGCCCATAGAAAAGTTCGTTTTTTAGATGGGACCGAGGGAAGCCATCGTGTCAATTAAGATGGTAGGGAAGTGATAAATTAGAAAATAGACTGGTTTTTCTTAGCATCTATAATAATTTATCCTAATCAATGTAATTGCCTTTTACAGCACAACTAAGTAGTATGTGAACAGTTTGGAACATAGTTTTGGTTTTCAAACACTCAGGCAACCGATTTATGAAAACCTATCACCGGATTATCCAAGGACTAGTGGTGCTAGTGCTGGCAACGCTCGGCTCAAGAGTCTCAATCGCCTATTCTAAAACTGTGATTGTCACCAACTGGAGCAACCTTGTCACCAATTGGGTCCAGACCAGCGCGGGGAATCAAGATTGGATTTCGATAGCCTCCTCGTCAGATGGCACCAAGCTGGCAGCAGTGGTCAATGAGGGCGGGATCTATACCTCAACCAATGCCGGCGGCACTTGGATCCAGACCAGCGCGCCGACCGAAGGGTGGTGGTCAATCGCCTCCTCGTCCGATGGCACGAAGCTGGCGGCGGTGGTTACAAACGGCGGGATTTACACCTCAACCAATGCCGGCGGCACTTGGATCCAGACCAGTGCACCGGGTCAATTTTGGTGGGTCATCGCCTCCTCGTCCGATGGCACCAGACTGGCGGCGGTGGTTAATGGCGGCGGGATTTGGACCTCAACCAATGCCGGCCTGACCTGGACGCAGACCAGCGCACCAACGAATACATATTGGTATTCCATCGCCTCCTCGTCCGATGGAACCAAGCTAGCGGCGGTGGTTTATGGGAACGTCGGCGGGATTTGGACCTCAACCAATGCCGGCCTGACTTGGACCCAGACCAGCGCGCCGGGTCAATTTTGGTGGGCCATCGCCTCCTCGTCCGATGGCACCAAGCTGGCGGCGATGGTTTATGAGGGGGGGATTTGGACCTCGACCAATTCCGGCGTAACCTGGATCCAGACCAGCGCGCCGTATCAGGTGTATTGGTACTCCATCGCCTCCTCGTCCGACGGAACCAAACTGGCGGCGGGGGTTTGGATTGAATACGGCGGGATCTACACTTCAACCAATGCCGGCCAGACTTGGACCCTGACCAGCGCGCCGAGTGGTGAATCTTGGAATTGCATCGCCTCCTCGTCCGATGGCACCATGCTGGCGGCGGTGGCTTGGCAGCGTGGAATTTGGACGGCTCAAGCCACAATTCAAACAAACACAGGCTTGACCAATATCATCATTACCCCGGCCAATTCCGTCATTGCTGTCGGTAGCAACGTGACTTTTACGGCCACAGGCCTTTTTACGAATGGGTTTGCGAGCTTGACCTCGGCCAACGGTCTGGTTTGGAGCAATAGCGATCCGACGGTGGCCATCATTGACAGCAACGGATTGGCAACAGGTTTGAGCGAAGGCACCACCACCATCTCTGCTACATGCAGCAACGTCAGCGGCGATACGGTTTTAACTGTGATGGCCCGGCCCGCAATCTCGGCCAATCCGGTCAGCGCGACCATATCGCCTGGCGGGAGCGTTATCTTGAACGTCAGCGCCAGCGGCAGTGATTTGAGTTACCAATGGGCTTTCAACGGAACGAATATTGTTGGGGCGACCAATGCCTCTTTAGTCGTCACGAATGTTTCCGAGGCTAACGCGGGCAGTTATTTGGTCACGGTTAGCAATCCGTGGGGCAGCGTCACCAGCCAGGCGGCCAGCGTGGCGAGCGTGAGTATTGAGCTGTTTCAAAGTGTGAACAACTGGGATACGATCACCAATTGGATCGAGACCAGTGCGCCCAGTAGTAGTTCTTGGCGTTCCATCGCTTGTTCAGCCGATGGCACCAGACTGGCGGCAGCGGTTAGTGGCGGTGGGATTTATACCTCAACCAATGCCGGCGTAAACTGGACCCAGACCAGCGCGCCGAATATGAATTGGGCTTCCATCGCTTCTTCGTCGGATGGAACCATGCTGGCGGCGGTGGTTGGCGGGTTTCCCAACGGCGGTGGGATCTATACATCAACCAACGCTGGGGTGAGCTGGACCCAGACCAGCGCGCCGAATAAACAGTGGTCTTCCATCGCATCATCGTCCGACGGAAACCACCTCGCGGCGGAGGCCACCTCTTCCCCACTACTTAATGGGGGCGGGATTTATACCTCAACCAATGCCGGGGTGAGCTGGACCCAGACCAGCGCACCAACGAACACATATTGGTCTTCCATCGCTTGCTCGTCCGATGGAACCCAATTGGTAGCGGTTTACTTCGGCGGGATTTATACCTCAACCAATGTCGGCGTAAGCTGGACCCAGACCAGCGCTCCGAATATTAATTGGGTTTCCATCGCTTCTTCGTCGGATGGAGCTAAACTGGCCGCGGTGGTTGGCGGGTCCTTCCAGGAGGGTGGGATTTATACCTCGACCAATACCGGCGTGAGCTGGACCCAGACCAGCGCTCCGAATATGAGTTGGACTTCCATTGCTTCTTCGTCGGATGGAACTAAACTGGCCGCGGTGGCTGGCTGGTCCTTCCAGGAGGGTGGAATTTATATCTCGACCAACGCTGGGGTGAGCTGGACCCAGACCAGCGCGCCAGTGAACACACCTTGGTCTTCCATCGCCTGCTCATCGGATGGAACCCGATTGGCGGCGGGGACTCGCGGCGACGGGATTTGGACTGCGCAAGCCACTGTCATGAACCCCGGGTTGTTTCCTTATGCTGTTGTCGCAGTGGACGGGCCGCTCGGCTCGAATTATCTCATTCAAGCCGCATCCAATTTGACGGACAACTGGACGACGCTGACGAATGTAGCGCTGCCCTCGCAACCTTATCTTTATATTGATGACCGTTCATCAACGAACTCGCAGCAATTTTACCGGGCCGTGTTGGCACCGTAGGGGGCATTATTGGCCGTGCTCACGTTGGCATGACTGCGGTGGCCATGTAGCCCGGCCTCTCAAGTTTCCGAGGTTGGTGGTGTTGCTGCTCGTTGTTCGTAATCTTCCAGTGAGGGGATATTCATCAATGCTCGTTTCGCATAGGCCCGATGCACGGCCTTGCTGTTATGTCCCAAAGCCTCCTGCGCGAATCTTTCCGGGTAGTGCCGCCTTGCGTCAGGTTGTCAGTCATAGCTAAAGCAAGCCATCCCTGCCTTTGCAATGGCTGGAAACACAACTACCGTGCGGAGGCGATGCTCAGCACGGCAGTTCGTTTCAATTCAATCTGTCTGATTCAGGCAACAGTGATGCCTTTGTCGAGATAAACGTCCTGGATCAGGTTCAGCAGTTTAACGCCTTCTTTCAGCGGGCGTTGGAACGCCTTGCGTCCGGAAATCAAGCCCATGCCACCGGCGCGTTTGTTGATCACAGCAGTCTTTACGGCAGCGGCGAGATCGCCCGCGCCTTTGGATTCGCCGCCGGAATTAATGAGTCCGGCGCGGCCCGCATAGCAGTTCAAAACCTGATAACGACAGAGGTCAATTGGATGGTCACTGCTCAATTCCGTATAGACGCGCTCATCGGTTTTGCCGTATTTGACCCCGCCGGTGTTCAGCGCGTTGTAACCGCCGTTGTTCTCGGGGAGCTTCTGTTTGATGATGTCGGCTTCGATGGTGACACCGAGGTGATTGGCCTGCCCGGTAAGGTCGGCGCTGACGTGGTAATCCTTTTCCTTCGTCTTGAACGCGCTGTTGCGCAGGTAGCACCACAGAACGGTGGCCATGCCAAGTTCATGTGCGCGCTTGAAGGCGATGCTGGTCTCCACAATCTGCCGTGTGGATTCGTCCGAGCCAAAATAAATGGTCGCACCGACGGCGGCCGCGCCCATGTTCCACGCCTGTTCAACGTGGGCAAAATAAACCTGGTCAAACTTGTTGGGGTAGGTGAGCAATTCGTTGTGGTTCAGTTTGACGAGGAAGGGAATCCGGTGTGCGTACTTGCGCGAGACGGCGCCGAGCACGCCGAGTGTGGAGGCGACGGCGTTGCATCCGCCATCCATGGCCAGCTTCACAATGTTTTCCGGATCAAAATAGTCGGGGTTCTTGGCAAAGCTCGCGCCGGCGGAATGTTCGATGCCCTGATCCACCGGCAGAATGGACACGTAGCCCGTGCCCGCGAGACGGCCCGAATGGAAGAGCGCCTGGAGATTGCGCAACACCTGTGAATTGCGGTCGCTCGACGTAAAGATGCGGTCCACGAAATCCGGTCCCGGGAGGTGGAGCCGTTCCTTCGACACGGTTTTGCATTTGTGTTCCAAAAGGTCTTTGGCGGAATCCGCCAGCAGTTTTTCTATTTCAGCGTTCATAATTTAATAATCTCAATCGTTCGAAACTTTGCAGGTCACCCCATCCTTCAAACGCCAAACATAAACGGTTTTGGCCTGGGCAACGCAAGTTCAATTTCTCGTTGCAACAACATAAAGTCCGGTGTTGGCCGCGGCTTGTTTCTTTTTGTGATTTAGTCACCGGATTTTGCCAGTGCCACCGGAGCAGGAAAATGAGATCGACGCCGGCGACCAACCGTTACTGTAACAGCAGGGATCGGTAGAACTGCGGACCTGCGTTCGCGGGCGCTGAGTTTGTGAAATTGAACCCTCTATTCATGGGAAAATTGGTGCTGACGCTAGCCCAGTTCACGAGATTTGAGGAAATTTCGAACACATAAGTGTGCTCGTCGTAACCGGTGAACTGCGCGATGACCTGGCCGTTCATTGACGCAATCGAACCGACGGAATCCGCACGCAGCAATGGTAATAATTGGCTGGGAATGATTTCGTAAGCTTCATCGCTGATGCCATTTTGCTGCTGCACACTGTCGTTCCAATTCAGGAACGGCGACTGTTCGGTCAGTCGGGGGATGGCTAAAATGTCTCCGACATCAAGGAAGTAATGGTTTGGTTGGCCGGCCCGCACTGACTGTAGAGCACTGACGATGAAAGATGCTTGCGGTGAGTTTGAGGAAATGGTCAGCGGGTTAAATTGCACTGTTGTTCCAAAAGTTATCACAGGATCGGGGAGACTATTGGTCCAAGCCGTCATGCCATCGAGCAAACTGAGCCACGCATTCGGGTTGGGATTGTTTACGGAAAACAGCGACCGGAGGTCATTGGTATTCATCAAATACGACAACAGGCTTGCCAGATGCCAATCTTGCACCGGCGCCATTGCGGCCGCGTCGGTCGCATCCATATCGCCGGTCCAAGCCATCCAAGTGTTGGTGCCGATGTCAGTTCCAGAACTGTTGGTTTGGTTCAGAATGTTTGACGCCTTGAGATAAACTGTTTGCCACGGCGTGCCGCGATGGACGCGCCCCAACCATGCGCCGGACAGGGATTCATTTGTTGGAAAATCCCAATCATCCGAGTGCCACACCAACGGGTCTTTTAAGGCAAGATTGTAAGAATTCTGGTCACCGCCATAAATCATCGGATTGCCACCCCACGGCATATAACGCTGATTCAGTTGGCCAAGATCTTCATTCGTCAAGTTATCCGCATTCCGATTCAGTAAATTGCCGCCAGCCCAGTTCAGGTCATTGGCCAAGTAATGAACCAAAGGGTCGTTCACTTGCCAACTAACGTGCTGGACGACGGTCGCAATTGGTATAAAGGGCGCCTGCATGACATTAGTCATTGTCGCAGCGGCAACGACCTGTGGTTCGCCTGGGTTATTGGGGTAAACTGGGCCAAGACCGAAAAAGACACGGAAACCGTCTATTTCATTTGCAAGCAAGGTGGGGTTTGTCGTATTCCAAACTCCGCTGGCGGCACCTGCGGTGTAAACTCCCAACGACACGCCGATTTGGCTCATTATCCCAATAGGGAATCCATTTTGAAAAATCGTATTCCACAGCTCGTTGCCGCTGGCTTGAGCCGAATTGACCGGAACGTCATAGTTGTTAATGATTTCTTGGGTCAAATCGCGGCTGCTGTTCGGCCCGCTCAATTGAATATAATCAATAATTCGATAAGGACTGACCGCAGTATCCATCATAATGACTCGAAGATCATTCGAAGTTGTCAAACCCCAATGTGGCTGTGGATAGAGATTGCCGTTGATGTTCACGCCCGTTTCGAAAGGCAAACCAAAATTGGTCGTCAAATAAGGCATACCCCCCACGTTGAAGCGGTAAGTCGAAAGCGGCACAAAACCCGCGTTCGTGTTCAGCGGAATTTGAAACGAGGCCAGGGTCAAAAGAGGATTAACTATGGGATTGTAACCCGGCCAATTGCTGCTCGTCCCGTTTGGAATTTGGAGTGATCCCAAAACAATCGTAGGAATACTGGTGCTGAATCCTTCGTCGTTGGTCAACGTTACCGTTTGATTGTCCGTTACGTAAATAGTCACCGGGTCTGTAAAGTTATCCGTGTAGGAATTCCAACATTCCACGCCCAATTGATTTGTGAGGCTGAGGAGGAACATCTGGTTGTATTGATAATCCATCACTGGTGAATTGGTGCTGGGGCGAGTCACCTGCAACCGACGTGTAAGCTGAAAGGCGCTTTCCATTGCAAATTCATTAAAGTTTGGAAACCCTTTCCGGGCGCCGATAATCCAAGGAATGCCATAGACGTTAACCGGCAGGTTGACGACAGGAATATTCGTCGCCGCCAGAGTGGAAGCGTTTATTGGGAGAGTGAGTTGGCTATCGGTCGGTCCGGTCACGGAATCAACGTTGGTAAAACCTCTGATGAAAAGATTGGGGCCGAAGCCGCCTGCGTCCCTTGAGAAAAGCGGGCGAAAGACTGAAGGATAAGAGTTGGTCGAAGTGGCCTCGTAGATGTTGGCGGCGAGTTGAAACAGTCGGTGGACGGCAGGTGTGTATTGGTTTGTCGGATAAATCTGAATCCGGGTTGCATCAAGATTCAATTGAGCCGACAACAGGCTGGAGGCAACATTTGTGAAGAAACCAAGTGGACTTTGGGTGTTGAGGTTCGGTGCCGCGGCGGCCATCGCTATCGTTGCCACCAACGCGCAAGCGCAGAGCAAAAGTTTTGGCCGATCAGATTTGAATTGCTTCAATGCCTTCTGATTCAGGCGAGTGTGCCCATCGGGGCTTATCATAAGAAAACCCTATCAATCCGCACAGTAATTTGCCAGCTTTTTGATGCTGGAGTTGTTAAAGTGTTAGAGTGATTCCCCCCCTCGGCTTAAATTAAATATTTCCGCGAAGCCGCGTCAAACAATCGGCAAACCACGATAACGACAGCTCAACGAGCGTCAGCACCGTTTTCAGTGTTCTTCCGGACTGGTGGTCAACTTCAAGCCCCAGTCGTCGTTGGACGGAAAACTTGGCAGAACAATCCAGCCCCAGACGTTGGCCTTCAACCGGCCATCACCCGCTTTCGACCATTGGCCGGTGCGCGGGTCAAACCACTCCGCCGAGTAGGTTGTCTGGGGCAAGGCGCCGCGAATCGTGCTGTGGTCCGGACAATCTTTTTCAAAGTAGGCGAGGAAGAAGGTTCGGTCCGGCGTGCGAGCGCCATACGCCCAGCCGGTGTAACCCTTGGTCACCTGCGTCTCGCTCGGCGAAACCAGATTCGCATCCGGGACCAGTTCCATATAACGGCGGCCTTCGCACAGCGCGAACGTTTTTAGAAATTGCATTTGATTGGCGGAGTTCCACCGAAATGCCTCCCACATGACAGGATCGGAACCCGGCTCGGTATCCGCTCCCCAAATGCCCTGCGCCCCATAAATATGGCCGGCCAGGCCGCCCGAAAGGAAACTGCCGTAAATGCCGGAGCGCACGTCGCGGTCGTCGGCTTCGGTGCCGCCCGGCGCGCCATAGAGGTACAGCGGCGTATAACGCCGGTCTTTCATGCCAGCGTAATACGCTTCGCCATTCAATGCAGGCCGCGCCGGTGTCGAATGGAATATCTCCGTCAGATACCAGTAGGCGTCGTGTTCCCGCAGGTTGCCGATTTGATGGAACGTCAGCCACTGATTCGCCTCCGGTCCGCCGAAATTCAGCAGGCTGGACACCGACGCATTGCACGACGCCAGCGTTCCAAACGGCGGCGGGCCGTACTTCTGGATGACCAGATTCGCGGCGGCGTTGAGTTGCGTCGTCGTCGCCGTCATCTCCGGCCAGTCGTAATGCACCGGGCTGAGAAGGCAATTGTTCGCCTGGTACCGGCTCCAGACGTATTGAATGTAGCGGCTATACGACTCCGGCCATTGATAAAACTTTGCCCAGGCTGACGTGATGTCCCGCCGCGCGACTTCGATGACCGGGACAAATCCCTGCGCATTCAGATAATCAATCTTGCGGTCCAGATATTTGAAGTATTCCGGGTTGATGCGGTTTATGTCCGGGAAAACATTCTCGTAGCCGGGAACCTTGCCCGGAAACAGAAAGGCCCGGCCGCCTTCGTTGGACATATCTTTCGCGTGCCACTGGTCGCGTGGCACATGATTGGCTATGTCGCCCTGTTCCACCCACGACGAGCGCACAGCGATGTTCGCGTCCTTGTCGAACCACACGTCCCACGACGCCGAGTCGTTGGCCCAATTGGGAAACGCGGCGATAATGGCCACGCTGTTAAAACCCTGGCTCTTCCTCAGCCGCAGGTAATCCTTGAACCCGGCTTCCGGACCAATGGGACGTTCCTTGTTATCGTCGTTCCATTTGAAGCGGAAAGTTGCCGCCGCATACCACGTGTCGCCCAACAATAGGTACGGCGTGCCGTCAGCATATTCAAAGGCATGACCGTTGGCGGATGGCTGGATGAATCCACGACGCGTGGACACGGACTCTTTCTCCGCCTCAGACCATGCGACCGCATTGAAACTGCCATGTTGTCCGTCCAGACCGGCGTCTTTTTGGTTCGACCCGCTTTGCCAGGTCCATTTGCCGGGTTGCGTGGCCAGCACGCGCACCCGGAAAACATCCTCACCGTCCCAAAACCCGTAGCAACGTTTGTCGAAGCCGGGGCCTTTCAAGTCCACCCAGACCTCGACGTTGGTGTAAGGATTTGCGTAGTGATTCCGGGCGTGAAAGGTCAGTTCCACCTTTTCCCAGACATGTACTTCGGCTTGGGCCGCGCCGGCATTGAAGAGGGAAACCAACAACAAGACAGGGAACAGGGATTTCATACCGGGATTCTTTGGAATAAAAAGGCAAACGTCAAATTGGAAGCGCCCATTCAGGACAAAAGATTGCCAAAGACACAAAACTTTTGTACCCTGCCGGTGATATAAGTTTGGGTTTTTACTTTTAATGTGAAGGGTTTCTCCAGTTTTCTGACATTGGGGTGGCTTGTGGTGGTGATGATTGTCGCCAGCCCGCGAGCCAGCGCACAAGGGTTTGGCCTCTCTGTCATCCCTTCGGGGAATTCCATTTTCGTAAGCAATTCCCTGACTTACACCATCAATGTAACCAATCTGACGAGCGTGGTGCTTCAGGATGTTTTGGTGACCAATTCATTTTCGGCTCCGTTTCAATACATCATGTCTTCATTTTCTTCGCCGCCAGCTGGTGTTACCAATAATGCCACCAGTGTTATCTTCGATTTGGGCCCGCTTGGCATCAGTGGCATTGTGCAGGTGTTCCTGACCATTCAGCCAGAGGCAGCCGGATCTTTCACCAATGCGTTTGTGGTGGTTAACGCAGGTACCGCCGTCACTGCGTCCACCAACGTGGTCGTTAATGTCACCAATCTGGTGATTCCGGCCGACCTCGGCGTGACGATGACCGGGTCAAGTCAGGTTGTCATCACCAACGATTGGATGACTTATGGTGTGACCGTTACCAACCTGGGGCCGGGCACCGCGTCGAATGTCGCTCTGACCAATACTCTGCCGACCGGTGTGGTGTTCAAGGGCATTTTCCCGACGAACCAGCTCTTCACGACTGCGGGCAGCAATATGATTTTCAACCTGGGCACGCTGACAAATGGCGGTTATGCGAATTTGCAATTCACGGTTGAGCCGACCAACGCGGGTGTCCTGCCATTTTCCGCGTCGGTTGGTGTGGCTGGTGTGCTGGATACCAATGTCGCCAATAATTTTGCCAGTACCAATATTACCGTTACCAACTACCTTCCCGGCCTGCTTGTGGTGGTCACCAATTCCGGGCAAAGCATCGATTTTGCGAATGGTTCGCTGAAGCAATCCATCACGTTATCCAATGCAGGCCTGTCGTCCGTTCCCGCGGCGCGGATCGTGGTGACAGGTCTATCAAACCAGTTATTTAACGCCGTCGGCACGAACAACGGCAATCCCTTTGTGTATTACAGTACCAATCTTGTGGCGGGACAGAGCGTGGGCTTGTTGCTGGAGTACTTTCCCCGAGGGGTCTTTCCGTTTACCAACAGCCAGCTACAAGCCTTTGCCGTGCCGGTTCCCAACTGGCCGGCGCCGCCGGTCACCGCCATCAGCACGAACCTCAACATCAGCCGCATTGTCGAGTTGCCCAACGGCAACATGCTGATTGAATTCCCCTCCACTTTGGGGCGGACTTACACGGTGGTTTACAGTGACAATGTTTTGTTTTCCAATGCGATGATTGCGCCGCCGGCCATCGTGGCGCCGGCAAACATAGTGGAATGGACTGATTACGGGCCGCCCACAACGGTGAGCGCGCCGACCAATGCCAGCACGCGTTTTTATCGCGTGTTTCAAAATCCCTGATCTCATGCACAATTTTGTAACCAGCACGCGCTTCCGGACCGTTTTGAGATGGGGTCTGTTGACGGGCTTGCTGGGATTTGCGCCGGTGGTTTCGGCCCAGCCGGAATCCTTCGGTGGGAATCCGGATTCCAGTGCCTTCCTTCGAATCCCCCCGGACACGGATGACTGGACGCGCCATTTCCGCATCGGCGCTTTGGTCGGGATGAACATCAGCGCCAACTTCAGCATGAACGGGACGTTTAACATTTCCGGCAGCGATCCCGCCAACGGAATTTATGATGATGGTTATGTGCGGCGGGATCAAACCGGAGATCCCAACGGTTACACGGGTTATTGGGGCTACAACAAAGCGCCACAATACAATGCCGCGGCACAAACCCTGACTATGACCAGCGCGTCGTCGTTTTCCGCATCCAACAGCTCCAAGGAAAATGGCGGGGCATTTCCCGGATTCGAAATGGCCTATGGCGGTAATCTCTGGTATTGGAAACACGCCCGCGTTGGCTGGGAACTGGGCGTTGGCCTGCTGCCCATCAATATAACTGACAACAATTCCTTCGCGACGCCGACGGTCAACCAGTCGATTTACACCTTTGGCGTCGGCAATCCGGACGGCGTTCCGTTTCCTCAGGGACCCACTCCTTATCAAGGTGGTCCAAGCGGCGCAGGCTATCCTATTCTCGACACTCCTTCGTCAATATCCACCAACCAGACCTCAGGCACGGTTGCCGGCAAACACTCACTGGACGTGATGCTCTACACCCTGAGATTGGGGCCGACCTTCTATTGGGATTTGAGCGATCATCTCAGCCTGTCATTGGGTGCCGGTCCCGCCGTCGGCATCGTGTCGGGCGATTACAAATATG
>Ga0265338_10002940_pt1 | contig 24710 bp, 17 predicted proteins | sample 42126metaG_FD_193579 | JGI IMG/M metagenome (GOLD analysis project Ga0265338, IMG submission 193579) | Rhizosphere microbial communities from Carex aquatilis grown in University of Washington, Seatle, WA, United States - 4-21-26 metaG | ecosystem: Host-associated > Plants > Roots > Rhizosphere... | reverse complement strand
GTGCGGGAGCTGATTGGTGTGGGCATCCGAATACAGCCGCACCGCGATGGCCATCTGCTTCTCGTTGTTGACGCAATTAATGGTCTGGGCCTTTTGTTTTGCCACCGCCAGCGCCGGCAGCAGCATGGCGGCCAAAATCGGGATCATGAACAAAAAGATTCCCGACACGATGACACCGGCCAGCGCAATGCCACCGCCGCGCAATGCGCCCCGGCTGTTTGACACCTTGACCATCGCAATGATTCCGAGAATGAGTCCAACCAGGGCGGTGATGCCGCAGGTGAACACGCCCAAAACTCCCAGCACCAGCGATGAGACAGCCAGGCCGCTGGTTTTTGAATGCGGGGCCGGCGCCGCCGGCGCGGCTGCCTTCAATTCGGGCGCAAACTCGGGGATGGATTCCAGCGGTTTCCATTCCGATTCGCCTTCAACCTGAACGAGCGTTTGCGCGTGGACACGGTGTTCGGCGATCCAGCGCCGGATTTGTTCCGCAGTGACTGAGCCGTAGGGCTTGCCGTCGGCTCCAATGATTTTATACATGACGGGCCTTTCTGATTCGGGGTTGATGTGGCGTAAATTTCAAGGTTCTAGTTTCGGCGGTTCAGCGGGCGGGCTCCCGGTTGGCGATGGAACTGTTTGAGGCCGGGCCGGTTCTTCCAATTTTGCCTGCGTCACCAGGCTGATGCTCGTCACCAAGGCCCAAAACCAGGCTGTGACAAAAAAAAACAAGCCAATTTCACCGAGCCATTTATGCGGGTCGGGTCCAAATTCCCCGATTACCTGCCGATAAGCATGAAGGTCCAACTGAAAGAAATACATAGTGATCATTACACAACCGATCAAGAACAAGACAAGTTGGCCAATACCCACAATCCACCGCCCGGCCATGAGCGATCCCAAGCCCGGCGTTGCCAATTGATTGGCCAACGCGGCGTTCCGGGCAGCGGTACGACTAATCGGCTGGTGGCGGGGAGAAGATGGTTTCATAGGCATACATCAGCGCCCCCAAGCCGATGGGCAACGTCACAAAAATTCCGATGCAACACGCGAGGATTCCGGCCATGCTTAACAGGCCATAAACCAGCAAAAAAACAAACACCAGAAACCAATGTTTGTTGACCATCTTGCGACTTGCCTCCATGGCCTGCCAAAACCCCATTTGCCTGTCAATAACCAGGGGGATGGAAAAAAACCAGGCCACCACCAGATAAATCCCGGGAAGCAGACACAAGACATAACCGATGAGCGTCAAAATGTTTATAACCAGGCTGAGCAAAACCAACTGACCGGTCGAACGACCAAAGCCCGAAAACGCATCGCCTATTCCCGCCTCTTCACCGCGAATCAGTTTGAGGTAATATTTGAACAATCCGGCCATAAAAACGGTGTAAATCGGGCAACTAACAAATGTCGTCAGGACAATAATCGCGATTCCCCCAGGAGAAACGCGGTGTTCCGAAATCATGGCGTCAATTGCCGGGCGGGTGAACAGTCCCAAAACCTGATTGATGGCCATGGTAACCAGCATGATCAGAGCCGTGATGCCTACGCTGGGCCAAAAGTTCGCTTTGACGAGCTCCCAGCTGCGGCTGATGCAACCGCCGATGTCCAACTGGTAATCACGCTCCAGCCCATTGGTTGGAAATTCCGTTGGCAACGGCGCAATCAAGGTTGTGGGTTTGCCGGTCAAGGCATCGGCAAATTCGGGGAACGTGGACAGTTGTCTCCATTCAATGTCGCCGTGCAGCTGCACCAGCGACATTGCGTTCAGCCGTCCGTCGGCAATCCATTTGCGCACGTCTTCCGCCGAAACCGGCCCGTACTGTTTCAGGTCACCGCCAATGACTTTGTAGTTTGCCATAATCGAACTGATTTATCGCGGGTTCTAGTCGGTCGGACACGATTACGCAAGCCTGTTCAGCGCCCGACCTTTCGCGCCGACGCTTCCATCAGGATGAAAAATGCCTGCCCTTCCGTGGAAATGCCCGGCTGATTGAAACCCGGCGCGCCCGCCACGCCTTGAACAAATCCGAACCGGTCCACCTTCGCGCGAACCGCCGCGCGCATCCGGTCGGCGTGAACCAGATAATCTTCCGGCAACCACCCGCCGCGCACGCTTTCATAAATGGCGTAGGCGAGCATGGCGGCGAGATTGGTTTCAACGTACGAAGACGGGTTGTCCACCTCGTCGTGAAACAGGCCATCGGGACGCTGATGCGCAAGGCAGCCGTCCAGCAGTTCCCGGAGCAGCGCGGCCAGCCGGGCGCGGTCGGCCTGGCGGTCGGCGGGCAGCGCGCGGATGACCCGCGTGAAAGCCGCGGCCGTCCAGCCGTTGCCGCCGCCCCAGAAAGCCGGCCCGACCAGGGTTTGGCTCTTTTCGGACCAACGGTGGTGCATCAGTTTTTTGTCCGCATCCCACAAACGGCGATGGACACCCAGCAATTGGGTGATGGCTGCGTCATATTGTCCGGCGGCAGCAAGAAAGGGCGGCGCGGTAAAACTCTCATCGGACCACATTTCGCGCGGGCCGGCCTCATGATACAGCGTGCCGTCCCCGGCGCGCGGCGCATCCTTGAGCGCGAACTGGAGCATGTCATCTGCAGCTTTCGCGAGCGCCGGGTCGCCGGTCTGCCGTGCCGCCCACCAGAGACAATCGCCCAGCATGAGGGGATCGGCGGTCGAACCGTCGATGGCGGCAACGACTCCGCTTTTATTGACGTGCACGAGCGAGGCGCGGGCCAGGGCGATGGCGGTGTCCCGTTCGCCCGCTTCGAGCAACGCCTGTCCGGCCACGCCCTGTTCCCAGGACGCGCGCTGAAATCCCAGCATGGCGGACATCGCCTTCGCCACCAGCGGGTCCTGCCGGAGTCGGGCCGCCAAGGCGGCGTCGGCCACGTAGGCAAATCCGGGCGCGTCGCGACCCCACGCTTCGAATTCGCAAAGGGCGCACCATTTGTCGGCGGCGGGCTTCAGGTTTTTCAACACCAGCCAGCTGACCGTCCGTTTGGCAAAGGAAAATTCCTGGCCGGCGGCGACCTGTTTCAATGCCAGTTTTTCGACGGAACCATCCGAAAATTCGACGGTGGCCTCCTGCCAGTAGGAATCGTGAGGCGCATTTTCCGGTGTCCAGGCGGCGCGAAGGAACAGGGTCACTTTGTCAATTTCCACCGGCCGGCCAAAATCGAGCCGCCACCAGATGTTCGTTTCTTTTTGCGGCCCCCACGAGCCGCAGCCATGCACGGCGTCGTTGCGGCGGTTGCCGTCGATGGCGCAGCGGGCGGCAAACTCGCGCTGGTTGTATTCGCTGTTGCTGGTGGCGTGGGGAAACGAAACCGGCTCGCAATGGGTGGTGTCCGCCGGATTCAACGCCACATTGCGGTAATCGGCCGCGGTCTTTCCGGGTTCGAGATAAACGCCATGAACAAGATTCGCCTCCCCGGCCGGCGCGCCGGTTGTCCACAGGACAAAAAATGCCGCGCACAATCCGCATTTGAGATGGCCCGATGTTTTCACTGGTTCCGCACGAACAATTTTCCGGGCAATTGTTTGATCACCCGTTTCATTTCCAGACTCAACAACGCCACCGACACGGCCGAACTCGGCAAGCCGCTCCGCCGGATGACTTCGTCAATGGCCGATTCCTCGTGGCTCAGGGAATCGTAGACGCGTTTTTCATTTTCCGACAGTTCCAATGCCGGCAACACGCCGGTCTCGCCGGGCGACGGCGGGCGATTGCTCCCCGGAAACAAATACTCGAACTCGCTCAAGATGTCCTCGGCGCCTTCGCACAGCTTCGCGCCCTTTTTAATCAGGTCGTGACAGCCTTTGCTGCGCGGTGAATCAATCCGTCCCGGCACGGCGAACACCTGCCGGCCGTATTCCGTCGCGAAATTCGACGTGATGAGCGCGCCGCTGTGCAGGTCCGCCTCCACCACGACGGTGCCCAGCGTCATGCCGGCGATGATCCGGTTGCGGATGGCAAAGGATTGTTTGTCGCCGTTGCGGTTGAAGGGGAATTGGGTGATGACCGCGCCGCTGGCCGCCGCCCGTTCAAACAATTCCCGGTTCTCCGGCGGGAACACGACATTGATGCCCGTGCCCAGCACCACGACCGTGCGGCCCCTGGCCGCCAGTGCACCCTGATGCGCCGCCGTGTCAATGCCGCGGGCGCCGCCGCTCACGACGGTGACCCCGACGTACGCCAGTTGATACGCCAGCTTGCGCGCCGTCTCGATGCCGTAATGCGTCGTCATCCGCGAACCGACCATCGCCACCGCGTTTTTGTCCTTCGCCGTCAGCGCGCCCTTGACGTAAAGCACGAGCGGCGGATCGTAAATTTCCCGCAGCGAAGCGGGATATTCGTCGTCGCTCTGAATCAAAACGCGGCAGCCGGATTCCGACAGGCGTTTCATTTCGCCTGCCAGGTCAACGGATTTTTCCCAATTCGCAATCGCCCCGGCGGTCTCGTCACCGACGTTGCGGACGCGGAGCAGGTCGGATTTTGCGGCGGACAGAATTTTGGGCGCGTCGCCGAAATGTTCGAGCAGCAACCGGGCGCGCACCGGGCCGACGTGTTCAATCAGATTGAGAACAATTAGCGCTTCATGGGAGTCCATGCGGTTTGGATAATGGTTGCGAATAATCACCGCAAGCCGGGAATTGAGATGGAAAGCCGGCTGCCAAATCCCGCTTGACAGCTTCCAGCTGATGCGCAATAACCCGGTTCGACCAAAACGATCATCCGGCGCGTGAAAATCAAGCCCCTCACCTCATACTTCTGGGCCGCCGGATTTCTCCTCGGTTCACTTTCCCTGATTTCGGTTCGCGCGGATGACAGCACCCCCATCCTGCCGCTGTCAGAAATCCAGCCCGGCATGAAGGGCGAGTGGCACACGGTCGTTTCCGGCACCCGGATTGACAGCTTCCCGATGGAAGTGGTGGGCATCGCGCAAAACTTCATCGGCCCGCAGCGGCCCGTCATCATTTGCAAGGCGCTCGACGCGACGAACAAGTTCACCGGCCCGGTGGCGGGCATGAGCGGCAGCCCGGTGTTTATCAATGGAAAACTCATCGGCGCCTACGCCTACGGTTTCATCTGGCCCAAAGACCAGGCGCTCATCGGCGTCACGCCCATCGAATCCATGCTCGAAGTGGAGACGAATTACCCCCCCGCGCCGTCCCGCAGGGCAGGAGCGGGAGCGAATGATCCGGCCCGCCGGGAAGCCGGCACGGACCCGCAATGGCTGGTGGCGCCGACCGGCGACGTGCCGGACCTGCCCACACCGGCCACGCTGCAATCCGCCATGAAGCCCCTGCCGACACCGCTGTTCGTTTCCGGCATTTCCGAACGCACGCTGCAGAAATTCTCTTCGCGCCTGGCCGCGCTCGGTCTCGACGTGATGCAGGCGCCGGCCGGCCGGGCTGCGCACGACATTGGCAACGACCTGGAACCAGGGTCGGCGGTGGCCGGCGTGTTGATGAGCGGTGATTTCGATTTTGCCGGCACGGGCACGGTCACGTGGCGGCATGGCAATCGCATCCTCGCCTTCGGCCATCCGTTCCTGGAAAGCGGGCCGACGGAAATGCCGATGGCCTCGGCGGAGATCCTCACGGTGGTCCAGTCCGTCGCGCGGTCGTTCAAGTTGTCGAACACCGGCCCGATCATCGGCACGATTTATCAGGACCGGCTGACGGCCATTGCCGGTGAAATCGGCCGCAAACCGAACACGACCCATTTCGAGGTGCAGCTCGACGCGCCCGGCGGCCGGACGCGCACTTTTCAGGGTGAATTGTTCCAGAACCAGTTGTACTCGCCCATTATCTCCGCGATTTCGCTGCTGGAATCGCTTTACTTCTCAATGGAATCCGAGCAGGAGCAGACCATTTACCTGGACACGACGCTGGAAATCCCCGGCCATGAGCCGGTCAATCTCACGGACGCGGCCAGCGGCGAGGAAGCCGCCTTCGATCTGGTCATCCGCGAGTGGCAAATGTACGGCTTGCTGCTCAACAACCCCTGTGAGTTCCCAAACGTAAAGTCGCTGACGTTCCGCGTCCGCATGGTGGACGGCTGGAAATCGTCCCGGCTGAATTCGCTCGAAATGGACCGGCACGAGCTCAAGCCGGGGGACACGCTGAATGCGGTCATCGGCCTGCGCGATTACCGCGGCCAGGCGTCCAGCATCCCCGTGCCGGTTCCCATTCCCGCGGAGCTGCGGGTGTCGGAGGTGCAATTGTTCGTGGGTGACGCCGATGCGGCGTTACGGATGGACGAGCCGCCGCGCGTGCCGCCGCAGACGCTGGACCAGGTGCTGGACCGCCTCCGCCTGACCCGTTCCCATCAGAACATCTGCGTCAAGCTGTTGCAAACCGCGCCCGGCCTTTCCGTGGAAGGGAAAAATCTTCCCGACCTGCCGCCATCGGTTGCGGCGCAGTTTGCCTCGCCTAATTCCAACACCGAGAAGGCAACGCTCAACCACATCACACTTTGGGAAACGAACTTCCCGGCAGCGGGAACGTTCAGCGGACAAATAACCTTACCTGTGAGGATCAAATGAAACAAAGTTCCATGAATTGGCTTTTGGGCGCATCGCTGCTGGCGTCGAGTTTCGCGCCCGGCGCGAACGCGGTGGTCACGGACAAGGTGGACCACGACACGTTTGCCGAGTTCAACCAGGGTGAATTCGACAACGTCTCGCTCACCAGTGACGGGCATCTGGCCCTGGCGCCGGCCATCACCAATCTGGCCAGTGCCACCGACCCGATCATCTGGTCCGCCGTCCAGGATGCGCACGGCAACCTGTTTTTTGGCACCGGCAACCAGGGCAAGGTTTACAAACTCACACCCAAGGGCGAGCTGACCACCTTCTTTGCACCCAACGAAGTGATGGTCCATGCCCTGGCCCTCGACGGTAAAGGCCGGCTCTACGCCGCGACGTCGCCCAACGGACGCGTTTATCGCCTCGATTCCGACGGTCGCGCCGAGGTTTATTGCAATCCCGGCGAGACCTACATCTGGGCCATGACCTTCAACGAGGACGGCGCGCTTTATCTGGCCACCGGCAATCACGGCAGGATCCTGCGGGTGGCCCCGACCAATTCCACGCCGGCCGTGGCGGAGACTTATTTTGAAACCGAGGAAACCCACATCAATGTGCTGGGTTGGGACAAGCAGGGCAACCTGCTGGCCGGCACCAGTCCGCATGGTTACCTCTACCGCATTGACAAGGCCAAACGCGGCTTCGTGCTGTTCAACTCCGGCGACACCGAACTCAAACAGATCGCCGTATCGCCTGACGGTTTGATCTATGCCTCCACCTTTGTCGGCAATGCCCGGCCGGAATCGTCGTCGGGTCCCGGTCCGGGCGGAATGGTTTTTTCGGCCATGGGCGGCGGCGGTAACAGCGACAACACCGCCAAGGCCGGTTCGCCGGCCAACACCCCGCCGACCAGCACTCCACCGGCTTCACCGACACCGGCGGATGAGGGACCGCCCGGCAATCCCGCCGCGATGATGGCCGGCGTCGGTTCCGGCCAGGGTGGAACACCGGGCGCCGGCGGCCCGGCGCAAGGCGGAATCTACCTGATTGATACCAACGGTTTTCACGAGCGTTATTGGAGCGCACCCGGCGAGGCCATTTACTCAATCGCCCTGTTGCCAGACGGAGATCTGCTCGTTGGCACGGGTGATAAAGGCCGGGTCTATTCCGTGACCGGCCCCAATCACTGGCAGCTTTTGCAAAAGACCAGCGATGGCGCCCAGGTGTCAGCCCTGCTGCCGGACGCGGAAAATCCCAAGGCGTATTACGCCCTCACCAGTCACCCCGGAAAACTGTACCGGCTTGATTTTATGCTGGCGACCAACGGCACCTACACATCCAGGGCTTTCGACGCGAAACAAAAAAGCCTGTGGGGCAAATTGCATCCGGCCGGAGAGGTTCCCGCCAACACCGCGCTCGAATTTTCCAGCCGTTCGGGCAACACGGACAAACCGGAAAAGACCTGGAGCGACTGGTCAGCACCGGCGCCGCTCGCCCCTGAAATCACCGTCACCAGTCCGCCCGCCCGGTATTTGCAATACCGGGTGTCGTTCAAACGCGACGCGAAGTCCCCCAGCGCCACCGCGCAGTTGCGGCGCGTGCAGTTTTATTACCAGAACCAGAATGCCGCGCCGGTCATTTCACGGGTCAAGGTGTTCACCGACGGTTTTGGCGTTTCCAAGATGCCGACGCCGCAGATGGACGCACCCGTCAACCTGGACCAACTTTTGGGCAGCGGTGCCGCCGCCGGCGCACCCGGGGCCAATCCACCAATGGCCATGGCCATGCACCCGCCATTGAAAATGACGAAAAGCCCCGGCCTGTGCACGGTGGTCTGGACCGCCACCGATCCCAACCAGGACCATCTGGTTTATTCGGTGGCCATCCGTTCCGAATCGGAAGAATCATGGACCGCCCTGGTGGACAAAACCGAGGACACGTTTCTTTCATTTGATACCACCGGATTTCGCGAGGGGCTTTATCATGTCAAGGTCACCGCTTCGGACGAACCGTCGAACACGCCGGAAACCGCGCGGACCGCGGAGGAAACCAGCGAGGCGTTCCTGATTGACAACACCCCGCCGGTGCTCACGGTCAAGAAACAGGAAATCCGGAAAGAGCACGCCCGCATCGTTGTGGAAGCCGTGGACCATGCCAGCGTCATCAGTTCCGCCGGCTATTCGCTCGACGGCAAGGATGAGATTGCGTTGCGCCCGGATGACCTGGTTTTTGATTCGACCAATGAAACGTTCGTCATTGAGCTGACCGGCTTGAGCAAGGGCGCCCACAGTCTGCTGTTGCGCGCGCAGAGCGAGGCGAAAAACACCTCCGTGCTCAAGCTGAACTTCGAATCCAGGTAAATCAGGCGCCCGGCGCCACCGGCGGGAATCAGCGCGATTGCAATTCGCCGCTTTTTTGCTACTCATGGCGCGTGCCTGATCCCAGCTTGTTGCTCCTGATTCCCGCTTACAACGAGGAGCGCCGCATCGAACCGGTGTTGCGCGACTACGCGCGTTTTTTTCAGGAGCATTATCATGGCAAATTTCAACTCGTCGTTGTGCTCAACGGCTGCACGGACAACACCCTGGCCGTCGTCCAGCGCGTGGCGTCGGAATTTTCCGCCGTCAGTTTGTTGGAATTCAAAGGCCCCATCGGCAAGGGCGGCGCGCTCATTGAAGGTCTCAAGCTCGCGCCCCTCGGTGATTTGATTGGTTATACGGACGCGGACGGGGCCACGCCGCCGCACGCGTTTCACGAACTGGTCAAGCACATCGGCGTGGCGGACTGCGTCATCGGTTCGCGCTGGCGGCGCGGCGCGGTCATTCACCAGTCGCAGGCCGGACACCGGAAGCTGGCCAGCCGCATGTTTCATCTGATTGTGCAACTGCTGTTCTGGCTGAACATCCGCGACACGCAATGCGGCGCGAAGGTGATGAAACGCGCGGCCGTCGAAAAAATTTATCCTTACCTTCGCATCGCCGACATGGCGTTCGACATTAATCTGCTGGTCGCCCTGAAACGCGCGGGCTTCCGCATCCTTGAGGTGCCGACCGAGTGGACTGACAAAATCGGGTCAAAGGTGGTCCTGGGCCGCACGTCGCTGACGATGTTTCTCTCCACGGTGCGCATACGATTGATTTACTCCCCGTTTTACAAGTGGCTCCGGCTGTTGCGACCGCTGGAAGGCTGGATTTACAAAAAACTCCGCCAGCCGCAGCCGCTGTCGGAATCTCAAGTGCAAAGTCTGAAGTCCGATGTGAACCAGCCGCCCGGATTGGAACCTTAGACCCTGGACTTCGGACTTTGGAGCGTGAACCACGAGCATACCCCCAGCAGCAGCAGATTGAAAACACCAAGCGTCTTCAGCACCATGATAAGGCTGCTGTGAAATTGCGTCAGCGCAATGCCGTAAGCCGCGGCGAGCAATAACAGCACCGGCACGATGCGGAATTGCGACCGCGCCATCAGGTTGTTCACCAGCGCATAGGCCAGCGACAGCGGCACCATCGCCCACGCGTACCACGGCAGCACCGACGCGGCGACCGAAACATATGCTTTCGAGTAAGCCAGTTTGACGATCCAGGGTCCCAAAATCGTCAAGCCCACCGCACCGACGGCCGCCAGAATCCCCGTGCCGAGCAGCACCACGCCCAGCAGGTTGCTTTTTTCCGACCGCGCCACGCTGTGCACGATTTTCGGAAACATCACCGTGGCCAGCGGCACCACCAGCCACATGAGGCCCCGCGACAATGTCCCCGCGCTCAGATAAAACGCCGCGTCATCGCCGGGAAAATACGCCTTGACGAACATCATGTCCGCCGTGAAAAAAAACTGGACCGCGCCGAACCCCAGCATCAACGGGGTGATTTGTTTCAGCAAACCGCGCCAGTCGAACGGCTGCGCGCGCAGCAGCCAGAGCGACCGCGTTTGCCAGACGGCCACGCCGACACCCACAGCCAGTCCCAGGCAAACGCCCAACATCATGCCTCCCGCATAGGCGCCGAGCGCCAGCACGAGGAACGCCGCCACCCCCAGCCGCCCTGCGCCATTGAGAATGTTCGACCAGCCGAACCACAGAAAATTCTGTTGTCCCTGCAGCACGCCCCAAAACATCGGCAGCCAGAATGAAAACAACACCACGAACAGCGTGATCCACAAATCAGCCGGATTGGTGATCTGCCAGACCGCCAGAATGTCCTGTTGCCAGAGGAACGTGCCGATCCCGAGCAGCAAAAACAGGCCGAACGTCCCCAGCCACGCCAGCCGGATCATGCCCGCCAGTTCGCGCCTCCGGTCCGTCGCCAGCGCCTGCGCCGTCTGTTGCGCCATCACCATTTGCAACGGCATGCTCGGCACGAACATCGCCACCGCCAGCAGCACCCCGAAGATGCCATATTCCGCCGCCGGAATTTTTTTGTTCAACAGGTGAACGGCGTACATCATCGCGCCGCTGCCGACGTTCGCAATCATCAGCCAGCTGCTCTGGCGGAAAAAATGTCCGTGCGGCGAAGCCGCGGACGCTGAAGCTGCTTCCATTTGTTCTGCCGCCATGAGTGCCGGAAAATACGAAACCGGAACGGTTCGGGAAAGCGAATTCAAATTGGGGAGGGACGCCGTGCCGGCGTCCCAAGCTAAATCAAAAAGTGGGACGGCGACACGCCATCCCTCCCGAAAGGAATCACGGAAGCGAATTCAGAAAACGCAGCAGCAAGTCCTTGCCGCGCTCCAGCGACGCCAGCGAAATCCACTCGTCCGTCGTGTGCGCCTGCGCAATGTCGCCCGGACCGAAAACAATGCTGGGAATCCCGCCCGCGGACAGCACCGCCGCGTCGCAGAAGAAATCAACGCCCCCGGGCCGCGTCTGGCCGGTGCTTCGCAAGAACTGCCGGACCAGCGGCAGCCTTGGATTGGTTTCCAATGGGCGGGCCGGCGCCAGTTTGGTGCTGGAAATTTTTGCGCGCAATCCGTGCGAGCGCAACCGCGCGGCTATTTCCTGTCGAACGCCGCCGTCGGTCTCGCCGGGCAAGGTACGCCGGTCAATCGTGATGGCGCACCGGTCGGGCACAATGTTTGGCTGCGCGCCGCCGCAGATCGTCCCGACGTTAATCGTTGCGGCGCCGAGCAGCGGATGCCGGCGTTGGCGCAACCACGCCGCGTAATCCGTTTCCAAAACCTCCACAATGCGCGCCATTTCGTGCACGGCATTTTTGCCGAGCTGCGGCGCCGCGCCGTGCGCCGCTTTGCCGCGGGTTTCGAGTTGCAGCCACAAACTGCCCTTGTGCGCGGTAACGACCTGTAACCGCGTCGGCTCGCCGACGATGGCCATGATGGTAGCGCAGCCGTCCCGGCTGCCGCGTTCGTTTGCAAGTTGCAGGCGCGACGCCTGCGCTACGAGCGCACGCGAACCGGCTTGCGCATTTTCCTCGTCAATCAACCCGGCAAAGACAATTTCCGTTTCGCTCGGACGCTGCTTCGAGTTTGCCAGTTCGCATAGCGCGGCGAGCATCGCGGCCACGGAACCTTTTGTGTCGCAAGCGCCACGACCGTAAAGGCGCCCGTTTTTCCGGCGGGGAACAAATTGCGAATCATCGGCGCCGACGGTGTCGAGGTGCGGCGCAAGCAGGATGGTCCGGCGGACTTTGTTATGCGGCCGCAAATGCGCGATGAGATTGGAGCGACCGGGCAGAACCTTTTGAAATTCGACCTCGAGTCCGGCGCGTTTGGCGAACGTGGCGAGAAAATCCGCCACATTCTTCTCGCCGAATTTGGCGGTAGCGCGGGCGTCCCGCCTGCCGCCTTCAGTTGCGGGCTGCAGGCGGGACGCCTGCGCTACTTGCGGAACGAAGGCGGGATTCACGCTGGGCAGCGCGATGAGTTCGGCCAGCAGTTTTTCCGTGCGCGTCATGCATGGCCAGCTTAATGACCGGAACCGCGGGTGTCGAGGATGAGGAGAAAAGCACAGCGGGCGTTGAGAAACATACAAATGCGACTTACGACTTGTATCCAACGCCCGCTGGTTAAACTTGAACTACATTGCCACTCTAATCCCGTTTCTCGCTTTTACAAGTGACGTTCTCGTTTCAAATTCGTGACGATTCAAATGACTTCCACCGGGCATTTCGGTGGTATGCCGAGAGACCAGCGCCGTAGGCGCGGCATCTTTGTAGAATCCAAAGGGAAACCGAATCAAGCTCCGTAGGGGCGGCATCGTCCGGCATTAGGAATCTGGAGCATCGGGTTGTTTGTTTGGAAGGGATTGCCATCACGGCGATTTTCACAGAGCAGTTAAAAAATTCCTTCGCGTTCTTCACGCGGCAATTCTCTTTTCAAACAATCTCCACCGTACATTTTGGCAGCGCGTCGAGAAAGGCCTGGCCGTATTGCTTCGTCAAAATCCGGTTGTCCAGCACCACAATGATGCCGGTGTCGGTCTTGGTGCGAATCAGCCGGCCGACGCCCTGGCGGAATTTCAGGATCGCCTCGGGCAGGGAAAATTCGCCGAAGGCGTTGCCGCCGCGCGCCTCAATCGCTTCGAGCCGCGCCTCGATAAGCGGATGGTCCGGCACGGCGAACGGCAGCCGTGTGATGATGACATTGCTCAACGCCTCGCCCGGCACGTCCACGCCCTGCCAGAAACTGTCCGTGCCGAACAACACCGAGTCCACGTCGTCCTTGAACTTCTCCAGCATCGTTGAGCGCGGCGTGCCGGTGCCCTGTACCAACAGCGCAATGCCCAGTTGGTTGAAAAGCGGTTCCATCCGGCCGGCGAGTTCCTGCATCAGTTTGTAGTTGGTGAACAGCACGAACGCCTTGCCGTGGGTCTGTTTCACGAAATGCCCGATCCAATGTTCCAGCGCGTCGGCGTAACCGGCTTCGCGCGGGTCGGGCATTTTTTGGGCGACAAAAATCTTCATCTGCCGCTCGTAGTCAAATGGTGTGCCGACCTGCAAAAGTGTCGCCGTTTCGGCTCCGACGCGCTTTGAAAAGTAGTTCAGCGGCGACATCGAGGGTCGAGGGTCGAGGGTCGAGGGTCTTTTCCGGCTCTCGTCTTTCGACTCTCGACTCTCGACCTTGGCCTTCACCGCCAAGGTGGCACTGGTCATGATGATGCTCGTGTCGCTCTCGAACAGGCGGCGGCGCAGGAATTCCGCCACGTCCACCGGCGCGGCGTTCAATGCGAGATTCTTGTGGGCCTTGCCGCCGCGTTCCACCCAGTAAACATGATCGGCCGCGCTTTGTTCGAGAAATGCCTTCACCTCCTCGCGCAACTCGGCCAGCCGGCGGTTGCACTCGACCAGTTCCTGCCCAATGTCCTTGTCCTCGCTCAATTTGATCAGCTCGCTCACGGCTTCGCGCAGGCGCTGGATGGGCAGCGTGACGTTGTCCCTGACCAGTTCGGCGCGGCGGATGCGCAGTTCGGTCCAGGTGCGGCGGCGTTCGCTGGTTTCTCCGCCCCCGAACCGGCTTTTGCCGGCGGATTTCTGGATTTCCTCGCAGGCGGCCTCGACGTTTTCAAAAAACTTGTCCGACTCAGCCAGGATGTCGGCCACGAGTTTCACGGCGTTGCCTTTGCGTAACGTGGCGAGCAGCCCTTTTTCCGTGCGCGGATTCCACAGCCGGTTCAAGGCGTAACGCACCTGCCCGCTGGACACACTAAGCCCGATGTGCTTGGACGCGACCTGCTCCATCTGGTGCGCCTCGTCGAAAATCACAAAATCGTTCTTGAACAGGATGCCGCCCTCCATTTCTTCGTCCACCCCGCCCAGCAGCGTGAAAAACAGCGTGTGATTCAGCACCAGCACGTCCGAGGAAAGAAACTTGTTCCGCGCCCGCTGGAAAAAGCAGACGCCGTGGTCCCTGGCAAAATCGGACGGGAAACCGCAAACCTTGGGCGAGCACAGCCCGCGTTCGGAACAGACCTGCGCCCAGACTTTCGGGTCCGGCTCGACGTCAAAATCCGACAAACTGCCGTCCTTCGTTTCCTTCGACCACTCATAGATGCGCTGAAGTTCCTCGGCCTCGGACGAGGTGAACAGGTTGCCCGATTGCTGCATGGCTTTTTGGAGCCGGCGCGTGCAGAGATAATTCGCGCGGCCCTTGAGCATCGAGAAGCTGAACTTCACCGGCTCCGGCAACGCCCCGAGCACGCCGGTGAGCATCGGCAAGTCCTTCTCGGTGAGCTGCTCCTGCAGATTGATCGTGTGGGTGGAAACAACGGCCTTTTTCTTCTCCGCCACCGCGAACAAAATTGCGGGAACCAGGTACGCCAGCGATTTGCCGACGCCCGTGCCGGCCTCGACGGCGAGATGTTCGCGGTTCTGCAACGCGCGGGCCACGGCCACGGCCATTTCCTGCTGTTGCGGCCGGAATTCAAAATTCTTCGCCTTTGACAAGATGCCCGTCGCTGAAAAAATTTCCCCGACCTGCTTTACCAGATCAATGCCCGCACCGGCCGGCTGATGTTCGATGACTGAAATCACTGTTTAACCGTGAAGTTACAAAGACGCGAAACTTCATCCAAACAAATCCGGTAATTTTTAAGAATTGACTCCTGGAAATCCCGCCTCATTTTGAACCGGTCAGCCGTTCAAACCAAAACAACCCAATCCTATGAACGAAACCACTCCTCCGATCACCGGCAGCGCGCCACAACCCAAAACTCCCGCGCTCGCCGTTTGGAGCCTCGTGCTGGGCATACTTGGCCTGTTGCTTTTACTGGTCTGCATTGGCCCGTTGTTTGCCATTCCGGGAGTCATCTGCGGCCACATGGCCTATTCACGCATCAAACGCGCCGGCGGCGTGCTCGCCGGCGAAGGCATGGCACTGGCAGGATTGATCACCAGTTACGTCAGCATCGGCATGGCCATTTTTTTGGTGCCGATGATGATGGCCATTGCCATTCCCAATTTCGTCAGAGCGCGAGAGACGGCGCAGATGAATGCCTGCATCAACAATCTTCGCCAGATTGACGGCGCCAAACAGCAATGGGCCCTGGAAAACGGTAAAAAAGCTGATGCCGTCCCGACGGCTGAGGACCTCAAGCTGTTTTTCAAAAACGGCGCTTTCCCGGCCTGTCCTGCGGGCGGCACTTACACGATTGGCGCGGTCAGCAATGCACCCGCCTGCTCGATTCCCGGACATAAAATACCGGACTTGACTGACGGGTTTGCTCATTAACCAGCCTGTCGATCGGGGTGAAAATTAAACGGGCGCGTCTTTTGCATGGACGCGCCCGATGATTTGGCCGGTCATTCGCCGGCCGGCCTGGTTATTTCTCCGCCACGGACCTGGAGGATGACGTCCCCGCCGGAGCAATCCGGTTCACAATATTCACGCCGCCGCGTTCCAAACAGAAACGCAAGTCATTTTCAACAAATCAACCATGAAACAAATCCATCTGCGGTGGCGGAGTGAGATTTTTTAATTTGTCGCGGTCCTGCTGCCGGCGCGGTGCGCGCACATTGCCTTCGGGCGTCAGTTCGGATTCTTCGAGGTTGCCAAGAATTTGTTTGGCACGCTCCAGGACTTCCTTTGGCACGCCGGCCAGGCGCGCGACGTGAATGCCGTAGCTCTTGTCCGTGCCGCCTTCGACGATTTTTCGAAGAAAAACAATCTGGTCATGCCACTCACGCACGGCGACGTTGAAATTTCCCAATCGCGGCAGGCGCGCCGCCAGTTCGGTCAGTTCATGATAATGCGTGGCGAAGAGCGTTTTCGCGCCGACCTGGTTGTGCAGGTGCTCGACGATGCTCCACGCCAGACTCAGACCGTCGAACGTGCTCGTGCCGCGGCCGATTTCGTCCAGCACCACGAGACTGCGCGGCGAAGCGTTGTTCAGGATGTTTGCCGTCTCCGTCATTTCGACCATGAAGGTGGATTGCCCGCGCGTCAGATCGTCGCTGGCGCCGATGCGGGTGAAAATGCGGTCCACGAGATCAATCCGCGCTTCCGCCGCCGGCACAAACGAACCGGTGTGGGCGAGCAAGGTGATCAGCGCCACCTGCCGGATGTAAGTGGATTTGCCCGCCATGTTCGGCCCGGTGATGAGCGCGATCTGCGGAAAGCATAAATTGGTTGCCCTCGCCCCGCCCAAAGCGGGGAGAGGGTCAGGGCGAGGGGGTTGAGAATGCGCCACCTCGCCCCGGCCCTCTCCCCCGCTCCGCGGCGGAGAGGGAGAAGCAAAGTTCGCCACACTCCCCAAGTTTGTGTCATTCGGCACGAAACGTTCGTCCTGCAGGCTTTGTTCCAAAACCGGGTGTCGCCCATCGCGGATATGCAGCATGCCTTCATCCGCAACCTGCGGGCGGCAATAGTTGTGCAGGCGCGCGGTTTCCGCGAAGGACGCGAGTACGTCGAGTTGCGCCAGCGCCGCGGCGGTCTGCTGGATTTTCGGCAGCTGCCCCAGCACTTCCTCGCGCACGCGCTGAAACAGCTCGTATTCCAGCTTCACGCCGCGTTCCTCCGCGCCGAGGATTTTACCTTCCATCTCCTTCAGCTCCGGCGTGATGTACCGTTCACCGTTGGCGATGGTTTGCTTGCGGATGTAATGCGGCGGGACCTTGTCGAGGTTCGCCCGGGTGACCTCGAGGTAATAGCCAAAAACAGAATTGAAGCGAACCTTGAGCGACGGGATGCCGGTGCGCGTGATTTCATCCGCCTGCAATTTGGCGATCCAATCCTTGCCGCCGCGCATGGCGGTGCGGAGTTCGTCGAGCGCGGCGTCGAAACCGTCGCGGATCATGCCGCCTTCCTTCAACGCCAGCGGCGGGTCATCCACGACGGCGCGCGAAATCAATTCCACCAGGTCGGGCGATTCGGAGAGCTGCAAATCCAATTCCGAAATCAAACTGGTGGGGCGAGCGTCCGCGCAAGCCGTCGGAGCGTCATCAACCAGGGATTCGGCTCGCGGGGACGCTCGCCCCACCGTGTCCAAAATCTGTTTCAGCGCCGGCATCTGCTCCAACGCCAGGCGCAAGGCGATGAGGTCGCGTGCGTTGCCGCTGCCGGAACTCAGGCGGCCCAGGGTGCGTTCCAGATCGCGCACCTGGGAAAGCTGCGCGCGGAAATGGTCCAGCCCGGCGGAATTTTCGATGAACGTTTGCACCGTTTCCTGCCGGCGGCGGATGGGCTCGACGGCGGCGAGCGGTTGCGAGAGCCAGTCGCGCAACCGGCGCGCGCCCATGGGCGTGACGGTGCGATTGACCGCGCCATACAGCGAGGCGTTGCGCGGGGCATCGTGATGCAACGGTTCGAGGATTTCCAGGTGCCGGAGTGTTGTGTAATCCAGCGTGAGATAATCGTTGCGACGATAGAACGACAGCCGGGTAAGATGCTTCACGTCCCGGCGCAAATGCTGCGTGAGATAATGCAATGCCGCGCCCGCCGCGCCGACGGCGGCGAGGCGGTCCTTCAACCCAAAACCGTCGAGCGACGCGACCTTGAAATGGTCACGCACGGTGAACAGCGCGGTTTCCGGCGCAAACGTCCAGTCATCGTAGCCGTTCAAAATTTTGAATGTGTCCCGAAGCAAATCCCGCAAGGCGGCCGCTTCGCCCGGGTAAATGATTTCCGCCGGGCGCAACCGTTCGAGTTCAGCCAGCAACGCCGGACTGCCTTCGACCTCCGTCGTCAGGAAATCGCCGGTCGTCAAGTCCACGAGCGCCAGGCCGAAAAATTTTCCTGATGAATAAACCGCGGCGAGGAAGTTGTTCCGCTCGGCCACGAGCATCCGTTCGTCGAAATGCGTGCCGGGCGAAAGGATTTGGGTGACTTCGCGTTTGACCAGTTTGCCGGGCCGGGCGTCTTCGAGCTGATCGCAAATGGCGACCTTGCGTCCGGCCTTGAGCAAACGGCCGATGTAGGCATTCGCCGCGTGATGCGGCAGACCGCACATGGGCACACCGTTGCGCGCGGTAAGCGCAAGATTGAGAATTTGCGCGCCGGTCTGCGCGTCCTCGAAAAACATCTCGTAGAAATCGCCGAGCCGGAAGAGCAGCAACGCGTCCTTGGGCAGTTCGCCCTTGATGCGGCGATACTGCGTCATCATGGGTGTGAGTTGAGCTTCGGCGGCCATCGGCAAAACGATAGTCGGGAAGCGGAAACGCGTCGAAATTAAAATAGGGTCACCGTCTTTTGGCAAAGCACTTCCGGGAATTGTCAAATGGTTGACAAATGTTTATGGAACGACACTCTAATCGGGCATGACCCTGCTCATCCGCCTTGCCGGCAAAATCTCTTCATTCTGCTTGTTGTTCATTCTGCTGATTGGTTTCGGGAATTCTGCGCTGGCGGCGACTCCGCCGGGCGGGACGACCGGTCTGGAGCCGAATGCCGTGCAGTTGGAACAAGCTCCCGCGACCAACCGCACCCCCGTCATCAATTCCGGCGACAACGCCTGGTTGCTGGCCAGCGCCGCGCTCGTTTTGATGATGACGGCGCCCGGGTTGATTCTTTTTTACGGCGGTCTGGTGCGCACCAAAAATGTCCTCTCCACGATGATGCACATTCTGATTCTCATGGCGGTGATCTCCACGTTATGGATGGTGTTTGGCTACAGCGTTGCGTTCGGCGGCGGCAATGCGTTTTTTGGCAATCCTCTCACCCATCTTTTTCTCAAGGGCGTTGGTGGCGCGCCCAACCCCGATTACGCGGCCACGGTCCCGGCTGAGTCCTTCATGCTGTTTCAAATGATGTTCGCCATCATCACGCCGGCGCTCATCAGCGGCGCAGTCGCGGAGCGCATCAAATTCAAGGCGTATCTCCTGTTCATCGTGCTGTGGACGATGGTGGTCTACCTGCCGCTCTGCCATATGATGTGGGGCAAAGGCGGGTTGTTAAACTGGGCCGGCGGCGGGAAAATTCCCGTGCTCGATTTCGCGGGCGGCACGGTGGTGCACATCAGTTCCGGCGTGTCCGCGCTCGTGTGCGCCCTGGTGCTGGGCAGACGCGGCGGCTTTCCGCACGAACCGATGATGCCGCACAATGTCGTGCTCTCGTTGATTGGAGCCGGACTGTTGTGGGTGGGCTGGTTCGGCTTCAACGCGGGCAGCGCGCTGAACGCGGGGGCGCTCGCCACCAGCGCGTTTGCCGCCACCCATTTCTCGGCGGCGGCGGCGGCCTTGAGCTGGACCGGCACGGAATGGTACCTCAAAGGCAAACCCAGCGTGCTCGGTGCGGCGTCGGGCATGGTCGCGGGACTCGCCACCATCACGCCCGCGTCGGGATTTGTCAGCGTTCCGGCGGCGTTTGGCATCGGACTGGCGGCGGGCGTCGTTTGTTATCTGGCCGTGACCAAACTCAAAATGGCCCTGGGCTACGACGATTCACTGGATGTGTTCGGCGTTCACGGCGTCGGCAGCATCACGGGCATGTTGATGCTCGGCTTTCTCGCGAATCCGGAGGTGAACCCGCTCATCGCCACCACGTTCCAAAAAAACGGCGTGGCGGTTTCGCTCGCGGGCGGCATGCACCAGTTCTGGAATCAACTAACCGGCGTCGGTGCCACCGTGGCGCTGGCGGCCATCGCCACGTTTCTCATTTTAAAGCTGGTGAACGCCACCGTCGGATTGCGCGTGGATCAGGAGGACGAAAGCCTGGGTCTGGACCTTTCGCAACATGGCGAACGCGCCTATAATGAATAAAGGGATGATTTATGAAAAAAATCGAAGCGATTATCAAACCGTTCAAGCTGAACGAAGTCAAGGAGGCGCTTAATGAACTGGGTATCCAGGGAATGACCGTGACCGAGGTCAAGGGCTTCGGCCGCCAGAAAGGTCACACGGAAATTTATCGCGGCAGCGAATATACGGTGGATTTTCTGCCCAAAATCAAAATTGAAACCGTCCTGCCCGATGCACAGGTGGAAGCCGCGATTGATGCCATCACCAAGGCCGCCAAGACCGGAAAGATCGGCGATGGCAAGGTGTTCGTATCCACCATTGACGACGCCCGGCGCATCCGCACCGACGAACGCGGCGACAGCGCGGTATAGCCGTGGCGCGAAACTAAAAAAATCCGCTGGAACCTTTCATCCGTTGGAAAAACCTGAAGGGCGCTTTCAACGTCCATCCGGGAGGACGTCCAATCCACCCTCCCGTTCCAGCCGCAGGATTTCAGCAGTATAACCCTTGCGAAAGTTCGGATAATTGAACTGACAGCCCAGCTCCATTTTCAGCTTCCGATTTGAGACACGTTTGCTGGTCAAGCCGCGTTTGCGGTTTTCTTCAGGATTCCCGGGCACAGCCGGTGGCGGAGGCTTGCCCAGCTCTTCCGCGAGCCATTGGAAAAAATCCATCTGGCTCACCGGTTCATCATCCACCGCGTTGTAAATTTCACCGGCGCGTCCGTTTTTCAACGCGGCGATGATGCAGCCGATCAAATCATCGCGATGAATCATGTTCAGGAAACGCGAGCCGTCGCCTTCCATCCGCGCCTCGTTTTTCAGGAATTGCTTGAACCAATGGCCGCGTCCCGGCCCGTAAATGCCGGCCACACGCAAAATCACCGCCGGGAATTTTTTCTCCTGCACTGCCGCCAGCAGCAGTTTTTCGGTTTCCACCAGAATTTTCGCCGTTTCCACGAATGGTTCGGTGGGGCTGGATTCCTTGACCTGTGAACCATCGGTCTGGCCATAGACACTCGTGCTGCTGGTATAAACAAATTTCTTCGGCGGATTCGGCGCGAGCCATTCAATCAGGTTGCGCGTGCCCTGGAGATAAACCTGCCAGTAATCGTCCGCGCCGCCACCGGCGGCGACGCAATTGACAATCCAATCGAACTCGCGCGGCAGTCTGGCCAGTGTTTCCGGTTGAGTCACGTCGCCGAAAAGCGGCTGGATGCCGGCGGCCTTCAATTCATTTTCTGCCGATGCATTCCGGCGCAGGCCAAAAGCCTCGTGGCCCAGCCGGACGAGTTCCGCTCCAAGCGGCAAACCGACGTAGCCGCAGCCGACAATCAGGCATTTCATTTATGATTGATGATTTATGATTGCTTCGCGCCTCGGGGCGTTGTTCAAATCGTAAATCATAAATCGTAAATCTTTTCAATCCATCACCACCGCGAAGCGCAGGCCGCGCGACTCAATCTGGAAACGGGCGTTGCGTGTAATAAATTGGCCAAGGCTCCCCTCCGAGTTTGGTTAAGCCGGGTGACAGTTCCTGAGATTTTTCACTTTTGCCCTGAGTATAAAGCAAATGGATTGTGCCGTTCAGCAATGCAACTTGGGGCATTCCAGCAGTCATTCCGTCCTTTGCGCCATCGGTTACTTTTGACGGGTCCGCCCAGGTCTTTCCGTCATCTTTGCTGGTTACGTAGTAAATATCATTTGGCCCCATGTAAGTATGCTGTTTGTCGGCGGTTTGAATACCAGCCCATGTGACAACTAATTTATCTCCTTCAGCCGTAATTGTTGGGGCATAGGCATAGAGCAATCCTTTCGATAGCAACACCTCCTTGCTCCAGTCTTGATCCGCATCCTTCCGCCGGCGATAGAATATTTCGTTGTTTTCAATGCTTGGCCCGTCAATGTTGAATCTCCATTTGTTATGCCTCCGATCCATCCAGCAGACATGTGCGGTGTCGCCTTCTCCGGCAACAGCAAAGCGTCCATATACCCAGGCGAGTGTCTTTGTAATTGTCTGTGACTCTTCCCATTTCCCGCTCCCGACCGGCTTCCGACTGAACCATAAGCTATGAGATGGAGTGTGATTGGCAAAATAATAGAAACACCCCATTGTCTTGCACATGTCTGGAGCACTAAAAGATATGTTGGCAATCTTTTCCATTTGCCATGTCTTTCCGAAATCGGACGAATGAAAAACGCCGTCGGCAAAGGGACCTTTCCCTTCGTCAATCACAAAATGAGCACTGTCTCGCTGGGTTACTTCAGCCGCATCCAAACAAAAAGGAATACATGCCTCCGAGCCATTCAGAATGCTTGGACCAAGTCCCACGTCTTGGTCTTGTGGCCGTACGCCGGGGAGATTCAACTTCACATTCGGGCTGGTTTCTCCAAGCAGTGTTACTTTGTCTGTAATCCACTCCTTCTCTGTAATATCTCGCAAACCCGTTTTTTCTGTGACCGTTCCCATGAGAACCTTCATCACAAGCTGCTCATTCTCTGCATATCCTTTTGCCACCAGGACTCTCATGCTTTGCGGGTCTGCGGTCGCGTAAGCCCAAACATACGCCCTTGAATCACCCATTGAAGGCAACTGCGACCAAGTCTTGCGGTCGCGACTTAGCAACAGAAAAGCAGCCGATGATCTCGCTCCTATTATTGAGTCCTGGCACCTATGAAGACGCGCCCAGCCGCTGAGACCGGACGCACTACCGGAAACGGCGACAGGTTGCGTCCATTTTGGGTCAAGTTGTGCAGCTTGTTCGCCACAGCCGACCAAGGTCATAACCGTGCCGGTTAGAAAACCCGCCAAGAGACTTGTGCTTTTCATTTTTTCATTGGAACTGCGTGCATGTCATATCAGATATTCAGGATGCACTGGCAATTGAAAAAATGCGGCTGGGCATTGGCTTAATCAATGTTTTCCGGAAGAAATGGGACTCGCAGAGCTCGCCCCTCCGAAAATGGAACTCAATCCATCACGGCGGCAAAGCGCAGGCCGCGGGTGCTGACGCGGAGCAGTTTGAAACCGAATTCCTCCATCACCGCTTCGTAAATCACGACGCCGGTGAGAATCACATCCGCGCGCAGCTTCGGCAGACCGGCAACCTCCTTGCGCCGGGCCAGCGGCAGACTCCAAAGCCGTTTCCGGTGAGCCGTGACTTGTTCCCGGCTTAAAACCGTGCTTTCGATGCGCTCGCGATCGAAGCGGTCCAGCTTTTTCTCAATGCGCGCAAGAATGCTCGTTGTGCCGCCGGTGCCCACGAGCTGGATTTCACCGGTTTTGGAACCGGGTTTCATTTCGCGACGCAGGGCCGGCTCAAGCCTGGAACGGACCTCATTTTGCAGAAAATTTTCAACCCAATCCCGGCAGGCGGCAAATTCACCACGCGTCGGCGGGTCGCTGTGCGGAAATTTTTCGAGCAACCGCACCGTGCCCATCGGAAAACTTTGGGCGAAACGTTTGTGCGCGCCCTGGCCCAGAATGAATTCCGTGCTCCCGCCGCCAACATCGAGGAGCAACACCGGCTGCTTTGCCAGTTCCGCGTCGGTGTTCACGCCTTGAAACACCCATTCGGCCTCCTGTTCGCCGGAGATGATTTCGACCTTGAGATCCGCTGCCCGCTGGATGGACAGGGTAAGGTCGCCGGGATTCACCGCGTCGCGCGCGGCGCTGGTGGCGATGACGCGGATGGAGTCGGCATTTTTTTCGCGCGCGGTCTGGGCGAACTCCCAGACGGCCTCGGCGGTGCGGGCGATGGCCTCGGGCTGCAACCGCCGGGTTTCGTAAAAACCCTGGCCGAGGCGCGTTTGCCGGCTCTCTTCATGCACCGGCCGCACCTCGCGCCCCGACACGTCGGCCACCAACAATTTGATCGAGTTGGTGCCCACATCAATGACCGCGCGCCGGACAGTTTCCATGAGACGCCAAGCTACGAAGCAACCTCATCCCAACCCAAGTGAAAAAATGTTACATTTGGCAGGGTTGCGCTCGAGACGCTGAGGGGTATTTTGCCCCCGTGAACCTTTATATTTTACGTCATGGAATTGCGGTGGAACACGGCACGCCGGGTTTTAAAACGGACGCCGACCGGATGCTCACCCCCAAAGGCCGGCGCCAACTCCGGCAGATTGCCGCCGCCATGCAGAACCTGGATTTGTCTTTCAATCTGATTCTTTCCAGCCCGTTTCTGCGCGCCCGACAAACCGCCGAAATCGTTGCCGAATCGCTGAAGCTAAAAAAACTCCTCGCTTTTTCGGATGAACTGACACCGGACGGCGATCCGAAGGCGTTAATCCGGCAATTGCACGAACGGAAACCCGCGTGGAAAAATGTTTTACTCGTCGGCCATGAACCTTATTTGAGCCGGCTCGTCGCGCTGCTGATTTCAGGCGAGCCAGCCACAACGATTGATTTGAAGAAAGGCGGGTTGTGCCGGTTGGAGACGGATTCATTGCGTTTCGGCCGGTGCGCCACGCTCACGTGGCTGCTCACTCCCAAACAGATGAAATGGATGGCGTGACGGCAGGTACCCTCGCAATACTTCGGAGGG
>Ga0265338_10002939_pt1 | contig 24714 bp, 17 predicted proteins | sample 42126metaG_FD_193579 | JGI IMG/M metagenome (GOLD analysis project Ga0265338, IMG submission 193579) | Rhizosphere microbial communities from Carex aquatilis grown in University of Washington, Seatle, WA, United States - 4-21-26 metaG | ecosystem: Host-associated > Plants > Roots > Rhizosphere... | reverse complement strand
TGTCAACCTCTAACTTTGGGTAGTGTTTGAGCGTTGTGGCAAGGCTTTTATGATGCGAGAGATATTGAATCTCAACTTGCGACATCGTATTATCCAGATTTAGGCTTTAGAGGTAATTTTTCATTAGAGTATGAATCGAATAAACTGGTTTGCCCTCAAGTACCCCTTTCTTTGGAACCAACCCCGTCTTCCTCAACGCTAGCAAAAACTCGCGGTTAATTTTAACCCGATTTCTGTATCCGAAAACATAAGGCCCGTATGTCCGTGGCAATGACTTTAAAAATTCGGTGATCTTTGAGTCAAGTTCGTACTGAGCCCAATATTCGCCCTTTTGGTTGTGGTGCTTTATAATGTTCTTGTCGTAGTCGATCATGTCCCATCGAAGATTGCAGGACTCCTGAAGCCGAAAGCCGGTTAGAAGTAAAAACTGACATTGGTGCAATAACTTCTCGTGACATACAGCGAAGATTCTCTCAATCTCGTCCGGCCTGAAGATTACCACGGGCTTTGAGTCCGCACTAAAGTCAACTCGCTTCAGTGGATTCATTGGAATGTGCCCGTTGTCGGCAGCCCATCCAAACATCGCCTTCAGGTGACGGAGGCAGATGGCAGCGTTTTGATCTCCCTCAGCCCTCCTCAGCGCATCGCGCAGGTCGAACATTGTCTTCCGATCGATAGCCTTCACGTTCATGTCGCCGAGATACTCCAAGCTCTTCTTTTGGGTTCTCTCATAGAATTCAAGCGTGGATGGCTTTTTATTCCTTCCCTCATCATCCATAAACGCCTGCCACAATTTGCTCAATAGAAGTGGCGCTTGTGCAATTGTGAGGAATATCCCGAGCGTTTTCTTAGTTCTCTCGCTCTCGATGGCCGCCTTTATGACAGCCGCCTGAGAGCGACCCTCGCGGTCGTCCGCCAACTGTAGACTCTTTTGAAATCTCTTTCCCATTACCCTATACTGAATCCACAAAATTCCGTTGCGTGAATAGATACTTGCCATAATAACCTTTCCAAATGATGCAGCTAGTCCGTATTAAATTATTAATTAGATCCCATCTTGGAGTTAGAGGATTATTTATTCTATCGACCAAGACGTTTCAAGACGATGACCGCTTTGTCAAGTTCCCGAAGCCGCTTTCTAAACTTTCCATTGTCGATCATGCTTTTACCGTTTAAAAGCCAGTTGATGTCGCATCCTAGCTTGGAAAGCCGCATAAACACCGTAAAACCGGGTCTCCGATTCCCAGCTAAGTACTGTTGAAGATTTGCTTCGCCCATCTTCATGGCTTTTGCAGCCGCCCTAATGGTCCCGAACTTGAACAAAAGCCATTCGTTCATGCGGAGGGTAGTAGGTTGTTTTAGTCTTTTTATCTTTTTCCGTTTCATAAAGCTGCCAATATAGTTTGTATTCGATGATTATCGCTTTTATTTTATATTATCCTTGGAAACTGTGAAGCTATCGATTATATTATATAATAAGGTTGAACAATTGATAGCATCGATACATTCAATTGTTAAACAGTAACGATGTCGCCATTAAGTATAATACATGGTAGTGCGTTTGTCAATACCTATAATGTTGGGCGACAAAAAAAATCAGGTGTGGCGCAGCAATCTTATCGACGGCCCCGTGGCATCCCGGCATCCTAGAGCAAGCAAGATCTAACCTCCCTCGCCGGTGCTTGTCAGGAGTTATCTGATGAAAGTGCCGGTCACTCCCAAGAATAAATCAATTAATTCGCGAAAGCAGAAAGGAGGCATTGCGGAGTTACGCAAAGTGTGTCAATTTCCGAGGGCGCTAAATGTCTTTTCGGGATCTGATTTTACACTCATGGGTAGCCGCGGCTGGAGTTGTCGTTCCCCCCATGGGGTTGGAATGCCTGAAATTGCAGTATTTTTGGTTCCTATAATATAACATTATGGGTACCACTGGTGGAGCGGGATCTTTTAACTCATGATATTTGAATGAAATGTATTTATATGTTTTTTTACCAAAAAATCACACGAATATGAGTTACCCTTGTCTTTCCAGATATCAGCAACAATGCCACGTGGCATTGGCACTACCTCAAAAATTAATTCGGGCTGCTCAATCAATGGAATCAGTGCTCTTTGAGACTCTTAAAAAAATTACTTGACATTTCATCATCGAACAAAAGAATGCAAAAAGACCAACAAATCGCGGGAAGTTTTGATCGGGTGATTTGGGGGGGAGTCCCGACGTTACGTAACGTGGCTACTGCCCTTAAAAGTAAATTGAATACTTTGAGCAATGGAATCAATGCTTCAGTGAGATGACTCAGAAAAGGCTTGACAAGGCGTTATCATGTAAAAGAGCTCTATCTGTGATGATGAGATGGAGCACCTATAAGGCTTTTTGTAACGATCCAAAAATGAAAGGGTTTTAAGAAAATCGAACGGCAAACTAAAAAGGGTGGTATGACAACGAGCTGGGAAAACTGATCTGTCAATGCAGTCCCGCCATACCACAAAAGAAAAAACGTCATGCCTAAATCGTAAATGATAGATTCAATATTTCCTAAAGGCACCCATTCCATAGTGGTCTGGGCGTATTCAACAACTTGAATTATTTAAGTAACTATTGAAAGAACAACATGAACAAACAGAGCAAATACATTATTAGCGGAAAATCATTGATAGTCTTACCTGACTTAGCAGTGATCTTTGGCCTTATGGACGCGATAGCATTACAGCAAGTTCATTACTGGCTGCTACGAAGCAAGAATCTATTCAACGGAAGAAAATGGACTTACCATTCGTATCCAAAGTGGGTAGAAGAGTTTCCTTTTGTAAGCGCGGATACTGTAAAGCGGACATTCCTTTCCCTGGAACGGCGGGGAGTAATTCTAACCGGAAACTTTGCGGAAAACAAGAGGCGCAGGGATAAGTGGTATTCGATAGACTACAATCGATTAGCGGCGATCATCGAAGAATATTCCCGATGCACCGGACCAAAAGTGAATGATACTATGACCAGTGCAAAACAAACCGATCGGATGAGTGTAAAACAATCTGATCCTCTATCAGAGAGTACTAAACCAGAGACTACAGCAGAGAGTACGTCAGACACTGACTCTTCGGGTAGCTTCGCTACCCCTGATACCGCTCTTGCTCTTAGTACTATTATTGTACCAAAAAACCGAATGGAGCATGAGGTAGTAAAATTGCCGACGGCTTTAGAAATTGCCGAAAGCTACAAATATAGATGGAATCAGTTTGTCGATTCTACGAATCATGAAATGGGCTCAACACTTTCGCATGTTTATGGATTGAGTCCAGAATTAATATCTGAGGCAGCAGACAGAAGAGTTGAACAATACTTCGATTTCGAAGAAATTTGTGGAAGGATTCTCGAATCTGAGTTCTTGCTTGGGCTTCGATCGATAGAAGGCAAGGCAAAGGACTGGAAGGGGGTGACCTTTGAATGGATTTTATCGAAGAATCAAAATTACTTAAAGATATTAGACGATCAGTATATTGATTTTTGAGCGTACGGAAACCTTAACGACAGTGAAACGGCGGTTTGGCAAGCCGACTAACCGCGGAGACAGATTTCAAGTCGATCTCGTTGGCTCACAACATTACGGAGGAACTCCTGGCGCAGCGATACGCCGGGACCGCACCTAATGGAATAAAGTATTCCTGGTTCATGCCCAAGCCTGCTAAAGCCTTGGGAGTGGGAATCCGGTTACGTAACCAGGGAACTACCTTAGTAACGTCACTAAGATAGTTCCTCATATTACTCTTTAAGTCGGCAATATATGGCGATCGGTATTTTGTTACGTGACAAGGGGACTGCCCATGTTACGTCACGGAGGAAGTCCCCTCCGATTCACTTGCTGGGTTTCCAGCAAAGGCGTTTAATAAGTATCTCCACAGAAGAGGCCACAAGAGTGGCCTTTGCCATAGTAAAGGCATGTTTCACGCACTCGCTATGGCATTTCTCCATTACATACATAGAAAGGAACAACAGATGTTTGATGTGAATTGGAACTATCGCAGGAAATCTCCTGGCGCTCAAGTTGTGACCAAAGCTGAAAAAGCTCAGTTGAGGGTTGAGCTGCCTAACACTGGCGCTAGGGGTCAATGTTTGCTTTTCACGAGGAATAGAGTGCTTTTTCATGCTATTCGAAAGATCAATCCTCTTTTTGCGAAATATTGGCTACGGTCTGTAGTTGGTTGGCATTTTAACTTCCAAACTAATGAGGCCTGGTGTCTCATCAGTAGGCTTGAGTTAGATATTAAGCAAAAAATCGGCGTTGAAAACAAAGGAGTTACAAGGGCGAAATTTTCAAATATGCGATATGAGCCATCTAAGCCTCAAAGGCGTAATCTCGTCAGGGTAGTCGACAATTTGCCTCTCAGGGAGGAGGCACTATTATCACAGATTGAATAGTGCGGTCGAACGCACCCAGTTTTGTTCAGTATATTTGCTTGTTCACAAGACATGAACGTGTTGCTTAAATGAACAAAGTAATTAAAAGAAGATTCTTCTTGACATTTGTTCAAATATGTTGTATGTTCAATATGTATGAACAAGTATATATTATGAACAGAATGCAAGCAAATATGCGGAACACCGACGAATACACAGATCTCTTGGGAAAAGCCACCCAAGCATTTGGGAAGGAGACTGGCTACACTGTCAATTTTATGGTGGCAGGAGATGAACGACATGATAGAGGAGAAGATGCCGCTTTAACCATAGATTTTGGCAACGGGCCAGTCAACTTCTTGGCGGAAATTAAATTAACAACCAATGATGCAGTAGTAGGTAGAATGATGCACCAGATTCACGATACAAACAGGAGGTGGATTTTTGTCACGCGCTATGTTCCCACCCCCTGGGCGAAAAAATTAAAAGAAGCAGGAGTGCAATTTATTGATACCGCCGGAAATGCATATGTGAACGAAGCGCCTGCCCTTGTCTTCATGTACGGCAATCGCCTACAAGAGGCAGGGCTCCGGCGAGTCGAGAGAGGAGTCTTTGGAATAGCAGCAACGAAGATCCTCTTTGCACTGTTTTGCATCGACGGTCTTGAGAATGCAACGCTCCGCGAAATCGCAGATGCGGCAGGAGTTGCCCTCGGTGGCGTACCGGCCACACTTCAGACGCTGACATATCAAGGATTTATTCTGGAGCTAGCAGGTGGAAAACGAAAGCTTGTGAAAAAGAAGGAGCTTCTCCAGAAGTGGATCGCCGCGTACGTCGCAAAGATTCCTCAGAAAACGTTGGTAAATAAGTACACTGCCAATCGTGACAATTTCTGGGAAGATGTCGAGATCGGTCCGTTAGGAGCCAGATGGGGAGGCGAAGTGGCGGCAAACAAGCTGACGCATTACCTCAAACCGGAGATCATCACGTTGTACACAAATGGGCCGATTGAAAATCTTATCACTCGGTTAAAACTTCGAAAGGATGATATTGGAAAGATAGAGATCAGAAGACAATTCTGGAATTTTGAAACCCCGGCCCCAGTCAAAGATATTGTTCCGGTTCTTTTGGTCTACGCTGATCTGCTTGCAGCTCCCGATCCGCGAAATCTTGAAACAGCAAAAATGGTATATAATGATCATCTCAAAAGATATTTCGAGTAAACTAACTCCACAGATCAAAGACGCACTGACCGACCTTTCGGAAGTGACGGGACGGCTGGGTCTCCCGTTTTTTGTCGTCGGGGCCACTGCCCGGGATATCATATTTAGCGCGATATTCGATGTCCGCACTACTCGGGCGAGCCTTGACGTTGACTTGGGAATAAGAGTGAACAGCTGGGAAGACTATGCCCAATTGTTAGCTAAACTGATAGAGAGTGGTGCATATTTCAAAAGAGATAAAGAGATGCAAAGGCTAAGGTCGAAAGCGGGCGTGTTGGTTGATGTTATTCCGTTTGGAAAAATTGAGCAACCCGTCGGAACCATCTCTTGGCCTACGCAGAATGACATCATTATGAAAACAATCGGTTTCGAAGAAGGATTGCAGAACTCTGCTTTAGTGACAATCGCACACGATCCCGATATCACCCTTAAGGTATGTACACCCGCTTCATTCGCGGTTATGAAATTGATCGCATGGCAAGATCGATACCCGGAAAGAGGAAAGGATGCAATCGACTTGATGTTTCTTCTCCGCCAGTATATCAACGCGGGGAATGAGAATCGATTATACGCTGAGGATCGTGATCTTCACGAAGTAGAACAATTCGATTTTGAAGTTGCCAGCGCAAGACTTTTGGGACGAGATGTCCGAAAGATTAGCTCTCCCGAAACCATCGGTGCCGTTGTGCAAATTCTTGAGAGAGAAACCTCCGAAGATTCTAAATTCAGACTCTTGGGCGATATGGTCGGGAATGAAAGATATGACGAGCGTGCTGGCGAAAAAGGGTTGACTCTCCTGAAACAGTTTAAGATAGGTATTCAGGAAGATATGAAACCATTAACTCAAATAAATCAATGATGGAAAACATCGAAGCACTTGAAAAACGCCTCTGGGCCGCAGCCGATCAGTTGCGGGCAAACTCAGGTTTAGGCTCTAACGAATATTTCTTACCTCTCCTAGGTATCCTTTTCCTTCGTCAGGCCAGTACGCGATTCAACGCAGTGACGAAGGAAGTGGAGGATTCATTACCGTCACGAGGAGGGCAGAAGCGTCAGTCGGCGAAGGATGATTATACAAAGAGGCGCTCAATCTTTTTGCGAAAAGAATCGAAGTACGAATTTCTTGCCAGCCTCAAGGGCGAAGAGAATTTGGGTGAAGCTCTAAATAAGGCTATGGATCTTATCGAGGCAGACTATAACGGTCTCAGAGGAGTCCTTCCGCGCAATTATCAAGTTCACAGCGACGCGGTACTGAGATCATTAATTGGAATCTTCAATGACGATGTGCTACAAAAAGCTTCCGGTGATGTCTTCGGGCGGATATATGAGTATTTCCTTATGAAATTCTCGATGGCGGGAGCGCATGATAGCGGCGAATTCTTTACGCCTCCTTCAATAGTTCAAATGATTGTAAATGTTATTGAGCCTGACCATGGCAAAGTGTTTGATCCTGCATGTGGATCCGGTGGGATGTTTGTTCAGACAAGCCATTTTTTGGAGCAACAGCACAAAGATGTGACTAAAGCAGTTACCTTCTACGGACAAGAAAAAAATGAAACGACCATAAATATTGCTAAGATGAATCTTGCGGTCCATGGTTTGGAAGGCGATATAAAGAAGGGGAATACATTCTACGAAGATCAACACGAAATGCTTGAGAAAGCTGATTTTGTTATGGCGAATCCGCCATTTAATGTAGATGGTGTAGATTCTAAGAAGATAAACAAAGATCCGCGTCTCCCATTCGGACTTCCGGGAGTGAACAAGAGCAACACCGTATCGAATGGCAATTATCTCTGGATATCGTATTTCTATAGCTATCTGAATGCCAAAGGAAGGGCTGGCTTTGTGATGTCGTCTCAAGCTTCCAGTGCGGGAAATGATGATGCTGATGTGAGACGCAAGATTGTAGAGACCGGACATGTTGACGTAATGGTGGCTATCCGAGCAAACTTTTTCTACACAAGAGCTGTGCCTTGTGAGCTTTGGTTCTTTGATAAAGGGAAAACGAAGGAAAAGCAGGGCCAAATTTTAATGGTCGATGCGCGGAACATTCATCGGAAAGTAAATCGAAAGATTTTTGATTTTTCTCCGGAACAATTGAACAATCTCTCCGCGATTGTTTGGCTCTATCGTGGTGAGACGGACAAATATCTTGAACTAATACAGTCTTATTTTGGCCAGCTCAATAGTGAATGCAAGAAGATTGCTCCTCAAGCAGCAGAGTTTACTGGAGATTTTAAAAAAATGGCGGGCACGCTCGAAGAACATAGCGAGCGAATGCAAAAGAGCAAGGACATCAAAAAAGAATCGAAACAAGGATATCAAGCGACACTCGCCGAATTGGGGAAAAACCTAAAGGAATTAGAGAAACAAAATAAGAATGCCACAGTCGAAGTCAGCCGCATAGTAAAGCTGCTATCCAAAGGCTTGCCTGGGAAAAACGTACAACAGCAAAAAATGAGTAAGGAATTTGAAAAGAGTGAAGGAATTGTTAAGGGTTTACTGAAATTGGTTGACCAATGTGCAAAGCTCGGAGTGAAAGCTATCGGACTTATACGACGGATAACAGAGGGGATAGATGGGATACTCGATATCGCTGATCGTAAGGAATTGTCTCAATTGGCCCGTACATTTTCTGAATCTCTTAATAGCGGTTACGACCAGACTCTCCTTACCAGCACACTTGAACCGTTACGACAGGCACTCTACCTCTATCGGCAGATACATTGGTTGCAAGAGAATTTCCCGGATGCGAAGTTGCATGATGTGGAAGGACTTGTCAAACTTGTGGCTCGTAAAGAGATTGAGAAAAACGATTGGAACCTTACGCCGGGGAGATATGTGGGCGTAGCGCCTCTAGAAGAAGATGACGGATTCGACTTCGAAGAACGGTTGCGTGAGATTCACGATGAGCTCGCGGTTCTCAACGGAGAAGCAGCTGATCTCTCGAAAACGATTCATGGTAATTTTGAGGAAATGGGGATATGAGTCGGACGGAAGTCAGTTTTGAGACCCTTTTTGCTGTTCCGGCGAGGAATGGCGTCTATAAACCGAAAGAGTTCCATGGCACTGGAATCCGAATAGTAAACATGGGGGAGATGTTTGGGTACGACTTCATCTCCGACCAAGAGATGAATAAACTTGAACTCAACGACAATGAGCTTGTGGCAAATTCGCTTGAAGATGGTGACCTGTTATTTGGACGTAGATCTCTGGTCGAAGCAGGTGCCGGAAAATGTTCAATAGTCGTTAAACCGACAGAGCCGCTTACTTTTGAATCATCGATAATCCGAGTGCGAGTCGTCAAAAATGTTGTAAATCCACGATTCCTCTACTATTTTTTTAGGTCGCCCGAAGGACGCGGTCGAACCAGGTCCATCGTATCCGGTACAAACGTAAAGGGTATCCGTGGGAGCGACCTCAAAAGACTCCAAGTTCCTTGTCCTCCACGGAATATTCAAGACGGGATTGCTTCCATTCTCTCTGCTTATGACGACCTGACCGAGAACAACCGTCGACGCATTGCCTTGCTTGAAGAATCGGCCCGAGAACTATACAGGGAATGGTTTGTCCAGTTGCGATTCCCAGGATATGAGAATACAAGAATCGTCGATGGTCTACCGAGGGGGTGGAAGAAGATACGCATGGAGGATGTGTGTGAATCAGTCGGAGGTGGGACACCGTCAACGACAAATCCAGCCTATTGGGAAGGTGGCACAATTACCTGGGTCATCCCTTCTGACATAACAAAAAACGACTGTTTGGTCTTGCTTGACTCAGAAAAGAAAATTACCGAAGAAGGGTATCGCAATAGTTCTGCAAAGATGGTTCCTGCCGAAACAATATTGATGACAAGTCGGGCTTCCGTTGGTTTTTTTGGGCTAATCGATAAGCAAGTGTGCACAAATCAAGGATTTATATCTATTATACCTTACCAAGATGGATTTCGGATGTATCTCCTACATAACCTTATGAACAGAAGAGAAGAGATTCTTCTGAGGGCCGGGGGCGCGACCTACAAAGAGATCAACAAATCTACTTTTAGAGGTATGGAAATAGTAATACCGGATTCCAAAGTGCTTCTCCCGTTTCAGAAATTCGCCTATGATTGTATAAGACAGACGCGACTATTAAAGAAGCAAAATGCACTATTGATTGAGGCACGCGATATCTTGCTTCCCAAATTGATGAGCGGAGAAATTGAGGTATAAGGAAGAGAGAGTAGCTATGCCGGATGAAAAGCAATTGAGCAATCCATTCTCTACAGGGGGTGGTGGCGTGAATTTTGAAACACGTGTCCAAGCTGCGTTTGCCGTGTTGATGGTTGCGGGGGGATTTGCACCTTGTCTACCGCTATGGCCTATCAAGAAGATCAAGCTTCAAGGGAGGTATGCTGGCTACAACACTGATGATTTCATAGTCTTCGTCAATGAGCCGAATGGAGACGGCGAAGCCAAATTGCTTGCCCAGGTTAAGCACACCATTACCATGACTGAGAGCGATAAGACCTTCGGAGACGTCATTCGCTCGGCTTGGAAAGATTTCACGAATCCGACGTTGTTTAATCCTGAGAGGGATGTTATTGTACTCATTACCGGCCCTTTGAACGCTGCGGATACCGAAAATGTCAGACCAATGCTGGAGTGGGCGAGGCATGCCGAAAATGCCAGCGAATTTGTCACGAAAATAGAGGAGGTTAATTTTAGCAGCGATTTGAAGAGGTCCAAGTTGAGGGCATTTCGCTCGCATCTAGACAAAAGCAAAGGAACTAAAGTATCTGATGATGAGCTTTGGAGATTTATGAAAAAGTTTCATCTCCTTGGGTATGACTTGGATATTAAATCTGGTGTTTCGCTTTCTCTTATTCAATCATTGATTGGCCAATATTCCTCAAATAATAGCCAACACTTATGGCTCCAAATTGTTGACGAGGTTCAATCAGCTAATCAAAATGCAGGGACCCTAGACCTTAATACAATCTCTTCAGACATTCGTGATGCGTTCAGAAAAGCTGAAGCGCAAACTATTCCCCCGGAATTTGTAAAGGGTGTGGAAAAAGAGGCGAAGTCAGGTCTAATTCTAACTCAATTTTCAACGGAATTAGCTCTGACAACGCTTATTGGCGCATGGGATGAATCCTCAGAGTACGATAAGAAGGCTGTGGAAAAGCTTTCTAACACTTCATACGGAGAATGGGTTGGAAAGGCGCGCACTATTGTTTCGCAACCCGAATCGCCTTTAACTCAAAAGAATCGAAAATGGAAAATCAATGAACGCGGAGCTTTATGGAAAACTCTGGGCTCAAGAATTTATGACGACCATTTGGATAGATTTAAGGACATTGCAGTCAATGTTTTGCGAGAAAAGGACCCAAAATTCGAATTGCCTTCGGAGGAACGTTTTGCTGCACGCGTTCATGGAAAGGTCCTTACACATTCGCAATCTTTGCGAAATGGTCTTGCGGAAGGTTTGGCCTTACTCGGTAGTCATCCTAAGTTGCTGAGGTCTTGTTCTCTGCACAAACCTGAGACGATTGCTGCGCTCACTGTTCGAGAAATATTGGACGGGGAGGACTGGGTTTTATGGGCAAGCCTTAACGACATATTGCCATTGCTCGCCGAGGCAGATCCCAATGAATTTTTGAAGGCTGCTGAAAAAATAGCCAATGATAAGGATAATAAGCTCTTTCAATCACTCTTTGCACAAGAAGGAACTGGGTTGGGAGAGTGGAACTATATAACAGGTATTCTTTGGGGGCTTGAAACTTTGGCGTGGCACCCAGATTACTTAACAAGAGTGACAGTTTTACTGGGACAACTTGCGGAGATTGATCCGGGGGGAAACTGGGCGAATCGACCAATAAATTCTCTGACAACAATTTTCTTACCATGGCTTCCTCAAACATGCGCCAATATAGAAAAACGAAAGATTGCAATCGAGACGCTCATGAGAGAATGTCCGACGATAGGTTGGAAATTGTTATTGACGCTACTGCCGAACGCGCATCAAATAACTTCCGGGAGCCGTAAACCAACTTGGCAAGAATTCATACCAAAAGACCAATTAGACAAATTGTCAAGCAATAATCCGAAGGCATCGAGACAGGATTACTTTGACCAAGTGGATATCTACGCTTCTCTTGCCTTTCAATATGCGAAATCCGACCTAATGAAACTGAAAGAGCTTGTTAATCAAATTGATGATTTACCTGATCCTGTTTATTCTCAAATGCTCGATTACCTATCTTCGGAGAAGGTTTTGAATGCGCCGGAAAGTGAGAGAATGTACATATGGGAGCCACTGACTGATATTGTTTTCAAACATCGAAAATTCTCTAGTGCTAAGTGGGCATTGCCAGCTTCGAAGGTCGATAAGATTGCGAATATCGCAAATGCACTTAAGCCTTCCTCGCCCAAATTAGCCTATAAAAAGCTTTTCAGTCAACATGAATCTCAGCTTTATGACGAAAAGGATAATTTTGATGAGCAAAGCCGAAAAATCGAAAGTCAGCGTTCAAAAGCAATTGAGGAAATTCTAAAAATTTCTAAAATTGATGGCGTGATGGATTTTGCAAAATTAGTAAAATTCCCATTTGAAGTTGGAATGGCTTTGGGTCGAATCGCTTCCGATGATCTGGATTTTTATTTTCTTCCCAACACGCTTACAGTTGAAAATATTATTATTAAAAATGTCTCAGACGGCTATTTCACAAGCCGATTCATAAAAAATGGATGGATTTGGGTTAACGGAATTGAGACAAAAGGATGGACAGCTGAACAGAAGGCTGCCTTCCTTATACTTCTTCCTTTTGGAAAAGAAGCCTGGATAAAAGCTCAGACGCTTCTTGGTCAGAACGAATATATGTATTGGAAGCGTGTTGATGCGAGGCCATATCAACTAAAAGAAGAACTTAGAGAAGCGATAGAAAAACTTCTTCAATATCAGCGCCCACGTGCCGCAATTCAGTGCTTAAGTTGGATGCTGTATGAAAAAATTGAACCTTCGCTTGAACATATCTACCAAGCATTGTTGAATCCCACTTCTGATGAACCAATTTCTTCCATTGACCAACATGATCTTACCGAAATTATCAAATGGTTGCAAAGCAATTCCAATGCCGATATGGAGAAACTCTATCAAATTGAGTTGATGTATTTAAAGTTGCTGGACCATCATTTCGGGCTAGCTCCAGTGGCCCTTGAACAAAGACTGACGATTGATCCTAGCTTTTTCTGCGAAGTAATACAAATAGTTTTTCGGTCAGAGAAGGCTGAAAATAATCCTGAAGAGATCACTGACGAACGAAAACATCTGGCGGACCGTGCGTATGATCTTCTGCATAATTGGCAAACACCACCTGGGACAACCCCCAATGGATCATTTGACGTTGCAGCATTGAAAAAATGGATAGCCGAAGTAAAGCAAACTTGTGAAAAATCAGGACATCTTAAAATTGCTCTCGACCAGATTGGAAAGGTTTTTGCCCATTCTCCAGCCGACACAGATGGGCTTTGGATTCACAAAGCTATAGCCGAGATACTAAATGAGAAGGATTCAGAAGAAATGAGAACCGCTTTTAAAGTCGAGCGGTTTAATATGCGGGGAACATTTATGTGGACGGCAGGTGAAGAAGAAAAATCATTTGCTGTTGACTATAGACAAAAAGCAGAAGCGGTTGAAAAGGAGGGATTTGTTCGATTTGCAACCTCGCTTCGCGAATTGGCAGCCTCTTACGAACGTGACGCTGAACGCGAAGCATCACATGATAGGTTTGAAGACTAATTTATGGGTAACGAATACACCGAAGACCGTCTCGTCCAGCAAACAGTAGCCAGTTTTTTTCACGGTGAACTGGGTTGGGAGTCAGTTTACGCCTACAATGACGAAGTTTTGGGGAAAGCCGGAACTCTTGGACGACTGGCAGAACGAGACATTGTCCTCACCCGTTATCTACTAAAAGCATTGGAAGAACTAAACCCTGGCCTTCCTTTAGAAGCATATCAGTTTGCAATCCGGTCTGTCGTTGAAAGTAGTGTGGCTAAATCCGGCCTACAGACGAACAAAGAGAGGTATGAGTTGTTCAAAAACGGAGTCACCGTTTCGCTCAAAAAAACGAGCGGCGCAATAGAGAAGAAACGGCTAAAGGTTTTTGATTTTTCGGATGTCACAAAAAACCATTTCCTGGTTGTGCGGGAATTGTGGGTTCAAGGTCCGCTTTATCGCAGGCGTCCTGATATTATCGGATTCGTGAACGGAATCCCTCTCTTGTTCATTGAATTAAAGAATGTTCACAAAGACATTCGCAGAGCCTATGACGAAAACCTAAGCGACTACAAAGACACCATCCCCGAAATCTTTCATTACAACGCAATCACAATCCTGAGCAATGGGAGCGATGCGAAAATCGGGTCCGTGTCTGCTAGGTATGAACACTTCCACGAGTGGAAGCGTCTCGCGGAGGAAGACGAAGGTGTGGTGGACATGGAGACACTGCTAAAAGGTGTATGCAGTAAAGAGAATTTCATGGACATCTTCGAGAATTTCATTGCCTTCGATGATAGCACAGGAAAGCTGATAAAGATTTTGGCGCACAACCATCAATTCCTCGGGGTCAATAGAGCGATTGAAGCCGTGAAGCAACGAAAGGAGCGGCAAGGGAAACTCGGAGTCTTCTGGCATACACAGGGGAGTGGGAAATCATATTCTATGGTTTTCTTTTCCCAAAAAGTCCATCGCAAGCTCCCTGGAAGCTTCATGTTTCTCATCCTTACAGATAGAGAGGACCTCGACACCCAAATCTATAAGACCTTTGCAGGTTGTGGAGTCGCGGACAATGATAAGCTTCAGTGTCGAGCTGGCTCGGGCGATGAATTAGAGGAATTGCTAAAGAAAGACCTGCCCTTTGTTTTTTCGATGATTCATAAGTTTAACAAGAATGTAGATCCATCGCTTCCGTATACCAATCGCGACGATCTCATAGTAATATCAGACGAAGCTCATCGAACTCAGTATGGCCGGTTGGCATTGAACATGCGAAACGCATTACCGAACGCCAGCTACATTGGTTTCACGGGAACACCTCTCTTCAAAGGAGATGAGCTTACACGACGGATTTTCGGTGAGTACGTCTCAACATACGATTTCCAACGTGCCGTAGACGACAAAGCCACAGTTCCGCTGTTCTACGATGCCCGAGGCGAGAAGCTAAAGATCACAATGGCCAACATCAATGAGCGCGTCGCCGAGGTTCTTGAAAACATTGAACTCGACGCGAACCAGCAAGCGGCTCTCGAACGTGAACTCGGTCGAGACTATCACGTGTATACCGCCGAGAAACGGCTCGATGCAATTGCCAAAGATTTTGTGAAACACTACACGAGCAGATGGGAGACGGGGAAGGCAATGCTTGTCTGCATCGACAAGATAACGACCGTGCGGATGTTTAATCTCATTCAAAAATATTGGCAAGAAAGAACGTCAGAAATTGGTGCCAGCATCGCCAAAGCCAGAGATGAGCAAGAAGAAGTCTATTTACGCCGTCAGCATCAGTGGCTAAGTGAAACTGAAATGGCTGTTGTCATCAGCGAAGAACAAGGGGAAGTAGATCTTTTCCGAAAATGGGATCTGGATATTACGCCGCACCGTGAAAAGATTAAGAAAGGATTCGAGACGCCGGACAATAAACGGATCGATATAGACCTGGCGTTTAAAGAACCAGAGCATAAATTTCGCATCGCCATTGTCTGCGCCATGTGGATGACCGGCTTCGACGTTCCATCACTGGCGACTCTGTACCTGGATAAACCTCTTAAAGCGCACACGCTTATGCAAGCCATTGCACGGGCAAATCGTGTTTACGAGGAAAAAGAGAACGGCCTCATCGTTGACTACTGCGGAATATTGAAGAACCTCCGAGAAGCTCTAGCCACCTTTGCCACGCGCACTACGCCGGATGGTCAGGAAGTAAATGTTGATCCTATCAAGCCGGAGGAAGAACTCCTTGGAGAATTGGATGAGGCGATCAGCGAAACAAGGAAATTCTTGTCGGATCGGAATTTTAAGCTTCAGGAAGTTGTCGAGAAGCGTGACTTCCCAAGGATCGCAGCAATCAATAGCGCAAAGGAAGTGATAAACCAAAGTGAGGAGACACGAAAGAACTTCGAACTCCTCGCGCGCGAAGTATTTAGAAAGTTCAAAGCGTGTATCACGATACCTGGCGTTCAGGAATATCGCGATGAATACGGAGCGATAGACATCATCTATAAAAAGCTCCAGGATGATCGTGAGAAAGCCGACATTACATCGGTTGTTAAAGAGTTACAGGCTATCGTCGACAAGGCAATTCAGCCAAATACGGTCTCTGAGGCGAGCGATAGGACATTTGATATCAGCAAGATCGACTTCAACAAGTTGAAAGAGGAATTCAATAAGTACAAGCGGAAGAACACTCTCACCTATGAGCTGAAGATGCAAATAGAGAAACGCCTTCAAGCGATGATCTTGAGAAACCCTCTCCGGGTCGATCTTTACAAAAGGTATCAGGAGATTATCGCTCAGTACAATTTGGAGAAGGATCGTGTGACGATAGAGGAGACGTTCGCAGCTTTATTGAGGTTTGTCGATCAATTGGATCGTGAAGATAAACGCGCGATTCGGGAGGGGCTTGATGAGGAGACTCTAGCACTATTCGACCTTCTGGAAAAGCCTAATCTTAATACACGGGAGAGAAACGTTCTAAAAAAGGTCGCTAAGGAGCTTTTAGAGAAACTAAAAAAAGAGCAGTTAAAGGTATTTGATTGGAGGGAAAAAGAAGGCACTCGCGCATCTGTGAGGTCATTCATTCATGATTTTCTATGGAATGAGACGACGGGGCTTCCGGCAGATGCTTACACTCCGAATGAGGTGGAGGTAAAGTCTGAACTTGTATTCAATCATGTTTATCAGCAGTATGTGGATTCGTGGAATAGTGTTTACCAGGCGGGAGTGTATGCAAGTCCCGCTCAATCGGATCAATAAAAGAAAGCTTTGTTAATTCTAGCGCCATTTCTAATAAATAATCTTGTGTTTTACTGTTCACGAAGTGATGCCTTAGGCACAAGAGGCGAAGAACGCCAAGAGTATTGGTGTCCCTTGTACTCATAACTTCTTGGCATCTTCGTGTTAGAAAATACGAGCGTATTATTGAGAAACGGCCATAGCTCTCAAAACCTTTTATCCAAAATGACTGTTTTTGATAACGTATTTTTTGTAAATTTCTTTCAACTAAGTCAGCGTGTTGACTTGAACATTATATTGATTATTAGTGTACCCTTTACATTAGCTATAGAAAGTCGATGACGGGGGACCAACTCAAATCGCACTTATTGTCTATTAGAAAAAACGATATCTCCCGCCAGGAGCTTGTTCTTCTGATTCAATTTTCCCGTTTACTCGCCCAGAAATATTTACTTTACCACAGACCCTCCGTCCTGCGTCTATGTGAAAACGCCGGTATCTCAGAATCGGATTTAGGTGTTGACATAACGGCGGACATTTTCACTAAAGACCATGACGACAGATTTTTTGAGCTGGGCAATTTTATGCGATCGTTCGACCCACCGTTTGAAAATGCCGATGACACGCACGTCTATTTTGCTTTTAAGAAATTTGTACTGCAAAAAGCCTCCTCTCGTCTGGCAAAAACGTATGCGCAGGCAGACCCTTCCGGAGCAAGAATTCTGCGGAACGTCAAAGATCAAGTAAAAAAAATACCCACTCTGGAAATAGTAGAAGATTTTCGAGGAAAAGTCCTCCAAATGAAGAGCGACCATTTGGACTCGAATCAACCAGAATTTCCTTTGGATGTTCTTGAACAAGAATTGCTTTCCAGGGTCGACCACACGAATAGGGTCCCGGATATCCTTGTGCTTCTCCCTTCCATATTTACTGAACGACCGCAATTCAGACGGTCGGTTCCGCTATTCGATTTCGTTCAAATAATACGCAGATTTTATGTTGACAATGACGAGGAAGAAGTCATTGCTTTTGACAAAGAATTAACTGTTGAGGAAATTGAAGTAATGGAAACTGAGGTGATGGTATTTCTCAACAAGATCATCTTCACAAAATATTATCCAAGAAAGATCAGCACGAAAGGGGATGCGGAAAAGCTTGTTGCAGCTTTAAAAGATGTTATATCTGGCTTTTGGCAATCCACCGAGGACAAGAACTCAGTTGAAAAGAGTGTTCGAAAACATTTTGCGTTGACACATGAAGAATATAAGCAGCAATGGAAAAATCAGGCGGAATATCTGGTAAAACTTGCTAAGGAACAATTTTCAGCGTTACTGGATGGCGTTATTTGAATAATCAGAAAGCGATAGAGAACGTAGAAATACTATAAGTGATGAACGAAAAAAAATATACCGAAGAAGAGCTTGATCTATTCGTTCGTTTTCCGGATCGATTGACCGACGAGCAGAAGAGCGCGATTGGAGCATATATTCGAGAGAATATGCTTGCCGCAGAATATGTGGCTCTGCAAAGGAAGATGTACGCCGAGTTGGAAAAGGATTTGCAGATGCCGCCAACGAAATCAGATTTCGAGCTTGCTGATTCGTTTTTACGAAAAAAACAATTTCTTCTTCCATCATTGGGCTTAACGCGTCCGGGAAAGAATGATCTTCTTACCTCTGCCTTCGAAATTATTGCCGAGCGCCGGGCGCCGCTTCCAGTCCGGTTTATTCGGTACGCACGAATCCACCCAGTGAAGACAGGTTCGTTTGCTATCGCTGCCGTAGCAATTCTCGCCCTTGCAATCAATATGTTTTCACCGCGTTTAGATTCAAATCCGGTGTACGCAAAAGTCACAAATAATGTCCTAAGGGTGTACAATAAAGAGGGTGAGGAGATTTGGACCAAACCAGCAGTCGGAACGCCTGATTACGGCATGAACGATGATTTTACAAGCGGAAATATGAGGCCTTTTCTCATTGCAGACGTTGACGGAGACGGCACTAACGAAGTGTTGACGAACCTTTACAATGAGAAATATTTGGGTCAAGGAACTACAAATACGTTGACATGCTACTCAAATGCTGGTACAGAGCGATGGCATTATGCCCTCGCTGCCGATCTTTCCGGCATTGAAAAAGGGAGAATGCATGCTGAACAGACACAAATTTATGATTTTGCCGTTGTTCCAGGAGACGGTTCAAAGAAGCCGAGGATTTTTGTTGCCTTCGGCGATCCTAACCCTTATCCCTGGTGCATTGCAGAAATAGATCCAGTGCATAAAAAAGAGCCTCAACATTATTGGCATGTTGGTGTGATATTAAAGCTGTTTGTGAGTGACGTGAATGGCGATGGAAAGAAAGAACTCTTGTACACCGGAATCAACAATTTCGAAAACGCCGTTTTCGTTGCTGGGCTAGATCCTGATTCGATTTCTGGCCCAACCTCTGTATCATTTACAGGATTCATGGACGGACCGAGGGCTCAGGAAATGTTTTATTGTCTATTCCCGCCCACTTCTCTGTGTCGAGTGTTAAGATCTGTGGCATACAACGGTGTTGGCTATCTAGAGCCTTTTGAAGGGGATAATGCTTTTAAATTTGCAACGACAGAAAACGATGGTTGGAACGCCATGAACGGCATTTTTTATGTCCTCAATAAGCGTTTAGAAGTGAAGAGCGTTGTCCCGGGCAGCGGTTTCCAAAAAGCGTATGCCGAAGCACTGCAATCCGGAAAATTTAATTTGGAGCCGCTCACACCCGAGTATTATAGCAAGCTAAAAGACAGCGTTCGTTGGTGGGACGGAGAGAAGTTCGTTAATTATCCTACATTTAACAAGAAGTACTTAAAAAATGTGAGTTTGCCATAGACAAATATGGTAGGCCAGATATTCATGTCTGACCTAGCTAGCCTTACCGGATTCTGATTATACCCGTCTCATTTTTGACGGGTTTTTTATTATTTGCTCCATTTTAAGGAGATATTAAGGCGCAAAAAGAAGGCGGCCTCAGTCAGCAGTCTGGTCCCTGCGCAAAATCAGAAGCTAAAAATATTTGCTAAATCATTTCCGAAAAGTGTTACTGACGTTGAAATGTACAGGGGAGTAATCTTGTAATTTCTTTTTCAAAAGAATCCCACAATCTCATTTTTAGAAAGAAGGGAGAAACAGATGAACAGAAGATCCCGACTTGTCCACTGGCGAGGGTTATTCTTTATCATATTTTATGTATTAATAAATAGAACCCCTTTGCATTCCCAATGGAGCCAAACCAACGGACCATATGGTGGCAACATTATGAGCTTTGCCGTCTCGGGAACTAATCTCTTCGCAGGGACTTCTGTCGGCACCATCTACGTCTCCACCGATAGCGGAACAAGCTGGACTCAAGGCAATACCGGATTGCATAGCATTAATGTCTCATCTCTTGCTGTCTCCGGCACAAACCTCTTTGCGGGAACTGGGGGCGGCGGTCTTTTTCTTTCAACCGACAACGGCCTAAGTTGGTCTGCGGATACTTCAGGCCTGACAAACAAATATGTCAATGCTCTTACGGTCTCCGGCACCAATCTCTTTGCCGGGACGAATGGTGGCGTCTATCTTTCTACCAATAGCGGAACAAGCTGGAGTGTGGTCAATACCGGGTTGTCGCCGATCCCTGAGGTCTTAGCTCTTGCCGTGTCCGGCACGAATCTTTTTGCCGGGACTTATGGCGGCAGCGTCTATCTTTCCACGAATAGCGGGACAAGCTGGACTCGAGTCAACACTGGATTGCCCATTAATATTGTCTCTGCTCTTGCCGTCTCCGGCACCAATCTCTTTGCGGGAGGAGGGCCGTATCAAGGCGGTGTCTTTCTTTCCACCAACAATGGTGCTAGTTGGGTAGTGGCCGATTCTGGCTTGACCAGCCCAGTTATTTCGTCTCTTGCCATCTCAGGCACGAACATCTTTGCTGGAACTTCTAATTCTTACGGTGGCACTGGTGGCGTATTTCTTTCAACAAACAATGGCACAAGTTGGGTAGCAGTCGATTCCGGCTTGTCGAACCTTGATGTTCAGGCTCTTGCGGTCAACGGCGGCAACTTGTTTGCAGGTACTTCTGGCGACGTCTTCCGATCAATGAATAACGGTATAAGTTGGACACCTGTAAATGGTGCTATGATTGACGCTGAGGTCAATGCTCTTGTCGTCTCCGGCGCGAATCTATTTGCAGGGACTTATGGCGGCGGCGTTTTTCTTACGACCAACAATGGCGCGAGCTGGACGGTAGCTGACTCAGGATTAAAGAATCCTTTTGTCTATTCACTGGCCGTTTCCATAACCTCGGGTGGGCCAGGCGTCGCGAATACTATTGCTGGAAGCGGAAGTGGCATTTTCCTTTCTACCAACAACGGCACAAGCTGGACTGTGGTTAATCCAGGACCCAGTGACCAGGTCTATTGCCTTCTAGCCTCCGGCGCAAATATTTTTGCAGGAGCGGATTATGGGGCTGGCGGTCTCTGGCTCTCTACTGATAACGGAATAAGCTGGGTAAAGATCAATTCGCCCAGCCTGGTATTTACATCTCTTGCCATATCCGGCACAAACGTCTTTTTCGGATCTATTGGTGCTGTCTGGCTTACAACCGATAACGGCACGAGCTGGACGGCTGCTGATTCCGGATTGGCAAAAAACGCGCATGTTTCTTTCACTAGCTGTCTCCGGCTCGAATCTCTTCGCCGGGTGTATTTATCAGCCTGGATCTAACACATCCGGTGGAGTCTTTCTTTCCACCAACAATGGCGCATACTGGGTTGCAGTCGATTCAGGATTACCAACAAACGCTGATGTCTATGCACTTGCTTTCTTCGGCACGAATCTATTTGCCGGAACCTCAGGCGGCGTCTATCTCTCCACTAACAACGGCACAAGTTGGTCTCAAGTCAATACTGGATTTACTGATACTAATGTCTTGTCTCTAGTTGTCTCCGGCACAAATCTCTTCGCCGGGACTAGTGCCGGCGTTTGGACGCGGCCGCTATCGGATATGATAACCGGAATTAAAAATGCCAAAGGTGAGGTACCTAATGGATATTATTTGCAGCAGAACTATCCGAATCCATTCAATCCAACAACAACGATTTCCTTTAGCCTTCCGTCTAAATCGTTTGCCTCACTGAAGGTATTTGATCTAATAGGGAAAGAAGTGGCAACCATAGTCACTGAAGAACTTTCGGCTGGAAGTTATTCAAGACAATGGAATGCATCGAACATTTCGAGCGGGATTTATTTTTATCGTTTGCAAGCAGGAGTATACACTGAAACCAAGAAACTCATTTTGGTCAAATAAGGAAATTAGCACTAACCAATTTATTAGGAATCGTTAGCCTAAGCAAATAGCGATCTGCTGTTCTCGCAGTTCTAAATAACTTATTTCCATTCCATTCTGGAGTTACTACAATGAAAATCATTATCGCGCTCGTACTATCTCTTATCCTTTGCTCATGCGCTTCTTCAGTTGAAAGTCTTCAAAGAGCCACAGCGAAGGAGGCTGGTAACACGTTGACAAAGGATGTAGCTATTTACAATGTGCATAGGGGAGTATCAACTGTCACATGGCAAGCAAAAACCCCGTCTGGATGCTATGAGTGTGATTCTGACGACATGATGAGATCAGTTCATTGCGTTAAAGTCGATTGTTCTAAAATTGATACATCAAAACCCGAAAACTGATTATCCTATTTCTTAACATAGGTTGATCAACATCGTCTAGCAGACATGACAGTACCAACTCAGCAATTACTCCGGGTCGCGCCCTAACCATTCGCTCAAGTCACGCCAAAAGCGGCTGGCGCTCTGGCACTCAGTGGCGGAACCATTCGTACTTCTCCCCCGCGTGCGGAGGTTTGTTAGAATACACGAAATAGTTATGACATAATTAAGGGAATTATTCAAAAGGCTATCAACAAGAATAGGGAAAGTGCTATGATAAAGTTGAATGCTCATTGGTATATATCGGCTCTGCTTATCCTAGCCTCTGTGGCAAGCTCACAAACACACATAAGTGGTACAATATCTTCTAGCACAATATGGACTACAAGTGGTAGTCCATATCTTATTGTCGGAAACTCCCTGGTCCAAAATGGAACCGTGCTCACAATTTCACCAGGAGTTGTGGTCAAATTCGTCGGCCAATATTCGATGCAAATCAGCGGTACTATAATCGCCCGCGGCACTCATGACAGCCTAATTGTTTTCACGTCAAGCCAAGTTTCCCCTGCCCCTGGTGATTGGGGGGACATAGAATTCAATAGCAGTAGCCAGCCCGCAACGTTTAATTCTCCATCAGGGGATTATATTTCTGGATGTATTCTTGAGTACTGTTCAATTTCCTATGCTGGGGCATACAATGGAGACGCTATAAATATTACGCATGGTTCACCGTTCATTAGTAATTGCGCAATTCAATGGACCAAAGGCTCGGGTATTTACTTGCGCGATGCTGGCGCCGCACCTTCACAAAGTGGAGGAGGGCAAGTAATGGTAACGCTAAACGCGATAATGTATAATCAAGTTGGCATATATGTATATGCGCAGCCGTTTGAACCGCAGACGTATGCCACCTTTGCAAACAACCTTATTATGCAGAATTCTGGCGACGGCATTTATCTCGGCAGGCTCTCCATCGAGCTCATCGAAGGAAATACCATCGCATTCAATTCAGGCAATGGCATAGAGATAGCCGACGAGGGAAGTGGTTCGCAGGTCTTGGGAAACAAAATCTTAAGGAACGCAGGTGCCGGGATTTATGCCGACCCTCCTGACAACATATCGGGTGCAAGCGTTGACCAGAACATAATATTTGATAACTTCCAAGGGGGAATAAGTGGAACACCTATTGCAAGCCTGATTGGTAATTCATTCATAGCAAATCGTACCGGTGCAATCAATTACTCTGCGTACGGTGACCTAAATATTCCCTTTATCGTGCAATCAAACATCTTCGTTGGACATGACGACTCCTCCCCTGTCGTCATGCTGAGTGACTGCTTTCCAAAACCGTTTTTAAAAAATAATTACTTCTATAACACGTCACCTTGCTACCTATACAACAATAATGCAAATGGCGTATTAGCTTATGCCGATAGTAACTATTGGGGGACTGATTCCGCGGCAATGATTCAAAGTAAAATTTACGATTGGTTTGAAGATCCGTCTAAAGGTCTCGTAAATTACTCGCCGTTCTTACAGCATCCTGATACAACAAGTACGGGCATCAGAAATGACACTACATTCAATTATGATAGCTCTTCTATTTCTATTACACACGTATTTCACTACGGCACTCCACCATCTCCTCCAAACGATGTTACTGAGCTTATGTCAAACGGAAACCTTATTATCAGCTGGAATAAGAACCCTGAATATAATATTGCAGGATATAGGGTGTACCATGGTGGTTTTTCGGGCTATAGTTTCCCTGGCTTCGTAGATGTAGGAACAGATACATTCTATGTTTCTTCATCACTAATGATAACTGATACGATTGGGGTAACCGCTTACGATCAAAAGGCGACAGGAACAAACGACCAAGAGAACGGAAACGAGAGTTGGTTTACTACAATAAATAACAACGTGACTAAAGTTAACGCACATTCTGGCGCACTTCCAAGATTATTCTCTTTGAGCCAGAATTATCCAAATCCGTTCAATCCGTCGACGATAATCAGTTATCAACTACCGACAAATAGTCTTGTGACGTTGAAAGTTTATGACATACTTGGGAGGGATATCAAAACTATCATAAACGAACGTCAGACTGGAGGTCCTCACTCGGTTACTTTCGACGCGAGCAACTTAGCGAGTGGTGTATACTTTTATCGGTTGCAGGCTGGAGAATTCGTACAGACAAGGAAGTTGGTTTTGATGAAATAGTATCATTCATGAAGAGGCAACATCCAGCCCCAGCCATTCGCCATCTGGGGCTTTTTTATTTGGGTCTCATCCTGAAATCTCCTTACAAGAAAGAAGAATGGAGATGACAGAACAAGAGGAAAAGAAGTACGCGGTTCCCCTGATGAGAAGCTATGGTGAAGCGTTCAAGCGAAAGGTCGTGATGGAGG
>Ga0265338_10002938_pt1 | contig 24725 bp, 20 predicted proteins | sample 42126metaG_FD_193579 | JGI IMG/M metagenome (GOLD analysis project Ga0265338, IMG submission 193579) | Rhizosphere microbial communities from Carex aquatilis grown in University of Washington, Seatle, WA, United States - 4-21-26 metaG | ecosystem: Host-associated > Plants > Roots > Rhizosphere... | reverse complement strand
AGATCTAATATTCTCCCCGCATCGCGTCTCACGGGTCGCCCCAAGCCTAACTTTGTGCAAGGCGCAGAAGCTCGCTAAGAATTACCTTACCTTCGTACAAGGCCTTCCCGACGATCACGCCCTCCAAATTCGGGCTCTCCTTTTGGATCTCGATGAGTTCGCCGACATCCTCGAGGGAGCTGACGCCCCCGCTTGCGATTATATTGGTCCTGACGGCGTTGAGCATCGTCTCCTGGGCCGGGAGGTTGGGCCCCGTCAGCATCCCGTCGGTCCCGACGTCCGTGTGGATCAGGGTCGATACCCCGAGCACCTCCATCCGGCGGGCCATCCCCAGCGCTGAGTCGCCAGTTGTGTCGACCCATCCCTTCACGGCCACCTTCCCGTTCTTGGCGTCGATTCCAACGGCAATCCGCTCCCCGTAGGACGCCACAAGTTCGGCGATGAAGTCCTCGCTCTCGGCCGCGCGGGTTCCTATCACGACCCTCGAGATACCCATGGCGAGGGCGCGGTCCACGGATTCCCGGGTCCTGAGGCCCCCTCCAAGCTGCACCTTGAGCCCCAGGCGGGCGATCCGCTCGACGACCGCAAGATTCTTCGGCTCGCCGGCAAACGCCCCGTCAAGGTCCACCACATGCACCCAAGAGGCCCCTCCCGCCCTGAAGCCCTCGGCCACCGTCGCAGGGTCGTCCGCGTAGACCGTCTCGGCATCCGCACGGCCCTGCGTCAGTCGGACGCAGCGGCCACCCTTAATGTCGATTGCCGGGTAGATAATCATGAACGGGCGACGATCCCATGACCCTGCCCCGACGCCAAGGTCTTTTTCCCCGTTGCCCTCCCCTCAAATCGGAGCAAGATTGCCCGCTTCCCAAGCTCCAACGATGCCACACTACTCCCCCCCAGCGTTCCTCACCGAACTCCTCCACGCCCGCTCGCCGTCCGGCTACGAGGCCGAGGCCCAGGCCGTCTTCGAGCGCCACGTGAGGCCCGCCGCCGACTCATTTGAGGGGGACGCCCTGGGGAACCGGATCGCCACGATCAATCCCACCGGCAACCCCACCCTCATGATGGCGGGGCACATGGACGAGCTGGGGCTCATCATCACCTACGTCAACAAGGACGGGTTCATCTACTTCGACACGATCGGCGGGCATGACAGAACGGTGATCTCGGGGCGACGGGTGGTCATTCAGACCGAGAAGGGGCCGGTTAAGGGCGTCACCGGCAAACGCGCCGTCCATCTCATGGACGAGGCGGACAGGAAGAAGGTGCCCGAGATCCATGAGATCTGGATCGACATCGGGGCCAGGTCCAAGGCCGAGGCCCTGGCGCGGATCTCAATAGGCGACGCGGCCACCTACGACCACGAATTCGAGCTGATCCACGGGACGATCGGGACGGCGCGCGCCTTCGACAACAAGGTGGGCGCCTACATCGTCGGCGAGACGCTCATCCGCATCGCCAAGAGCGGGAAGATGCCCGCCGCGAAGGTCGTCGCGGTCGCCACCTCGCAGGAGGAGATAGGCGTCCGGGGTGCCGTGGGATCCGGCTACTCGGTCGACCCCCAGGTCGCCCTCGTGGTCGACGTCGGCCACGCCACCGACCACCCCGACTGCGACAACCGCAAGTACGGCGAGACGAAGCTGAGCGCGGGGCCCATCATCTGCCGGGGCCCGAACATCAATCCCAAGGTCTATGACGGGCTCGTTAGGGCCGCTAAGAAGCTCAAGATCCCCTACCAGGTCGAGAGCGACCCCCGCCCCACGGGCACCGACGCGCGCGCGATCCAGATCGCGCGCGGCGGAGTCGCCACCGGCGTCGTCAGCATACCCCTTCGCTACATGCACACGCCGAGCGAGATCGTCGACCTCGAGGACGTGGAGCGCTGCGTGAAGCTCTTCGTGGAATTCGCCAGGGGCATCGCCAAGGGCGACTACCGCACCTGGTAAGGCCCTAGGCCGCGTTCTCCGTCGGCGTCGCCTTGGCGGCCCGCTTGACGGTCGGCCGGCGCCGGCCCGCCACGGAGGCGGCGTCGACGATGACCTCGGTGACATCCTCCTGCTGGGGAAGGTCGTACATCACCTCGAGCATGATCCCCTCGAGGATCGCGCGCAGGGCGCGGGCCCCGGTCTTGAGCTCAATGGCCTTCGCAGCGATCGCCTTGACCGCATCGGAGGTGAACCGCAGGCGCACGCCGTCCATGGCAAAGAGCTTCGAGTACTGCTTGACCATCGCGTTCTTGGTGCGCAGCAGGATCTTCTCGAGATCCGCGACCTTCAACTGGTCGAGGACGGTGACGACCGGCAGGCGCCCGATGAACTCGGGGATCATCCCGAAGCGCACCATGTCCTCGGGCGCGATCTTGCGCATCATCTCGTCCGGGGCGATCTCCCGGTCCTCCTCGCTCTGGTGGAAGCCTATCGAGCGGTGGCCGAGCCGCTTCTTGACGATCTGGTCGAGGCCCACGAAGGCGCCGCCGCAGATGAAGAGGATGTTGGAGGTGTTGACCTGGATGTACTCCTGGTTCGGGTGCTTGCGCCCGCCCTGCGGCGGCACGTTGCACACGGTGCCCTCGAGGATCTTAAGGAGCGCCTGCTGGACGCCCTCCCCCGACACGTCGCGGGTGATGGAGACGTTCTCGGTCGTTCGCCGGATCTTGTCGATCTCGTCGATGTAGATGATCCCGCACTCGGCGCGCTTGACGTCGTAATTGGCGTTCTGCAGGAGCCTGAGCACCACGTTTTCGACATCCTCGCCCACGTACCCCGCCTCGGTGAGCGTCGTGGCGTCGGAGATCGCGAAGGGGACATCCAGGATTCGGGCCAGCGACCTGGCCAGGAGCGTCTTGCCCGAGCCCGTCGGGCCCACGAGCAGGATGTTGCTCTTCTCGACCTCGACATCGCTGAATTCGGGCGAGACGGCGGCGGGGTCCCTGGGCGACACGCCCGACTCAAAGTTGAGCCGCTTGTAGTGGTTGTAGACCGCGACCGAGAGCACCTTCTTGGCGTGGTCCTGGCCGATCACGTAATCGTCGAGCACCTTCTTTATCCCGGAGGGCTTGATCATCCGGAAAGCCGGCTTCACCTCGATCGCCGGCTGCTTCACCTCGCGGTCGATGATCGTCTTGCAGACGTTGACGCACGAGTCGCAGATGTACACGCCGGGCCCGGCAATGATCTTCTTAACCTCCGCCTGCGACTTCCCGCAGAAGGAGCAAAGTGTCATTCTCGACGATTTTGCCATGGCGGCTTAGTCTGGATTGGTGAGCCGCACTGTCGAGGGCGGAAACTACGGACGAAAGCTCTCCCTTATGCGGCCGACTTGACGACCAGGGTTTGCGCCTCCCGGGTCGAGGCGACCACGTGGTCGACGATCCCGTACTCCTTCGCCTCCAAGGCGCTAAGGTAATAGTCGCGGTCGGAGTCCTTGTCGACCTGCTCCTGCGGCTTGCCCGTGTGCCGGGCGATGACCTCGCTCAAGGTCTTGCGCCAGCGCAGGATCTCCCTGGCGGCGATCGTGATGTCGGCGGCCTGCCCTCCCGCGCCGCCCGACGGCTGGTGGATCATGACCCGGCTGTTCGGAAGCGCAAAGCGCTTCCCCTTTGTGCCCGCCGCCAACAGGACGGTGCTCATGCTTGCGGCCATCCCGACGCAAAAGGTCTGGATGTCGCACTGCAGGAAATTCATCGTGTCATAGATCGCCATCCCGCCGGTGACGACGCCGCCCGGTGAATTGATGTAGAGGTGGATGTCCTTCTTGGCGTCCTCCATCTGCAGATAGAGCATCTGCGCGATGACGAGGTTTGCGACCATGTCGTCGATGGGGGTGCCGATGAAGATTATCCTGTCCTTAAGGAGCCTCGAATAGATGTCCATCGACCGCTCTCCGCGGCCGGTGTTCTCGAGGACGATGGGTACGTAGTAGCTCACGGCTGTGTTACGGACAGACTAGCCTTAGAGACAAGGAAATCAACCGACTTGTCGAAAATTATCGACTGTTGTACGGAACGCAGCGCCTCGCGGTTGCGCGTGAGGTCCTTCGCCACCTTGTCCGGGCTCCTGTTGGAGCGGGCGGCCTCGTTGCGGATGAAAAGGTCGATGTCCCGGTCCGTGACCGTGATCTTCTCGGCCTCCGCGATCTTGGCGAGGATCAGCTGAACCTTGACGCGCCCCGCCGCGGCCTTGCGCGCACCGTCGAAGAGCTCCTTCTTGTCCTTCTCGAACTGTTCCGCGGGAATCCCGCGACGCATGTTCTCCTCGATGAACTGTCGGAGGACCCCTTGTGTCTCCGCCTCGACGAGGCTCGTCGGGGGCTCGAAGTTCACCTTTTCGGCGAGGGCCTGCGTCACCTGGCTGCGCTGGGCGGCCCGGTTCTGCTTTTCTTTCTGAAGCTTCAGGCTCGTGCGGATCTGGCCCTTGAGGCCCTCGAGGTCGTCCACGCGGTGGGCCTTGAAGAACTCGGCGTTGAGCTCGGGCAGGATCCGCTCGCGGATCTCCTGTATCTCGATCGCATATTCGGCGCTCTTACCGGCGAGCGCGGGCACCGGCTGGAAGTCGGCCGGGAAAACGACGGGGACCGTCTTCTTGTCGCCCTTCGAGAGTCCAGCGAGGTGCTTTCCGAGTCCGGGAATGATGCCCTCGTTGGTGCCCTCGACCTCCTCCCAAGTCTGCGGCACCGCGGCATAAAGCTGCTTGTCACCCGCGACCTCGGCGATCTTCTTGCCGTCCACGGACCCCTCGTAGGAGAGCTTCACATAGTCGCCCTTCGCGGCGGGGCGCTCCGCGGGCTTGAAGTCGGCGCGCTCGGAGCGCAGGCCCTGGACGACGCTGTCGATCTCCGCGTCGGTGGGATCGACGGGCGCGACCTGGGTCGGCAGCCCCACGTAGTCGGGCAGCGTGAACTCCGGACGCACGTCCACCGTGACGGTGATCGCCGCCGAGAGGCCGGGCTCGATCTTGCCCTCGTCGACGCTGACGACGCTAAGGACCTCGAGCTTCTCCTTCTCGAGGGCTCCCTGGTAGGCCTTGGTGACCACCTTCTGCTTGAATTCCTCCGCAATCTCCTTTGCGAACCGCTTGATTACCAATGCGGCCGGCGCCTTTCCCGGACGGAACCCGGGGAGCCTTGCCTGGCGCACGTACTCCGCCACGACGGCGGCGTGCTCGGTGTCGACCTCGGGCGAGTCGAGGGTGACGACGAGGTTCTTGCGGGACTCTGAAACAGGGCTCAGTTGGACGTTCACGGAGTGGAGGCTAGGGCTGGTATGCGGATAAAGTAAGGGTCCAGCGTAGGTTTCAGGGGGGTCGGGTCAATGCCGGATTGGGACCCCCTTTAACCGGGCTTGCGGGGGCGCCCCCTGAAGCGTTTGGTCAGTTTTGCAAGATGCCGAGCCTCAGCCAGATTCTCCTCAAACAATCGCCCCTGCTCCTGATCGACGCCGCCTCGGAAAGGATCCAGGTGGGGCTCCTCGGCCACGGATTGGCGCCGCGCTGGTGCTCCCGCAAGGAGGAGGCGGGCGTGGGTGTCTTTGAGTGCATCGACGAGCTCGATGTCGACGTCGCCTTGGTGCGGGCGTTCGCGTTCTGCGAGGGTCCCGGTTCCATCCTCGGTATTCGCACCTCGGCCATGGCCCTTCGGATGTGGAGCACCATGGCTCCCAGGCCCGTGTACGCCTACAGGAGCCTGGCGGTCGTGGCGGCGGCGGTGGCACGCCCCTCGGTGACGGTGATCGCCGACGCTCGCCGGGGCCTCTGGCACCGGCAATCCCAGGGGGGAACGCTCGAGCGGGTGCCGGCCGCGGAGCTTTCAGGAGAGCTCCTCATGCCCGAGGGGTTCCGGCACTGGGATCCCGTGCCGGCGGGAACGCTGCCCACACCGTACGATCTTGAGTCCCTCTTCGCCCTTGGTCCCCTCGCCGAGGCCGACCTCCTCCATGAAACGGCCACCCCTGACGCCTTCCTGCACCAGGAGCCGGCCTACGCGAAATGGACCCCCCAGATCCACCGAGCCCCGTGATTCCCTCCCACTCATCCCTACCGCTTCGCTGCTGGGCCGAGATCGACCTCGCCGCACTCGAGCGCAACCTTCGCCACATCCGCGCGTCGCTTCCCCCGCACATCCGCTACGTCGCGGTCGTGAAGGCCGACGCCTACGGCCACGGCCTGCAGCAGGTCGCCGGGCGCCTCATGCACGCCGGGGCCGACCTGTTTGCCGTCGCCAACATCACCGAGGCGGCGCAGCTGCGGGAACTGGGGCCCGGCTGGCCCATCCTTCTCCTTAGCCCGCTCCTGCCCGACGAGGACCGCTTTGTCGCCGAATACGACCTGGCCGCCACCGTCTCGACCGACGACGAGGTGTCGCGCCTGGACAAGGCGGCGCTGCTCTCGGGCCGCGCCATCTCGGTCCACCTGAAGGTGGACACGGGGATGGGCAGGCTCGGGGTATGGCACGAGGAGGCCACCTCGCTCGTCAGGCGGATCAGCGAGTCCCCACACCTCAGGCTCGCCGGGATCTTCACCCATTTCGCGAGCCCCGACGACGACATGCGCTTCACCGAGGAACAGCGGCGCCGCTTCCTTCGCGTGCTCTCCGAGAGCGGCCTGGACCGGGAGCCACCCGAGAAGCTCTACGTTCACGCCGACAACAGCGCCGGGATCGAGACCATGCCCGGAAAGAGCCCGTTCAACGCCGTGCGCGTAGGCCTCCTGCAGTTCGGGATCCTGCCCCACCCCAGTTCGTTCCTCTCGGACGTGCGGACGGAGCCCGTGTTCAGTTTCCGGACGCGCGTGGGAATCGTGAAGCGCCTGCCGTCGGGCACGACCGTGAGCTATGGGCGCACGCGCAAGCTCGACAGGGACTCGACCATCGCGGTCCTGTGCGCGGGCTACGGCGACGGGATCCCCAGGGCGGTCAGCAACCGCGCGAGCGTGCTGATCAAGGGAAAGCGCTGCGCCGTCCTCGGCCGGGTCACGATGGACCAGACCATCGTCGACGTGAGCGATGTCGCAGGGGTGGCCAGCGGCGACGAGGCCGTCATCGTCGGCAGCCAGGGCGCCGACGAGATATCAATCGGGGAATTCAGCAGGTGGGCAGATACGATCCCCTGGGAGACGCTCTGCTCCGTCACCAAGCGGGTTCCCCGCGTCTACCGTACCGCTTTGGGCACCTAGCGACTCCAGGTGGGGCTATTTGCCGATCCCGCAGACCCTGAAGCCGATCTCCTTGAGCTTGGGCAGGTCCAGGATGTTGCGTCCGTCAAAGACGAATGCCGGCTTCGACATCAGGCTGAAGATCCGCTTGAAATCCAGCGCCTTGAACTCGTCCCACTCGGTGACCACCGCGAGGGCGTGCGCACCCTCGACGGCCCCATAGGCGTCGGAGGCAATGGTCAGCAGCGGATTGGCGGGGTCCTTTCCGAGGACGTCGCGGCGGATCTCATCGGCGGGCACCTTGGGATCGTAAATCGACACCCTCGCCTGCTCGGCGATCAGGTCCTTGCACACGGCGATCGCCGGCGACTCGCGGGTGTCGTTCGTGTCCTTCTTGAACGCGAACCCGAGCACGGCTATCTTCTTGTCGGCAACAGAGTTGTATAGGGACCGGACGATCTTTGTCGTGAACCTGTGCTTCTGCCAGTCGTTCATCTTCACCACGGCCTCCCAGTACGACGCGACCTCGGGAAGCCCGAAATGCTCGCACAGGTAGACCAAGTTGAGGATGTCCTTCTGAAAGCACGAGCCGCCGAAGCCGACGGAGGCCTTCAGGAACTTCGGCCCGATCCGCGAGTCCCTGCCGATCGCGTTGGCGACCTCGTCCACGTCGGCGCCCGTGGCCTCGCAGAGGGCCGAGATCGAGTTGATCGAGGAGATCCTCTGGGCGAGAAAGGCGTTGGCCACCAGCTTCGAGAGCTCGGATGACCAGAGGTTGGTCGCGATGATCCGCTCGCGGGGCACCCACCGGGCGTAGACGTCGGCAAGGGTCGCTACGGCGGCGGCCCCCTCGGGCGTGCGCTCCCCGCCGATCAGCACGCGGTCGGGATTGAGCAGGTCGGCGACCGCCGTTCCCTCGGCGAGAAACTCCGGGTTGGAGAGGACCTGGAATTTGATGCCGCGCCCGTTGGCGGCGAGGATGTCCTTGATCGTCTCGGCCGTCTTCACCGGGATCGTCGACTTCTCGACGATGATCTTCGGACCGTTCGCGCACTCGGCGATCGTCCTGGCCACCGACTCGATGAACCGCAGGTCGGCCGCGCGCCCCGCCCCCACCCCGTAGCTCTTCGTTGGCGTGTTGACGGCCACGAAGACAATGTCCGCCGCCTCGATGCCGCCCTTCACGTCGGTTGAGAAATGCAGGTTCCTGCCCCGTGTCTGCTTCACGACCTCCACCAAGCCCGGCTCGTAGATGGGAAGCGTGTCCGAGCACCACGCGGCGATGCGCGAGGCGTTCATGTCGACGACCCTGACCTCGATGTCCGGCGCCTTGAGCGCGATCATCGCCATCGTGGGTCCGCCGACGTAGCCGGCGCCAATGCAGCAGATCTTCATACGGGGGTGGTCCGGCAATGTTGCGCGCATGCCCGGCAAATCCAAGCGGTAAAGACGCGGCGGCGCATATTGCCGAGCGCCCGGTCAGGCTGGCGTCGGCGCCGGAGCGGGACCCGCACCGAGGCCCTCGGCCGGCGTCGGCTTGTCGGCGGCCTTCTTCTCCTCGGGCTTTTCCGCGGGCTTACCTATGAACGCGGCGGCAATCGGGGAGCGAATCTCGCCAAACTCAAGGATCTCGAGGACATGCCTGCCCTCGAGCGTCTCGTGCTCCAGGAGCGCCTCCGCAATCTTGTCGAGGGCGGAGCGCCGCTCGGTAATGATCACCTTGGCCCGCTCGTACTGCTCGGAAATGATCCGCTGGATCTCGACGTCGATCCTGCGGGCCGTCTCCTCTGAGACGTTCTCGGTCCTCGTGATGTCGCGGCCCAAGAAGACGGTGTCGTGGTTGCCGCCGTAGGAGATGGGCCCCAGGGCGCTCATCCCCCAGTCGCAGACCATGTGCCTAGCGATCGCGGTGATCTGCACGATGTCGCCCGCGGCGCCGCTTGAGATGTCCCCGAGGACGAGCTCCTCGGCGATCCTGCCTCCGAGCCCCATGGCGATCTGGTTGAGCATCCGCTTCATCGCCTGCGTCAGGACATCCTTCTTCGGGATGAACATGGTGCTCCCGAGGCTGCGCCCGCGGGGGATGATCGTGACCTTGTGGACGGGCATGTGGCCGTCATCCAGGACTCCCTGGATGAGGGCATGGCCGGCCTCGTGGTAGGCGGTGAGCTTCTTCTCGTCGTCGTCCATCAGGCGCCGGCGCTCGCGCCCGAACTGAACCTTCTCGCGGGCATCCTCGACGTCCATGGCGTCGATCTTCTTGCGGTTGCGGCGGGCCGCGAGGAGCGCCGACTCGTTGAGGAGGTTCGCAAGGTCGGCACCGGAAAGGCCGGGCGTGCCGCGCGCGATGACCGCGAGGTCCACGTTGTCGGCAAGGCTCAGCTTGCGGGCGTGGACGCGCAGGATCTGCTCGCGGCCGATCATGTCCGGAAGGTCGACATAGATCTGGCGGTCAAAGCGGCCGGGCCGCAGAAGGGCGCTGTCGAGGACGTCGGGGCGGTTGGTCGCCGCGATGATGATGACGCCCTCCGTCGTGTCGAAGCCGTCCATCTCGACCAGGAGGGAATTGAGCGTCTGCTCGCGCTCGTCGTTGCCGCCGCCGAGGCCGGCGCCGCGCTGGCGACCCACCGCGTCGATCTCGTCGATGAAGATGAGGCACGGGGCGCTCTTGCGGCCCTGCTCGAACATGTCGCGCACCCTAGAGGCGCCCACGCCGACGAACATCTCGACGAAGTCCGAGCCCGAGATGCTGAAGAAGGGCACGTCCGCCTCGCCGGCCACGGCCTTCGCCAGGAGCGTCTTGCCCGTTCCCGGGGGTCCCACCATGAGGATGCCCTTCGGGATGCGCCCGCCCATCTTCGTGAACTTCTTCGGGTCCTTGAGGAATTCCACGACCTCGGAGACCTCCTCCTTGGCCTCGTCGCAGCCCGCGACGTCGCCGAACGTGACCTTGTCGCGGTCGCGGGTCAGGAGCTTCGCGCGGCTCTTGCCGAAATTGAGGGCGCCGCGGCCGGCCTGGCGCAGCTGGCGGCTGAAAAGGAAGTAGAGGAAACCGATGATGATCAGCACCGGAAGGACGCTGAGCGCGAGCTGGGTCAGCACGGTGGTCGTGGGCCGCTCGACGAACTTGTTCGTCTTCTGCAGGCGCTCCATGTTCGAGTCGGTCAGCCGTCCCGCGGCGCGGAATGCCGAGGTCTTCGTCCCGCGTTCGTTAACCAGGGAGGCGCTGTTCAATTCGCCGGTGATCAGGACCCAGTCGCGGCCGCCCGAGGGGTCTGGCTGGATCATTCCCGTCTTGATGTCGGAGGCCTCGGCATGGGTGACGACCTCAAAGATGGTGAGGGGCGCCGGCGACACCGTGATCCCCGGGGACCAGAAAAGAAGCGCAACCACGGCAAACGCCAAGGCGATCCAAAAGATGAGCACCTTCGGCTGGAAGCGGTCCGGTGGGATGTTCTTCAGCTGCCGGCGTGGTTTCTTGGTGTCGTTGTCGGGCATCTAGGGGATATTATGACTGTTAAAACTACCTTGTGGTTCCAGCGTTACAAGTCAATGGGACGTCGCTGTTCTGCGCCTGGAATCGAACCTTAGGCGCCCCCCCCGGATCACCGCAAAGCCATGGCTCCCAAGGCTGTGCCTTGCGGGTGATCCCCGCTCGGCCGCGCGAAGCAGCAAGTCAAAGCCCTGCCTCGACAATTCCCCGGCGCCCTTCTGAAGGAGGAGCCACCGGTGGAGGGACCGCCTGACGACTGCCCGGGGACGGCCCGCAAGGCGCGCCACGTGAAGCGAGCCGTCCTCCCCCAGGGGGTCGAGCGCGTCGACCCACGCCTCAAGCGCCTGGTCGTCCTCCTCCAGAAGCTCCCGGGAAAGGGCGGCGCCTCCAAGGGCGTCCCTCTCGGCGGAGCGCACCCACCGCGGGATCACGTCCCTGCGCAGCCGGTTCCTGAAGTGCGAGCCCGTGGCGTTGCTTGAATCCTCGCGCCACGGGGCCCCGGCGGCGCGGAGGACCCCGGAGAGCTCCCTCTTTTTCAGCGTCAATAGCGGCCGGACATGGAACCCGCCCCGTCGCGCGCCCCGGGCGGGCGAGAACGGGTGGATCGGCCGGGGGGCGGCAAGCCCGGCCCCGCCGCTGCCCCGAGCCAGGCGCATGAGGATCGTCTCGGCGATGTCGTCCTGCTGGTGGCCGAGCCAAAGGACGCGCATGCGCCGCGCGGCCATTCCACGCTCGATGAACCGGAACCGGGCGTCGCGCGCCCCCGCCTCGCCGGCCCCGCGCCGCGCCGCGGCCCACCTCCCCGAGACGAGCCGAACGCCGAGGCCCTTGCACAGGCGGGCGCAGAACCGGGCATCGGCCGTCGACTCCCGTCCCCTGAGCCGGTGGTCGAAATGGAAGGCCACGAGGTCAGGGCGCCTTGCCGGCCAGTGGGCCCAGAGAAGCAGCAGAAGTGCGACCGAGTCGGCCCCGCCCGAAAGCGCCACGCCCCAGGGCTCCCTCGCCGGCCGCGCGTCCGCCCACTCGACGACGCCGGGATGAAGCCGCCCCTTGGGAACGAGCGCTGCGGCCCGGTCGGCCGCCGCGGGCCACCGGGCTCTTCCGCGCTTCTTCATTTCGATCCGGTCGGCCGTCTCAGCCGAACGTGAGGTGCGACTTGCCGAAATGGGGAACGAGCGCCGGAGGGATCCTCACCCTGCCGTCCGCCTCGAGGTTGTTCTCCAGGATCGCCGCGAGCACCCGGGGGACCGCGAGTCCCGAGCCGTTGAGCGTGTGGACGAGCTCGGCCTTGCCCGACTCCTTCGAGCGGAAGCGGATCTGGGCTCGGCGCGCCTGGAAGGCCTCGAAGTTGGAGCAACTCGAGACCTCAAGCCAGCGCTTCTGCCCGGCCGCCCAAACCTCGAGGTCGTACTTCTTCGCCTGGGCGAACCCAAGGTCCCCGCCGCACATGAGCAGGACGCGGTACGGGAGCCCGAGCTTTCGCAGGAGGCCCTCGACGTCGTCCCTTAGCCCGTCCAATTCCTCGTAGCTGCGGGACGGGTGCACCCACTTCAGGAGCTCGACCTTGTCGAACTGGTGGAGCCGGTTGAGGCCGCGCACGTCCTTGCCGTAGCTGCCCGCCTCGCGCCTGAAGCACGGCGTGTAGGCGCAGCGCCTGACCGGCAGCGAGGCCTCGTCCAGGATCTCGTCCCTGAAGAAGTTCGTGAGCGGGACCTCGGCCGTGGGCACCGCGTACAGGCGGTCCGCGGTCGTCTCGTACATCTGCCCCTCCTTGTCGGGAAGCTGCCCGGTCGCGGTGGCGCTCGCCGCGTTCACGAAGATCGGCGGCGAAACCTCGGCGTAGCCCGCCTTCACGTCCTCCTCCAGGAAGAAGTTGACGAGCGCGCGCACGAGGCGCGCGCCATCGCCGATGTAGAACGGGAATCCGGCCCCCGTCACCTTGGAGCCCCGCTCGAAGTCAAAGAGCTTCGAGAATCCCGGGATGTCCCAGTGGGACACGGCGCAGGGCCCCACGGCCGCCACGTCCCCGAACGCCGAGAACACGACGTTCTCCTCGGGGGTCCTCCCCTCGGGGACGCTCGCGTGCGGCAGGTTGGGGAGTGCGAGCATGGCCTCGCGGTGCCTCTCCTCGGCCGCCTTCAGGGCCGCGTCCTTCTCCTTGATATGCGCGGACACCGCCTTCATCTCGGCCAATTTCGCGGCGAACTCCGGGGATCCCTTGGGAAGGGTCGCCATCGCGGCGTTCGCCGCCTTCTGGACCGAGCGCAGCTGCTCCACCTCCTGGAGGTGGGTCCTCCATGCGGCGTCAGCGGCCAGGACCGCGTCCAGGTCGACGGCGAGGTGCTTCTTTGCAATCGCCGCGCGGACGAGGTCGGGCGACTCACGGATCAGTTTTGGGTCGAGCATGATTAGGCCAGCCGGCGTCCCTTCAGGCGCTCCAGGATGCGCAGGGGTGACTTGCCCTCGTCGGCCATCCCGGAGACCGGCAGGGAGAATGTCTGCTCGAACTGGTGCTGCCCCGAGAGCGCGGCATGGGAGACGGAGTCCGAGAACGTGATCCAGGTCGTGCCCGCGCCGAACTCGACCGGGGCGGTCCCCGTCGAGGACTGGTAGGCCGTGTCGGACTTCATCGCGTCGTGAAGCCCCATCATGATGTGGTCGTACTCGGAGCGGCGCCTCTTGGTGATCCTGAGCCACTGCATGACCACGGCCCCCCCGGGGAACGGCCTGGCGATCGCGGGGCCGAAGCGGGCCGCCACCTTTTCGAAGGGCTCGCCCAGGCGCCAGACCCTCGGGCGATTCGAGGGGTTGACGTTGCAGAAGACCCTGATGATCCGGTCGCCCCGGACGGGGTTCGAGGGAAAGGCGTCGACGTGCAGCCGGGTGTCGTCCTTGCGCCATGAGCTCGCCCGGCCCGCGATCTCGGCAGGGCGCAGGCTGGTGCGCTCCAGGCGGACGGCGCCCCGGTACCTGGGGAAGAGGTTGTGGACGAGCGTTCGCGCGGACTCCGAATAGCGGGCGACCAGGAGGCGCAGGAGCTCGGCCTCCGCCCCCGTGCAGCTCGTACCGCCGAGCCGCCCGGTTGCGGGATTGTAGCTGACGTTCTTCGCCTTCGCCAAAATCCTGGGGTCGAGGAGCTTCTTCTCATCGTCCGTCATCGGAAACGGCAGGTTGGGAAGAACGATCACCGACCCGTCCTCGAGAGCCCCGGTCGCGCGGGCCTCGACCTCGGGGGGAAAACTACCGCCCCAACCGTTTGCCTGGAGAAATGTGAGTGTATCCATCGGAAGCGACTATGCTTGGCCGGCCTCGGCAAATCAACCCTGGGTGGTCCTCGAGGCGGCGCGGATGCGCTGGAATCGCGTCTGGACCTCCTTGACCGTCAGAAGCTTCATGTTGCCGAGCGGCGCCTGGATCACGAAGTTGGAGGGCCCGCCCGGGGGATAGGGACCGTACAGGCGCGGGTCCGTGGGGCCGAAGATCGCGAACACCCGCACGCCGAGGGCCGCCGCCAGGTGCATCGGGCCGCTGTCGTTGCTGATCACCCAGTCGGCCCTCTTCACGAGGGCCGGCAGGGACACGAGGCTCGTGTTGCCCGTCAGGTTGATGAACTGCTCCGCGGGGAACGCCCCGCGGTCCGGCAGGAAGTTGTTCCCGGCCCAGACGACCTTCCTCGACTTGTCCTCCCGCAGGATCATCTCGGTCAGCTGCTTGAAGCCCCCCCACTTCTTGTCGGCGCGGCGGCTGTCGGGGAACATGACGAACGGCTTTGCCCCCCCGCGCCCGTCCGCGAACTTCAGGTTGAGGCTGTCCACCTCGCGGAAGCGGACGGTCCCCCTTAGCTCGGGCTTGGCGCCCAGGACGGGGCAGAACTGCAGCAGGATGTCGACGGCGTGGCTTCTCCTGCCGTCCGGCGGAAGGGGGACCTTCTGGTCGTAGAACACGCCGGCCCATTCCCTGGAGTCGCTGCGGCCCACCTTGACCTTGGCGCGGGCGCGCGAGGTCATCAGGCCCGTGCGAAGGAGGCCCTGCATGTCGAACGCGTAGTCGAACTTGGTCGCCCGGACCTCGCGCATCAGCTTGAGGAAGCCCTTCGTGCCGCCCCTCCTGTCGAACACATACACGTGGTCGACGGCCTCGCAGGCCCGCACGATCGGCGCAAACATCTCGCGAACGATCCAGGAAATGCGTAGGTCATGCCGCTGCGCCTTGAGCGAGGTGGCCACTTGGAGGCCCTGGACGATGTCGCCCAGGGAGGACGGCTTGATGACAAGGAGTTCGGTCATTGACGCGCGAGCGTAACGTTTCATGGCTTTTCCGGGCCAAGATCAAACGCCAAATCCCATAATCCAGCCAAAGACCGCGTGATACCCCTCGCCCTAAGCCTGCTGGGCCGCCTGCTCGCCATTGCGCCCGAGCCCGTCCTGCGCGCCCTCTCGGCGGCGGCGGGCGAGCTCGTGCTGTGGGCCGCGCCGCGGCGAAGGCGGGTCCTTAGGTCCAACCTGCACCACGCCTTCCCGGGGAGGGCCCGCTCGTGGCGGCGCTCGATGGCCCGCGAGAGCTCCCGCAGGCTGGTGGAGACCGCCATGCTCTCCCTGGCGGCCCCCTACCTCACGGACCGCCGGATACGGGCGATCGCGACCCTCGGGCCCTCCGCCCTGTCCCTGTCGCGCGAGCTCTCGTCGAGGCCGCGGCCGATCGTCCTTGCGACCCTTCACTTCGCGCTCTGGGAGAGCCAGACCTGGTTCAGGCACCTCGCGGGGGTCCCGATGCCGGAATTCGGCATCATCTTCAGGCCCTTCGACAACCCGTCGCTCGACGCCTTCGTCAAGACGACCCGCGAACGGCACGGGATGCGGCTCCTCTCCCGCAAGGCGGGCTTTGCCGAGGCCCTGGGGATGCTCCGCGACAACGGGTGCGTCGGGGTCCTCTTCGACCAGAACGCCGGCACGCGCGGCGCCCTGACGCTCCTGATGGGACGGGTGTGCTCCTCGACCGAGCTGCCCGGGGTCCTTGCGTCCAAGTTCAGGGCGGAGCTGAGGACCTTCTACCCCAGGCGCACCGGGTTCTGGCGGGTCACGTTCGAGACCGACGCCGTGCCCTACGACGGCACCCCGGCCGGCGCCACCCTTGCGCTCAACCGGTGGCTCGAGGGAGCCCTGTCGGACGGGAACCTCTGCGCGTCCTGGCTCTGGGCCCACGACCGCTGGCGCAACCAGGACGTGCCCTCGCGCAGGCTGCGCCTCGAGGCCAAGCGCGACCTCCTTGCCGATGACCTGCGGGCCCGGGGCCTCGGGTCGCTGCCGCGCAACACCCGCGTGTGGGTGCGCATGCCGAACTGGCTGGGGGACGTCGCCATGGCGCTGCCGCTGCTCCGGGCGATCCGCTCCTCCCGCCCGGACGCCGAGATCACCCTCCTTGCGAAGCCGGGCTTCGTCCCGCTCCTGGAGGGGCTCGGGGTCGCCGACAGGGTCCGCCCGCTGCCGCCCGGGGGCCCGGGATACTTCGCGCACTTCCTCTCGCTGCGCTCGTCGTACCCGGACGTCTGGATACTGCTGACGAACTCGCTTAGGGGCGACCTCGAGGCCCTGCTCGCGGGATGCCCGCAGCGCTTCGGCATTGCCAGGCGGGGAAGGCCGCGGCCGCTCCTGACCCACGCCTACCGGCCCCCGGAGGGATTCGACGAGGCGCGCCACCACCAGATCGAGCTGTGGGAGAACTTCCTGCGGCACTTCGGGCTGGATGCGCCGGCGGACTCCACTCCGCTCGCGGCCCCCGCGCTCGCGCCCGCGCGGCCGCCGGGGGCAGTCGGGCCGATCGGCCTGATCGCCGGCTCGGAGAACGACCCGCAGAAGCGCTGGCCCGAGGCCCACTGGCGCGCCCTGATCGAGGCCCTCCCCGCCGAGCGTTTCGTCCTCTTCGGCACCCAGGGGGACGCCCCGATCACCTCAAGGATCGCCGCGGGATTCGCCAGCGAGCGCGTCTCGAACCTGGCGGGCACGACGAGCCTCGAGGGGTTTGCGGGCGCCCTGGCCGGATGCCGGCTTCTTGTCTCAAACGACACCGGGGGGATGCACCTGGCCAACGCCCTCGGGGTGCCGGTCGTGGCCCTTTTCGGCCCCACGAACCCCCTGAGGACGGGCCCCGCCTTCTCGTCCCCCTACAGGATTCTCCAGCCGCCGGGCTGCCCCCCGACGGGCGGCGGCTCGCTCGCCGGCCTGTCCACCGACCGCGTCGTCCGGGCGGTGCGAGACTTGCCATAGGGCGACCGATGCCGACACGCTTTCGACCCCGATGCCGCTCTTGACCGTAACCGACCTGCGCACCCACTTCCACACGCGCAACGGCGTCTACCGGGCCGTCGACGGGGTGAGCTTCTCGGTCGAGCGCGGCGAGACGCTCGGCATCGTCGGGGAGTCCGGCTCGGGCAAATCGGTCACGTGCTACTCGATCATGGGACTGATCCCCCAGCCGCCCGGCAGGATCGAGAGCGGATCGGCGATGTTCGACGGGGTCGACCTCCTGCGGTGCAGCCCGGCCGTCGCCCGCTCGATACGCGGCAAGCGGGTCTCGATGATCTTCCAGGACCCCATGACCTCGCTCAACCCCTACCTGAGGGTCTCCGAGCAGGTGATCGAGCCCCTGCTGATCCACCAGGACATCTCCAGGAAGGACGCCCTCGCCCGCGCCCTGGAGATGATGGAGGCCGTGGGGATCAACGATGCCGCGCGGCGCATTCATTTCTACCCCCACGAGTTCTCGGGCGGCATGCGCCAGAGGGTGATGATCGCGATGGCCCTGGTCACCCACCCTGAGCTCCTGATCGCGGACGAGCCCACCACGGCCCTCGACGTGACCGTGCAGGCCCAGATCCTGGACCTTATCCGCAGGCTGCAGCGCGAGCTCGGGATGGCGGTCATCTTCGTCACGCACGACCTGGGCGTCGTTGCGGGGCTTTGCGACAACGTGCAGGTCATGTACGGGGGCCGGATCATGGAGACGGCCGACGCGGCCACGCTCTTCAAGGCGCCCCGCCATCCCTACACCCGCGCCCTCCAGCGCTCGATACCGGCGCTTCAGCCTAAAGGCCAGGACCTCTTCACGATCCCCGGGCTCCCTCCCGACGTCTCGAAGGCCATCCCGGGGTGCGCGTTCGCCCCGCGCTGCCCCTTCGTGGCGGACGCGTGCCTGGCAAGGCGCCCCGAACTCGAGGAGGTCTCCGCAGGGCACGCCCACTCGTGCATCCGGGCAAGGGCAGGCGAGATCGATGTGGACGCCATGGGGACCAAGGCAGCCCATGCCTGAGAACATCCTGGAGCTAAGGGAAGTGCGGACCCACTTCCCCATCCACACCGGCTTCCTCGTCAAGAAGCACACCGGCTCGGTGAAGGCGGTGGACGGTGTCACCCTCTCCGTGCGCCAGGGCGAGGTCCTCGGCCTTGTCGGGGAATCGGGCTGCGGCAAGTCGACCCTCGCGCGCACGATTCTCCAGCTTGTCCCCACGACCGGCGGCACGGTGTCCCTGAACGGCCTGAACCTCGCCACCGCGTCCCGCACCGAGCTCCTGCTCTGCCGAAGGGACCTGCAGATGATCTTCCAGGACCCCTACGCCTCGCTCAACCCGAGGATGACGGTCCACGCCGCGCTGTCCGAGCCCCTGCTCGTCCACGGGATCTGCACCAGGGCCGAGGTGCAGGGCCACGTCGACGAGCTCATGAGGCTCGTCGGCCTGGCGCCGCGCTTCGCCCGCAAGTACCCTCACGAATTCTCCGGCGGCCAGCGCCAGAGGATCGCGATCGCGCGCGCCCTGGCCCTCAAGCCGAAGGTCGTCGTCGCGGACGAGCCGGTGTCGGCCCTGGACGTGTCGATCCAGGCCCAGATATTGAACCTCCTCTCCCAGCTCTGCCGGGAGATGAACCTGACCCTCATCTTCATCGCCCACGACCTGTCGGTCGTGCGGCACATCTCCGACCGGGTGGCCGTCATGTACCTGGGCAAGATCGTCGAGCTCGGGCCCGCAGCGCAGGTGATCGACAACCCCCGCCACCCCTACACCCGGGCGCTCGTCAGCGCGATCCCGGTCCCCGACCCCGCGGTCGAGCGCAACCGCCAGAGGATCGTGCTCGCGGGCGACCCCCCCTCCCCGATCGATCCGCCGAGCGGATGCGCGTTCCACCCCCGGTGCCCGCACGCAATCGAGCGCTGCAAGGCGGCCGTTCCCGCGCTCGTCCCCTGCGGGGCCTCCCGCGAGGCGGCCTGCATCCGCCTGGACGAGCTCGGCTAGGCGCGCTTGGGGCCGGAGCCGGCGCCGAGCTCCCTCTCGAGCGCGTCGACGCGCTTGAACAAATCCGGCAGGCGGTTCCTTAGGATGACGATCTTCTGCTCGAGCAGGAGCGGCAGGCTCGGGGAGCCCCAGACCGACGTCTTGGGCGCGATGTCGTCCTTGACCCCCGACTTCGCGGCGATCATGGCCCCGGAGCCGATGGTGATGTGCCCGGCAAGGCCGCACTGGCCCCCGACGACGACATAGTCGCCGAGTGTCGTGCTCCCGGCGATTCCCACCTGGGCGCAGATCAGGCAGTGCCTGCCCACGACGACATTGTGGCCGAGCTGGACCAGGTTATCGATCTTCGTCCCCTCTCCGACGGACGTCCTCTCGAAGCGGGACCGGTCGACCGTCGAGTTCGCCCCGATCTCGACGTCGTCGCCGATCACGACCGTGCCCACCTGCGGGACCTTCTCCAGGCGCCCGGCGACGTGCTCGTAGCCGAAGCCGTCCGCCCCGATGACAACCCCCGGGTGGAGCCGCACCCGCCTGCCAAGCGTGCAGTCGGCGCAGACCACGGCCCCCGCCATGAGCCACGAGTCCTCGCCGATGACCGTTCCCCGGCCGACGAACACCCCGGCCTGCAGGTGCACCCGCTCGCCGAGGTCGGCCCCCGCCTCCACGACGCACATGGGGCCGATCGTGGCCGACGCCGGGACCCGGGCCCCGGGAGCGACGACGGCGGACGGGTGGACCCCGGGGAGCGGCTTCGGCCAGAGCTGCTGCTCGAGGCGCGCGCACAGGCGCGCCAGCGCCACCGAGGGGTTGTCCACGAACAGGTGCACCTGCCCGGGCCCGGGCGTCCCGTCGTAGTCGGGCGGCACGAGGACGACCGTGGCCCGGGACGAGGCCACCGAGGTCTTGTACCGGGGGTTGCCGAGGAACGAGAGGTCCCCGGGGCCCGCCGAGCCAAGCGAAGCGATCCCCGTGATCGAGCCGGACGCGGATCCCGCAACCTTGGTCGGCTGGACGATGGCGGTGATTTCAGCCTGCGTGAACGAGACCTTCATACCCCATAGAAAAAGAACCCCGCTTGCTCAACGCAAGCGGGGTTCGATCAGAATTCCATGGCCCCCAGGGGGCCGGTCTTACTTGCTCGGCGCGATGCCGGGGACCGTGATCTTCGGCGAGTCGCTCGCGGCCGGGGCAGCGGTCGATGAGGCGGGCGCCGGGGCGGCGGTCGCGGCCGGGCGGTCCTTGTTCAACTCGGCCATCACCTCGTCGGTGATGTCGAGCGAGGGCTCATAGTAGAGGACGTTCGAGACGCCGACCAGGGTCGGGCCCGACTTGTCGATCAGGAACGTCGCGCCCTTCTTCTTGGCGATCTCGACCGATGCCTTCGTGATCTCCTCGATCATCAGGGTCTTGAAGGTCTGGAAGCGCTGCTGGAGGGTGTTCTTCGTATTCTGGACGAAGGAGTTCTGCTCGCTGCGCTTCTGCTGGATCTCCTCGTACTTCTTCTGGGCCTCGGCCTGGGCCTTGGTCTTCGCCTCGGCCGTCGCAGTCGGGTTCTTGGACTGCTCGTCGAGCTCCTTGAACTGCTCGACCAGGGCATTGCCGGACTTTGTGATCTCGGCCAGCTGGTCCTGCGCCTTCGTCTCGTCGGCCTGGAGCTTAGCCTGCTGCTCCTGGGTCTTCCAGTGGGTGTCAAAAAGCTTGGCCAGATCCACGACGAGGATCTTGGGGGCGGTTTGAGCGTGCGTTGTCAGGGCCGACAGGGCGATCGCGGCGACTGCAACTATGGACTGTATGGATTTCTTCATGGGATGTTATCGCAGGGTGTAAGAGGTAAATCGAATCGGAATTAGAACCGGGTGCCAAACGAAAAATTGAACTGGCCGCCATGTTTGTTGAGCTTGGTCCCCTTGATCGGGATGCCGTAGTCAAGGCTCAGCGGGGAGCCGGCCACCATCAGCCTCAGGCCGAAGCCGAAGTCGTCGTTGTAGGCGCCCGGGTTGAAGTCGTAGGCCCCCGCGTTCACGAAGCCCACGTCGTAGAAGGCGGCGAAGCGGATCGGGTCCACGATCTCGACCGAGTACTCGACGTTGAACATGCCGTAGGTCTTGCCGCCGATCGGCTCCCCGAAGGGGTCCGTCGGGCTAACCTCATGGTACTCAAAGCCGCGCAGGTCGTAGGGCCCTCCCAGGTAGAACGCATCGTAGTAGGGCAGCACCTTGAAGTTGCCGTAGTTGTTGATGACGCCCGCCCTCGCAACCAGCTCGAGGACCTGAGTTTGGGTGTCGAACACCTTGAAGTTCTGGGACCCCTTGAACTCAAAGCTGTAGAAGTTGTCGGTGCCGCCAAGGACGCCTCCCGCCAGGGTCGAGATGAAGTCGATACGATTGCCGGAGGTCGGGCTCACGAGCTTGTCGCGGGTGTCGCGGATCAGCTCGAAGGAGACGTCCGAGACCTTGTGGAGACCCGAGAAGGTCTGGATCACGTTGGAGGCCGACGGGTTGACGTCGTAGATGCTGATGGTCTCGTACTGGTAGGTGAGGGTGCCGCTGAAGAGGCCGAAGAGCTGCTTGCGCAGGTTCACATTGCCGCCCTCCGTCAGCTCCTGGTAATAGGTGCTCACGTAGGTGGACTGCTCGCGGAAGAGGCTGAACCCGAAGGCCAGCTGCTTCTCGAAGAGGTAGGGCTCCTCGAAGCTGAGGACCGCCTCGTTGGAGAGCTGGCCGAGCGACACCTTGATGCTGAACTTCTCGCCGTCGCCCTGGAAGAGGGAGCGCCTGTTGAAGAGGTCGAAATTGGTCTGCTGGATCTGGGCGAACACCGTCGCCCGCTCCAGGGTGCTGTAGCCCGCGCCGAACGTGAAGGTGCCCGTCCGGCCCTCCTTCACCGCGACGCGCATGTCGCGCCGTCCCGGGATGTTGGTGTCCTGCGGGGTGATGTCCACCTCGTCGAAGAACCGCGTGTTCTGGAGGCGGTTCTTGCTGATCTTCATGCGGACCGTGTCAAAGACGTCCCCCGGCCCGAGGATCAGCTCGCGGATGATCACGACGCTCTTTGTCTTCGTGTTGCCCTCGATCTGGATCGACTCGACGCTGAACTTCTCGCTCTCGTCGATTTTGAACTCGAGGTCGATGTCGTTGGTCTTGAGGTTGGGCCTGCGGGTCACGTGCGCGCGCGTGTCAAGGTACCCGTCCTTGCCGTAGTAGTCCTCGATGCGCTCGACCGCCTTGTCGATCTTCGACGGCGCAAAGACGGCACCCTGCTTGGCGTAGAGGGACGCGACGCGCTTCAGGAGCACGGTCGAGTGGAGCTTGTTGCCCGTGATGGTGATCTCGCCGATCTTGTACTGGCGGCCCTCGTTGACCGTGATCGCGATCACCAGGCCGTCGGACTTCGGGTAGCTGAAGACGATCTTCTCCTCGGGGATCTCGACGTCCAGGTAGCCGTGCTCGCGGTAGTAGTCGCGCAGCTTGTCCAAGTCGTCCTGGAACTCGTCGTCCTTGAACCTGCCGGTGTCCATGAGCCAGGAGAACATCCACCATTTCTTGGTATCCATCACCTTGCGAAGCGCCTTCGTCTTGACGTGGGCGTTGCCCACGAAGTTGATCGCCAGGATCTTCACCTTCTTGCCCTCGCGGATCTTGAAGGTGACGGTCCCCAGGCCGGTGCTGCGGTCGCGGCTGATTGAGTACGTCACGGAGACCTGGTTGAATCCCTGCTTCTGGTAGTACTCCTTGAGCTTCTCGGAGTCCTCCTTCACCTGGCGCTCGTCGAGCGAGGTGTTGGCGGCGGACTTGATCTCCTTCTCTATCCGGCGCGTCTTCAGCTGCTTGTTGCCCTCGAACTTGATGCTGAGCACCCGGTACTTGGGGGTGACCTCGATCACCAGGTTGAAGGTCCGGGCGTCGACGGCCTCGCGCTTGATCTCGATGAACTCGAAGAGGCCCGTCTTGTAGAGGGCACGGATGTCGCGATCGAGCATCGTCTCGTCAAGGTCGCCGCCCTCGCGCACCTGGATGTTGGCCCGCACCACCTGTTCGTTGACGTTGGCCGTTCCCACGAACTTGACCGCGATCGCACCCACCTTGTAGGAAGGCGCAGGGGCTCCTTGTTCGGCGATCTGTCCCGGCGCCTCCTGTGCCCGCATGCGGGAGGCGCAGGCACCCGCGAGGATCACAAAGACAGCGGCAATGCGTAGGACCCTGTAAATCACAGGGTTACTGGGTATAGTTTTCAAATCGTGTGATGTCGCGGAGGAAAGTAAGCCGCAGTTCTCCTACTGGCCCGTTTCGTTGCTTGGCAACGATTAACTCTGCCGAGTCGGCGGCCACCTGGAACTTTTCGTCTGCGTCTTTGGGTCGGGCAAGCATGAGCACTACGTCTGCGTCCTGTTCGATCGATCCGGATTCCCGCAGGTCGGCCAGTTTGGGGGCGCGGTTCTCCTTCTCTGACGAACGGTTCAGCTGACTTAATACAATGACCGGGACATCAAGTTCCTTCGCAAGAGACTTTAATCCGCGGGAGGCCTCCGCCACCTGCTGCTCGCGGGGCACCTTTGAGTCGACGGGACTCAGGAGCTGGAGGTAGTCCACGATGATCAGCCCGAGCTTGTTCCGAGCGTGCAGGCGCCTCGCCTTGGCCCGCAACTGCATGATTGACAGGTTACTTGAGTCATCGATGAAGAGCGGGGCCTTCGAGAACTCATCGGCGGCGGCGACCAGGAGCTGCTGCTCGTTGCCATTCTTTGACAGGAGCCCGTCGCGAAGGGCCTGCATTTTGACCCGGGCGCGCGAACAGAGCATGCGAAGGGCGAGCTGGGCCCCGCTCATCTCAAGGGAGAAGATGAGAGTCGGGAACGGCACGCCCCGCTTAGGGAGCGTCGCGGCCTCCGCAATATTGAGCGCAAACGAGGTCTTTCCCATCGAGGGGCGGGCGGCCAGGACGATCATTTCCTGGCGCTGGAAGCCGAATGTCAGCCTGTCGAGGTCGTGGAAGCCGGAGGGCGCGCCCGTCATCTCGCCCTTCTTCATCATCATCTTGTGGACGACGTTCATCGCCTCCTTGGTCGGCACGCTCATGGGCTTTGCGCCCTCGCTCACCCGGCTCTGGGTGACCGCAAAGATCTTGGCCTCGACCTGGTCGACGAACTCGTCGATCCCGCCCGTGAAATTGAAGCATTCCTCCACGGCCCCGGTCGCCGAGCGGATGATCTCGCGCAGCAGGTGCTGCTCGCGGACCCGCTCGATGAAGTAGCCCGCCTGGGCCGTTGTTGGGATGCTCCCGCTGACGCGGGTCAGGAACGCGTACCCGCCGATGGACTCGAGCTGCTTGGCCGTCTTGAGCTCCTCCCCCAGGACCGCGACGTCAATCGGGACCTGGCGGCCATAGAGGTCCTGGAGCTTCTCAAATACGATGCCGTGCGCCGGGACGTAGAACGACTCCGGCGTAATCCTTGCCTCAAGGCAGCGCGCCACGACGTCCGCCCCGTCGATCAGGCAGCAGGAGAGGAGGTATTCCTCGGCCTCGACGCTATGGGGCATCCCACGGCCCGCCGCCGGAGCGCCGGAGCGTTGCGGGCTGATGCTCTTCTCGTCGGCCATTCAGGGTGCGGCCGGGCCCCCCGTCTAGGGATCAGCCCGGCGATCGTTGGCGGGAGGCCGGGAGACTACCTCCTTGCCTCGCCCTTCCTGTTCTTCTTCTCCTCGGCGGCCTTCTCCTCTGCGGAGGGCTCGATCGGGTTCTCGGAAACAACGTCGAACGACAGCTCGACCGAGACCTCCTCGTGCAGCTTCACCTTCACGGTGTG
>Ga0265338_10002936_pt1 | contig 24729 bp, 32 predicted proteins | sample 42126metaG_FD_193579 | JGI IMG/M metagenome (GOLD analysis project Ga0265338, IMG submission 193579) | Rhizosphere microbial communities from Carex aquatilis grown in University of Washington, Seatle, WA, United States - 4-21-26 metaG | ecosystem: Host-associated > Plants > Roots > Rhizosphere... | reverse complement strand
TACCGCGAGACGGAGTTGCTCTCTCCCCTTCGCGACCTGCCGCGACCAGAGGAGCAGGACGCCGAGATGGAGACGGACGATCGAGTCGTGCGGGAACTGGGCGGTGAGCGGCCCGAGGTGCGGGAACGGCGCGAGCGGCTTCGCGGGAGAGAAGCGCGCTACCGCCGCCGCGACGAGCGTCTCGGGCGAGTGCGGCGCGAGCCGGGCGGCCACGGCGAGTTCCCGCCGTGCCGAGACGACCTGCTTCAGGCGATCCCAGAAGTTGACGCCGGCGACGAGAGCCGCCCGCGCCTTCGCGGGGACGGCGGCTGGGTCGGCGACGATGTACGGCAGGCCCGGTGCGACGCCCGGGTTGAGCGCATCGAGGGCGTCGACGGCGTACGGCGAGTCGGGGAAGCGCGACGCCGTCTCCTGCCACGCGCTCGCGGCGTCGGCGTTGCGGCCTGCCTGGTAGTTGGCCCAGCCGAGGTTGAGGAGCATCGCGGGATCGTCGGGATTCGCCGCTGCGACCGCCTTCACGCTCGCGAGGTTCGACGGCCCGGTCCACTCGGCGAAGGCGAGGCCGAGCTTCGCCTCGGGCGTCGCGTAGCGCCGGAAGATCGCGGCCGCGGCCGCGGCGTGACCGTTGTCGAGGAGCTTCTGCGCCTCTCCGAGTGGCGAGTGCGGATCGACTTCGAGCTGGAGCACGGGCGTGCCGGGCCGGCCGGGCGGCGTTGTGCTCTCGTGACGCGACAGAAGGACGGTTCCGCCGACGATCGCTGCGACCGCCGCGGTCGCGCAGAGCGCGACGATTCCGACAACGCGCCCGCTCGCCACGGCGCGAGCGTAGCCCGGAACCGCGCCGGTACCGTAGTTCGAGCGATGCCGACCTACCGCGAACTTCTCGCCCAGCTGCGCTCCGAGATCGACGAGGTCGACGCCGTTCGCGCGCGCGAGCTCCTCGCCGCCGACGATCCGCCGCTCCTCGTCGACATCCGCGAGTTCGACGAGTGGGCCGAGGGACGGATTCCGGGCGCGATCCACATTCCGCGCGGCAATCTCGAGTCGCGGATCGAGCAGGTGGCGCCGGAGAAGTCTCGCCCGATCGTCCTCTACTGCGCGCAGGGCAACCGCACGGTCTTCGGTGCCAAGTCGCTCGGCGAGCTCGGCTACACCGACGTGGTCTCGATGGCCGGCGGCTACACCGACTGGAAGCGCAACGGCTTCGACACCGAGCTGCCGGGCGGGCTCGACGACGCCAAGCGCGCCCGCTACAGCCGGCACCTGCTCATTCCCGAGGTCGGCGAGGAAGGCCAGATGAAGCTCCTCGACTCGCGCGTCCTCCTCCTCGGCGCGGGCGGCCTCGGCTCCCCCGCCGCCCTCTACCTCGCCGCCGCGGGCGTCGGCACGCTCGGCATCGTCGACGACGACCGCGTCGACGCGTCCAACCTCCAGCGGCAGGTCCTCCACTCGACCGCACGCCTCGGAGAGTGGAAGGCGGAGTCGGCGAAGCAGACGCTGCAGGAGCTCAATCCCGACGTCGAGGTGAAGACGTACGTCGAGCGGCTCACATCGGAGAACGTCGAGCGGATCCTCGCCGACGGCTGGGACGTGATCGTCGACGGCGCCGACAACTTCCCGACGCGTTACCTCGTCAACGACGCCGCGGTGTGGCACGGCATCCCGCTCGTGCACGGCTCGATCTACCGCTTCGAGGGCCAGATCAGCGTCTTCGATCCCGCCCACGGCGGCCCGTGCTACCGCTGCCTGTTCCCGCTCCCGCCGCCGCCGGAGCTCGCTCCGAGCTGCGCGGAGGGCGGCGTGCTCGGCGTCCTGCCGGGCATCGTCGGATCGCTCCAGGCGAGCGAGGCGCTGAAGCTCTGCCTCGGCATCGGCGAGTCGCTCTCCGGCCGGCTGCTCCTCTTCGACGCGCTCGTAACGGAGTTCAGCGAGGTCAAGCTGCGCAAGGACCCCGCCTGCCCGGTGTGCGGCGAGAGCCCGACGATCACCGAGTACGTCGACTACGTCGAATTCTGCAGTGGGGCTGGAAGCGCCGCCGGCGGAGCCGCCGGCGCCCGGCCGGGGCTGACGACAACACCGCACCACGGAGGGCGCGCATGAGCAAGGTCCGCATCCCACCGATGCTGCGCGAGGAGGTCGGCGGCGCGCGCGAGGTTCCCGCCGAGGGCAAGAACGTGCGGGAGCTGCTCGACGACCTCATGGACCGCTTCCCGGCACTGCGCGCGCAGCTCGTCCGCGACGACGAGATCGCGCCGTTCGTCAACGTCTACGTCGAGGGCGAGGACGTGCGGACGCTCGACGGGCTCGACACGCCGGTCGCGCACGGCCAGACGGTGATCCTGCTTCCGGCGATGGCCGGCGGGGCGTGACTTCCGCTCACGAGCTCTACAAGCACTGGGCCGGCGATCCTCCGCACGACCCGCGGACCGAAGAGAGCCTCGACCCACGCGGCAAGGAGTGGCTGTTCGAGCTGTTCGCCTCGCTCGGGCCGAAGCGGGGCGACTTCCTCCTCGACGTAGGCGCGCGGGACGGAAAGCACTTCAAGCGGCTCGTCGAGGCACACGAGCTCCGCGGCCTCGCCCTCGATCCCGTCCCGAACGGCCCAGACGTGGTCGAAGGCGTGATCGAGTCGATCCCGCTCGAGGACGAGACCGTCGACTGGATCTGGGCGCGCGACATGCTCGTCCATGTCGACCTCGTGCCCGCGTTCGCCGAGTGTGTGCGCGTCCTCAAGCCGGCCGGGCGGATGGTCGCGTATGTCACGCTCGCGACGGCCGAGCTCGAGCCGCGAGAACGCGCCTGGCTCTGCGACGCGATTGCGATCCGCAACCTCGACGGCGACCGGATCGAAGCCGCGGCACCGGAGCTGACGCTCGAGCAGAAGATCGAGCTCGGCAGCGAGTGGCGCGAGCAGATGATCGAGGACGGTGAGTGGGATCCGACCGACGCGCTGCTGCGGCTCGCGCGAATGCGCCGGCTCGGGATCGACAGCCCGATCGACCGCGCGGATCTCAGCTGGGGCATCTATCAACTCCTGGGGAAGACATGTCCGACCGTCTACGTGTGGTCAAAGACCTCCTCGGCCTGATCGGCGACACGCCGCTCGTCGAGCTGTCCCGGCTCTCGCCGCCCGCCGTCACGATCTACGCGAAGCTCGAGGGCCAGAACCCGACCGGCTCGACCAAAGACCGCATCGCGCTCGCGATGATCGAGGCGGCGGAGGCGGCGGGCGAGCTCGAGCCCGGCCGCGAGCTGCTCGAGCCGACCTCCGGCAACACCGGCATCGCGCTCGCGCTCGTCGCGAAGCTGAAGGGGTATCCGCTGACGTGCGTTCTCCCCGAGAACGCGACGGAGGAACGGCGGCAGCTCTTGCGGCTCTACGGCGCAGAGATCGTCTCGTCGCCCGGCGAGGAGGGCTCGAACGGCGCCGTCCGCGTCGCGCTCGAGCTCGCCGAGCGGGAGCCGCGGTTCTTCATGCCGTTCCAGTACGCGAACGAGGCGAACCCGCGCGCGCACTACGAGGGGACGGGCGCCGAGATCGCGGCGGCGCTCGACCGCGTCGACGTCCTCGTCGCCGGGCTCGGGACCGGCGGCACGCTGATGGGCGCCGGCGCGCGGCTGCGGGAGAGCTTCCCCGACGTCGTCGTGGCTGCGGCCGAGCCGCTGCCGGGCGATCCGGTCATGGGGCTCCGCTCGCTCGACGACGGCTACGTTCCGCCGATCCTCGACGTCACGAAGATCGACCGGAAGCTCCTCGTCTCGAACGACGACGCGGTCGAGGAGCTGCGCCTCCTGCTCGACAAGGAGGGGATCCTCGCGGGTGTGTCGTCGGGCGCGGTCGTCCACGTCGCGCGCCGGCTCGCCGCCGAGCTCGAGGAGGGCGTCGTCGTGTGCGTTCTCCCCGACGGCGGCTGGAAGTACCTCTCCGCCAGCTTCTGGCACGGCGACGAGATCGACGAGGACAAGCTGTGGTGGTAATCCCACGAATTGTTCGGGAAGCGCTGGCAGAGCACGCGCGCGCCGAGCTCCCGAACGAGGCGTGCGGGCTGCTCCTGTTGCGCGACGGCGTCGCCGAGCGCTTCGAGCCGGCGCGCAACACGCTCGCCTCGCCGTACCGCTTCGAGATGGAGGTCGACCCGGAGCTGTGGTTCGTCGAGGACGAGGGCTACACGCTCGCGGTCGTCCATTCCCATCCCTCGACCGAGCCGAAGCCGTCGCAGACGGACGTCGCGAATATCGGCCTCTGGGTGGGGCGCCCGTACCTCATCTACTCGGTCGCGCGCGACGAGCTCGCCGCGTGGACGTTCGTCGACGGCGCGTTCGAGCCGCTCGCGCTCGGCTGAACGGGCACGGAAACGGCTGAAGGCCCCGCAGGGCCCTCAGCCGTTGTCAGTCGCCGCTCCTGTCAGCGGGAATACACCCAGGCCGGCGGCTGTGTGTTGGCCGACCCGATCGTCCGCGGCAGTGTCACGACGACGACCCCGTTGACTGTCCGCCAGACCGGTTGGACCCACGGATACGCCGAGCCGGGAAGCATCGCAGCCGTCTTCGGTACGGGCTTCGCAGCATGCGTAGCGGTCGTGGGCGGCGGGTGGCGAGGGCCAGGTCGCGCAGCCGCCGGACTGACCACGAGCGCGAATGCTGCCAAGGCAACCAGAAGCACGAGCGGTACAAGCTTCGTGCGCATGGTTCACCTCCTTTTCGCAGCCAGGATCGCCCCGCGGCGCTCCGCTGTCATCGGTGCAACCACTGATCTGCACGGAACGTAGGATCGCGCCCATGCGCGCCGCGATGACACCGGAGGAGCTCGCCCGCGCGTGCGCCGACGCGATGACGGCCGCCGACCATGCGAGCCGCGAGGCCGACGTTCGGCTCGAAGCCATCGGCCCGGGCCGCGCGAAGACTGCGATGCGCGTCCTCCCCACGATGGCGAACGGACACGGGATCTGCCACGGCGCCTACGTGTTCCTCGTCGCCGACACGGCGTTCTCGTACGCGTGCAACACGCACGGCGACGTGACGGTGGCCGCGGGCTGCGAAATCGTCTTTGCCGCGCCGGCGGCCGCAGGAGATGAGTTGGTCGCGGAGGCTTCCCAGCGCTCGCAATTCGGACGGAACGGGATCTACGACGTGACGGTGCGGCGCGCCGACGGCGAGCTCATCGCGGAGATGCGCGGACGAAGCCGGACAACCGGCAAGAAGATCCTCGACTGACCGCGCACGCGCTACTCGATCTCGTCGTCGTCACCGAATTCCTCGACGGAATCCCGCTTCTGGGGTCGCTCCTCGAACGTGACCGCGACCCGCTCGATGCGGTTGCCCTCCACCTCGATCACGTCGAACCGCATGCCCGCGTAGGAGACGTCGTCCCCCGGCGCGGCCGCGCGGCCGAGCCGGCCGAAGACGAAGCCCGCGACGGTGTTGGCGTCCTCCTCCGGCAACGACGTCCCGAACCGCTCGTTGAAGTCGTCGATGGAGAACATCCCGTCGACGCGGTACGAGTCCTCGCTGATCTGCTCGACGGGAACATCGGCGACGTCGAACTCGTCCTCGATCTCGCCGACGATCTCCTCGAGAAGATCCTCGAGCGTCGCGATGCCGACCATGCCGCCGTACTCGTCGAAGACGACTGCGAAGTGCGTGTTCTCTTCCCGGAAGTCGTGGAGGAGCGCCGCGAGATCCTTGCTCTCGGGCACGACGTATGCCCTACGGAGCAGGGACTCGAGGTCGAGACCCGCGAGCCCGCCTTCGTGGATCGCGCTGAACAGGTCGCGAACGTGGAGGACGCCCACGACGTCGTCGAGTGAGCCGCGGTAGACCGGGAAGCGCGTGTACGGCGAGTGGAGGACGGTCGCGAGGGCCTCCTCGGGCGGCATGTCGATCGAGATCGCGACGACGTCTGGCTTCGCGACCATCACGTCGGCCACGTCCTTGTCGCCGAAGACGAAGACCTTGTCGATCATCTCGCGCTCGCCCTGCTCGATCTCGCCCTGCTTCGTCGAGTCGGAGATCAGCATGCGCAGCTCGGCCTCCGAGTGGCCTTCGCGCCCCGCGCCGGGCGGCTCGAGACCGAAGCCGACGAGGATCAGCTCGGTCGTCCTCCGCAGGAGCCAGATGATCGGCCCGAAGACGACGAAGAAGCCGCGCACCGGCGCCGAGACCCAGAGCGCCGTCCCCTCCGAATGACCGAGTGCCGCGCCCTTCGGCACGAGCTCGCCGACGACGACGTGGAAGAAGGTGAGGAGCGCGTAGGCGAGGATCACGGCGAGTACGGCCGCCATCCAGTGCTTGAACTCGCGTGCGAGCGTCAGCTCGCCGAGCGCGCCGATCCCCAGCGAGGTGAGGGTGACGCCGAGCTGCATCGCGGCGATGAACTTGCCCGGGTCGGACGTGATCCTCAAGACGTCGCGCGCGCGGCGGTTGCCCTCGTGTTGCAGCTCGATGATCCGCGTTCGCCGCGCCGTGACGAGCCCGTACTCCGCCGCCACGAAGAACGCGTTGAGCAGGATCAGGACCGCGACCCCGCCGAGCTCCAGAAGAAGTTTCACGCCCTCACCGTGTCATCGGTGGAAGGGCGCGGGTACTAGGAAGGTTGTCGTCCACCTCTCGCGGCGGAGTATACGAGACGGCGATCGGACGAGACGAACATGTGTTCGCTACTATTCGGCGACGGATGCGCGTCGAGTACCGGGAGGAGCCCTGCCGCAGCGCCCTCAACCGCGTACGCGGGATGCCCTTCCCCTGGTCGCTCAATCCGTACATGGGCTGCGTCCATCAATGCACGTTCTGTTATGTCCGCGCGTTCGAAGCGCGTGCCGACCGGCCGTGGGACGACCGCTACGGCGCGAGCATCCGCGTCAAGACGAACGTCGCCGACGTCCTGCGCCGCGAGCTCGCGCGGCCGAGCTGGGAGCGGGAGACGGTCGTGCTCGGGGCGGCGACCGACCCGTACCAGCCGGCGGAGGGCCGCTACCGGCTCACGCGCCGCTGCATCCAGGTGCTCGCGGCCGCGTGGAACCCGTTCGCGATCATCACGCGCGGCCCGCTCATCGTCCGCGACGTCGACGTGCTCGCGGAGGCAGCGAGCCGCGCGGACGTGTCCGTGACGTTCTCCGTCCCGACCCTCGACGACGAGATCTGGCGGCGCACCGAGCCGGGCACCGCTCCCCCGCGCCAACGGCTACGGGCGCTGAAGCACCTCGTCGACGCGGGCGTGAAGGCGGGAGTCGGGATGGCGCCGATCCTGCCCGGCCTCAGCGACAAGCCGGAGCTCCTCGCCGAGGTCGTGCGCGAGGCGCGCGCCGCGGGCGCGACCGGCGTCTGGGCGAACATGCTCCACCTGCAGCCGGGCACGCGCGAGCACTTCCTCACCGCGCTCGAGCGGGACTGGCCGGAACTGCTGCCGCTCTACGAGGAGCTGTACCGGCGCGGCTCGTACCTGCCGCGGCGGGACGTCGATCCGGTGCGCGAACGCGTGCGCGCGCTCGCCCGCGAACACGGCGTCCGCGACCGCCGGCGCGTCCGGCTCCGGCCCGCGAAACCGGCCGAGCAGCTCACTCTCGCTATGTGACGGCTGACCGCGGCCGTATGATCGTGCGGGCCGTGACGACTCCCCCCGAGATCACCGCCCTGATCGTCGACGACCACGAGGTCGTGCGCGAGGGGCTGCGGCTGTCGCTGAGCCGCGCGCCCCACATCCGCGTGATCGGTGAAGCAGCCGACGGCGAGTCCGCCGTCGAGCTCGCCGTGCGCCGCAAGCCGGACGTCGTGATCATGGACGTGCGCATGCCCGGCATGGACGGCTTGGAGGCGACCAAGATCCTCACTGAGCGCGTCCCCGACACTGCCGTCCTCATCTTCACCGCCTACAGCGAGCGCAGCCTCCTCAGCCGGGGCCTCGAGTCGGGCGCGAAGGGCTACGTCCTCAAGGAGGCGCCGCACGAGACACTTCTCCGCGCGATCGAGAAGGTCGCGAGCGGCGAGGGCTACGTCGACCCTGCGCTCATGCCCGCGTTCCTCATGGGCAAGGACAAGGACGACATGCTCACGACGCGGGAGCGGGAGATCCTCCAGCTCCTCGCCGACGGCATGTCGAACGCCGACGTCGCGACGAAACTCTTCATCAGCCAGGAGACGGTGAAAAGCCACGTCCGCCACATCCTCGCGAAGCTCGAGGCGGACACGCGCACGCAGGCCGTCGCGATCGCGCTCCGCGAAGCGATCATCGACTAGGCGTGGCCGACGCCGACCACCGCGAGACCGAGCAGGTTCTCGCAGCCGAGCAGGACGAGCGCCGCCGCATCGCGCTCTTCCTCCACGACGGACCGGTGCAGTCGCTCGCCGGTGTCGCGCTCATGCTCGACGCGTCGCTCGACCTGATCGAGCGCGGCAATCTCGACGAGGCGCGGAGCATCATCGACCGCGCGCTCATTCGGACGCGCTCGACCGTCGGCGAGCTGCGCGACCTCTCCTTCAACCTCGAGCCCGTCGTCCTGCGCGATCACGGCTTCGCCGCGGCCCTCGACGCGCTCGGCGAGTCGCGCGCGCGCGAGCACGGGATGGACATCTCCTTCGACGTCGCCGCCGTGGACGCGCTCGGCGAGCGGGAGCAGGCGGCTCTGTACCAGATCGCCCGGGAGGCGCTCGAGGAGGCGATCCGGCGCGGGCCTCCCTCCCGGTTCGAGATCAGCGCAACCGCAGATGCCGAGTCGCTCCATCTCGTGGTCCGCGACGACGCGCCGAGCGAGCGCCGCCGGCGCGCCCTCGAGGTCCTCGCGGAGCGTGCGCGGACGCTCGGTGCGGCACTCGCCGTCGAGAACGAGGACGCCGGGACGACGATGATCCTCGAGCTCCCGCTGCGCCCCACGAGCGAGTAAGGTTCCGCCCCGATGAGCGACCAGCATCTCCTCTTCGTGTGGAAGCCGTCCGGGTACGAGCTCGTCGAGCAGGACGGCGATGCGCCGACGGTCGGCTCCGCGATCGAGCTCGACGGGCAGCAGCTCCGGGTGATCAAGCTCGCGCCGTCGCCGCTCCCCGGCGACAAGCGCACCTGCGCCTACCTCTCAGCCTAGGCGGACTCGGCCGCGATCGACTCGGCCGCGACGAGGCCGAGCACGAGAGCCTGCGCCAGGCCGCTCGCGTAGCCGCCGCTCGCGACTCCGCCGGTGTCAACTCCCGCGGCCCAGATCCCCTCCGTGCCGATGACGCGTGCCTGCTCGTCCACGCGCAGTCCACCGATCGTGTGCGTCACCGCGGCCGCGACGTGGACGGCAAGCGTGCCGTCTTCTCGCTCGACGACCTCGCCGACGGCAGCCCGTGCCGCCGCGATCCGCTCGTTCGGCTCCCTGACGACGTACCACGCGCCCCCATCTCGACATTGGCCGACCAGCTGCGCGAGATCGTTCTCGTGCCACGCGACCCGTTGCGGGGTGATCTCGCGCCAGTCGTCGGTGAAGATGCGCGCCTCACGTCCGTAGAGCTGGGCGAGCGGGACGAAGTCGTGCTCCTCGATGCGCGCCGGAGGCGCCGGCATGACGCGGCCGTAGAACTCGCCGAGATCGCCGGAGACCTCAGCGCCACGCGCGCGGGCGAAGTCGAAGCCGTCCCCTTCGCTCCACGGGTTTGCGCGGAGGAGAAGACCGCGCTCGCGCGCGAGCCGCACCGGAAAGCCGCCGGTTGCGAGGAGAACCGGCGGGGAGGCGTCCGGCGGTAGCGGCGTGGCGAGCTCGACGTCACGCGCGAGCAGAGCCGTGAGCGCGCGCGGGTCGTAGCGGCGGCCGGTCGTGCGCGGGTTCTCCGTGTCGCGCCAGACCGGCTCGGCGCCGAGCGACTCGAGCCAGCCCAGCGCGTCGTCGATCCGTTCCCAGATCAGGCGCTGGAGCCGCTCGTCGCCGTCGGGGCACTCGGCGCGGAACTCCTCCCACTCGAGATGTCGCCAGATCACGCAGGACGACAGCAGCATCGACCCGCCGGCGCGCGTCCCTTTCTCGAGCACGCGCGGCTCGTGCCCGAGCTCGCGCAGGCGCGCCGCGGCGACGAGCCCCGCCATCCCTGCACCCGCGACAGTGGCCATCACGGACTCGTCCGGTACCTGCTACCGGACGAGTCCGACGCGGACATGGCCGGAGAGTCGGACACCCAGACTGCGGCAGGGGATGGGCATGTTCGGTACCTGCTACCGGCCGTGTCCGAGGCGGACATTGGCTGGCGCTAGGTGAGGGAGAAGGTCGGTTTGTGCTCGACGTATTCGATCCGCACGCCTTCGGGGCCGCGGAGGAAGACCGCGAGCGTGTTCGGCGCGTCGACGACGTTCTCGACCTCGACGCCGATGTCCTGCGCAGCGGCGAGATGGTCGTCGGCGGAATCGACGAGGACGGCAACGTGGTTGAGTAGCGGCCGCTCGGGCGGGCTCGGGGTTCCGGACTGGAACTCGATCCATGCGCCCCCGACCTCCACTCGCGGGCAGCCGGAGGGCCCGACGGGGGAAGGACGGAAGCCGAGCGACTCGTACTCGACGGCGGTCGCCTCGGGATCGGCGGAGCGGAGCGTGACGTGGTCGAGGTCGAAGTCCTGCCCCGCGGCGCTCTCGACGAGGCCGAGAACGACTCCCTGCCCGACCTCGAAATACGCCTCGCCGTCGCGGCGCCGCTCGATCGCCAAGCCACCGGAGAGCGCGGCGAGGGCGGCCCCAAGATCCGCGACGCGCAACGCGACATCCTCGAGCGGTCCGCGCTCACGCGGCCCCTCGGCGGCGAACAGCGTCAGCTTCCCACGGCGGGCGTCGGCGCCGACGAGCGTGAACGCGTCCGTCCGCTCGATGACGTGCATACCGAGATGCCGCACGACGAAGTCGGCGACGGCGTCCCGGTCCTCGAGCCAGTACGCGACGTGATCGAGCGTCTTCGGGTTCACCCCGACGTACTCCCCCGTTTCGCGAGTTGTTAGTCGAGCGGCTGGTTCTGGACGTCGTGCTCGGTCGCGTACGTGCTCGTCAACTCGTTGACAGTGCCCATCCCGTCCGGGAACGCGTAGTTGATCTTCACGAACGGCTCCCACTTGTCGGGCAGCGCGTCCTCGGGGAAGATCGCCTCGACCGGGCACTCCGGCTCGCACGCGCCGCAGTCGATGCACTCCTCGGGATCGATGACCAGGATCCGATCGGCCTCGTGGATGCAGTCGACCGGGCAGACGTCGACGCAGGAACGGTCTTTGATGTCGATGCAGGGCTCAGCGATGATGTACGTCACGAGCCCGACTCTACCGAAGGCACCAGCTCGCTCACGACGGTACTGATCCGCTCATCGAGTGCGGATTTTGCCAGCACCTGATCGAAGCCGGCGGCGTTCGCGGCGCGCAACCCGGCGGTGTCGGTGTGGTTCGTAAAGCCGACGATCGGGATGTCGGGATACGCGTCCGCGACCTCCTCCGCATCGACACGCGAGACGTCGGCGAGGACGAGATCGGGATCCTCGGTGTGGTCGGCCGTGATCAGCCGGTGCTCCGACAGCAGGGCATCGAGTTTGCCCCGGATGAAGAGGTCGACCCCACACAGCAGGATCGTCGCCACAGTGGAAGGTTAGAGCGCGGTCCCGACGGCGTTCAAGGTTTCGTCAGGCCGACATCGTCGAGCAGGCGGTTTAACGCGACGTGGAGCCACCAGTCGCGGTGGAAGAAGAGGAGCAGCCCGAGCGCGACGAGCGTGAGCCCGCTCACGACCTGGATGACTGCGTAGTGGTCGCGGAGCCATCGGAACGCTCCCATCGCCCGGGCGAACGCGACCCCCGCGAGCAGGAATGCCGCGGCGAGCCCGAGCGCGTACGCGGCAAGGAGCACCGCGCCCTTCACGACCGTGCCCGTGTCACTCGCGAGCACGAGAACGGCGGCGAGCACCGTCCCGATGCACGGCGCGGCGCACACGGCAAACGCCGCACCGAGGAGGAACCCTGACCCGCTGCGCCGCGCGCCGCCGAGCAGGCCCGGCGCGAGGATTCGCTCCGGCACGGGCAGCAGCCCGACGAACGCGAGGCCGATGACAACGAGGACAAAGCCGGCGATCTCGGTTTGCGCGTCCCCCGAGACGACGCTGCCGATGGCCGCGGCGCCGGCGCCGAGCAAGACGAAGAGGACGGTGAAGCCGGCGACGAACGGGAGGCTGGAGGCGACGACGCGCCGCGCCACTCCGCGCTCCCCGAGCCGGTTCGCCTCGATGCTCGAGACGGCGGAGAGGTAGCCCGGCACGAGCGGCAGCACGCACGGCGTGATCACCGAGGCGAAGCCGGCCGCGAACGAGATGGCGAGGCGCGTGCCCATCAGTCGAAGCGAGCGAGCAGCTCGTCGATCTTCCGCTCGGTCTCGTCGTCGAGCCCCGACTCCACCGCGGGCGGCGGTTCGTCATCCCCGCTGCGACTCCACCGCCAGACGCCGAACGCAAGGACGAGCCCGCCGCCGAGCACGCCGGCGATCGGCAGCCACCAGGCGAGGAGGTCAAAGCCCTTGTGGGACGGCTCGGCGAGGATCGCCTGGCCGTAGTTGCGCACGAGCGCCGTCTCGATGTGCTGCGCCGTCCAGCATGCCGCGATCTTCTGCGCGATGTACGTCTTGATCTGCTGCGCGGCCTGCGAGTCGGACTGGTCGAGGGTCGTATGACACGTCGGGCACATGACCTGTCCCTCGAGGAACGCGAGCGACGTGTGCGGGTGCGCGCATGCGGCGGCAGGGCCGGCGAGAACGAGGGCCGCGACGACGACCACGAGCAGCCGCCTGATCACGAGACCTCCCGCAATGCGGCCGCGAACTTCGCCGCGAAGGCCGAGTCGTTGATCGGCCCCGCGAGGTGCGCGACGATCGTGCCGTGCGCGTTCAGGACGTACGTCTCGGGCACCTGCGAGATCCCGTAGCTGCCCGTGACGCCGCCGGGGCCGTCGTCGAGCATCGGGAAGGTCAAGCCGTGGGCGCTGACAAACGTCCGCGCGTCGGAGCCGAGGTCGTGGTAGTCGACGCCCATGAAGAGGACGCCGCGGCTCCGGTAACGGAGCCAGTCCCGCTCGAGCACCGGCGCCTCCGACTTGCACGGGGTGCACCACGACGCCCAGAAGTTCAGGACGACCGGATGACCGCGAAGCGAGGCGAGCGACACGGAGCCTCCGGGGCCCTCGAGCCGCGGGAGGGTGAAGGCGGGCGCCGCCGAGCCGACCGGAGGCGCGTGCCGCTGGTGCGCGAGCTTCCAGACGAGCAGCGCGAGCATTCCGGCCACGCACGCGAGCGCAAGGACCTGCGCGACGAGTCTGACTCTGCCGGTCACGACTTCAACGCCGCATGGAGGTCACGGTAGAGCTCCTGCGAGTGCACCTGCTCGTTCACCGGTCCGAGGATCTCGCCGCCGACGACGCGGCCTTGCCGGTTGAGGACGTATGTCACCGGCAGGCCCGGGATCCCGTACTTCCCCGTCAGACGCCCACCGCCGCCGACCGTCGGATACGTCACCGTGTGCGCCGACAGGAACTGCCGCGCGTCGTTCGACGCGTCGTTTGTGTCGATGCCGAGGACGACCACGCCCTGCGAACGGTAGTCCCGCCAGACCTTTTCGAGCGCAGGCGCCTCGCGCTTGCACGGCTCGCACCACGACGCGAAGAAGTTGAGGACGACCGCCTTGCCGCGAAGTGACGCAAGCGAGATCGTGCCGGCGCCGTTCAGCCGCTGAAGCGAGAACGCGGGCGCCCGCTGACCGACCCGCGGCGCCGGAGGCTGGTGCGTGAGCTTCCATAGGAGGATCCCGGCGAGCACTCCCACCGCGGCGATGGCGAGTGTCTGCGCCGCGAGCTCCAGCCGGCCGCGGTTGAGACGCACGTCAGCGGGAGACGATGAAGACCGGCGTCCCGACCCGTACGCGCCGGTACAGCCACTCCGCGTCAGGAACCTGCATGCGGATGCAGCCGTGCGACTCGGATTGGCCGATCGACCACGGCTCGTCCGTGCCGTGGATGCCGACGCCCGGGGAGCTCAGCCCCATCCAGCGCGTGCCGAGCGGGTTTCCCGGCCCGGGCGGAACCGGCTTGAGCCCCTTCGCCCACGCGTCCTGCGTCGGCGGGTACCACCACGGGTTCTTCTCCTTGATGACGATCTCGTAGTGCCCGAGCGGCGTCGGGTAGATCGCCTGGCCGGTCGCGACCGGGAACGCACGGATGCGGCGGAAGCCGTGGAACAGGACGAGGCGGTTGAGCCCGCGGTGGATCACGATGATCGGCCCGGCCTTCACGTCGGGCGCCGTCAGCACCCGGAGCGGCGCGACGATCGTCGTCCGTGCCCCGGTGTCGATCGCGTGGCGGATGAGGATCCGTGTCGCGTGCATCCGGAGCGCGTGGCCCCGATGGTGGTGGACGAGCACCGGGTGGCTGTAGCGGAGGACGATCGCGCCCGGACGAGCGGCACGGTACGTCTCCGCGGCGACAGTCTTGACCCACTTGTGCAGGCGCGCCGAGTCGAAGGTCGGCGTGAGCGGGACGACCGTGCTCGCCGGCGCCGTCAGAGCCGTCTTCACGGCGGCGAGCACCGGCGCAAAGGTGTGGAACTGGGCCGGCTTGACCGAGAAGCCGTGATGCGCCACGCGCATGACGAGCGGCGCGTAGTACGTCGTCTTCACGGCAACCGTCGCCTTCCAGGAGGTCATGCCGCCGACGTCGACGGTGCCGATCATCACGCCGCCGGCGATTGTCGGCGGGGAAGGTTGCGCGCGCGCGACGTTTCCGCCCACGGCGAGAGCACAGGCGGCGATGCAGAAAAGGGTTCCGGCTTGTCTCACGGGTTCGGGCCAGCGGGGCGTCGGCCCCGGGGCGCGCAAATTGTAGCCAGGCCGGAGGCGGGTCAAAGGCGCCGAATCGCGACAACAGCAACATCATCGGACAGGTCGCCGCCCGCGAACTCCCGAGCATCCTCGGCGACCGCCGCGGCGAGCGCGCCGGCCAGCAGGCCGTGCCGCGCGGCGAGCAGCGCGTCGAGCCGCACGTCCCCGTAGAGCTCGCCGTCGCGCCGCGCCTCGACGACGCCATCGGTGTAGAGCACGAGCGACGCGCCGGGCGGTAGATCGGCCCGAACCTCCGCGTACTCCTGTCCCGGCTCGACGCCGAGCACGAGACCGTGGGCAGCGATGTGGGAGACCGTGCCGTCGGCGAGGACGAGCCGCGGCGGCGGATGCCCGGCGCTCGCGGCGGCGACCGTCCCCGCGACTCCGTCGACGACGACGTAGCTCATCGAGATGAACTTGCCACCCGCGATCTCGCTGCAGATCACGTCGTTTGCGGCGCAGAGGAAATCGGACGGCTCCGCATGCTCGCGCACGAGCGAACGGAAGACGAACTTCGCCATCGCCATGTCGGCGGTCGCGTCGACGCCGTGGCCGGTGACGTCGCCGAGCACGACCGCGAGCCGCCCGTCGTCGAGCGCAAGGAAGTCGTAGAGGTCGCCGCCAACCTCGACCCGCGACGACTGCTCGTACACCTCCCCCACCTCGAGACCGGCCACGACCGGTCGCGCGCGCGGCAGGAGCGACCGCTGCATCGTGTCGGCGAACTGCTTCTGCTGCTCGTAAAGGCGCGCGTTGTCGATCGCGAGCGCGACCTGCGCGCCGATCGCCTCCGCGGCCTCGAGCACCTCGTCGGTCAACGGGCTCCCCGGCCGGAAGCTGTAGATCCCGAGCGAGGCGAGCACCTCGCCGGGCAAGGCGATCGGAAGGATCGCGGCCGTCCAGCCCTTCTCGAGAAACGGCGCGAGACCAGGCACGAACAGCTCGCGCGCGTTCGGCCGGAGCCGGAAGCCGCGACCGTCGCGGAACAGCCGCTGCACCTCGTGATGGCCGAACGGCGCTGCGTGGGCGGCGATGCCGCGAAACGCCTCGGCGAGCTGGTCGTCGCGCACGTGGATGGCATGCGGGAGGAGTTGCTCGCGCCGCTCGTCGGGCATCCGCACGACCGCGGCGTCGATGTCGAGCACGTCGACGACGGTACGCGCGAGCGCCTCGAGGGTCTCGTCGAGCGAGAGGCTCTGGGCGAAGGAGCGCGAGATCTCGTAGAGAGCGCGCAGGCGCCGCGAGGCCGCGCGCTCCGCTGCGAGCGCCGCCTCGCGCTCGTCTCCGAGCCGCGTCGTCTCCTCGTGCAGCTGCGCGTTCTGGACTGCGACCGCGAGCTGACCGGCGAGCGCCGCCAGCAGCGCGGTTTCGTGCTCGCCCGCGGAACGCCGTTCCTCGGGATACGCCGCGAGCAGCCCGACGACGTCCCCGCGCGCGACGAGCGGGACGGCAAGCGCGCCGGCCACCTCGATGACCGGAGAGACCCGCGCCGGGCCGAGCGCGAGGTCGAGCAAGCGCTCCGCCGGCGGAGCGTTCCGTGTCGGGACTCCTCGGCCGGCCGTCTCCTCGAGCGTGCCGTCGGCCAAACGAAGGTGGACGGCGACGCGGTCGACGCCGAGGATCTCGGAGACGCGCTCGACGGCGGTGTCGAGCGTGTGCGCGACCGAGAGCTCGGCCGTCGCCTGGACGATGAGCTCGAGCAGCGCACGCGTGCCCGCGAGCTCGAGCGCGAGCTGCCGCGACTGCTCGCCCGCACGTAGGGCGGCGGCGGCCCTGACGCCGAACGTTCCGAGGCGGGCGATCTGCTCGGCGGTGGGCTCGCGGCCGTCCGCGTGGAGAAGCTGGAGGACGCCGGTGGCCGGGCTTCCGAGCGGCAGTGTCGTCGAAAGGGTTCCCCCATCAATCGACATCTCGGGCAACGCGTCGGCCGCGGCAGCAGCGTCGGGAAGCGGGACTCCGTGCGCAGCAACGGCGACCAGGTCGGTCCCACGCTGCTCCCAGAGGATCGCCGCCGTCGCACCGGCAACGGTAGCCGACAGGCGGACGATCTCCCCTGCCTGGTCTCCCTCGTCGAGCGCAGCCGCGAGCGCCTCTCCGGCGAGCTCGAGCGCGGGCCGCGCGAGCGACTCGGCCGGGTCGTCGGCACCGAAGGCTCGGAGGACGAGCAGCGCCAGGGCCGCGCAGAGCTCACCGGCAAACCGCTCGTCGCTCGAGAACGGATCGCCGGCGCGAAGGAGCTCGAGCGACACGCCCGCCTCGCCCGCCAGACCTGCTGGCCGGGCGCCGTCGGCTTCGCCGGCGGCGCTTCCAGCCGCGAGGACCAGGAAGAGCTCCGACGCCCCGGCAAGCTCCGCCGCGCGGCGCGTCGCCGCAGGGGCGCGATCGAGGTCGTCGAGAGCGCTCCCGGGAAAATCCGCCACCGAGACCCTCGTCCCGGCGAGCTCCGCAGCGAGCGTTGCCGGCCCGGCGACGGCCGCCGCCTCGAGCTCGGCGCAGCCCTCGACCGGGATCCGCACGAGGGCGACATCTGCGCCCGTGACCGAGCGCGCGACGGCGGCGATCTCCGACAGCGCCTCCGTGCGCGTCCCTGCGGCAGCTGCGGCCGACACCGCGCGCACGAGAGCCGCGAGTAACACGGCCGGCAACCGGGCGGATGCGGGTGTGACGTCGAGCATGCTGCTCACGTCGCGAAAGTATTGCCGTCAATCGGAATGCGCCGCGCGCGGCTCACGCCGCTCCCACACCGTTCCCTGGCACATCGGGCACGGCGGGAGGACTTGCTGGACGACGGCGCCGTAGCCGCAGTCCGCGCACCGGAAGTCTCCGGACGCGTTCGATCCCGCTACGGAGAAGTCGGTGAGTCCCGGGTCTTCGACCGTTTCCTCGAGATCGATCGCCACCCGCGCCATCGCTCCTGGGATTCCCCCATACTGCGGCTGTGCAAACCGGACATGGGCAAACCGACTGGGTCGCCTGGATCGCGGGGCTCGTGCTCACGCTCTCGCCGTTCATGGACTGGTACGCGGCGACGCAGCCGAACGGGCTGACGCTCTCGGTCACCGGCTGGCATACCGGCGCCCTCGGCAAGCTCGTCTTTTTCATCGGCCTCGTGACGCTGATCCTCGAAGCCCTCCGCGAGGCGGGGATCGAGCTCCCGGCCTCGGTGCCGGATCAGTTCGTGCTCATCGGGCTCGGCTCGCTCGCCTCGATCTTCGTCCTCGTGCGCGTCGCCTCGATTCCTGACACGTACTTCCCGGCGGGCGGCCGCGGCATCGGCGTGTTCGTCGCGCTGCTCGCAGCATTCGGCCTCGTCGCCGCCGGCCTGCTCGGGCTCGCGAGCCCCGCCCGACCAGCCCGGAACCGCTAGCTACAAGGGGAGAATTGCCCTCGCCTGGTCGACGAGTTCGTCGAGGTCGAAGCCTTTGCCGACGAAGCCGCGCGCGCCGCTCGACGTCGCCTGCCGCTCGCCCGCCTCGTCGACCTGCCCGCTGAACATGAGGACGGGGATCGAGCCGACGCCGTAGCGCTCCTGGATCTGGCGCAGCATCTCCCAGCCGTCGACGTGCGGCATCATCACGTCGAGGAGGATGAGCTCTGGCTTGCGCGCCTCGATCGCCGCGAGCCCTTCCGCCGCGCTCGCCGCCTCCCGTACGGAGTAGCCCTCGCGCTCGAGCTGGAGCCGGACGAGCTCGCGCATGCCGGCGTCGTCGTCGACGAGCAGCACCGGCGGGCCGCTCTGCTGGCGTCCCGGGCCGGAACGGACGAGGAACGTCTCGAGGTCGCCGCGGCGGTACCGGCGGTGGCCGCCGGGCGTGTAGAAGGTCGGGATCCGGCCGTGATCCGACCACTTGCGGATCGTGCTCTGGGCGACTCCGAGGAACTTCGCCGCTTGACCGAGCGTCATCCATTCCGGCTCGCGCCGACCGCCGTCTTCGCGGTAGCTCACAGGAGGGAAACTGTCCAAATCTGTCCCTTTTTACACGTCAGGGCGGGCGCCGCTTCTATTTCACATCAAGGCGCGTAGTCGACGGCGCCGAGCTGATACGCGTCGAACGCGGCGGCGAGCACGGTGGTGAGGTCTCGCGGCCAGCCGGGAACGGAGCTCCGGTCGTCGAGGAGCTCGCGCGCCCACGCCTCGGCCTCGCCGTACGCGCCGACGAGTTGCGCGAGCGTGTACGTCTGCCCGACGCGCTTGCGGAGCTCGTCGCGGATGAGGTCGAGGAGCTCGAGCAGCTGGTGGTAGCGGCGGACGTCGTCCCGCGCAGCCTCGAGCCGGCGGGTGCCGTCCTCCCATTCGTGCCTGGCGACCGCGACGGCGCTCACGCCTGAATGGTGCAGCAGCGGTCCGGCCAGAGCGGCTGCATCTCGGCCACGATCCGCTCTCCGAGCTCGTAGCCCGGCCGAGCGAGCGCGTACGCGACGTGCGCGTGGAGGCACTTGAGGCTGCCGGCCCGCCGCGAGCCGCCGACACCGAAGTCGAGGGACGCGCCGCCGTCGCTTCGCTCCGCGCCGCTCGCGAGCTCTCGGCGCATGCGACGCTGCTCGTCGTCCGCTGCGGCGAGGCTGGCCGCGAGCTCCGGCTCCTCTCGCACGGCCGCGCTCCATCGCTCGACTCCTCCCGCCGCCTCGAGCCGGGAAACGGCGGCGACGAGGTGGGGGCACGTGAGGTAGTACGTCGTCGGGAACGGGTCGCCGTCGACGGTGTACGGCTGCTGCTCCGTCACCGCCGGCGCGCCGAACGGGCAGCGGACGGCGACGCGATGGAACGCGCGCGGCTCGCGGCCGAGCTGGCGCGCTACTAGTGCCCGGTCAGCGTCAGCGTCAGCGGTGGCCATGGCGCGAGGCATTCTGCCTGCGCCGCCACTGCGGGATGTCCTTGACGAGGAAGAGGTGCTCGCCGGGAAGGATGTAGCCGAGGAGCCGCTCCTCCGCCGCCAGCGCCGCCGGCGACGACGCCGCCCGCAGCTTCCGCGAGAGAGCCGCCTGCTGGCGCTCGAGCTTCACGACCTCGGCGACCCGTTCGGCGCGCTGTGCCCGTGAGGAGAAGTAGTCGTGCAGCGGGCGGTAGTAGAGGAGCCCGACAAGGACGAGCACGGCGACCGCGAACAGCCGACGCCGGCCGGGGCGAAGCGCGACGAGCCCAAAGGTAGGCGAAGCCATAGGCCCGAGACTTCTCGCGCGCGGGCGAGTTCCCTTCTTCGGTGTCTAGCGGGCGGCGCGGCGCGACCGCGCGATGTGCGTGAGCAGATTCAGTCCGACCGCCAGGCCGATCCAGGCCGTCGCGGCGAACACGCCGCTCACGATCCAGAAGGCGACGACACCGGCGTGATGGTGCGTCTCCTCGAAGCCGAGCGAGCCGATCGTCGTGTACTTGGACACCTCCGCGCCGACAACGATCCCGCCGATGAAGCTGAGAATGCTCGCGACGAACGCGACGAAGGAAATCGTCTCTGCCGCGCCGAAGAACCACGGCTCTTCGTCCGACCACCCGTCCGACCCGGCTACGGCGAGCGGCGAGGTCTCGGCCAAGCCTTCGACGTGATCGCCCATCAATGCATCTCGCCGGGCCGCGATGTCCCAGACGGCCTGGGCCTCCGGCGCGTGGCGAGCGTTAGTTCGGGCGACGACGACGGCGGCAGCGCGGATCCGCAGAAACAGCGCGGCGGCATCGGCGTGGTCCGTCGGGACGGTCTCCGCCGCGATCCTGAGCCGTTCGAGCGCGGTGGGAAACTCCCGGGCCGCGACCAGCCCTTCCGCGTCGGTGATGACGCGCGTGATGTCGTCCCGCTGGGCCATGGGGGACGATCTTCCGCCGCTGGCGCCGCCGGGTCAAGCGTCTACGCGATGTCGACCTTGATGACGTTCGTCGAGCCGGGGATGTTCACCGCGGTGCCCGCCGTGATGACGACGCGGTCACCGGACTCGACGATGCCGGCGTCGCGCGCGGCATCGACCGCGAGCCGCCAGAGGTCTTCGACATTGCCCGTCTCGGTGATGAGCACCGGGGTCACTCCCCACTCGAGAGCGAGCTGGCGCATCGCCCAGTCGACGTGCGTGAGCGCGACGATCGGGCGGCGCGGTCGGAGCCGCGCGACGGCGCTCGCGGTCCGGCCGGAGAAGGTCGGGACGAGGATCGCCTTGGCCTGCAACGCCTCGGCGAGATCGCAGGCCGCGTTCGACATCGCCTGCCCGATCGTCGGGTTGTCCGCCGCGTCGGGAAGCTCGTGCCGGTAATCCATGCTCGGCTCGACCGCGCGCGCAATCCGGTCCATGTACGCGACCGCCTCGACCGGGTACTCGCCGACCGCCGTCTCGCCGGAGAGCATCACGGCGGACGTCCCGTCGAGGATCGCGTTCGCGACGTCGCTCGCCTCTGCGCGAGTCGGCTCGGGCGAGTGGATCATCGTCTCGAGCATCTGCGTCGCCGTGATGACCGTCTTCCCGAGGTCGAGGGCGCGAAGGATGATCCGTTTCTGCAGGAGCGGCACGAGCGCCGGGCCGATCTCCACGCCGAGATCGCCGCGCGCGACCATCACCGCGTCGGTCTCCGCGAGGATGTCGTCGAGGACGTCCACCGCCTCCGCCTTCTCGATCTTCGCGATCACGTGCGCCCGCGAGCCGGCCTGCTCGAGCAGGGCGCGCAGGTCGCGAACGTCGGCCGGCGAGCGTACGAAGGAGAGCGCGACGAAGTCCACTCCTGTCTCGAGAGCCCAGTCGAGGTCGTCGACGTCCTTGCGGGTCAGCGACGGGATCGGCAGCGGGACGCCCGGCAGGTTGACGCCCTTGTGCGAGGTGACGGTGCCGCCGACGACGACGGCGCACGCGGCGCGGCCGCTCTCGACTCCGTCGACGCGCAGGCGTACCCGGCCGTCATCGATGAGAATGTCGTGCCCCGGCGCGAGTACGTCGCCGATCACAGCGGGTGCGACGGGCAGCTCGCCGTTGGTGCACATCCCCTCCGCGCAAACGGTGATCTGGTCGCCGGAGCTGAGCACGACGGGCTCCGCCAGCTCCCCGATCCGCAACTTCGGCCCCTGGAGGTCCGCGATGAGCGCGATGGGGCGGCCGAGGTCGGCGGCGATCTCGCGCACGAGCCACGCCTTCTCGGAGTGCTCGGAGTGCGTGCCGTGCGAGAGGTTGAACCGGACAGCGTCGACGCCCGCCTCGAGCAGCGCGCGAAGCCGCTCACGCGAGTCGGACGCAGGCCCGAGCGTGGCGACGATCTTCGTCCGACGGTCCATCGCCATGTCGTCCAGCGTAGCGAGCCGCTCTGCCTCGATCCTGGCGCGAAGCCGCGACGAAGCCGTAGCCACTGCTCAGCGAAGCTCGCAGCGTGAAGCACGTCCCCGGAGTAGCTCAAGTGGTAGAGCATCCAGCTGTCACCTGGAGAGGTGCCGGTTCGAGTCCGGCCTCCGGGGCGCCCTTCATGGCATACTCAGTCCAGGTGACGGCTGGACACGCTTGAGCTGCCAGGGAGGCCCGCTTCGGCGGGCCTCCCGCTTTTTCCGGGGAGAGCACCCGCGTGGGCCAGTACTCGGGAATGTCCCCTGAGCCGAGGCCCCGCAGCCCAGCAGCCGCAACTAGCGCTGGAGAACGACTAAGGGGCGAAAGCGTGGGCCGAGAATGTGCTTGGCCCGGTCGATCAACGCCATCCCGGTGGCTTTCTCCACGAAGAACCGTCCGTCGCCTTCCCCGTTCTGGATGTTGATCAGACTGCAACCGTCAGCCCTTCCGGGCGGGACGCCTGCGGTCGCCAGTTCCGCGCCGTTCGACGAGCGGAACGTAAAAGTCTCGACATCGCCGTAGCACGTCCCTGTGCTTGGGGTGCTGGGCTCGACTTGTTTCAGGGTGCTGAACCAGCCGATGACGCGCTTCACCTGAGCAGGCTCAGTGATCCGCCAGGTGCGGACCTGAGCGTGATCGACGTCGGGGCCGATCGCCGCAGTGACATCAATCTCGTGCACGCCTTGCGGGAGACGAGGGCCGTCGCTCCGGCCAGCCAGCACGGTGACCAAGACGGCCACGGCGACCAAGGCTGCCAGCGCGAGAAGGAGACCCTTGATCTCAGTTACGAGCAGCGCCTTGCGCCAGCCGGTTGGCCTCACAAGAGGGACCTTATCGTCGCTGTATTGGCTCGTCATCTGTATTTCCCGGCATGAGGCGCTCGGCAGGGCCAGTGCGCGGGAAGGTCACTTGGTCGTGCGGTGGGGCCGTCCCGCTCGGCCATTGTCGAGTGTGATCGGCTGCGCTTTGAAGACACGCACGACGTTTGGGCCGTAGATCTTGTCGAGGATCGCCTGGGCGGCTGCGACGTCGGAGGTGACCCCTACTTGGAAGTAGCCGTCCGGGGTCGGTCCCCACTGGTCTACTTGGATGCCCTGAGCCTCCAAAGGCTTGGGGTCGAACGTGGCCGTGAGCCTGTGCAGCGTTGCGCTCGTATTCGGAGCATCGTTGTGGATCACGTAGATGCCCGGATGTTGCGCGTTCAGCTGGTCGATCACTGACTGGGGCGCTGCGGCGAGATACACGTCCACGGTGTTCCTGTCGGCGTGGACGGCGTCCCCCGTGAAATAGGTGCCGGCGATGTTCTGCGCATCATTCGCCGCAGCGTCAAGAGCATTCTGCGTGGCCCAGAGACTCTGGATGCCATCCACGGCGCGGGCTCCAAGGCTCGCGCCTCCTACCGGGACCAGCGCCAGGCCCGCAGCCGCGACGACGACGGCAGCCAAGGCGAGCTTGGCGTGCCCGATCACAGGGCTGAGCAGCCAGCGCGGACGGTTGGGCCTTGATGTTGGCCTGTGTTGGGTTGCAGCGACCGCATCGGCGATCGCCAGCAACTCCGGCTCGTGGGCGAGCATTTGGGTCAGTTCACGATCTCGAAGTGGCGAAGTGGTCCGACTCATGGTTCTAGCCCCTCTCTTCTGAACTCGTCGCGCAGATGCTGGAGACCCCGCATGAGTCTCATCCGGCAAGCCTCCTCACTCGTCCCCAGCTCCTGGCCAAGCTCGGAGAAGCTCCGACCTTGCAGAAGCCGTCCGACCACGACACGGCGTTGTCCCTCGGGCATGGAGGTCAGGCCGGCTGAAAGGGCGGCGGCGACCTCGTTGCCGTACACGGCGGTCACCGCTGCCGGCTCGTTGACGAGTTCAAGCGGAACCGTCCGAGATCGACTTCCTCGCCTCGCCTCGTCAGCAAGCCGGCGCTTGGCGACCGTGTACAGCCAGGCGAGCGCCGGCGCTTCGGTAGTTGGGTTGCTCAAAGCCGCCGCGGCGTTGGTGTACACCTCCTGCGTCAAATCTTCGGCGTCCTCAATCGAACCCGACCGGCGTCGAGCAAAGCGCATGACCTTGCGGTAGCTGTCGGGAAGGAGTCCGCTCTGCGCGCTCATCACCCTCCTTATCGGAGGCAGGGCACCAAACGTAACGGCACCGGACGCCCACAGGATCCGATGAAATCCGAGGGTACCCGGACGGCAATCAAGCGACATGTGTAGCCGCGTGGGCCAGTGCTGCTCCTATGTCAAGTGGGGCTGGTTTTTGAGGGTGGTGTAGATGGTGCGGGCGAGTTGGCGTTTGAGGCAGCGGAGTGCTTCGCGGCGGCTTTTGCCTTCGGCTTGTTTGCGTTCGAGGTAGGCGCGGGCGGGTGGGTGGACGCGGCCTTGGGTGACGGCGATGCGGTGGAGGGCGCAGTTGAGTTGGCGGTTGCCGCCGCGGTCGAGGCGGTGGCGTTGGTGTTTGCCTGAGCTGGCGTCGAGGGGTGCGACGCCGGCGTGGCGGGCGAGCTGGGAGTCGCTTCGAAAGCGGTTGATGGGGCCGATCTCGCAGAGCAGTTTGGCGGCGGTGAGGGCTGCGCAGCCGGGTAGCTCGAGCAGTTGCGGCGCGATCGCGGTC
>Ga0265338_10002935_pt1 | contig 24739 bp, 16 predicted proteins | sample 42126metaG_FD_193579 | JGI IMG/M metagenome (GOLD analysis project Ga0265338, IMG submission 193579) | Rhizosphere microbial communities from Carex aquatilis grown in University of Washington, Seatle, WA, United States - 4-21-26 metaG | ecosystem: Host-associated > Plants > Roots > Rhizosphere... | reverse complement strand
TTAGGGCGGCGCGGAGGGCGCCGCCCTATTTCATTATCCACCCGCCGCCCACCACCAGATCCTCCTGATAAAAAACCGCCGCCTGGCCGGGCGTCACGGCCCGTTGCGGTTCGTGCAGTTTCACCTTCGCCCGGCCCTGCCCCAGCGGCGTCAGAGTCGCCGCCGCGCCGGGATGGTTGTAACGAATCTTCGCCGTCACCTCGGCCGGCGCGGACAACTCGTCGAAGGGATGCCAGTTGCAACGCTCCACGACGAACTCGTCACGATCCAGCGCCGAGTCGTCGCCTACCACCACCCGATTGCTCTCCGCATCCAGCTCGATCACGTAAACCGGCTTGGGCGTGGTGATGCCCAGGCCTTTTCGCTGGCCGATGGTGTAGAACTCGATGCCGTCGTGATGGCCCAGCACGTGCCCGTGCAAATCCACGATCTCGCCGCGATGCTTCTGCGCCAGATTCGCTTCCTGGAGAAATCTCCCGTAGTCCTTGTCCGGCACGAAACAGATTTCCATGCTCTCCTCCTTGTCGGCGGTCTTGAGCTGGCATTGCCGCGCAACTTCGCGGGTGTCACTCTTGGTTTTTTCGCCGAGCGGAAACAAAGCGCGCGCGAGCTGGTCCTGCCGCAACGAGAAAAGGAAATAGCTCTGGTCCTTCTTCAAGTCGCGTCCGCGCTTCAATAAATAACGGGTAGGAGACGAGGTAACAAGTCTCTGACTTCCTTCGTCGGAATTAGAATGAGACTCCTCACGTCGTCTCCTACTCGATTCATCGGGCGGAACCGTTGCCTTCTCCACCCGCGCGAAATGGCCGGTGGCAATGTATTGCGCCCCCAGCTGATCCGCGCGGTCAATCAACCGGCCGAACTTGAGATTCTGATTGCACATCACACACGGGTTCGGCGTGCGCCCGGCCTTGTATTCGTCCGCAAAGTAATTGATGACGTGCTTCTGAAATTCCGCCGCCTCATCGATCAGGTAATACGGAATGCCCAGCTTGTGACAGACGGAGCGTGCATCGGTGACCGCCTGCGGGCCGCAGCACTTGTCCTCGGCGCGATTCACGCAGTCCTGCGGCCAGAGCTTGAGCGTGATGCCGACGACATCATAGCCCTGCTCCAGCAACAACGCCGCCGTGGCGGAGGAGTCCACTCCTCCGCTCATGCCACAGACGACGCGCTGACGCTTTTGCGAATTCACAGTGGGACATTATATCAGGCATAGGCGGCGTGTAAAATGGTTTGCGATTAATGGCAGCAAAAAATCGACACCGCGAAATTGGCTTTCCAAACCCGCCGCACATGTCCATGCGCGAATTTGGCCTCGATTGGTTAGAACGAGGCCCATCCAGCCGGAAGCTCTAAAAATCTTCCTATTCCTGAACGTCGGATTGCGATGGAGGGGGAATTTTGACGCCCCATTGTTCATTTGGCTTTTCACCTAGAACCAGTTCCAATTTCCCTCCTCGGGTCACCAGGGTATCCCACCGGACCCAGCATTCGTTCAGCGGTTCTCCGTTCAGAAACGCCGATTGGATGTAACTGTCTTTTGAAGGATCGCCTTTTACTTCGATTTCAAAAGTGCCACCTTTGTAATAATGAGGATCCAACTGGATTTCTATTTTGCTGAAGAGCGGACTGGCAAGCTGCAAAGTGGGGGTTGATCCCGCCCCTCCCTGCACGTCAAATAAACCCATCCCGGCCAATACATACCAGCCGCCGATCTGGCCTTGATCTTCGTCCTGTCCGTAACCATATCCGTGAACGGGATCCGTGCCGTAAAAAACATCGCCAATGCGCCGAACCCAATGCTGGGTCAGCCACGGCTGCCCGCAGTAATTGAACAGCCATGGGATTTGAAGATCGGGTTCGTCGCCTTGATTATACAGACGTTCCAGTCCGGAAAAGGCGTCGAGATTTTCGCCACCGCCAAACTGGCTTTTCTCCGCCTCCGTGAAAATTTTTTCGAGCCGGCTTTGAAACTCGCTCAGCTCCAGCTTTCGGATCAGGCCAGCGGGGTCGTGTGGCACATAGAAAGTATATTGGTAGGCATTGCCCTCCTGGAAACCGCCCCAAGGTTTTTTGGGATCGAAGTTGGCGATGAAATTTCCATTGGTGTCCTTCGGGCGGATAAAGCCCGTTGCCGGATCAAACAAGTTTTCCCAGCCGTGCGATTGCTGGGTCAGGAGGCGATACTCGTTGGTCTTGCCCAAAGCTTTGGCGAACTGCGCCGCCGCCCCGGAAGAATAACTGTATTCCAGCGTGTGCGAAGCGGAATAGTGCGACCCTTCCGCAGTCGAACCGCTGAAATCCGCTATGTCCGATTCGAGGAACGGAATGTAACCCTTTTCTACAAACGGTTTCAAATCCGCCTTGCCCACGCCAATCAAACGGTTTTGCCATTGGGTTTCATTCTTGAAAACGGCCTCAAACGCCTGTTGAACATCGTAATCCCGGATTCCCCAGGCATAGGCGCCGCTGACCAGCACCCCGGTGAAGTCGGTGCCGACGCCGGAGACAAATTTTTCCGCGGCAATCGAGTCCGGCAGCCAGCCGCAATCCCGGTAAATATCCAGATGACAGCGCACAAATTCGCTGTAAAAGTCCGGATAAGCCAGCGCCCACAGCTGATTCAAGTTCCAGAATGATCCCCAGACCGAATCCGAATTGAAATGGTTGTATTGTGGCGAACCATCCGGCTTCAATGGAATTTGTCCAATGCCTCCATCGTTCCTGGGGTACGCGCCATTGGCATCGCTGCAAAGGCCCCGGCCGAGCAGCGCGTGATAAAGGCCGGTGTAGAATTTCACGCGATCCGGTTCTTTCCCGCCGCTGACCAAAATGCGCCCCAACATTTCCTTCCAACACGCCTGCGAACGTTCGCGCGCCTGGTCGAAAGTCAGATTTTTGGCTTCCGCGTCCAGATTGGACCGGGCGTTGGCAATGCTGGTATAGGAAAGCCCCAGGTTGACTTCGATGCTTTCCCGCTTCTTCACATTGAAATCAAGATACAATCCGGCGCCGGCACCCTGCGCGGTCTTTTCACCGGGAACTGTTATCGATCCGTGAAATATGCCGCATCGATCCGGCGTTTTGTCCAAGCGGGCAACAAAATACATCTTTACGGCGGCGCCCGGCTGATAATGCTTCACATATGCCGGCAGCGTGCTGACGAATCCTTCAATTTCCCGTTCGCCAACCCGGGTGACAAAAGCATCCAGCACCTCGCCGCTTTCACCCTGTTGGTTGCCGACATCGAAAATAAGATGCGCGTCGGCTGTCTTGGGAAAGGTGAAACGATGGAAGGCCACACGCTTCGTGGCGGTGATTTCCGCCCGCACACCGTAATCCTTGAGCAGCACGGAATAGTAACCGGGTTGGGATTTTTCATCCTGCTTATCAAATCTCGACCGGTATCCTGCTTCGGGCTGTTCCAATGAACCGGGAACGGTTTTCAATGAACCGGTGGTGGCCATGATGGCCACGCCGCCGATTTGGAACTCGCGAAAACTGACAAAGCTTTCAATTGAATTGTGCCGCCCATCATAGCCAACCGGCTCCCAACCGCCTTGGACCCCCAAATGAGCATCCGTGCAAGGCCCAGGCTTGGCCATTCCAAAGGGCATCGCTCCCGGAGTGAAAAAAAACCAGCGGGAATTGGCGGTTCCAATCGAAGGATCCACCAGCTCCACCGGTGTTTTTTCGACCGCCGATGCGGTGAGTCCTGCCAAACAGGCAAGGTTCAGCAGCATGATTTGGAAAAAATGGCTTTGCGGTTGGCGGATGTTATGAGGTCGCAGGGGCATAAGATTTTCGGCGGCTACAAGTTCCAAGCGTGGCGTTCAACAATTCAAACTTTGATGGCAAGCCACGGTCCCTGTCATGTTATGACCGCCGACCGTGGCTTACCGCTCATGCCGCAGACGACACGCGTGCGCTTTTCCGAATTCACTGACCGACATTATACAAGGCGCAGGCGGCGTGTAAAATGGTTTGCGCTGTGAAGCAACGATAGCCAAAAAACTGCGCGACCAAAAGTTTGCGCCAATTCTCAAAACGGCGGCGAACGATTCTCCCTCTCCTCGGAGGAGAGGGCCGGGGTGAGGACGGTCGTTTAATCCAACTTTTCTTTTCCGTCACCGATTTTCATCGGTCGCGTGTAGTCCGGCAACGGATGCGGCGCGCGTCTTTGCAATTCCTCAAAAATCGTGTCGCGGATGCCTTGCGCGTTCCTTCGCAAATGCGAATTCCAAAACCGCAGCGACTTGATGCCGCGCGATTGCAGGAACTTTTCCCGTTCCAAATCGTGTTTTCGCTGGTCGGGAAAACCGTGCTGGCTGCCGTCCAGTTCCACATTCAGTTCCGCCTCCTCGCAAAAGAAATCGAGATAGTAAATGCCGATCGGATGCTGGCGGCGGAACTTGTAGCCGCTGAACCGCCGGTCGCGCAGCCAGCGCCACATGAGCTTTTCCGCCCAGGTTTCGTCTTTGCGAAGCTGGCGGGCGCATTCGATGTCGGCCATGCCGCGAATTTAGGAAATGGATTTGAAACTGCAAAGTTTGTTTTGACGTCCGCCCTCATCCTGGCCTTCTCCCCCGGGGAGAAAGAGAATCGTTCTCCACCGGTTTGAAAATTTGTGAGGTTGGATTTGCCGGACGTTTGTTTGCAAATGCCGCACACCATGCGCTGGCGCCTTTGCAATTCACAGAAACAGACCTCTGCAAAACGGGCTAGCGGCTTTCGATAGAAAGCCGCACTCTTCGATTTTGTGGAATTTGCGGCGCTCTGCCGAGGCGCCGCCACGACGATCGGGAGTTTTGCAGCGGTCGCAGAAAGAAATCATACAATGAGCGGACGGCGTGTAAGTGGTCTCATGGGGATAATTACGGTGAAGTTACCACCAGGCGCATGAAGCGCCAGGCGGCATCCACAGCAAAGGTGACGGTCAGCGTGTCGTTCGTGGCCGTGGAGGACTCGACCACGGGCTGGTTGGGTGAATTGGTCCACGTGACCAGATTCGTGGATACCTGGACCGTGTATGTGATGCCGGTCACCCATTTGGGCCTGGTGAAGCGAAACACGAATTGCCCGTTCTGGGCGGTGAGTGTCGTCAGCCGGCCCGAGTTGGGCACGATGGGCGAGGTGCCGAGCGCATATTCAAGCAAGTTGGCGAGGCCGTCTCCGTCGGAATCTAGCAGGCCGCTGTTCGCGGCCAGACCATAACCAGCGGCCCATGCGGCGTAATTTGTCGGAGCAATCCCCACCGGAACCGGCAGAGGATATGGCGAATCCGAAAGGCGGACCGCCGTCGTCGGAAGCGTGGTGCCGGTGTCATCAATCAGCCGGGCCGCGTAGGAGCCCCCGTAGTCGTCAAGGCGGGTGTAGGTCAACGGCCCCGGGAATCGCTCGTAAAGCACGCCGCGAACCGGCATATGCACGTTTGTGGAGCCGACCGTGTAGCCGGAGTAGGTCGTGCCGGTGACGAAGCCGCCGTTGGACTCGCGCATGTCGCGGACCACATAACCCGTTTCGCCGGCGTAATGCGTCGCCGGGGGCTGATTCGTGGAACCATCAATACACAGGATGCGGTAGTCCACGCGGCCGTGCTGGTTGTTGATGGATAAATACTGCATCTGGGCGCATGGCAGGTAACCCTGGTAATGCGGACCGGACCAGGCGATGCACAGGTTCGTCCGCCCATCCGAGCTGCCGATCGTGCCACCGGCGACCGTGTTGTTCACGCCATTGAAATAATGCTGGATCAGCGAAACCTCGCTCCAATCGTTGTTGATCATGAGCGTGTTTCCGACCTGGCAGCCGGCGTCAATGATCGAGGTGCTGTCCGGCGCCACATCCCAGGGACGGTCAATCGTCAGCGTGGTCGAGTTGGTTGTCGCGCCCGCGATGACCGTGCGATGCTGGCCGGCGCCGGTGCCATCGAGAATGCTGACGCGGCAGCCGGTCCAGTCGTAATTGAGCTGGTTGGTCCCCGACATGGAGAAGGTGTTGGTGGGCAGCGTGATCGTCGTTCCGCTCGCCGAAAATGGCCCGGTGTAAATCGAGTTTTCGCCGTCGCTCGTGTAGCCGACGTAACCCGGCATTATGTAGCTGTGGTCGTCGCGGGTGTTGACGCAGTTCGCGACCAGCACGTCCTTGATGTATTGCCCGCCAATGGAGCCGAGGCCGGCCTTGAACGCCCCGAACCACATTCCCGGGTTCGGGTTCGCGACCTCGACCCAGCGGTTCGTCACGGGATTGCCGCGAATGTTGAACGTGCAGTCGTTCACGATGACATGCGTCGTCATGCCGCGCAAATACAACGAGCTGTCGCGCCAGTTGATCGCACACCGGGAAACCCGCAGACCGGACACGGTGTCCAGGCTGGAGACCGGCATCGCGCTGTCGAACACGCAATCTTCGATGGCAAAATCCGTTGTCTGCCGCACCCAGACCGAAATGCCGACGCTGCCGCCGAGGCCACTGCTCGCCGGAGGCACCGGAGCGTCGAGCTGGACATCCACGCGTTTCATCCAGCCCGGCAGATAGGCGAACTGGTAGGCGCGTTGCACCGCCGTTCCGGTGAAACCCGTCGGCGCATAGATCTTGAAATCCTCGAGCGCAAAAGTATCGCGATGAAAACCCCAACCATCGGGATACACGGCGCTGTTGATGAGCGGCGAAGTGCAGGTGCCGGCGAACGACAGTAAAGTGTTGGTTTTGCCCTGCCCTTTCAGCCGGCACAGCTTCGGCAGCACGATCGACGAGGTGAAACTGAGGGTGCCCGCCGGCAACAAGATTGTACCGCCCGACACCAAGGCATTGGAGGCGGCCAGCATCCGCGCGTCATCATTCACTCCCGGCATGTTGGTAAATACAACCGTGTTCGTCGGCCAGGTGAAGACGGGAATCACGGAGAGCGGATCCGCCACCTTGGCCCAGCCGTCCGCGCCGCCGAATCCGTTGTGGACCCAGACTTCATACATGCCAGCGGAGAGCGTTGAAGGGATGCTGGACGTGACCGCGTAACTCCAGCCACGCAGGTCGGTGGTCATTGGTGTTCCGATCATCGAGGCGATGACCGCGCCGTTTTGCACGAGTGCAACCGTGGTCGTCTGGTTTGAATACGCCAGACAATGGCCCGCGACGTACAGCGTGCCGCCGGGCGAAGCCTCGCAGCCGCCGTCACCCATGGCGTACCAGGGATCCGGAGCATTCACCAGGATGGATGGCCCGACGTCCGTTCCGTTAACCAGGCGCAAAGCATAAATTCCCAGTCTCCAATCCGCTGGGATGCCGACATGCACGGATCGGTTCGTGGCCGTGCCCGGTTGGACCGTGCCCCAGGCAGCTGACGACAATGTGGGCAGGCTGGGAGAACCGGCCGCGCCGTTACCGAGCAGATCAAGTTGAGCGACGGTGGACGTGAGAATGCGTCCGCCGGTCACCAGCACCGTGTCATCCGGGAGGACTGGCGACGAAGCCCAGAACGGCACGGGTGCGGGCGCTGCGAAAGAGCCGATGCGGTACTGCTGCGACGCCATCGCCTGGGCCACAACCGCGCAAGCCACGGTTACCGGCGCGGAAGTCCCGGCCGCATTGGTGGCCACCACTGTGAACGTCATCGTCGTGCCGACGGTACCGACGGCGGGAACCTGACCTTCGACCACACCACTTGAGGTATTGACGGCCCATGTGCCTGGCAAACCCGAGGCACCGTATCCGGTCGGAGAGTTCGACGCCGTAATCTGATAGGCGACCGTCACGCCGGGATTCGCCACCAGGCTGGTCGGACTCGTTATGACAGGCACCGGCGCGGCGCTGGTAAGTACGGCGCTGCCAGCCACAAGGAGGCTGATGAGGAAGACGCGATTAAACAGCTTCATTCGCGGCCTGTTGACAGCACGAAACGTTCCCATTCCGGTCCAGGAAACTGGCAATCAGAAACTGGAGGAACTCGAAGCATCAGATACACCTGCGGCACCATTGGAGCGAACGAAAACATTACTACGGAGGCCGCTTCCGAACCTTGCCGATGGACGCGAAATCAGACATTTATTTTTTGAGTTTTTTCCGCCGGTGCCGGAATCCACTCCCCCCGCTCCTGCCGCAGACGACGCCCGAACGCTTTGGTGAATTCACAGAACATCATGACCCAATGCGGAGGCGGCGTGTAAAATGGTTTGCACTGAAAGTCGCGGAGCGACGGATGGAAATTAGCCAGCTACGAAGTGGCTGGTGGCTGGCCGGATGAAATGATTCGTCCCGGCGGGACGATGGAAAATTGGCGCCGGATTCCGCCGTCCCTTCAGGACGGCTTTATTTTGGGCGACGAACCCCGGCACGATGTGCCGGGCTAATTTCCGGTAGTTGCTCCGCAACTCGTTTGGAATGCTTCAACTTTCTCCTCCGCTCAGGCCGCAGACCACACGCTGACGCTTTGGCGAATTCACAGACGGACATTATACAATGCGCGGGCGGCGTGTAAAATGGTTTGAACAACATGCGGTCAAAATTTGAAACCTTCCTGCAGATTAAACTACTGATATTTAGCCGCTTTGTCTTTGGGCAAAACCAAAACAGTTTTTTGTTCGGGGTAGCGGATTAAAACGAGATTTTCCTTGCGGAATCCCTTCTTTTTTGAATCCCACCATTCTGGCGTGCTGGCTTGCAAAGCATTTTCAAACGCCGTCACCCACTCCTGGCCATTAAATGCTCTGGGACAACCGAAATTCACACTTCCTGCCGCGACTTCTTTGTCCATCAAGTAACGCCAGCCGGAAACTTCCATGCACTGGTTCAGCAATCCGTCGATGGAACAGCTCTGAACTGGCGAGATTGGGAAAGTGTAATTCGACGGATGGCCGTAAAAATTTGTCTCCATCTGAATAACATCAGGAGGAGCTGAAATCGTCGGATAAGTGGTAGCAGTAAAATCATTCGGGTTGAAAGATGGAGGCCTGATTTGCCTAGATTGCCTGATAGCAACAGTCGTTGTTCCAGCAGCCAAAATGACTGCCACGCTGCAGACGACTGTTGTTTTTGCTTGTGTCCAGGCCATAATTTTCAAGGCTCCTTTGATGAGGGTTAAGGTCGAACCGCTGGCCGCCGCGCCTTTGGCCAGCGACACGGCAGTCACGGTTTTTACCAGCGCCACGGGCGCGGCTTGAATGGCATTGGCGGAAATCGTTCCGGCAATGATGGCCGTGGTCGAACTCACGCCGCGTTTCGCGAAAAACTTCCGCAGCTTTTCCAGCGCGCGGTTGACGCGCATTTTGGCCGCGTCCTCGCTCGCGCCCAGTGCCGCGCCCACCTCCTTGAAATTCCGGCCTTCAAAAAACCGCAGCACGAGCGCGTCGTGATCTTTGTGCCCAAGGTGTTCCATCGCGCCATTCAGCAGCGGCGCGATTTGATTCCACGTTTCATCCAATGCGGATTCGTTCACGGCTTCATGCAAAATGGATTCCATATACGCCTCCTGTTCGCGGCGTTGCCGGCGCCGCTGGATGGTCAGCGCATTGGCGCTCGTGTAGCGTGCCGTGCGGCACAGCCAGCCGGCCAAAATTGTCTTCGGACCGAGCGATCCCGACTTGCGGGCGAGATGATGAAAACCGCCTGGGTGATTTCCTCGGCCAGATGCGGATCCCGCACCGAGCGCAGCGCGACGGAATAGACCAGATTGATGTACCGCGACACCAGGGCCGCAAACGCCTCCTCGGAACCGCGCCGGGCGTATTCCTGCAGCAGGATAAGGTCGTCATTGGTCATTTCACTCATATATTTACACCGCCGGGAAAAGGTAACAGATTATTATTCCACCCGGATTTTTTGGCCGCCAAGGTTAACAGGATTAATAAAATGAATTCTAATGGAACGACACGCGACCATTTTTAAAAACATTTATTGCGCATGGGTGAAAAAGGAGTAAAAAATAGACGAACGACTGGCTGTATAGCCGAAGCGATGACCAGCAGAACCGACCAGCAACACAATCCAAGCGGGGTGCGAACAACGCCCCCGCCCAAACAGGGGCTTTACGATCCGCAGTTTGAACACGACTCCTGCGGCATTGGCTTCGTCGTCAACATGAAGGGCAAAAAGTCCCACCAGTTGGTGGCGGACGGACTGCAGATCCTTGTGAACCTCGATCATCGCGGCGCCGTCGGCTGCGAACCGAACACCGGCGATGGCGCCGGCATCCTCATCCAGACACCGCATGAATTTCTCGTCAAGGTGACGGCGAAGCTCGGCTTCAAATTGCCGGTGCCCGGCGAATACGGCGCCGGCATGCTGTTCCTGCCGCGGAATCCGCTGGAACGCAATGCCGTCAAAACCGCCTTTGCCAAGATCGTTTCCGCCGAAGGCCAGACCTTGCTCGGCTGGCGCGACGTGCCAACGGACAATTCGTCGCTGGGCAAAACCGCGGTGGCCGCCGAACCGCACATGGCGCAGGTGTTCATCGGGCGCAACCCGGCGTTGAAGGATGAAGCCGCGTTCGAGCGCAAACTTTACGTCATCCGCAAACTCGCCGAACAGAAAATCCGTTACGGCAGCAAGATCGACGGCGGCAAATGGTTTTACGTCTCCAGCCTTTCGGTGCGGACGATGATCTACAAGGGCATGCTCATGCCCGAACAGGTGGCGAAGTATTATCCCGACCTCCGCGACGAGAGCATGGTCACCGCGCTGGCGCTGGTGCATTCCCGTTTCTCCACGAACACGTTTCCCAGCTGGGACCGCGCGCATCCAAATCGTTACATCGCCCACAACGGCGAAATCAACACACTCCGCGGCAACGTGAACTGGATGAAAGCGGCGCAGACGAATTTCAAGTCCGCCCTCTTCGGCAAGGACATGAAAAAGGTCATCCCCGTCATCAACGAGGACGGCAGCGATTCGGCGCAGTTTGACAACTGCCTGGAACTGCTCGTCATGGCGGGCCGCGAACTGCCGCACGCGATGATGATGATGATTCCCGAGCCGTGGGAAAACCACGAGAGCATGGACCCGGAACGCGCCGCGTTCTACGAATACAATTCCTGCCTCATCGAACCCTGGGACGGCCCGGCCTCAATGGCGTTCACGGACGGCATCCGCATCGGTGCGTGCCTCGACCGCAACGGCCTGCGTCCGTCGCGTTATTACGTCACCAAGGACGACCTCGTCATCATGGCGTCGGAAGCCGGCGTGCTGCCGGTGGCGCCGGAGCGCGTGGCCAGCAAGGGCCGCCTGCAACCCGGCCGCATGTTTCTCATCGACACCGAGCAAGGGCGGATCATCGCGGACGAGGAACTTAAAAAGAAATACACCTCCGCGCATCCGTATCGCGAGTGGCTGGACAAGCATCATGTCCTGCTCGAAAACCTGCCCGAACCCACGGGCCACACCGAGCCGTCGCACCGGAAAATTTTGCAGCAGCAGCAGGCCTTCGGTTACACCTACGAGGACTTGCGCTTCATCATCGGCCCGATGGCCAGCAGTGGTGTCCAGCCGCTGGGTTCCATGGGCACCGACACGCCGCTGGCGGTGCTCTCGAACCGTTCGCAGTTGCTTTACAATTATTTCAAGCAATTGTTCGCGCAGGTCACCAACCCGCCGATTGATCCCATCCGCGAGGAAATCGTCACCGCCACCCACACCATGGTCGGTTCCCGCGGCGGATTGTTGAATCCCAAACCCGACAGTTGCGCCCTCATCCGGCTGGAACAGCCCATCCTCACGAACGAGGAACTGGAAAAACTCCGCCAGGTCAAGCGGCCCGGCTTTCTCGCCGCAACCCTGCCGATTCTGTTCAAGGCGGCCGACGGCGAAAAAGGCCTGGAGCAGGCGCTGGAGGAATTGTTCGCCACCGCGGACCAGGCCATCGAGGATGGCGCGAACATCCTGATCCTGTCCGACCGGGGCGTTTCGCCCGAACTGGCGCCCATTCCCGCCCTGCTCGCCACCGCGGGCCTGCATCATCATCTCATCCGCACCGGCACCCGCGGACGCACCGGTCTCGTGCTGGAATCCGGCGAACCGCGCGAGGTGCATCATTTCGCCCTGCTCATCGGTTACGGCTGCAGCGCCATCAATCCCTATCTCGCCTACGAGACCGTCGACGATTTGATCAAGGAAGGCCTGTTGCTCAACACTGACCACAAGAAGGCGATCAAACAGTTCATCAAGGCGGCGATCAAGGGCGTGGTGAAAACCATGGCCAAGATGGGCATCTCGACCGTCCAAAGTTATCGCGGCGCGCAGATCTTTGAAGCCGTCGGCCTCAACAGCGAGGTCGTGGACAAATATTTCACCTGGACGCCGTCGCGCATCGAAGGGGTGGGACTGAAGCATATCGCCGAGGAGGCGCTCGCGCGGCATCACCAGGCCTTCCCACGCGAAGCCGTCAATCCCGAGCTCGAAGCCGGCGGACAATATCAATGGCGTGACAGTGGCGAATACCACCTGTTCAATCCACAAACCATCCACAAATTGCAGACCGCCTGCCGGCTGGGTAGTGAAAAGATTTACCGCGAATACGCCGAGCTGGTGAACAACCAGGCGAAAAACCTCTGCACCCTGCGCGGATTGCTGGATTTTAACCTTGCCGAAACCCCGGTTCCACTCGACCAGGTGGAATCCGTCGAAAGCCTCGTCAAGCGCTTCAAGACCGGCGCGATGAGCTATGGTTCCATTTCCAAGGAGGCGCACGAAACCCTCGCCATCGCCATGAACCGCCTCGGCGGGAAAAGTAACACCGGCGAAGGCGGCGAAGATCCGGCACGCTACGTTCTGGAACCGAATGGCGACTCAAAAAATTCGGCGATCAAGCAGGTGGCCAGTGGACGTTTCGGCGTGACGAGCCATTACCTCGTCAATGCCCGGGAGCTCCAGATCAAAATGGCACAGGGCGCGAAACCGGGCGAAGGCGGCGAACTGCCCGGCAAGAAGGTCTATCCGCCCATCGCCAAAACCCGCGGCACCACCGCGGGCGTCGGCCTGATTTCCCCGCCGCCGCACCATGACATTTATTCCATCGAGGATCTCGCGGAATTGATCCACGACTTGAAGAATTCCAACCGCGATGCGCGCATCAGCGTCAAACTGGTCGCCGAGGTCGGCGTCGGCACGGTCGCCGCCGGCGTCGCCAAGGCGCATGCCGATGTGGTTTTGATTTCCGGCCACGACGGCGGCACCGGCGCGTCGCCGCTGTCCTCCATCAAGCATGCCGGCGGCCCCTGGGAACTGGGGCTGGCCGAAACCCACCAGACGCTCGTGCTGAACAATCTCCGCAGCCGCATTTATGTCGAGGCCGACGGCCAGATGAAAACCGGCCGCGACGTGGCGGTGGCCGCCTTGCTCGGCGCGGAAGAATTTGGTTTTGCCACCGCGCCGCTCGTGGTGATGGGTTGCATCATGATGCGCGTCTGTCATCTGAATACCTGCCCTGTCGGGGTCGCCACGCAGGACCCGCGTTTGCGCGAACGGTTCACCGGCAATCCCGATCATGTCGTCAATTTCATGCGCTTCATCGCCACGGAACTGCGCGAGATCATGGCCAAACTGGGGTTCCGCAAGCTCGAAGACATGGTGGGACGCACCGACAAGTTGGTGCCGTGGAAAGCCATCGAACACTGGAAGGCGAAAGGGCTCGACCTCACGCCGATTTTGTACCAGCCCGAAGCTGGACCGGACGTCGGCCGCTTCCGCCAACAGGACCAGGATCATGGACTCGACAAATCGCTCGACGTCACGAAGTTGCTGGCGATCTGCCAGCCGGCGATCGAGCGCGGCGAACGCGTCCACGCCGACCTGCCCATCCGCAACGTCAACCGCGTCGTCGGCACCATCACCGGCAGCGAAGTGACGAAGAAGCACGGACCTGCCGGCCTGCCCGATGACACCATCCATCTCAAGTTTAACGGCAGCGCGGGCCAGAGCCTGGGTGCGTTCATGCCCAAAGGCATGACCATTGAACTCGAGGGCGACGCCAACGATTACTTCGGCAAGGGCCTGAGCGGCGGACGCATCATCGTTTATCCACCCAAGGGTTCAACCTTTGTTCCCGAGGAAAACATCATCATCGGCAACGTGGCGCTCTACGGCGCAACCGCCGGCGAGATCTTTGTGCGCGGCATGGCCGGCGAACGTTTTGCCGTCCGCAACTCCGGCGTGAACGCGGTCGTGGAAGGCGTGGGCGACCACGGCTGCGAATACATGACGGGCGGCCTGGTCGTGGTGCTTGGCAAATCGGGGCGGAATTTTGCCGCCGGCATGAGCGGCGGTGTCGCCTATGTGCTCGATGAGGCGGGGGATTTTGCCACGCGCTGCAACATGGAGCTGGTCGGTCTGGAAAAACTCACCGACACGGATGAGATCGAGTCGGTCTGGAAATTGATCCAGCGCCACCAGACGTTCACGCAGAGCGAGCGCGCCGCAAAAGTGCTCGGGGATTGGAAGAATTTCATTCCGAAATTTGTGAAGGTGATGCCGCAGGATTACAAACGAGTCCTGCAGTCGCTCAAAAAAGTGCAGTCGCAGGGCCTGACCGGCGACGAAGCCATCATGGCGGCGTTCGAGGAGAACGTGAAGGGCGGCCATTAGAAATGAAACCTGAGAAACGCGGAGACGCAGAGGTCGCGGAGATAACGCAGAGAAAAATTATTCTATAAAAATCCCTGCGCTCCTTTGCGCCGCTGCATTGATCAATCAATCAGCCATGCATGAGAATGAAATTTCAGAGCGCATCATCGGGGCGGCAATTGAAGTGCATAAATATTACGGGCCGGGATTGGTGGAGCAAATTTATGAGGAAGCAGTCTGCCACGAGTTTGGTCTGCGCGACATCCGCTTTGAGCGGCAGAAACAGGTGCCCATCTGGTACAAGGGCGTGAAGCTGGGTGTGCCGCTGCGGCTGGATTTGATTGTGGAAGAGAAGGTGATTGTTGATTTGAAGGCAAAAGAAGAAGTGAACGCCTTTGACCGGGCCAGGCTTTTGAGCTACCTGCGCCTGTCAAATTTGCGATTGGGTCTGATCATCAACTTTCACGAAACGGTATTGAAAGACGGAATTTCGCGGGTGGTGAACGGATTGAAATTGCCGCCACCTGAACCCGGCTCGTTTAGTCTTTGATTTTTATGACAAACTTTAACGCCGAGACGCTGAGCACGCAGAGTCTGGGAGGGCCTTATTTTCGTTATCCCTCTGCGCCTCTCCGCGTCCTCTGCGCCTCTGCGTTTATTCCGAACCAACCAAATAACTAAACATGGGTAAACCAACCGGATTTTTAGAGTTCCAGCGTGAATTGCCGAAGGACCGCTCCCCGCTCGGGCGGATTGCCGACTGGAAGGAGTTCCATGACCACCTGCCGGAAGCCGACCTGAAAAAACAGGGCGCGCGTTGCATGGATTGCGGCATCCCTTTCTGCCATACCGGCCAGCTCGTCAGCGGCATGGCCTCCGGCTGCCCCATCCACAACCTCATCCCCGAGTGGAACGACCTGGTCTATCGCGGCCTGTGGCAGGAGGCGCTCGAACGGCTGCACAAAACCAATAATTTCCCCGAATTCACCGGCCGCGTCTGCCCCGCCCCGTGCGAAGGTTCCTGCGTGCTCGGCATCAATAATCCGCCCGTCACCATCAAGAACATCGAATGCACCATCATCGACCACGGCTGGGATAACGGCTGGGTCGTCCCCGAACCGCCCAAAGTCCGCACCGGCAAAAAGGTCGCCGTCATCGGTTCCGGGCCGGCGGGGTTGTGCGCCGCCGCCCAGTTGAACCGGGCCGGCCATCTCGTCACCGTGTTTGAACGCGCGGACCGCCCCGGCGGCCTGCTCATGTACGGCATCCCAAACATGAAGCTCGACAAGGAACAGGTCGTCCTGCGCCGCATCCGGCAGATGGAAGCCGAGGGCATCCAGTTCAAGTGCGCCACCGAGGTCGGCAAAAATTATCCCGCGGAAAAATTGCTGAAGGAATTTGACGCCGTCATCCTGGCCACTGGCGCCACCAAACCGCGTGATCTGCCCATCGACGGCCGGAACCTCAAAGGCATTCATTTCGCGATGGATTTCCTGACCGCCAACACCCGCGGCCTGCTCGACCAGCACAAAAACGGCGATTTCATTTCCGCCGAAGGCAGGGACGTTGTCGTCATCGGTGGCGGCGATACCGGCACGGACTGCGTGGGCACATCGATCCGTCAGGGTTGCAAGAGCCTGGTGCAGGTGGAAATCCTTCCCAAACCGCCTTTGGAACGCGCCAAGGACAATCCCTGGCCCGAATGGCCCAAGGTTTACAAGCTGGATTACGGCCAGGAAGAATCCGCCGCCAAATTCGGCGCCGACCCGCGCGTGTACCTGACCACGGCGACCAAATTTGAAGCGGATGCCCACGGCCAGGTCAAAGCCGTCCACACCGTGCAGGTGCAATGGGAGAAGAACGACAAGGGCCAGTTCATTCCGAAAAACGTGCCCGGCACGGAAAAGATTTTGCCCGCGCAACTCGTCCTGCTGGCGATGGGTTTTCTCGGACCCGAACAGCCGTTGCTGGAAGCGCTGGGCGTTGAACGCGACCCGCGCAGCAACGCGAAAGCCGACTTCGAAAAATACACGACAAACCTCAAAGGTGTTTTCGCCGCCGGCGATTGCCGCCGCGGCCAGAGCCTGGTGGTGTGGGCCTTCAACGAAGGCCGTGGCGCCGCCCGGGAATGCGACCGGTATCTGATGGGATCAACCGATTTGCCGTAAACGTTTAAATCTGCGCTTCAGGTTTTTTGAGGAACGTCCCTTTTTGCAGTTCCTCGAAGGCCTGTTGAAGCTCGGCTTGCGTGTTCATCACGATGGGCCCGTACCAGGCCACCGGTTCCTGCAACGGTTTGCCGGAGACGAGCAGGAACCGGATGCCATCCTCCCCGGCCTGCACTTCCACATCGTCGCCGGAGTCGAACAGGATGAGCGAACGATTGTCCACCTCGGTGGGCAGCGCGGTGTCGGCCCAGCCCAGGCTTTCCGTCGGCACCGCCAGCGGGCTGGAGGCGTTGCAGAATTTGCCGCTGCCGGCAAAGACATAGGCGAAGGCGTGGCGCGTCGTCTCCACCGGCAGCCGCCGGCGCTTGCCCGGCGGCACTGTGACGTCAATGTAAGTCGGGTCGGCGGCGATGCCTTCCACCGGGCCGCGTTTGCCCCAGAATTGACCGCAGATGATGCGGGCTATGGTGCCGTCGTCTTCGGTCACCTCCGGGATTTCCGGTGCTTTGATTTCCTGATAACGCGGCGCGGTCATTTTGAGCGCCGACGGCAGGTTGGCCCACAATTGGAATCCGTGCATGCGGCCCAGCGGATCGCCTTTGGGCATTTCCTGATGGATGATGCCCCGGCCGGCCGTCATCCATTGCAGATCGCCGGGAGCGATGGCGCCGCGATTCCCCAGGCTGTCGGCGTGCTCAACCGTACCGGCAAGGACGTAGGTGATGGTTTCAATGCCGCGATGCGGATGCCATGGGAAACCGGCCAGATAATCTTCCGGAATGTCATTGCGAAAATCGTCCAGCAACAGGAAAGGGTCGAAGTCGGATGTGTTGCCGAAGCCGAAGGCGCGGCGGAGATGCACGCCGGCGCCTTCAAGGGTGGGTTTGGCCTTGACCAGGCGTTTGATGGGTCTGATGGACATATCGTTCTCCTTCGTTCAGGTTGAGTGCTGCCGACCGTGGAACAGTACCCGCTGTTTATGTACTGTCAACCTTGCGGGGAAACGCAATAAGAGAATGAGAAATCAGAAACGTTTGCGGACATTCAGCGAACCGGTCATTCGCCGTCGCCGCGGTTGACCACCGATGATCAGGTTTACAAAACGAGTTTGTAACCGACGCTGTGTACCGTCTGCAGATGCCTCGGTTCGGCGCCGGCATCGCCGAGCTTTTTGCGCAGTTGCACGATGACCTGGTCCAGGGTGCGCGTGGTACCGTAATAATTATAGCCCCAGACCTCGTTCAATAACTTGTCGCGCGAAAGGACTTCACCCGGGTGCGCGTGAAAGAATTGGAGCAATTTCATTTCCTTGGCCGTGAGTTCCACGGTGGTCTTGCCACGCCTGACCTGGAATGTTTTGGCATCAATGGTGGCGGGGCCAATCTGAAACGTGCTGTCCAAGGACGACTCCCGGGTGGCGACCGACGCCCGGCGCAGCAAGGCCTGGATGCGCGCCAGCAGTTCGCGCACCCCGAAGGGTTTGGTCACATAATCATCGGCGCCCAGGTCGAGGCCAACGACCTTGTCAATTTCCTGGCCCTTGGCGGTCAGCATGAGAATGGGCACGGCGATTTTCTTCGCCCGCAGTTGTTTGCAGATGTCGTAACCGCTCAAGCCCGGCAACATCACGTCCAGCACCACGAGCGCCGGCCGGTGCTTCGCCACGGCTGCGAGCGCGTGGTCGCCGCGATTACACGATGCCACGTCGTAGTCCTCGCTCTTCAACACCTCCTCCAGCCCCAACAAAATGTGCGGGTCATCTTCGACGATTAAAATTGTCGTTTTCATCTTTGTTTATTCCAGTAGGGGCCGACGTAAGGAGGCTCATTATTCATGTGGCAGTCAAAGCCTCCTCACGTCGGCTCCTACAGAATTCCCCGTCAACGGCAGACGCAAAATAAAGCAGCTGCCGCCGCCTTCGCGTGGCTCGTACACCACGTCACCACCGTGCGCCCGCGCGATCTGCCGCGCAATGGTCAATCCCAGGCCCGATCCCTGGACACCGCTGCTCAACGAATCGTGCGCCCGGTAAAATTTCTCGAAAATCTTTTCGCCGCTGCCGCGCGGCACGCCCCGGCCGCGATCCAGCACCTTCACGTCGGCATGCGGCAGCGGCGATTCAGCCCGGTCCAAAATCAGAACGATTTCCTTGTGATCGTCGGAATATTTTTCGGCGTTGGACAGCAGGTTGACGATGATTTGCGACAGGGCGTCGGCGTCGCCCTGCACCGGGACCGGCACAGCCGGCAGGGTGCAGTCGAACTTGAAACCGCCCGCCTCCAGATGGGGACGGAACGTCTGTGCGGCGGCGCGGACGACTTCAACCAGGTCGCAGGGTTGAAAATTGTATTTCTTTTCGCCGCGTTCGAGGCGGGAAAAATCCAGCACATTGTTGATCAGCCGGGTGAGCCGCCCGGCTTCGGCCGTGATGATGTCCAGATAGGAACGTTGTTTGACCGGGTCGGTCACCCGTCCTTCGGCGAGCAGTTCGGAGAACATCCGGATTGAGGTAAGCGGCGTTTTCAATTCATGCGAGACATTGCCGACAAAGTCCGTTTTCTGGCGCGCCAGCCGGAGTTCAGAATTCAGGCTGCTGACGATGAGCCAGCTTCCGATTCCGATGGCCAGCACCAGCACCGTCACCAGCAAGCCGAGCGTCAGTTCGGCGGTGTGCGCCGCGCGGGTGAGTTGCGCCGGATTGACGAGATACGCAACCACCTCCCAATGCGGCAGCGCCTCCCCGATCTCGGTGGCCACAAAGGGACGTTTCCAATTAGCGGAGAAACCGGTGCGCGACAGTGTCACCGGTTTGGCGTTGTCGTCGAGAATGGCGACACAGATTTCATCGCGCATCTCCGCGTCGGCCTGCACCAGGCCGCGCAACGCATCCACCACACGGTCCAGATTCAACTGCGCACCGAAGATCAAATTCGGTTCGGTGCTGAGCCGGTGCCAGAACATGAGCCGGAGCTTGTTCTGGAGAAACCGCGCCAGCATGCCGTCGGTGCCGTTGCCGATGAGCTGGCCGAATTCCGCCTCGGCAGGAACCACCCGGGACAGGTTGGCTTGCGATTCGTTGTCGGCAGCGAGTTGGGTTTTGTCCGCCAGTTGATAAACACTGCTTTGCGGGCTCACTTTGCGGACCTGCGCCGCCTTGTAATTCACGGATTGAACCAACGATTGATTAAACCCAGCCGGGGCCGAAGTCCCGGCCAGATCATCTTTCCGGACGGGTGATGGGGCCGGAGATTTCAATTCGTTCAGACTGCCGGCGGCCAGGGTTTGCATGGCAACCGGGGCCACCACCGCAGGGGCCGGCGCCGGCACTTGTTGTGGGGATTGCTTCTGACCGGACCCGTAACCGCCAAAACTGTTGACCGAACCGTTGACCGAAACCGGCTGGTTGGCGGCCGAGCGTTCAAAGTTCTGGATCGTGTTTTTGGCCACGCTGTCATTGTTGCCGTAAACCTCAACCACCTCGCGATTGCCGAGAAACCCGCTGTTGTCCGTGTAGAACGTCCGCGCCTCGGCCCGGGCGTCGAGCGACGGGGAAAGAATCCGGCCGGACAACGTGACGCAAAAACCGACCTCGGCGAGCGGCCAGCGCGCGCGCAGTTCACTGTCGAACCGGGCGGCCAGCGCGCGGACATCCCCGCCGGCAGCGAGATTTTCCACCTGTGCGCCGAAGGTCTGCTGCTGCTGTGCCAGGTAATCGGCAATATTCTGCGCGAGCGCATCGGTCACCCGCTGGCAGAGCAGCGATTGCTGGCGTTCGAGCAGAAACTGCTGGTCGTGCAGCGAGCGCACCGCCAACCACGCGAGCACCAGGCTCGGCAGAAGGACCGCCAGGATAAAAACGAGCGCCACTTTTTTCATGGGTTTGCCTTGGGCAATATCCCAAGTCCGTATTCATAACCAAGCTCAATTTGGCCCGGTGGGGCGCCCTCTCCTGGGAGCGCCGGCGCTCCCAGGCGCCACCAACCCCGACCGATCACTCAATCAAAAACGAAACGTTGACCGTTGCGGACACACTGATCTCACCGACCGAAAACGTTTCCGCGGCGGAGTCCGCGCCAGCCGCGTCCGACAAGGCCCCGAGATTTTGGACATTTTGGACCTGGCCGTTTACCCCCCACTGCGCACCCCAACGGTTCTGATATCCGCCCCAGCCGCCACTCCAGTCGTTCACTGTGATGCTGGAGACTTTCCCGCATTTCACGCTGAGTGCCGAGGCCATGGCCTCGGCCTTTTCCCTGGCGGCCTTGACCGCCAGATCCCGGGCCTGGTCGCGATATTTCCGCAACTGCGAGGTCCGGAAATCAATACCCTGAACGCAGTTCACGCCGTTGGTCAGCAACCCGGTCACGATGCCTTCGAAGTTGGTGATGGCGGTCACCCGGATTTCGATGGATTTCCGGACGATATAGGCCACCGGTTTGACGCGGGAACTGTTGTAATCGTAGTCCGGCAACACGCTGATGAAATCCGTCTGCACGTCCTTGTCCTTCACGCCGGCGCCCTTGAGAAAAGCGAGCGCGCTGGCAATCCGTTCGTCATTTTGCTTCCGGGCCTCGTCGAGGTTTTGGTCCCGCGTCTCCGCCCCAACACTGAGACGGATTTCGTCGGGCACCACCTTGACCTCGGCGGAACCGGACACGTTGATTTGAGAAAAGGCCGGGCTCAGCGACAGCGCCGCCAGGACCAGGAGGAGGAATCGAATTTTCATGATGTGAATCGGTTGATGGTAAGTGGTGGTTGTCGGCTCATTTCGAGTTACGAGTGCCGAAGGATTGCGACTGCAGGGTTTTGCGTGAAGCCCCGTCGTATCTGCCGTTCACGAACTGGTCGTTGAAGTTGTCCAGGTTGTTGTTCTCCGCCCGGATTTGGACCTGCACCGCAGCCGGCGCGTTGGCGCTCACCGCTTTGAGAAGATTATTTTGATTGGCCAGGATGGTGGCGGCCTGTTTGTAGTTCCCGGCATCCGCCTGAGCGATGGCTTCGTCCTTCGCAACGGCGGTAAGCACCAACACCTTCTCGGCATTGACGGCGGGGTTGACTGAATTGTCGGCAACGGACTGGTCGTCGGTGTAACGGATCTTTGCCACGGCACTGACGGATTGTTCGCTGCCATTGTCGAGTTCGTCCGTGTAACTGACCTTGACACGGGCGACTTCGGGCTCAGGCCGGGTCACCCGGCAACGCAGGAACAGATACCGGCCCTGGCCGAGCGTGAACTGGCTCAAACTGACCGTCGCCCGCCGGTTTTCGAATCTCTCATTGCGACCAATGAACCCCAGCGGCTCCACCCCGTCCGGACAGGTGATTTCAATGCGAATTTCGCGGGCCGCAACGGCGAGCAATTCACCCAGCTCCTTCGCAAATATCTCCGGAAGTTTCTCCGTGTCTTGGACGTAATAATAATTCGCGTCGCTGGCCTCCGCCAGGGCCGCCATCAAATCCTCGTTGTAATCGTCGCCGACGCCGATGGTCGTCACCGAAATGCCCGACTCGGCCAGTTCACGCCCCAGGTGACGCAAGTCATGGGTGGAACTGGGCCCGACATTTGCCAGCCCGTCCGAAAGCAGGATAACGCGGTTGATCCGTTGGCTGGAGAAATATTCCTGGATTTCCCGGGCGCCGGTCCTCACCCCGGAATAAAGCGCCGTGCTGCCGCCGGCCTCAATGCCTTGTATTTTTTCCTTCAACGCCTCCTTGTCCTCAACCTTCTGCGCCGGCACCAGCACCCGCGCTTCATCGCTGAAAATGACCAGCGAAAAAACATCGTCCGGGGTCAGGCGATCCACCAGTTGCCTGGCGGCTTGTTTCGTCTTTTCCAGCTTGGCGCCGGTCATGGACCCGGACTTGTCCAGAACCACGGCCAGGTTGAGCGGGGTGCGCCGGTGCTTTTGCCGGTCGGCGATCGCGCTGAGGTCGATCTTCACCACCACCTCCTGCGGCGGACCTTTCAAGAGGACTTCGCGGTCCGGAACCAGGTTCAAATGCAGCGTTTCTCCGGCCGACAGGCGGACAGCCAGACCGGTCGCCAGACCAAGGATGAATAATGATTTTTTCATGCTGCCATGATGGCCCGACGACCGGTGGAAGTTGTCAGGCCGGGGTCAAAGGTTTGTAAAAAGGATGTAAAACGCACCTGCAAAAACTGCTTTGCAATTTTCCCGTTTACCCGCCACGCTGTTCCCATGACGCAACCGCTCGCGTTGGTTTTTTATGAGAAATTGCTGCCGGGCAGCCAGTTGGTAAACCGGCTGCAGGATCTGAATTACCGCGTCCAGACCGCCAACGATCTGCCCGCGCTCCTGCAGTGCGCCCAAAGCGACGGACCCATGCTGGTGGTGGTGGACCTGGAGGCGAAGCACGGAGATGCCTGCCGCACGATTGCGACGTTGAAAGCAGATGCCGCCACCCAGCACATCCCGATCATCGCTTTTGCCGGGGAAGCGGCCACGGAACTGCAGGCGGCCGCCCAAAAAGCCGGCGCCACCCTGGTCGTCGGGGATGCCGCCATTGCGAATTACCTGCCGCAGCTTTTGAATCAAGCCTTGCAGGTTTAGCCCCGGCCCTGGCCGGAACCAGGCATGCCACCAGTGCGTAACCTCATTGAAACTTGCGCTTGACTTTGGACCGATGGCTCTTATGATGGCCTCACTAATTGAGGCATGAACACTTTTAAAAAGTGAAGAGGGGACACGACTGATTCCAGTCGTGTCCTTTTTGCTTTTTGAGAAGCACCTCGACAGCTCAGGAGTTTAATTATGGCTAGCGGCAAAGTTAAGTGGTTCGACAACAAAAAAGGGTTCGGGTTCATCGCCCAAAATTCCGGGCAGGACGTTTTCGTTCATCACACGTCCATCATCGGCCAGGGATTCAAGACCCTCAATGAAGGCGACGAAGTCTCCTTCGAAGTTGTACCCAGCGACAAGGGTCTCAAAGCCCAGAATGTCCAGCGGGTGACGCCGCCGTAAGGCGGGCGCCTCCGCCAAATAATCCCGCGACGCGGGAGTTTTCGTTCGCCAGCCATGTGCGAAGGCCGTATGCTTCCCCCATGGCCGGTTTTGTTACCACCAAGGTCGAAAGCCTGTATATCCACGTTCCGTTCTGCGCCCAGAAATGCGCGTATTGCGCCTTCTATTCGGAACCGTCCGGTGGCGACCTCATCAACCGCTACGTGGCTGCGCTCATCCGGGAACTGGAACTGGTTGCGGACGATCTCAAACCCAAAACCATTTTCTTCGGCGGAGGCACTCCATCACTCCTGAATCTTCGCCAATGGGAGCAAATCCTCCGCACGCTGCAGCGTCTGAACCTGACCGGCGCGGAGGAATTCACCGTCGAATGCAACCCCGCCACCGTTTCGGCCGACAAGGCCAGACTGCTCCGTGACTTTGGCGTGAATCGCATCTCCATGGGCGTGCAGTCACTCGACGAGGCGCTGCTCGACCGTCTCGGCCGAATCCACACCCGTGACATGGTTTTCAAGTCGTTCGACATCCTGCGCCAGGCCGGTTTTGACAATCTCAACCTTGACCTCATGTTTGCGATTCCTGGGCAGACCATGGTAATCTGGCGCGCGACCCTGGCCGAGGCGCTGGCCCTCGGCAGCGAGCACCTGTCCAGCTACGAGGTGATTTACGAGGACGATACGCCGTTGTTCGCTCAATTGAAGGCCGGCGAATTCGACGTGGATGACGACCTTGCCTGCGACATGTATGAGGAACTGATTGAGTGTGCGATCAACGCCGGCTTCCAGCAATATGAAGTCGCCAACTTTGCCCGACATAAAACCATCAACCATCAACTATCAACTATCAACCTCCCTGCCCTCGCCTGCCGCCACAACGTGAACTATTGGCGCGGCGGTTCGTTTTATGGGCTGGGCCCGAGCGCCACAGGTTATGTGCGCGGTCTACGGACCAAAAACTGGTCCAACACGCAGCTTTATTGCGAACAACTGGAAAAAGGAAAACGCGCCATCGAGTCGCGCGAAGAATTACCCCCTC
>Ga0265338_10002934_pt1 | contig 24743 bp, 13 predicted proteins | sample 42126metaG_FD_193579 | JGI IMG/M metagenome (GOLD analysis project Ga0265338, IMG submission 193579) | Rhizosphere microbial communities from Carex aquatilis grown in University of Washington, Seatle, WA, United States - 4-21-26 metaG | ecosystem: Host-associated > Plants > Roots > Rhizosphere... | reverse complement strand
GACCCGGCTGATCGAGTTCGGGCGCTTTGCAGCCCACAAACGGAAACAGTGGGGCAAAGGGAAACCGGAGACCTTCACGTTCTTGGGCTTCACTCACTACTGTGGGCGTCGCCACAAGACCGATACCTTCACAGTCTGGCGGATTACGTCGAAACAGCGAATGGTTGCGAAGCTGAAGACCATCAAGGTTGAGCTTCGCCGCCGGAAGCATGATCGTATCAGTCAGGTCGGTGCATGGCTTCGGAAGGTGGTCAATGGCTACTACCAATACCATGCTGTTCCCGGGAATATCGGTCAGTTGCGCACCTTCAGACAGCGCATCAATCGGCTCTGGCGGAACGTTCTGGGTCGTCGCAGCCAACGCGCAAAGAAGAAGTGGGAGTCCCTGACTCCGGTCTTCGACAGGTGGATACCCCTACCCCGAATCCTGCACCCCTATCCTCACGCCCGCTTCCACGCCACACATCCTTCATAAGAGCCGTATGCGTAGACGCGCACGTACGGATCCGTCCGGGGGGCGCTCAGTGATGAGCGTCCCTACCGGGACCGTCTGGCCTTTGACCGGATCGGTTATCACTGTTGAGGCAGCTTGCCGAGGAAGTCGTTCATCGCGCGCAGCACTTCTGCTTCGTTGGAGCGGAAGATGTAGTGATCCGCGTTCGGCAGACGAATGACCTTGGCTGAGGGAACACCTGCTTCGAAGGCATTGGCCAGTCTGGTTTGCCTCTCGAGATCGGCCGCTGCGACGGCAGCATGGCGAGCGGGATCGCCCGGGAAGACCCTGCTCAGGTCATGCGGCACAGCGAAGAAGGCAAGGCTCGGTACCTTGATCTCGGTGTATTTATGCTCGCCGCTGATGATGGCGGCGAAGGCGCTTGCGGTCGTGGGGTGCGGGTCTGGTGGCAGTGAGGGATCAGGGGTGGGTGGCGCGACGGCTTGTTGCAGCTTCACCTGATCTTGCAGCTCCCTTTCGAGCTGGGGCAGGGCGGCCAACAGGGCCTCTGTCGGTTGGATCGGGCCGGAGGGGTCGCCGCCGTCCGGGAGAAGCTGCTCGATCTTGTTGCGGACATCGATCATGTCGAGATGCAGGTCGCCCTGGGCGCGATCGTAAAAAGAGTGGGTACCGCTGCACTCGAGGTAGATGAGTCCGCTGACCTTGTCGGGATGACGGCTGCCGATAGAACTCAGCTCTTCGCCGGCGATTGAGTGACCAACCAGGACTGGCTTAGGCAAGCCTGGCTTATCCAGATGAAGGACAGCGATGACGGCAAGGACATCGTCGCCCAGGCGGTCGGACGAATAATTGTCGTCGTTGGGCGTAGGATCGCTGGACTCGCCAAAGCCGCGGCGGGTGATGCCGTACGCATGATATTTGCCAGTAAATTTGGGCGCGAACTGGTCGAACTCGTGCGCGGTGTCACCTAGAGCGCCGAGGAAGATGAGAGGCCGGCCAGCGCCACCCCAATCGAGCACTTCGAGCTGGACGTCCGGCTCGACGGTGACAAGCTTCACAGTGTGGGGTGAGGGGTCGGGGGGTAGGGGCCACGCGGCCGCCAGGGTGGTCTTTTGGAAGGTAAAAGGGGTCGAACCGCCCTGTGTCCATGTGCCGGTGATGGTTTTGCCGTCGGCGCTGAGCTTACCGTCGTAGGAAAGCTGGAGCATACCGACCGCAAATTGCACGGTCGAGTCGTGCACGGTCATTGAGTCGACCCAATCTCCAGTGAAGTCCTGATCGATGCTGTAGATCCTCGCTTTAAACGCTCCGCTGTCACCGTGTATGACCCGCAGAATGATGCGATGCGGTGCGCCCTGGGGCGTGGTAATTGTTCCCTGCCAACTGCCAGTGATGTCCTGTGCGCAAAGACTGCCTGCAACGGCGATTGCGAGCACGAACACCCATAGTATTCTCAGATTCCACTTCAGTCCTCTGTTCATGAAGAACTCCCTGGAGAACCCGTAGACAATCAGCTCGGGCCTGAACCTAATATAGAACACTACATAGGGTAGCTGATCTTCGAAATCAGGATGAATACGAACTATTCGACAAGATTGACGATCGGACGAAGCCGGCCAGCGTTCACTAATCCTCACATTCAACTCTCAACTGTCGACTTCAGGCCAAAGCACTTATCAACCTTCTTTTACGCTTATGAGGGTGGGGCATGCGCGTACAGATTTGCGATTGAACAGTTTGGTGAAAGGGAGATTTTGTGCACGGACGGAATGGCAGGGGCTTAAGCCCAACGTCGAAGTGGAGGCGTTTGCGGCACGAGTAAACTCATGCCCTGTTACAAAACAAGAACTTTTCGCGCTGCTCCTGCGGGACTGCACGGGCTGAGGAAAAATTCATTCAACGAAGCCATTATTGCAAACGTAGATACGGCAGGGGCTAAAGCCCCGGACTCATTTTGAAGCTTCATCGGCACAACTAAACAGCTTGCTGAAAAAGGCCTGCGCGACAGAGTTTTGTATCAGGGCGCGAGTTTACTCGCGCCGCAAACGCTTTCCCTTCAACGGCGGGCTCTAGCCCCTGCCGACTCACGCGTCCGCAAAATGCCTTTTTCAGCAAGCTGTAAAGTCGTGCCCTGTTACAAAGCCTTCCCCGCCGGGGCTGAAGCCCCGACATTCTTCTCCGCTCGTTTCAGAGGCCTGAAGGCCTCTGCTCCCTCCTCGACGAAACGCGTTGGCGGTTTATGTACGGGCTGAAGCCCGCACCCTTCAAGCTGATCCGATTTATGTACGGGCTGAGCCCGCAGCCTTCAGACTGACCTGCTATGCATGGCTCTCTGCCGATGAGAGACCGAGGGAGTGTTGGGCGCTGGCGGACAATCGCCGGCCTTGAGCGCAGCTATCTTCTAAACTCTTCAAATTCAGTAAGCAGCGCCAATGTGTACAAATATGACCATTCCAGCAATGAACAAACGGACATACTAGGAAACAGTCAGGTCTCCCCCCTCGAACGATAGCTCAGCGGCGTTCACGCAGAGCGGACGTGGCGTTAGTGCTAGGCCCCAACAATGAAAAGTGCCTTCGGCTTGCCAAGAGCCGGGGGCCGACTCATCTACAGCCGACCAATTCAAGCTCGCCGAAAGAATTTGCGAACAACTCGAAGCGGAAGCAGAAGGGAAACGCAAATGTCAATTGCGGATGGTATTGGAGTTCGCGAAATCAACCGTCGCGCACCCACGGAGTTATTCGCAATGGGCGTTTCGGGCCTTGACGAAATTCTGGGAGGGGGGCTGTCGCGCAATCACCTCTATTTACTGGAGGGCGAACCGGGCACCGGAAAGACCACCATTGCCATGCAGTTCCTGATGGAAGGCGCGCGATGCGGGCAAAAGGGCCTGTATGTTTCGCTCTCTGAGTCAAAGGTTGAGCTGCTGGAGATCGCCGATTCGCACGGATGGTCGATTGACGATATCGAAACGTTCGAACTGGAGCAAGACGAAACGCAGCTCACGCCAGAAAAGCTGTACACGGTCTTCAGCCCCACGGAAGTAGAGCTTTCTGACACGACCGGCGCGGTGCTGGCGGAAGTGGAGCGGCTAAAGCCTGCCCGCGTGGTGCTCGATTCCCTCTCTGAAGTGCGGCTGCTGGCTCGTGACTCACTGCGCTATCGCAGGCAGATTCTCGCGCTGAAACAGTATTTTTCCGGACGCAAATGCACGGTGCTTTTGCTGGACGATCGCACCGCCGATGCGCACGATCTGCAGTTGCAGAGCATTGCGCATGGCGTCATCCTGCTTGAAAGCGTAGAGCGCGAGTACGGCATCGTAAAGCGGCGCCTGCAGGTAAAAAAGCTGCGCGGCGCCAAGTTCCGCGAGGGCTTCCATGACTACTGCATCAAGCATGGCGGTGTGGAAGTTTATCCCCGGCTTGTGGCCCCAGAGCACCTACTGACATTCGAGCCGACTCAGCTAAAGAGCGGCATTGAAGCGCTGGATACGCTGCTCGGCGGGGGGCTTGACATCGCGACCAGTACGCTTCTGCTTGGGCCGGCTGGGTGTGGCAAATCGACGATTGCCGTACGCTACGCAGTGACCGCGGCGGAGCAGGGCTGCCGCACGGCATTTTTCGCCTTCGATGAAACGTTGGCGACCCTGGCCGTGAGGGCTAGAGGCCTGGGCCTGGATATAACAAAACACGTTGAAAGCAAAACGCTGCTGCTTCGCCGCGTGGATGCGGCAGAACTTTCGCCCGGCCAGTTAGTTCACGAAATAAGGGGTCTTGTAGAAAAGCACGATTTGAAGCTGTTGATTATCGATAGCCTGAACGGTTTTCTGAATGCCATGCCGGGTGAGCAATTCCTCGCGATGCAGTTGCATGAATTGCTTGGGTACCTGAGCCAGAAGGGCGTGGCAACGCTGATGACGGTAGCACAGCGTGGTTTTGTGGGAACCAATGTGGATACGCCAGTGGACGTGAGCTACCTGGCCGATACTGTTCTGTTGTTCCGCTACTTCGAGGCGGCAGGCGAGGTGCGGCAGGCGCTCTCAGTGATTAAGAAGCGCAGCGGAGAACACGAACGCACCATTCGAGAACTGGTGATGAAGAACGGGAAGATTCTGGTAGGTTCGGTCCTGACAGAATTTGAGGGCGTACTGACAGGCGCCCCCACCTATCGCGGAGGAATCGAAAGCCTGCAAGGTTCCAAATTGCCAGGAGAGAAGGTGAGATAGAATGCCACTCAAGGTAGACGAACTTCGCGTGATCCTCGTTGCTCCGTCGGGGCGAGATGGAGAACTCATTAAAGGTCTTCTTGAACACTACAACATCTCCTGTCTCGTGTTCCCCAATTCAGAGCAGGCACGTGCCGGAATGGAAGAGGGAGTGGGTGTCGTCATCATCGCGGAAGAGGCGTTGCCCCAGGCTGAAATCAACCACTGGGCGGCGGAGGTTCGCGCGCAGCCCTCATGGTCTGACCTGTTCTTCATCGTCCTTACCATTCCTGGTGAACGAAGCCAAAAAAGAATGCTGACACAGCAGCCGCTCGGCAAGATGGAGCTGCTGGAGCGGCCGGTTCGGCCAGATACGTTTATGGGCACGGTACTGGCCGCGCTGCGCAGCCGCCGGCGCCAATATGAGATGAGGGACCAACTGGTGGCGGTAAGGCTTTCAGACGATGCGCAACGCAAATCTGAAAAGCTTGCGGTCGCGGGGCGATTGGCACTCAGTATCTCGCACGAAATTAACAATCCTCTTGAGGCAGTGACCAATCTGCTCTACCTGATCAAGCTGTCGTCTTCGCTGCCGGATGTGAAAGGCTTCGCCGACACCGCGGCGCAGGAGCTGGCGCGCGTGTCTGAAATCGTGACACAGACTCTTCGTTTTTACAGGAGCCCGAGCAAGCCCACTATCGTGCACATCGGCGCGATCGTGGACTCGGCGCTGACCCTTTACAACACAAGGATCGCCTCCGCTGAGATTCTTGTTGAACGCGATTTCCGAGACTGCTCACCGATTGTCGCCATGTCTGGTGAACTTCGACAGGTAACGCTTAACCTGATTGGGAATGCCGTTGATGCGATCGGACGCCGCGGAAAACTGAGGATCCGGGCCGCCAATGCCCGGCAGCACCGCAATGGTTCCCTGCGCGGAATCCGTTTATCCATCTCCGATACCGGCACCGGAATCCATCCCCAGGTCCGCGATTCGCTCTTTGAGCCGTTTGTCACCACAAAAGGCGCTACCGGTTCGGGCCTCGGCCTCTGGTTGAGTTCACAAATCGTCCGCAAACACGGCGGCACCATTCAGGTGAAGAGCTGTGCCCTCCCGCCGCGTTCGGGAACCACGTTCTCAATCTTCATTCCATCGGAGTTTCAATCGGGCGCTCACGCCGACCCACGCAACGGAAGTTTCGACACGACCCAGTTGCCGCCAGCGTAGCTGATTTCAGAGGGCACGTGGTCGCGGCAATGGTGAGAAAGATGACAATGTCGATGCGGCGGGCGGGTTAGCTCTTCCAGAGGGGGAGGGGCCGATCCATTTCATGTCGTAGCGGTTTGTGAAGTCCTTTGTGGGGGCGAGCGAGGGATTGGCCTGGGCGTCGACGAAATACTGCTCCATTTTGCCGGCGGGGGTGAAGGCGATGAGCATGTGGGCGGGCGAGCCGATGGCGGAGAAAGTGTGCGGGACGAGACGGGGCGCGAGGACTGACTCGCCTGCGCTCAGGGTGATGCGCCGATCGCCGACTTGTAAGACAACCTGGCCTTCCATGACGTAGAACCATTCCTCCTGCGAGTAGTGAAGATGAAGCGCGGGGCCTTTGCCGGGCTGGAGATCGCGATGTTCGATGACGAAGAGGTTGCCGGCGGTGTCGTTGGTGGCGACCTTGAATGTTAACGAGCTGAAGCCGAGGGAGTGTGGGGAGCCGAGACGGTCTTGCCCGGCAGCTACGGGATGGAGAGCGGGGGCGGGCGGGGCGGATTGGGCGAAGAGATTGTGGAGGGCGGCGGCGGGCACGGCGGATGCGGCGGTCTTTAGGAAGCTGCGGCGAGGAATGGGCATGAGGGAAATAATATCGCGGGAAAGATGGGGCGCGACAGGGTTGGTGGTCAAGTTGAAAAACATTCCCTCTGGGCTAAAGAGGCTGCGGAAAAATCGCTGTGTGGAGTGAGAGTTCCGAAAAACTCGCCCGCAGGGGTTAAAACCCCTCCACTTTATTGCTTTTTTCGGCGCGACTGAAGTCGCGCCCTGATACAAAACTCTCTTTGCGTGTGTCTGATCGAGTTTTCCCCCGGGCTCTAAAGCCCCTCTGACATTTTGCCCATGTTCATGTACGGGCTGAAGCCCGTACCTTCAAGCTGACCCGTACCCTCCAAGCTGACTCCGCTGGCAAAACAGCAAGCCTGAAAGCGCGGACATTAAACTGGATAGATGGGGACCGGGCTGATATTGGGCATTGAGACTTCGTGCGACGAGACTGCGGCGGCGGTGGTGGAGCGCGGGCGGCGGAGTGTTTCGTCGGTGGTTGCGTCTCAGATTGCCACACATGCGCGTTACGGCGGCGTGGTGCCGGAGTTGGCCAGCCGGGAACATTTGCGAGCCATTGTGCCGGTGGTGCGCGCGGCACTGGAGCAGGCCGGAGTTGGATTGAAGGACCTGGACGCGGTGGCTGTAACGGCGGGGCCGGGACTGGCGGGCGCGCTGCTGGTTGGAATTTCGTATGCGAAGGCGCTGGCTTATGCGAACCGGCTGCCGCTGATTGCGGTGAATCATCTTGAGGGGCACATCCATGCAGTGCTGCTGCGCGAGCGAGAGGAGCGCGATGCGTTGCGGGATGAGGAGCCGGCTTTGGCGCTGGTGGTTTCAGGAGGGCATACGCACCTTTACCTGGCGCGGCCTAACGGCGGGTTGTGGAGTTACAAGCTGATTGGTCGCACTGTGGATGACGCCGCGGGAGAGGCTTACGACAAGGTGGCAAAGCTGCTGGGGTTGGGCTATCCGGGCGGGCCATGGATTGATGCGCTGGCGCGGTTTGGAAATGCGACGGCGGTTCCGTTCGCGTTTTCGCAGGTGAAGGCAAAGGCGCACTTGCGCGGGAAGACGGCACGAACGAAGGGCGCGGAGAGTTCACCGATTGCCGAGCTGGATGCGCATTTTCTTTTTTCATTTTCGGGAATCAAGACGGCGGTGCTGCGGTATGTGGAAGTGCATGAATTGCGGGACGAGGCGGAACGACGGGCTGATGCGCTTTATCCGGCGCGGACGGATGGCGGCGGGGCCGGGGGAGCGGTGAGGCTTCCGCAGAGTAAGGATGAGGCGTTGGCGCTGTGCACGCAAACCACGCTGGATTTGATTGCGAGTTTTCAGCATGCGGTAGTTGGGGACTTGATGAAGAAGACATTTGGCGCGGCGGAGCGGCTGGGAGCGATGCGAATCCTGGTAACGGGCGGGGTGGCGGCGAACCGCGAATTGCGGGAACGATTGAGCCAGGAGGCGGGGGCGCGGGGGCTGGAGATTTCATTTCCGACGAAGGCGCTTTCAACCGACAACGCTGCGATGATTGCGGCGGCGGCTTGGCCGCGCTTTGAGGCCGGCGAGTTTGCAGCGGCAGACTTGAGCGGCGATCCAGCACTGAAATTGGCCTAGCGGGCTGTGGTTGTCAACAAAAGCTGCGATGCACCTAAGGCCTAAGTGTTTGGAAATCAACTCTGTTGACGATCTTTGGCGATTGCATGTAATTCCACGAGCATTCGCTAAGCTTAAGACATTCACACCGTAGTGATTAGAGCGGGAACGAATTCTTACCGGGATTCGCCGCTCTTTTTGCGTTGAAGCGGTTTGAATTGCAACGGGGCTCTGAAGGTCTGGATGCAACAGGGGCTAAAGCCCTCACAGGTTTTGGGAGCCTTATCGGCACGACTAAAGTCGTGCCCTGTTACAAAGCGGCGGTGGCCTGTACCTAGGCGAGTTTCTCTGCAGGCTGTGAACAATTTCAAGCCTCAAATCGAGGCAACCGACAGCATTTAACACTCACGAGTTTGGGCACGGGCGTGGACATGGGGTCCGCGCCCGTTTGCATTTGTGTGCATAAAAACGCGGACAGGTAAATCCCGGTGAAGAAGAAGGACGAGACAAAGATGAGACTCACGAACGACGGATGGTTGCGGATTGCAAGGCTGACGACGATATGCCTGGCCTTATTGGGAATGGGGATGGCCGCGCACGGACAGGCTGTGGCCACAACGACCGTTCAGGGAACAATCTACCTGGCAAATGGGCAGCCGGGCGGCGGAACCCTGATGGTAAGCTGGCCCTCATTTACAACGGCGGCCGGCCAACTGGTGGCAGCAGACCGGGCAAGCGCGACGATCGGAAATGACGGGTTTGTGAGTATCAACCTGGCGCCGAACCAGGGCTCGACACCGGCGGGCCAATACTACACAGCAGTTTTCTACATGAGCGATGGCACAGTGAACACGCAGTATTGGATTGTGCCGGCGGCCGCACAGGCGGCGCTTTCGCAAGTGCAGGCCCAGCTAATGCCCGCAGCGCAGGCGGTGCAGGCAGTGAGCAAGGCGTATGTGGACCAGGCGATTTCACAAGCTACGCAGAGCGCTTTAGGGGGTCCGGGCGGAGTGCTGGCGGGACCGCTGTTTTTGAGCGGCGATCCATCGCAACCGCTTCAGGCCGCAGACAAGCACTATGTGGATTCGCAGTTAGCGGCGGCTGTACCGCTGGCGGGCGGCAATATGAGCGGGCCGCTTACGACTCCGGGGGTGAATGGAATTGAGGTCCCTGCGGGCACGCAGCAGACGACACTGCAGGCAACAATCAACGCGGCAGGTGCGAATGGCGCGATGGAGATTCCGCCGACATACGCAGGGACGGATACGTTCACCAATCCTGACGGAGTGAGGGTGACGGACTTGCGGACAACCGGGGCGCAACAGGTTGAGCGCAGCGTAAAAGAATTCGGCGCGGTATGCGATGGCGTGACGGACGATACGAATGCGTTGCAATCGGCAATCAATTACGCGCAGACACACGGGGTGGCCCTGACCATTCCGCAAGGAACATGCAAAACACGGACGCTGAACTGGCACGGTGAATCGATTGGCGGATTGGGCAAGCAGGTTTCAGCGCTGATGGGATTCCCGGGGCAGGATGTGCTGGCGACTACACCCGACAATCCAAACATACTGAGTTACACGCGGCTGCATGATTTGACGATTTACGTTGACCAAAGCCAGGACGTTAGCTGTTCGCAGGCAAAGGGGCGGGCGGCGGCAGGCAGTTGCCAGTTGAGTCGTCCGATGGAGAGCAACACTATTTTTTCGCCGGGCGGCAATGGCCTGAGTGGAACTGCGGGAAGTGGGACAGCCTGGGCTGTAGGTAATTGCGCAATTGCCATGCAGGCGACGACTGGAGCTGGAGGCAACGGACTGAAGAATGCGCAGATTGAGAATCTGGAGATTGTTGCGACCGGCACAGACCCGATGGGAACGCAATATCCGGGGGCGCATTCGACGCACACCTGCGGACTGTATCTGGCCCAGTGGCCGCAGTGGAGCGAATTCAAGAACATCGATATTCGCGGGTTGAACACGGGCGTTGCAATACCCGCGCTTCCAGGGACGGCTCCGGCAGGCCTGCTTGCAGATTCAAATCGCTGGCAGAACATTACGATTCAAGCGGCTCACGGATTTACAGCGGCAGCCGGCTGCAATGGAATTGTGGACGATTTGACAGCGATGGCGGGGAATTCAGCGGCGACCGGCGAAGCACCGACGGGAATGATCCTGGATCTTCAAAGCTCGCAGGAGGGATGGACCGTTCGCAACACGGTAGTGATGCCCAACTGGAATGCGGTGCAGCCTGCGTTGACGGTGACGACAGCGATCGGAGCAGTATCGGGCGTGACGGTGGGCTCCGAGCACGGGTTGGGATGGGATCCTTACGGAACTACTGTGCCTGTTGCCTTTAGCGGAAGTTGCACTGCACACGCGAATGCGGCCGTAAATAGTGACGGATCGATTGGCGCGATCAGCGTGACGCAAGGCGGGTCAGGCTGTTCGTCGACGACGACGGCAAGTATTAATTCTCCGGGTAACTGGGACACCGCAGCGCCAGTGAATCTAATCGGCGGGCAGAATATGACTTTCTTTGCCGGCAGCCTTTTGCGTGGCCACGGCGGATACACGGTGTGGAACGCAAGCGGCGCGCAGAGCTATGGAACACAGGTGAATGGCGGCGGAGGAAATCTACCGGGCGGAGGGAGTTATCCAGCATTTGTGGCAAATAGCAGCGTGGGCTCAACGTTGCAGGTGGATCAGTTTCCAGGTGCGGACTTTGGTGCGAAGCTGCAGGCCTGCGTGAATGCGGTGAATTCGACCTTTGGCGGAACATGCGACGCACGGAACTTTACCGGCAACCAGACGATGAGCGCCAATCTTACTATCTCGACGCCGAATACAACCGTCCTGTTTCCTTGCGCGACTATCTCGACTGCAAATCAAATTATAGTAACTGCGGGAACACGCAATGTTGCCTTGCGCGGCTGCGCGATGCGGGGCGGGTCAACGGCGAGCGGAAGCCAGGGCGGCACAGCCTTCGCTTTTTCGGGCACAGGTGGAGTTATTCAGGTGGGCGATCCCACTTATGCGGTAAATACGCCGGGATTCCACATAGATAACTCGGTGATTAACACGACCGGGGCTACGAGCGCCGCAGCACAGGGATTGGTTGCATACAGGACGCAGGAGATCGATCTCGAGGACATGTATTTCCTGGGAAATGCGAATCAAACGGGCGCGACGCTTGACGGGACCGGCAACTATTCAGGTGGAACGATTCGGAGCGTTCAATTCGGCGGATTTAAGACTGCGCTGAATGCGATCGGCCACCAAGTAGCGAATGCGGCTACAACGGATTGGATGAACGCGAGCACATTTGTGCGGTTGCACATTGATTGCCCCACAAGCAATGGCTACCCGATAGCGGGAACAATTGGCATCAACCTGCAGCAGGGCGACGGGAACACGTTCACAGGCGGCGATGTTGAGGGATGCTCGACGGCTCTGCACCTGGGGCCGAATGCGCAAAATAACACGATTGTCGGCTTGCGGAATGAAGACTCGACGAACCAGGTAGTGGCGGACGCGGGCAGCGCTTATAACAACTGGATCACCGGCGGGACGATGTTTACCGGTCAATTGAGCGACAGTGGTACTCGCAATAGTTTTCAAGACACTTTTCATCGCAGCTTTAACGGGATGAATGGCGACTGGTATGGAAGCCAGCAGGATGCGACGGTGACCAATCACTTCCGGCTGGGGACGGGCAACGGAAATGAGCGCGGCCTGTTGAACGAATATCAGACGGATTCCGGTTACCGCTGGACAGAGGGGCTGAGCGATGCAACGGGTGGCGAGCAGTTTTACCAGATACTCGATCAGAAGAACAACGTCTACAGGTTGTCGATCGGGCAATATAACAACGGTCAATCGAGCACTAACAATCAGACTTCCATGAATTCGGCGGGCACTGGCGCAGTGGTGTTGAACAGCACAACGAACTCGGGAACTGGAGGCGTGATCTTCGGGTCGGGAGGCGCGAGCCCTAGCACGGTTGCGACGGTCGACAATGCCGGCAACGCGCATTACAACGGAACTTTGCAGGTTGGCGGCACATCGCAATCGACCGGCACCATGACGGTTCGAAACAATGCCGATTCAGAAGTGGACTATTACTTGTGGCCGGGACTTACTTCGAGCCAGAAAGGATCGTTCACTTACAAGGACTGGAATGGAAACAGCCAATGGTACCTGGTGAAGGATTCAAGTAATAACTGGGCATTGAACTCGGCGCTCGGTGGGCTTGACAGCTTCAAGGCGTATCAAAGTACTAACAGCGGCGACACTTACATTAATGCGAGTAACTCGAGCGGACACATCCGGCTCAATTACGAATCTGGCTCAGGCGCGGAGACCGATATCTACTCGGGCTCAAGTGCGGGGCTGGTGGCATCGTTCCTCGGGCCGACGGCGGTGAAGCTTCCGGGATTGGCCGCCGGTTCAGGTCATAACTGCCTGCAAATCGACAGTTCCGGATATCTCACGAACACCGGAGTCGCTTGCGGTTCGGGTTCGGGTTCGGGGAACGGAACCGTGAGTTCAGGTAACACGGGACAAATTGCATATTACATCGGTAGCGGCACAACCATTGCGGGCACAAACGCGGTCCCGCTTTCGGCAGGTGGTACGGGATCAACAAGCGCCGCGGGCGCTTTGGCGAATCTGCTACCCGGAGTGGCAAGCGACGGAAAACAAGGCGTGACGGTCGTCGGCAATGTAGCGGCGCAGACAGCGGTATCGCAAAACTCGGCCAGCATCGGGCCGCGCTACGATCCAACATTGTTTGGAGCTGTAGGGGATGGGGTTGCTGACGATACAGCGGCGCTTCAGGCGATGGCTAACGCCTGCGCGTTGGGGCAGCAGGGACCGGGATCGGGTAGCAGCGGATATTTAGAGTTTCCCGGCTCTCGCAGCTATCGCATCACTGGCCCCGTTTATTTGTACCATTCATGCTCAGTTCAGGGCACGCGGGGACGAGTCGCAAATGGCGGTACGGCTGATGCATCCTCACCTCCGCTCATCTACACGGCTTTCCCGAACGTAGATAGCAACACGGCCTCGGTGACGACGGCGGTCATTATCGACAATCAAACTCAGGCCACACCAATTAGAACTGCGATGGACCCCGCCTCTTTAGGGAACTTACAGATTGCGCAGTATCAGATCACACTGACGACAGCAACCGCCAGCACATTCCTTCCAAATCAGTTTGTTGGCCTGAGCGGTTGCACTTACGCTGGATTGAACAATGTGGTTGGCCAAGTCTATAGCTCATCGGGCAACACGGTGATCATGCTTTACAACGGCAATCTTGACTACGGCACTTACACTTCGGAAACCTGCACCGCCAAACAGACGACAGTAGCGTTCGTTTTCGACAGCCTTGAGCATTCTGTGGATGGCGTAGAGGATATTAGCTTTAGAAACAAGCTGACAGGCGGGACGGCAAGCAGCCCAGAGGGGATTGACATCTACTATAGTGGCCGGGCCGATACTGGAGTACACCTTTCCAATGTTTGGTTCGATTCGTGCCATCTGTTCTGTGGTTATTTTGCCGCTGGTGCAGAAGGGTTGACGTTCGATAATGGAACCCGTGCCGACTGGACAGATAACTATGAGATATACGTTCGTGATGACGGCGTCGGTGGAATCGTCAACCTCAAAGCCGGCCAGTGGGGCACCGGCGGCAATAGTCCAGCAGGAACGACTAACGACTACGGCGGCATTCTCGTTGATAACGGCTCCTGCAACGGCGGAACCGAAGTGATAAATATCGATGGCACGAAGTTCGAGAATGACGGGCACCCGATGGCCTCAGGATTTGCGAATATCTCAATGATTGACTGCCCGGCGAATAATCTTTCCACCCCGGTGCAATTTCAACTCAACATTAACTCGGTGCATATTGGGACTGTTTACTCTGCGAATATCATCCAAGTAAGTCCTCCGAATGATCTGGCGGCGCAAATCCACATACAGAGTAGCCTCCTCAATCCCGGCACGGGTACAGTTTTTACCGGCATTCCCGATATACAAACAACCAGCATGGAAGGGTCGACGGGCATTGTTTCGGACTTCAATTATTCTCCTGCCCTTACATCATGGGGCCGCACAGACACTCCTGGGCTTTCACATCGGGCACCGATGCAGGATTATGGTGATAGAAATACTAATAATCTCTACCAATGGGGCCAATTCGCATCGCCGTTTCTCGAAACCCCGCCAGACTTCTCTTCTCTGACATCAGGGAGGACGCTGCTAAAAGGCGAAGTCATAGCGCCACCGGCCTATTTTCAGTGTGGAACGACCGGCTGTAATCGCTATGCACTCGATGTTGTACAGGCGACGGGCACAGTGGGAACTTTGAATGGCGGCTCAACTACTTGCACGGCTGCGGGCGGCACAGCGCAGATGACGTGCAGCAGTGACGTAGGGTTGTCCGATGGGCAGATTGTTGTGCTGGCAGGCAACGCAACAACACATCAAATTAAATATATGGACGACCACAACCCAACTGCCGTGGTTGTGACTACGCTGAACAATATAGCCGCTGCGACCAACGCCACCCTCTCTTACTCTGCTCCAGTATTGGGGTCGGAAATGCAGCTCATTACCAAGGCCAGCGCAGCGCCGACAACTGGAACGTGCGGGCAGGGAGATTTCATCGAAAACTCAAGTGCGACGGCTGGTGGTATTGCTGGATGGTCTTGCACTACTGCAGGATCGCCGGGCACATGGACGCCTATTTACTTGACTACCCCAACCAGCGGTCCACTTTGCCGGATCATCGCGCCGCTCACCAACACTGGATCAACCAGCAGGCAGCAGTTGCTAAGCTGCAAAGTTCCAGGCGGTACAGTGGATGCGACCGGAACGCTGGAATTGAAGATGGCAGGCTCATCCTGCTCAGCTTCAGGTACGCCTTATTCAGGATGCACGACAGCAAATACTGGAACGTGTGGTCTATTTGCGGCACTTGGAACAAGCCCCACCAGCAACTCTCCGGGGATAGCTCCACTAATTAATGGCACAGCGGCTAAGTCAACCTACTCGCACGCGACCCTTCAGATGCAGAACTCAACCGGAGCGCAGTGGGTAGATGTTAATGGCAGCACCGGCTCAACTTCTGTCAACGGTGGCTCGTCTTATAGCACCTCTTTGGATATGACTGCCGACACCTATTTGAATGTGTTCATGACCAACAGCGTACCGGGGGATACTTGCGGTGTAGATCAGGTTCTTTTGACCTACACGCCGTAGGGTAGCGCCGCAGTTGAGCGAACTATGGCGTTAACCCTGGCTTCACGACATCGCCGACAAGTGGGTGCGGACCGGATCGCGAATCAGCGAGACGATGACCGGGCTCGCTGGAACAATTCCCCATCGGCAACTCCAATTGGAGATTCTATGGCAACCCTGACAGGCGCGAGCAAAGCCAACCCGAATATCGATGCCTTGCGGATACGCGCCCTGGACGGCGCGGAGTTGTTGCGGCTTGGAACGATGCTGGATCAGCGTCCGCCCGTCCTGCGGGGCCAGACAGTGACAACCGCGCTGGCCCGAATTCTGCTGAAGGTAAGAACCAGGGACGGCAGAACTACGCGACTGAATGCCAATCCCGCACAACGCCTTTTTGAAGAGCGGCGGGGGCGGCAGAACATTGTTCTGAAAGCGCGGCAGATGGGGATGACCACCTGGATTGCCGCGCGCTTCTTTCTGAAAACGATCACGCGGCCCGGCACGCTCACGCTGCAGGTGGCGCACACTCAGCAGGCCGCTGAAGAGATCTTCGCCATCGTGCATCGTTTTGTCGACCTGCTGCCCGAGAACCTGCGCAACGGACCGCTCAAAACCAGCCGGTCAAATGTGAGCCAGGTGGTATTTCCCCTCATTGATTCTCAATACTGTGTTGTGACAGCGGGCGACAGGAATGCGGGCCGCGGCTTGTCTGTACAGAACATGCACTGTTCCGAACTGGCCCGCTGGCCGGGCGATCCCGCCGAGACTCTCGCCGGTTTGCGCGCGGCGCTGGCGCCCGAAGGCGAGCTGATTCTGGAATCGACGCCGGATGGCGTGGGCGGATGCTTTCACGAGATCTGGCTCAATGCGCCCGAGGCGGGCATGGTGCGGCACTTTTTTCCGTGGTGGCTGGAGAGCCGCTATCGCGCGCCGGCTGCGGACCCCGCCACGCTGACTGACGAAGAGCGCGCATTGACTCAGAAGCACGGGCTCGACTTTGAGCAGATAGGATTCCGGCGCCAACTGCGCGCCGACTTTCGCGGCCTGGCGCGGCAGGAGTTCGCGGAAGACGACGAAAGTTGCTTTCTGGCCAGCGGCGAGGGCGTGTTTGAGATCGACGCGCTCGATGAGCGATTGAAGACTGTTACAGAACCGGTCGAGTGCCGGTTCAACAGCGATCTTCAAATCTGGCTGCCCCCTATCGCCGGCAAAATCTATCTGCTGGCGGTCGATCCGGCGGGAGGCGGCAGCGAAGGAGATTACTCCGCTATTCAGGTGCTTGATGTTGAAACCGGCCTGCAATGCGCGGAATACGCTGGACACACCGGCGGCCTGGAACTGGCTTGGATTGTGACGAAACTGGCCCGCGAATACAACCGCGCATGGGTGGTGGTGGAGCGGAACAATCACGGCAGCGGCGTGCTGGCTTATCTTGAGTCGCCTTGCGAATGCGAGCGTATTTACCGGCAGGGCGGGCAGCCCGGCTGGTTGACCACTTCGCTCAGCCGGCCGGCGGCGCTGGGAAGGCTGGGTGCGGCGCTGGTCGACGAGCCGGCACGCTTCAAAAGCCGCAAGCTGCTGGCTGAGTGCCGCGCCTTCGTGCGCCAACCCAATGGAACCGCGGCAGCTCGCGCTGGAGCGCACGACGACCGGGTGATGGCCATGGCCATCGGGCTTGCGGCGCGAGAAGTGATGGTTGGAAAGACAGCTTCTAGCTTCTAGCCATTAGCTATTAGCTCGTAGCTATCGGCTGAAATCTTCCAGCCTCCACTTTCTTCCTTGCATCGCTCTCCCAGATTCCTATAAACGCGACAACTGAATTCAAAGCACAAATTGCCAAGGGTAGAACTGCGTCGGCCCGTACACTCAAAGCTAGAGGCTAGAAGCTAAGAGCTAACAGCTAATAGCTCGGTGCCCGCTACAATTCAAGTAGCGATACCAAAGAAGCAGGTGCGGTTTTGGCGGTTCTGGCGGTACAGCAGATTCGGCGGATGCGGGGCGGCGCGCAGGGACAGCTTATGCTGGGCGCCGACGGGCATGTCTACGTCGTCAAGTTCCAGAACAACCCGCAGCACATGCGGGTGCTGGCCAATGAACTGCTGGCCTCGCGCCTGGCCGCCGCTGCCGGGCTTACCGTGCCCCACGCCGATCTGATTGAGGTTTCGTCCTGGCTGATTGAAAACACTCACGAACTTGAGATCGACCTGGGAAAGGTCCGCGAGCGATGCCGGCCGGGACTACACTTCGGCTCCCGTTTTGCGGGCGGCCTTATGCCCGGCCAGGTGGTGGATTACCTGGCCGAGGAGCAACTGGCCGAGGTAAAGAATCTCGACGAGTTTGCCGGCATTCTCGCTCTCGACAAGTGGACCGGAAATGCCAACGGCCGCCAGGCGGTGTTTACCCGCCGCCAGCGCGAGCGCCGCTACAAGGCGGTCTTCATCGACTTCGGGTACTGCTTCCACGCCGGAGAGTGGAGGTTTGAGGACTCGCCTCTGCGCGGGGTCTACTATCGCAACGATGTCTATCGGAACGTGACCGGGTGGGAATGCTTCGAACCATGGCTCACGCGCATTGAGACCATGGCCGATGAAACAGTATGGAGTGCCGCTAACGAAGTTCCGCCGGAGTGGTACGGGGGCGACCAGGCCGATATGGAGAAGCTGGTTGAGAAACTGCTCTCCCGCCGAGGCCGCATCCGGGAGCTGATCGAAGCATTCCGGGACTCGGACCGAAAGCCATTTCCGAATTGGGGAGCTGGCAGCAGCGAAATTGGTGAGCAGGCGTGGCTGCGGCCCGGATGGGGAGATACGATGTCAGGGAGGGTGAATTGAGAAGTACAGGGATCAGGGAATAGGGAATAGGGAATAGCTTGTAGCGTTTCGCTATTGGCTGCTGGCTACTGGCTTGTATTTGAAGACTGACAACTGATAACTGATCACTGACCACTGCTTTTACTATGCCTACTCCGCAACAGCGCCGCGCTTGCGAGTTTCGGCTGCTCCGGTATGTGCCGGATGCGGTGCGGAACGAGTTCGTTCATATCGGCGTGCTGTTGCGCGAAGAGGGCAGCCGCCACATGGAAGTCCGCTTTACCCGCGACTGGCGCCGGGTTCGCTGCCTCGATCCCGACGCTGACACCAGCCTGCTTGAAGCCATGGAAACCGAACTGCGCCGGCGTCTTTCAGTAGAGCCTGACGCAAAACTCATGCGCATTCTCGAAGAGGCTCTCTCGCTGAGCGTGCAGATGACCGACGCCAAGGCCTATCTCGCCGAAAGCATTCCGGCCGGCGTCGAAGAGCTGATGCGGCTTTATGTCGATCCGCCGCCGCGCGAAAAGCTGCCCAGGCTCAGCGGCCGCGCCGCCATCCAGTCGCGTATGCGCAGCGAGTTCGAACACGCCGGCGTGTGGGATCTGCTGCGCAAACGAATCGTCGCCGCCGATTACACCCGGCCAGGCGACCCGCTGCGCATCGACCTCGGCTATCGGCCTAACGGAATCATACGAATGTTCCATGCAGTCAGCCTCGAGCCGGGCCTGGAGATGGCAAAGGTGCTGGCTTTCTCCGCCGGCGCGCTGAAGGCGGGGGTCGAACGGGTTGAGAAAGCCGAGCTCGAGCTAACCGCCATCATTGAGCCCGCCGCCAAGCTGGGCGCCACCGACGAAGAACCGGAACGGCTGGCCTTGTATCGCTTCGGCGTGGAGACCATGGAGGAGCACCAGATTCGCGTGCTCACCACCTCCGACATGGGCCGTGTGGCCGACACGGCGCGGCGCGAGTTGCGAGTCTGAAACCCGATTCTCTTTGAATCGCGTGCCGGCGCCTGCGAGGCTGTCCCGCGTCCTTCTCGCGCAAACCACGCTGCTACAATCAAAAAGGCCCTAAAACTGCCTAATTTAGCTGCTTTCATGACAGTCCCAGGAACGATGACCCTCCGCCTCTTCAACACTCTCTCGGGACAACTGGACCCGCTCTTCGCCGCTGACGGCATGGCGCTGCGCATGTACGCCTGCGGGCCTACCGTTTACGACTACGGCCACATCGGCAACTTCCGCACCTTTTTGCAGGTTGACGTCCTGCGCCGCTTTCTCAAGCTCAGCGGCATCCAGGTTCGCCACGTCATGAACATCACCGATGTCGACGACAAGATCATCCGCAACGCAACGGCCGCGGGCATGCCCATCGGCAAATACACCGCAAGGTACGAAGAGGCTTTCTTCGAAGATCTTGAAGCGCTTCGCGTGGAGCGGCCCGAGCAGATTGCCCGCGCCACCGAACATATTGACCGTATGGTTGAGCTGGTCGAAAGGCTGGAGAAAAAAGGCGCGGCCTACCAGACCGAAGACGGGTCGTGGTATTTCCGCCTGTCTGCCTTCCCGGCCTACGGCAAGCTCAGCAAAAAAGATTTGACCGGCATTGAGGATGGCGCCCGCGTCGACGTCGACGAGTATGAAAAGGATTCAGCCCGCGACTTCGCGCTATGGAAGGCGCCCAAGCCCGGCGAAACCTCGTGGGATACCGCGATCGGCCGCGGCCGTCCCGGTTGGCATATCGAGTGCTCGGCCATGGCCATGGAGTACCTGGGCGAGAGCTTCGATCTGCACGCCGGCGGAGAGGATCTGATGTTCCCCCACCACGAGAACGAGATTGCGCAGAGCGAGACCGCGACCGGCCAGCAATTCGCACGCCACTGGATGCACGTTCGCTTCCTGCTTGTCGACGGCAAGAAGATGTCGAAGAGCGAGGGCAATTTCTATACCCTCCGCGACCTGCTGCTCAAGGGATACAAGGCCTCCGCCATCCGCCTCGCGCTCATCTCCGTTCCCTACCGCCATCAGCTCAACTTCACTTTCGAAGGGCTCACCGAGGCCACCAACGCCATCGACCGGCTGCGCACCTTTCACCAGCGGCTGACTACCGGCGCATTCTCCGCAGGATCAAGCCCGGCGATCGAGGCGGCGGCAACCAAGGCGCAATCCGATTACCGCGAAGCCCTGGCCAACGACCTGAACACTGCCGAAGCCCGCGCGCCGATCTTCGACCTGCTTCGCGCCGCCAACACGGCCATCGACCAGGGCCAGTTCTTCCTCGACGACCGCGATCGAATCCTCGCCGTGCTGAAGGATTTCGACGCCGTCTTCGACGTGATCGAAGATCACGATGCCGAGCCCACCCGCCGCGCGCTCGAATGGGCTAAGGCTGAAGGCCGCGCCGCCGATGTTGCTCCCGAGTTGCTCGCCGCGCAGTCCATCACCGATGCCGAAGTGGACGCTCTCGTGGCCGAGCGCACTCTCGCCAAGAAGCAGCGCAACTTTGCCCGCGCCGATGCCATTCGCAACGAGCTTGCCGAAAAGGGCATCGTAATAGAAGACTCAAAAGACGGCGTGCGCTGGAAGCGGAAGTGAAAAATGCAGCTTCCAGCTTTTAGCCTCTAGCTGCTAGCTTCTTGCTATCGGCTACCCAATCTCAGGGCTAAGCAGTGGGCCCGCATCAGATCAACGCACTGCATGGTTTCGACGGATGTGAATCATGGAAGGCGACGAAGTAGGCGAACTCAAAGAGCAAGCGGAAAAAGGCTCTGAGAACCAGGCCATGCGGCCCGTTGCTTTCACCATGAGTGTGCTGGCCGTGCTGGTGGCCGTCACCACGGTCCTCGGTCATCGCACCCACACTGAGGCCATTCTTTCCCAAAGCAAGGCCAGCGACCTTTGGAACGAATATCAGGCGCGCCACATCCGCGCACACGATACCGAACTCGCCTCCGGTCTGCTCTCCGTTCAGCCCATAGCCGACAAGGCTGCGGCGGCCAAGCTCCAGCAGAAATGGGCAGACGGCCTCGCCAAGTCGGACAAGGATCTGAAGGAGGCGCAGGAAAAAGCCAAGGCCTTCGAGGATCAAGTGGAAGTCGCCGAACACAAAGCCAATCGTTTCGATCTGGCCGAGGCCCTGCTTGAAATCGCCCTGGTGATCACCTCTGTCACGCTGCTTACGCGCAGCCGCATTTACTGGTACCTCGGCTTCGTCTTTGCCGCAGGCGGCATCCTGTCAGTGCTATCGACCATCCTAGTCAAGTAGCGCAATTGAAAGCTCCGATGTGAAGCGCTTGAAAGACTCACCCATGCGAGAAATCCTCGCCACCTCTCTTTTCACTCTCGCTTGCACGACGCTTCCGGCGCAGGCTCCCCCGTCCATCGCGGATGCGCCAGCCACCGAGACTTACTCTGATCCGCTGGGGTTCAGCTATGCCATCCCCGCCGATTGGCAAGTAGTGGACTCCAAGCCGACCTTGCCCGACGTCAAGGAACAGGCCACCATGAGCCCCTCCAGCCAGAACGAAAAGAAGGGCGCCGCATGCTCGCAGTTGGGTCTTACTGCGCGCCATGGCGATCCAGGCTCGGTCATCGTGCAGATCGCATTGCCGTTCGATTGCTTTGGCCGGCAACTGACCCAGGACGACATTCCCGGTTTTGGCGCCGGCGCTCAAGAAGGCATCAAGCAAAACTTTGAATTTAGCAACCCCCAGGTAGCCACCTACATGCTCGGCACTCATCACCTTTGGGCTGAGCGCGCACAAGGCACCGCCATGGGCCAACCCGGCAAGCACTACACCATTGAGATAGGCTGCGCATTGCTCAGCAAGGCTGCCGTTTGCTGGATGACGATGGCTGCGGATCCGGCTTCGCTCGCGGTCTTCGAAAACGGAGCCGTCACCCTCGACGGCGATTCGTCCGCGGCGCTGGTTCCCGCCCGCACCTTCAAACAATAAGAACTGCATTCAAGCCACACCGGCTTCCTGCTTCCCGCTCCCATTGCCGCTTCTCTGCTTCGCGCCCACCTTTGCAGTCGTAATCAGAAACACGGCCAGCACAATCGCCGCCATACCGCCGAACTCGGCCGGCGCCGGCCGCTCGCCCAGCAACACAATCCCCAGCAGCACGGCAATCACCGGGTTCACGTAGTTGTACGAAAGCACAACGGCCGCCGGCACATGTTCCAGCAGGTAGATGAATCCCGTGTAACCCAGCAGCGATCCGCCAACCACCAGGTAAGCTATCGAAACTGTCGCAGGCCTGGTCATATGGACGCTCGGCCACTCGCCCAGCGCGGTTCCCAGCAGGGTGCAGACCACTCCGGCAATCAGCATCTGCCATGAAGCGGCAACAAAACTGTTAGCCCGTTCACCAGTCTCGACCCGTGCATGCCGAGCCACCAGGCTGCCGGTAGCCCACGACAGCGTTCCGCCCAGCATAGCGGCAAGCGCCCACAGTAGATTACGGCTCCCCGCCAGAACACTCTGCATTGAAGGCCACACCAGAACGGCCAGCCCCACAAAGCCCAGCAGCATGCCGAGCCAACCGCGCCGCGGCAAGGGCTCGCCTTTGGGCAGAAACATCTCAATCAGCGCCACATTCAGCGGGGTGGCCGCGTAGATCAGCGATGCCAGACCGCTGGGCACCGTCTTCTCCGCATAAATCAGGCTCACGTTGCCTCCGCCCAGCAGCAGCAGGCCTACCACGCCGAAAATGAACATCGTTTTCCCGGGCCATAGCAGCCGCAGGCCGCGCCACCGGCACCAGCCCAGCAGAATTGTCCCGGCAATCGTGAACCGGATTCCCGCCATCAGAAGAGCCGGCATGTAAGCGGTGGCCACCCGAATCGCGGTGTAGGTCGACCCCCAGAAAACGTAGACGCTCGCGAAGGCCACAACGATGGTAAGCCGCGTCGCAGCCTTCGGTTGGAACAATTCAGTTGAGGGAGTTGAACCGGCCATGAGGACTACTTCAATACTAGTCTGCCCATCGACGGCAAATGGCAATCGAACTCGCGCCCATGCTATCCTCAGCTCAGCGGAAGATCTTAAATGCAGGCAAGCCAAAACAGCGACACGCGATTGACTCCAGCGATAAAACGCTGGTCGCGCACCCGTGCGCGCATCATCTGCCCGCGCCGCCATCTTCGCGTCCTGCCGACCCGCACACGACCTAGCCTCTTCGGCGGCGACTAAGCAACAAATCCGCCGGAGACCCTCGCACGCTCTTCGACCCAACGCCGGGTCAACGCTTTTGGACGGTCCCGCTTGAACGGGATCAGCGGCAACGCTACATTCGCTCGAAATGCACAGGAAAGCAGCGCTGCCTGCATGGCAAATGCCCGAGGAGAAGGCTCTATGAACAAACAAGAGTTACACGCTAAATTCGGACCCAAACTGGTTTGTACTCTGCCCGGCCCCAAGGCCAGGGCCGCCGTTGCCGCAGACAACCGGCTTATATCGCCCAGCTACACGCGCTCATACCCCCTGGTGGCGAAACGCGGCCGCGGCATACGCGTTGAAGACGTTGACGGCAACGAGTTTCTCGATTTCGCCGCCGGAATCGCCGTGGTTTCCACCGGCCACTGCCATCCTGAAGTTGTGGCCGCCATTCAAAAGCAGGCGGCGGAACTGATTCACATCTCCGGCACAGACTTTTACAACGAACACCTAACCGATCTTGCCGAGCGGCTTTCAGCGGTTGCGCCCATGCCCGGTCCGCATCGCTTTTTCTACGGCAACTCCGGCGCAGAGGCAATTGAGTGCGCGCTCAAGCTGGCCCGCTATCACACCGGCCGCCAGCAAGTAATTTCGTTCTTCGGAGCCTTCCACGGCCGCACCATGGGTGCGCTCTCACTCACCGGCTCAAAGCCCCAACAGAAGCGCCGCTTTGCGCCGCTGGTTCCCGGCGTCACCCACGTGCGCTATCCCTACACCTACCGCGGATGCAGCGGCGGACCGCAGGAAGAAGAAGCCTTCAGCATGGGCTGCGCGCGCTTCATCGAGGAGAAGCTCTTCAAGACCATTCTTCCTCCCGAAGAAGTGGCGGCAATCTTCATTGAGCCCATTCAGGGCGAGGGCGGCTACGTTGTGGCGCCCACCAACTTTTTGCGCGAGCTGCGCGAGATCTGCAACCGTCACGGCATTCTGCTGGTGGTGGACGAAGTGCAGAGCGGCGCGGGGCGCACCGGTAAATGGTGGGCTATTGAGCACTCCGGCGTGGAGCCCGACATGGTTTGCATGGCCAAGGGAATTGCCAGCGGCATGCCGCTCGGCATTTGCATGACGCGCGCTGAAATCATGGACTGGGTGCCGGGTTCGCATGCGTCCACGTTCGGCGGCAATCCTGTTTCGATAGCAGCGGCGCTGGCCACCATGGACATCATCGAGCGTGAAGCGATGGGAAACGCCGCGCGCGTCGGCGAGTTCATGCTTGAGCGCTTGCGTGGCTGGGTCAAAACGCACCCGATGGTGGGCGAGGTTCGCGGCCGCGGCTTGATGATCGGCATTGAGCTCGTGAAAGACAAGGCCACTCGCGAACCCGCAGCTGCCGAGCGCAACCGCATTGAGACCCTGGCCTTCGAGCGCGGACTCATGATTCTGGGCTGTGGCGAATCT